>TARA_B110000208_G_scaffold17073_1_pt1 | contig 12860 bp, 12 predicted proteins | sample TARA_B110000208 | Tara Oceans TARA_B110000208 (sample SAMEA4397426) | marine metagenome | biome: Polar Biome; feature: [SRF] surface water layer (ENVO:00010504); material: water (ENVO:00002006), including particulate matter (ENVO:01000060) such as... | depth 5 m
AATTTTGTTGTCGTTTTGCAGCATCTGCACTGGCCCCCAAAACAGCATACCCTTTCGCTAAAAAAGTGTCATAATTGTCCCTTAAGTCACACGCTTCTGAAGTACATCCTGGCGTACTTGCTTTTGGATAGAAAAATAAAACTAATTTTTTACCTGCAAAATCAGACAATTGTATGGTATTTCCTTTTTCATCCTTCGCTTCAAAATTTGGAGCGTTTTCTCCTATTTTTAATGTGGTCATGTTTTGTATTTTAAAAGCAAAGATACAAAAGTGATGATGTAATTATTCGTGCAGAAATTAAAGTTTTACGTTAACTTTGTAACTTCAACCTTTTGAAACTTTGTAACTATAAAAATGAACAAGTCAGAAAAAGTACAATTTGTAATCGACACCTTAGAAGAATTCTATCCAGAGATTCCAATTCCCTTAGATCATAAAGACCCTTATACATTGCTAATCGCCGTTTTGTTATCTGCGCAATGTACAGACGTTCGGGTTAATAAAATTACACCCCTACTCTTTGCCAAAGCAGACAATCCGTTCGATATGATAAAAATGTCTGTGGAAGAAATAAAAGAAATCATACGCCCTTGTGGATTGTCTCCAATGAAATCGAAAGGTATTTATGGACTGTCTAAAATTATCATTGAAAAGTACAATGGCGAAGTACCGCAATCTTTTGAAGGTTTAGAAGAACTTCCTGCTGTTGGACACAAAACAGCCAGCGTTGTCATGAGTCAAGCCTTTGGAGTCCCTGCATTTCCAGTAGACACACATATTCATAGATTACTTTATCGTTGGAATTTAACCAATGGTAAAAATGTAGTTCAAACAGAAAAAGATGCAAAACGGTTGTTTCCAGAAGCACTTTGGAATGATTTGCATTTGCAAATTATTTGGTATGGTCGAGAATACTCTCCAGCAAGAGGTTGGGATTTAGAGAAAGACATCATTACCAAAACGATTGGAAGGAAATCGGTTTTAGATGCGTATAATAAAAAATAACTTTATTTTACAATCAATCAAACATAAAAAAAGTTCCAACAAATGTTGAAACTTTTTCCGGGTTTAATTCAAATTCAATTCAATGAAGTTTTCTGATTTGGTTTTTACAATGGTGAGTGATTTGGAAAAATGAATCAAAAATTGAACTGTTTCTTGTTTGGGTTGCATTTGAATATCAAATGACTTTCTAGGGTAAACTTGCATCATACATTTTTGTTTAATAAGTTCAGTATAAACAAGTAACGATGCTCTTTTACTTTTATTGCTAATTGACTAATATAATTTTATTTTTCTCGATTAATTTTCTCATATTCATTAAAGCATAACGCATTCTTCCGAGAGCGGTATTGATACTTACCCCTGTATTTTCGCTAATTTCTTTGAAACTCATATCTCTATACATTCGCATCATTAACACCTCTTTTTGTTCTTCTGGTAATTCTTCAATCAACTCTTTTACATCTGTATAAATTTGATCTTGAATCATTCTTTTCTCAGCATTTAAATTGCCATCAGCGATCACAGAAAAAATATCGAATTCATCCGTATTCTTAAAAGTTGGCATTCTGTTTGTTTTTCTGAAGTGATCAATCACCAAATTATGAGCAATTCGCATTACCCATGGAAGAAATTTTCCTTCTTCATTATAATTCCCTTTTTTGAGGGTTCGGATTACTTTGATAAAGGTATCTTGAAAAACATCTTCAGCAATGTCTCTATTTAAAACTTTACTATAAATAAAGCTATACAGACGTTGCTTGTGTCTTTTAATTAATACTTCTAGGGAGCTTTCGTTGCCATTAATAAAATCACTAACTAAGGTACTATCTGGAGTTGAGTTTTTACGCATCATAAAATTACTTTTTAGAAAAGTATAGCACTTTTCATTCTTATTATTGTTTAATAATTAAAAGTAATTTTTTCGTATAAGCGTTTTATTTATTTATAGTTAAGAAATCAAATATCTTTATTTTTATTCAATTTAGCAACTTTTTTAACAAATTTCATTTTAATTTATTTATTAAGACTTTGAAAAGTGGTATTTTTAACGCTTATATTTTTTGATAAATGAAAGCAGATATTTCTACGATTGACCCCAAACAAAACATCATTATTAAAGGAGCAAAACTTCATAATTTAAAAAATATTGATGTTGTAATTCCACGAAATAAGTTGGTGATAATCACTGGGTTATCTGGCTCTGGAAAGTCCTCTTTGGCATTTGACACGCTTTATGCAGAAGGACAAAGACGCTATGTAGAAAGTTTAAGTTCATATGCGAGGCAGTTTTTAGGAAAATTACATAAGCCAAAAGTAGATTATATAAAAGGAATCGCTCCAGCAATTGCTATCGAACAAAAAGTAAATTCTACCAATCCGCGTTCTACCGTTGGTACATCCACAGAAATTTATGACTATATTAAATTATTGTTTGCCAGAATTGGAAAAACATTCTCTCCTATTTCAGGAAATGAGGTAAAAAAAGATACAGTTTCAGATGTTGTAAATTTTGTGAAAAAATGCAACATAAATACAAAGTTACTTTTATTAGCACCTATTGTTATTGAAAAAGGAAAAGATTTAAAAACTCTTTTGCACGTTTTAGAACAACAAGGTTATGCACGTTTGAAATGGAAGGAAAAAGTAGTTAGAATTGGTAGTTTTGTTGTTGAAGAATATAAAAATGAAGCGTTATTTTTAGTGGTAGATAGAATTATCACCAAAGAAGATGAAGATTTTTATAACCGAATTGCAGATGCCATTCAAACTGCCTTTTTTGAAGGAAAAGGAATTTGTTTTATTGAAGATTTAGAAAATAAGAACACGACAGAATTTAGCAATAAATTTGATTTAGATGGACTCTCTTTTTTAGAACCAAATACACATTTATTTAGTTTCAACAACCCTTATGGTGCTTGCCCTACTTGCGAAGGCTATGGAAATGTTGTGGGAGTGGATGAGGATTTAGTGATTCCAAATACAGGCTTATCCATTTATGATGACGCTATTTTCCCTTTTAAGACCCCTTCTTTTATACATTATAAAGAAACCTTAGTAAGTGTTGCTTTTCAATTTGATATTCCAATTCACAAACCATGGTTTCAGTTGACCGACAAACAAAAAGAACTCGTTTGGAATGGGAATACAAGTTTTCACGGAATTCATCACTTTTTCACTGTTTTAGAAGAGAAAAGTTATAAAATTCAAAATCGGGTAATGCTTTCGCGCTATCGCGGAAAAACAAAATGTACTACCTGTCAGGGAAAACGACTGCGCCAAGAAACTGAATTTGTCAAAATTAACAGCCAAACAATTTCAGACTTAGTGACACTTCCTTTAGATGAATTAGCAGTTTTTTTTAAAAACATACAACTAGACAAATACGAACAAAAAATCGGGAAACGTTTATTAATTGAAATCAATAATCGCTTGCAGTTCCTAAATGATGTAGGGTTAAACTATTTAACCATCAATAGAACCTCAAATACTCTTTCAGGAGGAGAAAGTCAACGAATAAACTTAGCTACTTCGTTAGGAAGCTCCTTGGTAGGCTCTATGTATATTTTAGATGAACCGAGTATTGGACTACACCCAAAAGACACCGAAAGATTGATTGGAGTTTTAAAGGATTTACGAGATTTAGGCAATACGGTTGTTGTTGTTGAGCATGATGAAGACATCATGAAAGAATCCGATTATATTATTGATATTGGCCCAGAAGCAGGAACTTTTGGCGGACACGTAGTTGCTGAAGGAACTTTTAAAGACATTTTAAAATCTGACTCTTTAACTGCTAAATACTTGAACGAAGATTTAAAAATTGAAATACCAACAAAAAGAAGAAAATCAACCAATGTGATTAAAATTGTTGGTGCAAGAGAAAACAACCTTAAAAATATCGATGTTACGATTCCTTTAAATAGTTTAAGTGTAATTACAGGGGTTTCTGGATCAGGTAAAAGTACCTTGGTAAAAAACATATTATATCCATCCTTGCAAAAAAAATTGACTGGCTATGGAAATAAAATTGGCCAACACACCAGTGTAACGGGAGATTTTGAGACCCTAAAAAATGTAGAATTTATTGATCAAAATCCTATTGGACGCTCCTCACGATCCAATCCTGTAACCTATATAAAAGCGTATGATGATATTCGTGCGTTGTTTTCGAATTCTAAGTTATCAAAAATAAGAAACTACAAACCCAAACATTTTTCATTCAATGTAGAGGGTGGGCGTTGCGAAGTTTGTAAAGGAGAAGGAGAAGTGACTATTGAAATGCAATTTATGGCAGATGTGCATTTGGAATGTGATACCTGCGGGGGAAAACGATTTAAAAAAGAAGTTTTAGAAGTCAAAGTTGATCAAAAAAACATTGATGATATACTAAATTTAACCATCGATGATGCCGTAGATTTTTTTACTGACAATGGTGAAAAGAAAATATCACAAAAACTAAAACCTTTACAAGATGTTGGATTGGGCTATGTGAAATTAGGGCAATCTTCATCTACTCTTTCGGGTGGTGAAGCACAAAGGATTAAATTGGCGTCGTTTTTGGTAAAAGGAACTACAAAAGACAAAACCTTCTTTATTTTTGATGAACCTACAACAGGCTTACACTTTCATGATATTAAAAAATTATTAGCATCATTTGAAGCTTTAATTGAAAAAGGACATTCCATATTGGTTATTGAACACAATATAGAACTCATAAAATGCGCCGATTATATTATAGACTTAGGTTTGGACGGTGGAAAAAATGGAGGAACACTTATTTTTGAAGGAACCCCAGAGCAATTGGTGAAAAATAAAAAATCATATACCGCAAAGTACTTGAAAGAAAAACTCAGTTCTTAATCTGTTTGTTTAAACGAAACAACTAGATAAACTTAAAAATCATTCAGAAAAAATCTACATGTACGAATTCTAAAGCAGTAGCTACGAATTCTAAAATAGCCAAAATAAGAGCTTTCATCTCTCCTACTTTTGAAGTGTATTAACATTTTAAAATCTAGAAACCATGAGAAAAACAATCACAAAAATCGGAATTATTTGTTCATTTTTATTAGTAGCACTACAGTTGATAAGTTGCGATAATTCATCAAAAAAAGTACCATCAAAAACGATTGAAACCTTAGAAATAGAGGCTCCAGCTGTAATGTCAGCAGAAGAAATTATTTATAGAAAACCAGTCGTATTTATTACAGGTGTTGATAAAGGAAAAAACAAATACTACTCGAAAGCACGTACTTATTTTCAAGAAAAAGAATATGAAATTATTGAAGACCAATATTCTATTGAGGAAATTATCCTTTGGTTGAACAATCATAAGAGTGATGCTGCTTTTGGTGAGATTCACATTGTAAACAAAAGCAATCCCTACAAAGGTTTAAGTTTAGAAACGGTAATTAGAGGAGAAAAAGTAACTACAGAAACACTTCGAAAAAACATTACGCAAGGAAAACTGCCAAAATTAAATAAAGTCGTTGCAGAAAACTCTAAAATTATTTTTCATGCAGACGGATTGGGAAGTAATTCAGAGTTGATGAAAACAATAAAAGATGCTTTTGTTACAGATATATCAATAAACATTGTGGCATCTCCATATTTCACAATCTTTGGAGGAGATTTTTCAGAGCACTATTTAGCAAAGTCGTTTTATGTGTTTTATCCAACTGCAAATTCTCCAGGCAAAACAGATTTATCAAAAGAAATTGCAAGAAAATATCCGGAAGAGAATGAAATTGAATGGTATGATGCACTGAATAATGAAAGTGAAAGATATATTGGAGAAGCTTATACAACTCAGTTTAATATTCCCGTAAAGTATGTGTTGAATTTTAATAATTCTGATGATGAAATGCCAAAATTGACATCTCAAGAAGATGCAATGAAGTATCTAAAACAACACCAAGAAATACAAGCTGATTTTTCAAAAACTGGAATTGAATTAAAGAAATTTAGATGGAGATGGACGGTAAAAAATAATGTATTAACTATTAAAGGAAAAACAACTGCTTTGTGTGTATTAAAACCATTGACAAAGCCTTATGGAGATTTAGAACATGTGAAACCAGATACTTCCAATTTAAGATTATATGCAATAAATTAAGAAAAAAAAAGAAGTTGGAATAGAAATTGTAGTTAAAGTAATTGTTCTTTTTGGGCAGTTACTTTTTTCACGTAAGTTTGTTATGATGGGTTTAGTCAAAAATTTTATTACATTTTATCTCAATGCTAAAAAATTAAATGTTCTTTTTTTGGTGCTTGGCCTTTTCTGTAGCTTGAATCTCATTGGTCAAAACAACACCAATCAAGAGTTTGTAATCATTAAAAATGCTCCAGAAACAAGAATCACTTCAATTAAACAAGGCCAAATTGGACATTTGTGGATGGCTACCCCACAAGGACTAATTCAATTTGATGGCTCTGAATTTTCACATTACAATGCAAAAAACAGTCTACTTACTAACTCTGTGACTACGTTTTCTATAAAAAAAGATTCACTTTTCATTGGAACAAAAACACATCTATCGATAAAAGTGAGCGCTACTTTTCATCATTTTAAAAGTAAAAAAATCAATAAAATTATTTTTGATAAAGGAATCACTTATGTTGCCACAGATGAAGGGCTTTATTATTTCAATAAAAATTATTTGCACCCTATTAAAATAAATACACAATTAGATTTTGCCAAAATAAACGACATTATTTTTCACAATGGTTCTTTTTTTATTGCAAGCAATCGCGGCTTTTGGAAGGTTGACCAACTCATCAACCCAAAAAAGAGTACACGAATAAACCCAGAAAAATATTCGATTCTTCTTCAAAATGGATCTGAATTAATTGCAGTTAAAAATACAAATATCATTGCTGCTTATGATGGACACAAAGTAAAGCAAGCTATAAAAACTATTTCCAACATTACAAGTGTTACAAAGATTGAAAATGAAATTTGGATTACATCAAAGAAGGAATCCATAGAAATTTTAGATGCCAAAACGTATCGTTTTAAAAGAAAAATCAATAAATATAATAGTAAATTAAGTTCAAATTCAGTGGATGCTGTTTTTAAAGATCGTCAAAAAAACATATGGGTTAGCACAAAAAAAGAAGGGTTAATTGCGTTCAAAAATGAAAACCCTAAAGCGCAAAAGCCAACACTTTTTTTAGAGGACATAAAAGTTTCTTACCAATCAATAGATACCATAAATCCAAACAGTTATGCAAATGTTCTTAAATTAAAAGCGAAGCATTCAACAATTTCATTTCAATACAAAACAATAAACCTTCTTCAACCAAAGAAAATTGAATATCGATGGACACTAAATGCAGAAACTTCCAATTGGTCTCGTACCAATTCGATTGTTTTTCGAGATTTAAAACCAGGTAATTATATTTTTTCAGTACAAGCAAGGGTTTTAGGAAGACAAGAAAGTGCCTCTCGAAAATTTAGTTTTACAATAGAGTCCCCTTTTTATAAAAAAACTTGGTTCTTGATAACATTCATTGCTTTTTTGAGCTTTCTATTCATTGTGTTTACGGTAAGATACATACAAGTTTTAAAACGAAAAAACGAACAACAAATAACATCCCTACAACTCAAAAACCATTTACTTTCTCTAGAACAGAAAGCCTTGCAGTTACAAATGAATCCCCATTTTATTTTTAATGTATTGAATGGAATTAAAGCTGCTGGAAATGCTGGAAATAAAACTGAAATGAATGCGACTATTAGCAAATTCGCATCCCTTTTACGAGCTATTTTAAACAATTCGAGAACAGAAGACGTTTGTTTGAGCGAAGAAATAATTACCTTAAAAAATTATATTGAATTAGAGAAAATGATGCATTCGAAATCATTTGATTATGAGATTAAGACCTTGCTAAATGGTATTGACACAGAAGAAATATTAATTCCATCAATGTTGTTACAGCCTTTTATAGAAAACAGTATTAAGCACGGCATTCAACCTTTAAATAAAAAAGGCTTGATTGTACTTAAATTTGAAGTGAAATCTAGTTTTCTACACTGTACTGTTGATGATAACGGTGTGGGTTTACAACAATCAAAAATGAATGAAAAACAATACAAATCAGTTGCAATTACTGTGAACAGAGCCCGTATTGAAAATTTATCTGGAAAAAATTCATTTACAATTAAAGAGTTAAAAGACAAAGAGAATACAATAGGGACAAGAGTGTGGTTTAAAATTCCTTTAAAAACAGATTATTAAATGAAAAAATTAACTGCAATTGTAGTAGATGACATGCCAAATGCATTGGAAATGTTGGCCAATGACATTGCTAAAAATCATACAGAAATAGCAATTATTGGAACCGCAAATAGTGTAGTATCAGCGGCTAAATTATTGCAAAAGAAGCAACCTGATATTCTTTTTTTAGACATTATGCTGGGTGATGGAACGGGTTTTGATGTCTTAGAGATTTTCCCCAATTTATCTTCAAAAATTATTTTTGTGACTGCAAGTGATGCCTATGCAATTAAAGCCTTTAAGTTTGCAGCCATAGACTATATTTTGAAACCCTACACAGAGGAAGACTTAGCCAGTGCTTTGGATAAAGCACTGCACCAAATACAACCCGATGCCCATCAGTTAAGTGTATTACAGCAAACTACAATGCAACCAAGCAGTAAGCCAGATAAAATTTCACTGCATACCGCAGAAAAAATTATTGTTGTAAACATTGAAGATATTATTCGCTGTAAATCCGATAATAATTACACCACTTTTCATTTTATAAATGGCAGTAAAATTTTGGTTTCTAAAACATTGAAATACTACGCAGACCTATTAAAAGAAGTCGATTTTGTACGTGTGCACCAAAGTCACTTGGTCAACATCAAATACATTAAAGAATTTATAAAATCTGATGGCGGCTATCTCTTACTGAAAGACAGATCAAATGTGCCAGTTTCTGTTAGAAAACGAAATGAGGTTTTAGCTGTTTTGAGTTCCTTTTAACCTTTATTTTAGATGTAGCTCTTAAAATATTTTCTTAGTAGTTATTCGATGAATTTATAAAGGTGTTAAAACCATTATCACAAAAAAATCCTTCTCGGAATGAGAAGGATTTTGTTTTGGGTGGAAGACGGGATTCGAACCCGCGACCCTCGGTACCACAAACCGATACTCTAACCAACTGAGCTACAACCACCATGTAATTTCGGGTGCAAATATAATTGTTTTTTCTGTTGTAACGAAAGAAAAAATTAAATTAATTTACTTAAATTTTCAACCGCTACGTAACGTTCTGTTGTAAAGCCTTCTGCAGCTTCAACACCTATTAAGCGTCCTAAATCCTTTGCTCTGTAATGAATACTGTCTATAAAATTTTTACTGGTAATTGGCGTTTCTGGCTCCTTACTATTTGGATCAAAAAACTGTGACGAATACGCTAAAATAGCTTTCGTTTTGAGATTTAAAAAACCGCTTACATCCACTACAAAGTCAGGAACAATGTTTTTCCATTGAATATAATGATATACCTGTTTTGCACGCCATTTTTCTTGCTGAATTCCAGCGATTTCAGTTTCTATTTTCATCAGTCCACTTAGAAAACATGCATCAGAAACTAAATGACTCCCTTTAGGATGATCAATATGCCGATCCTCTACCGCGTTGCATAATATGATGTCTGGCTGATATTTACGAATCATTTTAATGACTTCTAACTGGTGTTTTTTATCATTTAAGAAAAATCCATCTGCGAAATTTAAATTCTCACGCACAGAAACACCAAGGATATTTGCAGCCTTTTTGGATTCATGATCCCTTAATTCTGCAGAACCTCGAGTACCTAACTCACCACGTGTTAAATCAATAATTCCGACACTCTTACCTAAAGAAATTTCTTTGGCAATCGTAGCTCCACAGCTCAATTCTACATCATCTGGGTGTGCACCAAAAGCTAATATGTCTAACTTCATTTTTTTGTTTTTTCGATTGCTTGTTCAATATCTGCAATTAAGTCCTTCGTTTCTTCGATTCCTACCGAAAAACGAATTAATCCTTCTTTTATACCCCGAATCAAACGTTCTTCTTGGCTAAGCAATGCGTGAGTAGTTTGAGCGGGACTTACTGTAGTACTCTCTAAACCAGCCAAACTGAGCGATGGTTTTATCAATTGTAAATTGTTCTGAAAATCCATCGCATCCAATCCTTCATTCAATTCAAAAGACAACATGGCACCAAAACCATGCATTTGAGATTTTGCCACTTCATGTTGTGGATGGCTCTTTAATCCTGGATAATACACACGTTCAATATTGGGGTTTTCTTCTAAATAGGTTGCCATTAGCAGCGCATTCTTTGTTTGTTCTTTCACTCGAATATTTAGCGTTTTCAAGCTTCTTTCTAGTAACCAAACTGTCTGATCACTTAAATTTCCACCAAAATTAATGGCCGTATTCCAAATAAAATCTATATGTGTCTGACTGGCAGCAATTGCTCCAGCAGAAATGTCTGAATGCCCGCCCATATATTTTGTTGCAGAATGTAAAATAATATCAATCCCAAAATCAGCAGGCGTTTGATTTATTGGTGATGCAAAGGTATTGTCGATCATCGTAATGATATTTCGTTCTTTAGCTAAAACACCAATTGCTTTTATATCCGTAATCCCCAATAATGGATTTGAAGGAGTTTCAATATACAAAACCTTTGTATTCTTTTTAATGAGTGGAATAAAATCGGCTACATTATCTGAATCTGTAAAAGAGAATTCAATACCATATTTTTCAAATTCGGAAACGATTAAATGATAGGTACCTCCATAAATTACTTGCTGAATAATGATGTGATCCCCAGCTTTAAGAAAAGCAAATAATGCCGTACTAATTGCGGCCATTCCAGATCCAAAAATCAATCCTGCTTCAGCATGTTCTAATGCTGCAATCTTCTTGCAAAGCATTTCTTGATTTGGCGTATTGAAGTATCGTGGATAACGTTTGACATCTACCCCATCAAAAGCATAGGAAGTGGCCATGTAAATAGGCGAAACTGCGCCTTTAAACTGTTTGTCTTCTACTTCGCCAACGTGTACACATTGGGTGTTGATCCCAAAATCGTTTTTATTCGCCATTGTTATTTAAATTATAAGGCGAATTTAAGAAATTCGAATCTAAATTTCTATATAATTTGAATATCTTCGCTGCAATGATCTCTATATTAATAATTGGTGACGGAAATGTGGCTTCACATTTATACAAGGCTTTTTCAAAAGTCGATGCCGTCCTTGTTACAAGGATAAAATCAAGAAACTTAACAGTCATCCCAAATGCCGACGTTACAATTATTGCAGTTTCTGACGATGCCATCGCTGAAGTTTCATCAAAAATACTAAATTCATTGGTCGTCCATACTTCAGGAAGTGTTGCAATGACCTCTTTAAACAACAAAGGTAAAAAAGGTGTTTTCTATATGTTACAAACATTTTCTAAAAATAAATCCGTTGATTTTTCTAAGGTGCCATTCTGTTTGGAAGCTGAAAACGAAAAGGATTATATCCTATTAGAATTATTGGCCAATTTAATTGGAAAAAAAATATATGCGATCAATTCAGAACAACGAAAAGCATTGCATATTGCAGCAGTCTTTGTCAATAACTTCACCAATCATATGTATAAAACAGGAAGTGATATTTGTGCAGAAAACAATGTTCCATTTGCTATTTTAGAACCATTGATAAAAGAAACAGCTGCAAAAATTAAAACACTATCACCAGCTGCAGCTCAAACAGGTCCAGCCATTAGAAATGATCAAAAAACAATAAATAAGCATTTAGCATTATTGAACGAGCAACAACAAGAAATCTATACTACAATTACAAAATCAATACAAAATGGAAATTAGTTTCAAACAGTTATTACCAAAAATTACGACATTTATTTTTGATGTTGATGGTGTACTTACAAACGGAATGCTTACAATTATGCCGAGTGGTGAACTGGTAAGGCATATGAATGTAAAGGATGGTTATGCCATGAAAACAGCTTTAAATAATGGCTATCGTGTTTGTATTATTTCGGGCGGTACAAATGAAGGTGTCCGAAATCGATTAAATACTTTGGGAATTGAAGATATCTACTTAGGTGCTCATAATAAAATTGAACAATATCAAGAATTGGTAAAAAAATACAATTTGCACCCCGAAAACGTCCTTTATATGGGAGATGATGTGCCAGATTATCCAGTAATGAAAATTGTAGGATTACCAACTTGCCCCAATGACGCCGTTCCTGAAATCAAAAAAGTTGCCAAATATATTTCTAATAAAAAAGGGGGTGAGGGTTGTGTACGTGATGTAATTGAACAAGTAATGCGTGTGCAAGAAAAATGGAATAATAACTTTGATGCTACGTTATAAAACAACTCATTTACTATGAAAAAAATACTTTTTACATGTTTATTTGTTTCGACCTCTATTAGTATAAGTGCACAATCCATTTTTGGGAAATGGAATTCTAAAAACGAGGATACTGGTGAAATTGATTCTGTAATCGAAATCTATAAAGAAAACAGTAAAGCTTATGCCAAAGTGATAAAAGTGATGGACACAAAAAGGCAAGATGTTATTTGCGAACTTTGTGAAGGAAGTAAGAAAGGACAGAAAATTTTAGGCATGAATATTTTGGATGGTTTGGAAAAAGACGGCAATGAATGGTCTGGGGGTACTATATTAGACCCAAGAAATGGAAATGTATATAAATGTTATATTTTGCTTGAAAAGCCCAATAAGCTAAAAATAAGAGGCTATATTGGAATTTCAATTTTTGGAAAAACAGCCTATTGGGAAAGAGCAGAGTGATTCAATTAGCAATTAGCAA
>TARA_B110000208_G_scaffold22125_1_pt1 | contig 12784 bp, 9 predicted proteins | sample TARA_B110000208 | Tara Oceans TARA_B110000208 (sample SAMEA4397426) | marine metagenome | biome: Polar Biome; feature: [SRF] surface water layer (ENVO:00010504); material: water (ENVO:00002006), including particulate matter (ENVO:01000060) such as... | depth 5 m
AGCTACAAACAAAAATGCAGGAGAAAGAAATGCCGCAGCGTGTAAATGTAACTTGATCAACAAGCTTCGTTTCATGAAAAGTATTCTCTGACTGATTTACTAGTCAGGTAGATGAATTAAATATAAGTGAAAGAATAGACGGGTACCCTAACTTCTGATTATAGGAAAAAAAAGACCTATTCAAGTGCCACATAATTTACTTGGCAGGCTAAGAACAGACGTTTAACGAGCTTAAACGTGTTCCTACATGGATACGACCAATGGCTTCTGGCTCCGCACTTCATATAAAAGTGTGGTTACCGATAGTTGTCAGGTACACGGATATTGAAAACCTCTGAATTAACGAGTAGGCTATCGCGCCACAGGGGAGCAATTCAGGGCTGCTATAATTCCCGGTCTGTTGTCGACTCTAATTAATTGAGTCATTAACCAGTGCGGAGAAAGCGATGAGTATGACAGGCAGAATTTCCAAAAAGATAGCGTTCGTAACCGGCGGTGCATCAGGTATTGGTGAGGGGATTGTAAAAATGCTTCTCGCCGAAGGCGCGAAGGTAGCCTTCACTGACATTCAGGTAGACGCGGGTAATAAACTCGCTCAGTCGCTGGGAAGTGAGACCTTGTTTATTGAGCAGGATGTCCGTCTTGACCCTGACTGGAAGCGCGCGATTGAGTTGACATCAGCGACCTTTGGACCGATAAATATCCTCGTACAGAGCGCGGGTATTTCCTACCCGGGGAATATTGAGCAGGTCAGCCTCGATGACTGGCGTGATCATATGGCCGTTAACGGTGAAGGTGTATTACTAGGTTGCCAGCACGCTATTGCTGTGATGAAAAACAATGGTGGCGGCTCCATTATTAATATCTCTAGCATCGAGAGTATTCGACCGGGTGCGCCTTTCGTCGCCTACGCGGCTAGTAAATCTGCAGTCGATGCCATCACTAAAATGACAGCATTACACTGTGCTGAGCACAGTTACAGAATTCGCTGTAATTCAATTCACCCTGCAGCCATCAATACGCCGATTTTTCATGAATATGTCCAAAAGGCTGCCGACCCAAAAAAACAGATGGCTATCTATGCCGGGATGCAGCCGTTGAATCGCGTCGGCACGATCGATGAGGTGGCCTATGCCGTCTTATTTTTAGCCTCTGATGAGTCGAGCTTCTTTACCGGCCATCAGATGTACGTCGATGGTGGTGCACTCACTAAACCTTACCCTGCAGGCCAAGGGGTATAAGGACGTTGATTCAAGCTGATGGGACTTGATATGTCATTGTCGCTTTAAGACAGCAGGAAATTGAGCTAGATATTGATCTTCCTTTAGTCACGTTAGGTGATGAAGATGAACAGTATATGGAACTACCTGATGAGTATATAAAAACAGAAAGTTATCAACGAACTACCACCACCCTCAATAATCATTACAATCTACTGAGTAGAAACTCTATAGTTGATAAACAAGGTAAGCCCTTAAGTATAAATATGATGAGATACAGAAGGAGATTTAAAACCACTATGAGTATTTGGGGACGTTGCTATAGCCCATTTTGTAACCTGCCCAAGAACCAAAGACTCAGTATAACTATCGATAACGAGCCAGTTGCGTCTCTTGATTTTAGCCAGCTCCATCTCATAAGATAAGGCACAGGAAAAGAGACTAATCTGGTTGCCACGGATGATGTTTATCACATGCCAAACTATCCAGGGCTTCCAAGGCCCGCTCATAAGCGTTTCTTCAACACCATCCTCAATGCCAAAAGTATCGATGCAGCTGCTCGCTCTATCTCAACAGCAGAGCAGCATTGGGATATTATTGAAGGTTGTGCAGTATTTATAACTCACAGCGGCAAGGGTAAGCGTTTAGGTAACCCTGTTTGGCCGACAAAGCCTTTGAGGCACGCTAAGCCATATGTGCAAGACTTTATGTTTCTCGATATCCAGACCTTGAGTATGCTAGCTCTAGCGCACTTTGCGGCACATTATAGTTAATTGACAGCGCGATCTTGGAATACGCCAAAGCTAAAGCCACGTCGAGCGATATACCTGAATTCCCTGTGCATGATGAAGTGGTTATCCCAACGCAGCATAAAGGGCTTGTGGGTGGATATATGATGAATGCTTTTCATGCTTTGACAAATAATCACCTCAAAGACCATGTGGCTAAGATCACTTGACTATGTTTCTATACGCCGCATGGCAGATGGCTGCCGGCATCTTTTTTATTGTCTGGCGTCGCAGGCAGTAACGGTACTATTTATCACTTGATCGAGCACAGTATTGCGGCAGAGGACCAATTTAACAGCAGTGCTATTGGCGCTAGGACATGTTCAATGCACTATCACACTACTCTGAGCAGGGTACGCATCAATCGGTCCGTTTCTGAATAATCAATCGCGCCATTTTACCTGCGAGGATAATTGCCATCATCGTCAGTATGGGTACCGCCCGCCTGTTGAAACCATAGCGGCGGCCCCTTATGGCCGGAAGTTCTTTCGACTAAACTCCTTCGATACCCCTCCAGTTTGCCGGCGCTGATCCGCCGCCGGCAGGCTAGGTTGGAAAGGGGCAGGTTAATGCCTGATCAAAAAATGTCTCTGCAGAAAGCCTACCGCTCGATGACAAAAAATTTTACTGCCAGCGTATTGGCATAAGTCCAAACCCACGTATAAACTATCTACGCAGGAACCGTAACAATACCGGATGAGTAAAGTGTGCCCCGGGGCCCTAATGGATGGCCAGGTACACAATTACTCAAGGGGCGGATTGTGTCAGTCTGATGGTAGACAAAATAGTAGACGTAAATGCTCCTTTGACAATGAACTGAAGGGCTCTCAATGTCAGTGACCACAAGGATCAATGGTGTTGCTATTGCCCAGCTGAGGCACTAAGACCAACCGGAGTACACTACATTATTACGTAACTAATTGCTTTTAAAATATATTCATGAAATCGTATAGATAGGGAAGACGGCAACTAAGTTATGACAATCTGCTTCATCCACTTGCTAAGAATATTAATCTGATAACTACGGCCATAACCTTGGCCAATGAAATTAACTACATCTGTTAGGTGACACTTGGGATTTTACGACTCAGTCATTTGATCGGCATAGCCAGCTAAAAATACTGGGTCCGCAAAGGTTTGTCCAATCCTGATTGACTGAAAGCGCCAGCCTGCGGCTGTGCGAGTGAAGGTATCCTAATAAATGTTAGAGAGCCACACCGGCGCCTCTCCCTCATTAGCCATGAATGCGAAAAGACCAGTGAAATTTGCGGTTGCATTATCCCCATTGATCTCAATCACCGGGTTAAGCATGTAGTGCATGGCGCAATGCCATTGGGTAGTCAGCTCTTGCATCATTGCCTCAATTTGCGTTGGTCCGATTGCCTCTCCCATACCCACATTAAAACTTGCATCGTCTATAAATAAAGCTGCAAAGGCTTTCAGATCTCCCGGATTGCCGTCGACATTATTGGCACTATAGGAATAACGGTATTTTAATGTTTTGGTATCGTGAAGATCACTGAGCTGCTGCACATGGTTCATGAGGCTAGTCCTGTATAAATTAATGGTAGATTGGCTAGTTATGGACTCTGTTGGCAGAGGCTCCGCTAACGCCGGCCGTCCAGATAATCATTCAGCACTTCGTGGAAATAGCGCACGCGGGTTTCTTGACCGGCCAAATAGCTGTCCTTATACCCCTGAGATTGCCAGCCATTTTGCTGGCCCTCTGATAGCATCATGTCCTGCCAGACAATGGAATCGATAATTTCGGGGATCCCTGCGCCGCTGTCAAAATCGCAGGTCTCAGAGTCGGCTTCCTGTAATGGCTGAGGACCCGCCATTATAGATTCTACCTCTATAACGCCGTCAACTGGGTAGGCCAAACACCATAAATCAAACGTGCATTTTGCGGGGTCTTTAGCGTCGGGTTCGGTGCGGAAAAATATTAAATGGTCAGGCAAAAACGATATAGTGATATTAGGGAAAATCACCGTGTGTGGACTGTCTGTCAGCTGTTCGTCATCCAGTTTCTCGTAGTGTTTGTAGCCACGCTCTTTCCAGAGGCGCTTTTTAGCGACTTTTAAATCCAGCCAACCCTGCATCGTCTTGGTCTCAAAATCGGCATAGCTGTCAGGGTCGATATCCCACTGCCGCAACAATAAATCAAAGGGGTGAAGCTCACCTTCGGGTAATCGGTCGCGCAGTGACGGGCGCATCGGTTGGACGGTACGACCATGGCCATTGGGGTACATTTCATGCCGCGAACTCCAGTAATCCTGATCAATCCAGGGCGGGACTTGCGGGTGAGCGGTGCGGGTATGGTAGGACTCGCTAAAATTGTCCGTGGCAAACTTCCAATTGCAGTTAAGTTTAATTTTGCGTGAAAATACCCGCACGGCGGTGTCCATCGGATAATTTTTGTAGAGCTCTGGAAGCGGGCTCAAGTAATCCTCTAAAATCGGGGCCTCAGAGTTCATGGTATACCAGACCATACCGCCCCAGATATCGCAGCGCAATTCCTGCAACCGCAGTTTGTTGCAGGGGTTACCTTGATGAAAGTCTCCCGGATCATTGATTGCTTTTAATACGCCATCACGCCCCCAAACCCAGCCATGATAGGGACAGGAAAAATCATTGTTATAGCCGCTTTCAGTGACCAGTTTCATTCCTCTGTGCTGGCAGACATTATAAAAGGCCTTAATACTGCCATCGTCCTGTTTCACGCAGATGACTGATTCGCTCTTAAAATTATGCACCACAAACTCGCCAGGCTCCTCTAGTTCCTGAACACGACCAGCAACGTGCCAAATTTTGGTCCATAGGTGATCCCATTCACGCTGTGCAAATTCTGGTGAATAATAGCGATCTCCAGGGATGGGATCTCCACGCAGCTGTTTGGGATCACGACCATCAAGCGTTAGCGGATGGATAGGAATAGTTTCCATGAAGCGCCTCATCGGAATTAGTAGGCTTTCGCCCGGTTATATTACCGGCCAAAGCAACCTCACTTCCCTTTGATCATACGGAGTACCCACAGTCGGTGCTTAAGCCATGCCCCTTGACATAGTCAAATTGTATCCTGAAATAGTTCGACTGGCCAATTTATTTTCAGTACTTAAACTATCTTCCAAGCGTGAGTCTTTGGCGCACATACAAGACAAGATAAAATGGCTTTTTCACTCTAAAACACTTGCACTAGGTAAAGAAGCGCCAAAGGCATTTGGGCAGAAATAAATAGACGCACTGCAAATCTTGATATCGAAAGTCAATTCGACACTCCAACCTATAAGCAATTGGTCGGTGGCTTCCTAAAAACAATCAAGATTAGCTATGCCGATGTTTCTTTGGAGGAAAAAAAAGAGTTTCTTTGCGATGCAGTTATAGCTGAAGCTTTAGTCCCGATGGCAGGTTAACCCAGCTAGCACCAGAGAAATTCCAGTTCAAGTTAGATCAGGAAAAAGATGCCATGGTCTTTGTAAGTAGTAGTTATTTTACAGATATTCTGGCTGGACTGACAAAGGAATATTGGTCTGCTGTGGCTTTAAATTCGAGTTATACTTTCAGAGAAGGCGAATTCCAATCGATAAACACTTCCGATGTAACTACAGGCATTCTCAAGTCATGGGTAGGTGCATAAAAGTCTCGGATACAACTGGACCGTTTATTCCTCGGCCGGTAGGGTATTCAGTCATAAATAGATAAGGCATAATTTAATGCATATCATTAAAAATCTGTTAGTCCCAATGATTCTGGCAATGGGCTTGTGGGGATGCTCAGAAAATTCTGATGCTTTTTTTGCATCCGATCAGAATAAAAAAAGATATACTCCTTCTTATTTTTATAATGAATTCCTGTCTTGCACTACTGGTCCCGATTACTCTGAAGCGAACTTAAAAACAATTATTGCTAAATTTAATACGTTAAATTTATCGTCTGAAATTGTCTGGGTCGGAGGTTATGTACCGATTGAAGGAAAAAATAGAAATAAAAATGGATGGTTAGAAATTCAATGGACATCCCGAGAGGCAGCGCAGGCTGGATGGGAACTATGGCTTGCTGATGAAGAAACTCAAAATTGGAATGAGAAGTCTAAGGGCGTTTTAGATTGCGACAATACAAACATTTTTGGTTATGTGGCTCAGTTTCCGGCACCTGAAAGCATTGAGCTAAAAAGTTGGAGTAAATTTGCAGCCGCGGAGATAGCATGTACCTTCAAGGCTGGAAAAACGAAAAAAGACCTCGCGATTACCGTAAGGAAGTTTATACACTGGTTAGAAGTAAGTGAAAATGATGACGCATTCTCATATGGCATTTATCTCCCCGTTGGTGAGGATTCAGCCGATTTTTATTGGTTTAATTGGCATTCTGATTTGGATTCAATGGCCAGAGGTAACGCATATTGGGATGCCGAAGGTGAAGAAGTAGCGGCTAAATTAAAGGAGATAGCCACGTGCGATACGCCCAATTTATATAATGGCGCGGAATTTTATTACTCTGACTCATGGCAATAACTGTTTAGGTTGCTGGATTGGTAAAAAAGTGGTTAGCCCACTTTAGGTTTACTAATGATAGTCAAAATAATAAATTGAAAGGACGTAAGGCTAAGTTAGGGTGTGTGAATTACATATATTTATTAATAGTGTTTAGAGACATCATAACTAGCCAGGGCGTTAGCTCCTTAGCTGTTTCGGTTTCAGAGCGGGTGTGCACCCAACCTAGATATGTGAAGCTACGCGCTACCATAAACAAAGGGAGGTGCTTAAGTTTTTGGTCTGAAAGTTCGCGTACTTGACGATAACCTTCAATCAGGGCCTGTTGGGCGACAGCGTAATGTGGGTCTTCCTGAATAAAGAAGAGCGCAGTTGCGAGCTCAAAAAGGTGCCAGCCAAAGCCGGCATCGTCAAAATCAATAATGTTAACATGGCGACCTTCAACTAAAAAGTTCTCTGGTACAAAGTCAGCATGAATCATACTGTAGTCATCTGAGCTCTGTCCGAAAGCTAACAAACCCTGTCGAACTGATTCCCTTGCGTCAAGAATACGCCCTCGTTGCTTGCTGGTCAGTACTTCCAATTCCCAAAAGGGCCCCCAAAAGGGAGATTCACCCACCAGTCCTTCAATATCCCACGCGTGCCGCTCGAAGTTTTCAGGCAATGCCCAGTTGATTGCTTGGTCATGCAATTTGGCGGCTTGTTGCCCCATCATCAGGTAGTTATCCCGAATAGTAGCAGGGTCATTTTTTAAGCCATCTTCAATTGAGCCCATCTGTTCACCCGTCACCCATGCAAAAAGATCAACTTGTCTAGATTCAGGTACTGACTCGGTTTCAATCAGCGCAAAGTAGTCTCCTGTGCATGTAGGAATGACTTTAGGTACGCCTAAACCATATTCTTTGAGAGCGTTTATCCATTGCAACTCGGACATTAAAGCTTTATTTGAATGATAGCCAGCACGATGTACCCGAAGAGCATAGCGCTCACCATCCTTTGTTTCCAAAGAGAAAACTGCGTTCTCTCTGTGCTTAATTAATCTTAGTTTGCCGCTCATATTCCAGAGTGATAGCGATTTCTCCGCGAGTTCTAATAGCGAGTCTTGCTGTTGTTGAAGGGGCAGAGAATAAAATTCCATCACGGTGTCTCCGGTTGTTGTAGCAATTAATAGTTGCTAAAGGGCTCCTAATGCCTGATCGAGATGGTCAATCAGTATGTCGGCATGTCCATGTGAGAAACAAATGGGAGGGCGCATTTTTAAAATGTTTCCGTAAGTACCTATGCGGCTAATGAGCACACCCTGCTCTTTCATTTGATTAATTAATTTACCAGCTGCTTCCACCGCAGGTTTTTTTGTAACGCGATCGGTGACCAGTTCAACCCCGAAGAAAAGACCACTACCACGGACATCGCCGATCAGCTCATACTTTTCAGAGAGTGCCCAAAGCTTTTGTTTAAGGTAAGTGCCAACGTTTGCCGCGTTTTCCACTAAACCTTCTTGCTCTATCACTTCTAGTACCGCCATGCCGACCGCGCAGGACACCGGGTTACCACCAAAGGTGTTAAAGTACATGCTGTGGTCACGAAAAGTATTGCCCAATTCTGAGCGACAGATTACAGCCCCAATAGGATGGCCGTTACCCATAGGTTTACCGAGCACTAGAATGTCTGGAACCACATTAGAATGTTGATACCCCCACCATTTTCCGGATCGACCAAAAGCTGACTGAACCTCATCAAAAATAAGTAGACCTCCTGCATCTCGTATATATTTGGCAATCTTTTCCATGTAACCAAACGGTAGGTTAGGTAGTCCTTCATTAGCAAATATGGGACAGATAATCATACCCGCAAAGCCTGACCCATCCTCATTAAATGCTTCTATTGCCTGTTTGACCTTATCGGCATATGCATCGGCTAGAGCTTCTCCCTCAAGGTCATTTAGTGGACGGTAGGTGTCGGGGAAGTCTACCGACTTTACGTTGGCACCAAGGGGCTCCCCCTGATTTAACAAAGTTCCCAATGCGTACACCGCTGCACTGTTGCCATGGTAGCTCGCATTGCTGCATATAATGCCCTGACGCCCGGTATTTTCACGTGCCATCCGCAGAGCCAGTTCATTGGATTCAGTACCTGTGCAGGTGAGAAAGAGCATATCCAAACAATCATCAAATTTCCCCAACAGTTTCTCACCATAGTGAACGATATTTTCATGTAAATAACGGGTATGGATGTTGATCTCATGAGCTTGTTTACACAGTGCTTGCACCACATGCGGGTGGCAGTGCCCCACATTGGGTACGTTGTTATAGACATCTAAATAGCGCTTACCGTTGGCATCATATAGCCAAACACCGGCGCCTTTAACAATCTGAAGCGGTTCGTCATAGAACAAAGGCGCCTTTTCGCCAATGAGGGCATTGCGACGTTCTAAAAGTTGCTGATTATTCATATCCGTTTACTCCATTGCCCATGCCCGAGCCCCCGCCAGTGACGATGAAAGCACTAACAATCGCATTGTTAACAATATGTACATCCCATTCATAGATATATGATCTTTTTTGACTTGTTTAGCTTTGCAGTTAATCAGAGCTTGGATTGAATTTCTTGTATTAGAGAGAACTAGATTGTTGGCTGAGAGAGAAGTGCGTTTTCTGCTACACAAATGCTGTGTCATAGATTGTATATGTTCATTAATTATCTGCATGCCAAGAAGTGTAATATAAACCGGTGGGTGAATTCTATTTACCAAATAGCCTATATATTACTTGAAGTCTCGACCTTTTGGTTAACAGTACAATCGTTCTTCATATGTACATTTACCACAATGCCGGATTAATGTTGCCTTTGGCGCTGGTAACTTAAAATTGTACTTCGAATGAATATGCAGATGGTCTTATGGCGGCTGGTGCCAAAGCCCCCTCTCATGCATACTGCCAAAAATAACAAAGGGGTGCTGCATGCCCAATGTCACGCCGAATGATAGCACAACCATCGATGTAAACAGTCGCAGCTCGATACTGGCTACCATCTATCTCAGCGTGATCGGCGCTGCCGTTTTCATCGTCCAGCCGGGCTTCGTCCAGGGGCTAGTGGAATACTACGGCTTCAACGAGCAACAGGTGGGCTATATCGCTTCTGCGGAAATCTGGGGCATCGCGGTCACCGCCGTTGCTCTTGCCCTGGGTGGGCACAGCTACAGTTGGCAGAAAATTCTTCGCGCCTCCATCATTCTGGCGCTGGTGGGAAACCTCGCTTCGCTGGCAAGCAATGACGCGGTCTTGTTCGGCGGACTGCGCTTCCTGGCGGGCCTGGGTTCCGGGGGTCTGGTATCACTCTCCTTCACAATTATTGGCCTCACCCGACTCCCTGACCGCAACTTCGGTTATCTCATCATGGGGGTACTCACCTATGGAGCCCTGGGCCTGTGGGCCATGCCCATGGCCCTGGACCTGGTCGGCATGCAGGGCATTATCGTTTTCTTTGCCTGCTTCGCCGCCAGTGGCTGGCCCTGCCTCACGCACATGCCGGATTCCGGCGAAGAACACTTGCAGGTCGAAGAGGACGCGGTAGATCTCAGCGGCGGCTTTCGCCTGGTCGCCATCCTCGCCATGTTCACTTACTTCTTTGCCCAGGGGGTCATGTGGGCTTATCTGTTCCTGATCGGCATGAATGGCGGTGTCGGCGAGCAGGCCGTGGCCAATGGGCTGATGTTGTCCCAGTTTCTCGGCATAGCCGGAGCCTTCGTGGCCGCTGTGGCCAGCCATCGCTATGGCAGAATCATTCCGCTGTTCATCGGCATCCTGGGCGGCGCGGCGGTGCTGGTTATGCTGTTTGGAACGTTTACGGCTGTCGTCTATGCAGTCACGATCTGTGTCTATAATTTTGCCTGGAATATGACTCACCCCTTCCTGCTCGCCGCCATGGCCAGCTTTGACCAGCACGGGCGCGTGGTCGTGTATGCGGTTGCCGCGCAAATGCTGGGCCTAGCCGTGGGACCCGCGTTCGCTGCCTCACTGCTGGGAGATGGGGATTACTCCCGCATCATCTGGGCGGGCATCAGCCTGTTTGTCATCTCTTACCTGTTAATACTGGTTCCGCTGCTTGCTCATCGCAAGGCCTGACAGGCAAAATCAGCGTTGGCGTAAACGGAGACAAACAAATGCCCTGCCCCGAAAGCCTTAAACTCTACGATAAAAACTCGCCCCTAAAGTAAAAATAAAAAACGAATAAAATTTGCTAGATCGGACTACTGTCGGCGATGGTAATTGTATCGACATCAACAGCCGTTGATCACTTATTGCGGCGATTCATCTCAGTATTACTGGCGCCGCCGTTTCCAAGTATTCAGCAAAGTTATTATGTTGTCTTGGGCCACTCATTATACCGATACATCCAGATTGTGGAGGTTTGGTTTATAATACTTTACCCGCTTAATCTTTTTAGTAGACGAATTAGATGAATTTTCGATCTTGGGTGAAATTCAATAAATAATAATCGTTTGCCTGATCAAGAGTGATAGGCAAAAAATCTATACCAATAATTGGCAATAAAGGCTTAGTTAGTTCCTTATTTTAGATGCTAAATTAGTTTTGAAGGCACTGATCTGCAAAAGGTATAATTTAGATTCATCGCTTCACCTTAGTCAAGTATCTTGATATTCTAATAGATAGAGCAGGCTTTAATGATCCAGAAGTTATAGCAATAAAGCTGCTGTTTTCCCTTCGATGTTCAGCGCTACAACCCAGTCAAAGCACTTTTAAGTTCTAAAACTTATGTATTCTTTATGAACCTTGGTCACGTGCGATACCCGATTTTTTGTAGGCATGGAAGGTCGAGTTATGGTGGCTTTCCCGACATAATCGCGGTATCTTAATAATGTAAATCGTGTGGATAAGCGCAATGTTTAAGAATCTTGATAACAAAGTTGCCATTGTGACCGGTGCAGGGCAAGGCATCGGGAAAGGGGTAGCCAAGGTATTTGCTAAGGCTGGTGCAAAGGTAGTGGTTGCGTCGCGTAGTCCGGGCAACAGTCAGAAAACCGTAGATGAAATCTGGTCTGATGGTGGCGATGCAATCATGATTCAGATGGATTGTGGTAAGCGAGAGGAAATTACCCGAGTTGTTGCTGAAACGGTTGCCCATTACGGGCGCTTGGATATTGTGATTCATAATGCGGCCGTTTTCCCGATGTTCGCTGCGGAGGAGTTCCCCGACGATCAGCTGGATGCCTGCCTGAATGTCAATTTCAAACCTTGTATCTGGTTTACTCAGGAAGCCGTCCCGCATTTCCGCAAGGTTGGCGGCGGGCGCTTTATTTTTACCTCTTCGGTTACCGGGCCGAGGGTATCCATGCCATTAACCACAGCCTATGTTGCATCAAAGGGCGCGATGAATGCCTATATCAAGACTGCATCGCTGGAACATGCGCGGGAGAATATTACCTTTAATTGTGTTGAGCCCGGATTCATCAAAACTCAGGCGATGGCTATTCTAGCCGATGAGAAGAGCATAGTAGAAATGGAATCCTATATCCCCCAGGGCAAGATGGGCGAACCGGAAGATATTGCTTACTGTATGCTTTATCTGGCATCAGAAGAGGCGTCCTATGTCACGGCTCAGACCATTGCGGTTGATGGGGGGTCGTGCCTTCCTGAGAGCCCAGTGCAGATTAGAGAGTACTATGAGGAAAAAGGTTTCTGCTAATACTCTGCCGGGTTGTAGGTCTGTCTTGTTAAAACATCTGCAGCTATGGCCGATAAAGCGTTGTATGATTACGTTTTATTGGCAAATTAGCCACCGCCAGCGAACTAGGTTATATTTGCAGGAAGTCGGAAAACTATGCAAATATGATGGATTCAAATAATTTAATTATAAAAACTAAGTTGTTTCCTCCAGCAAGCAGGATAAGCCTGATCGAGCGCTTGAGTCTGCCCAAAGTATTGGGCTCGATCCGTACAAAACAGTTGGCATTGGTGCACGCTCCTGCCGGCTATGGGAAGACCACATTGTTATCCCAATGGCATAAGTCGTTGTTGGATAACGGGCAAACTACCTGTTGGCTTTCGCTTGATGAGCTTGATGATGATCCGACAATCTTCGTTCGATATGTGTTATGTGCATTTCAGGAGGCGCTTAGTGATTTCTGGGTCGATGCTGATAGATGGATGGAGAGCCGTTTACAGCCAGACATTACAGTCACATTAAACCATATAATAAATGAATTACTCAGGCTTGATAAGCCTATAATTTTATTTATAGACGACTATCATCACATAAATTCAGT
>TARA_B110000208_G_scaffold123079_1_pt1 | contig 12746 bp, 14 predicted proteins | sample TARA_B110000208 | Tara Oceans TARA_B110000208 (sample SAMEA4397426) | marine metagenome | biome: Polar Biome; feature: [SRF] surface water layer (ENVO:00010504); material: water (ENVO:00002006), including particulate matter (ENVO:01000060) such as... | depth 5 m
CTGTTACAGGGCAGCCTAGCGGGCCTCTGAAGCCATATTTAATGGAAAGGTTGCCTGCTGCCATGTTGGCGAGGAATGCAGGTGCAGTAAAGGGTGAAAGACGCTTAAATCCCCGGGAGTCTAGAGTTTTTTGAGCGTTAGATATGGTTGATAAACCGCCAACACCTGTGCCAATAATAGTCGCGGTGGAGAGTTGGTCTTGTTCAGACTCAGGGAACCAATTGGCCTGTTCTAGGGCCTCTTGAGCCGCTGCAAAGGCGTAAACAGTAAACAGGTCTAGCTTTTTAAGGTCCTTCGGTGGGACAACTTTGGCAGAGTCAAAGCCTGCTTCAGGGTCCTGCTCGATGTCTGGTACTAATCCAGCAATTTTAATTGGAACGTCTTCAAGGTCAAATCTACTGATAAGATCAATACCGGATGTGCCAGCTAAGAGTCGGTTCCAAACACGCTTGACGCCACACCCTAGTGGACTAATGATACCCATACCGGTAATAACAATAGGCGAATTCATGAGGTCTCCAGAAAATTATATAGTTAATTAATATACACTATCACCAGATAGAATATGATCAAGATAATAGCCAACTACTTACGGTGGGAAAAAACCTCAATAATGTCAGGTTCTAAAGATGTTGTAATAAAGCTCCAAAGACTTTTTTCAAGGCTGTCAGTGGCATTGATTCCTCTCTTGGAATTTGGCTCTTTTAGTGGCTAACCTTTGGATTGAAATAATATGACTCATGGCACTTTAAACTTAAACGAGCCATTTAAATTGAAGACTTTGGGTGAGCCACCTATAAAAACCCTAGAAGAAACGCTTAAGCGCTTAAGTTATGGGTCTTTCGTATTTTTAAGATTTAATATGCCACACAGCTCGACCTACAGAAGTGAATTGGGAAAAGGACTGTCCGGACAGAGTATTAACGAAGGTAGAATTCAGAAACTACTAAGAAACTTAGAACTAAAAATTTTCAAAGATTCTAAAACCCAAGGAGAATAGAAATGAAAAGAATAATAATTGGATTATTAGGCGTAGTGTTAGCGTCTACTAGTGTTTTTGCTCAAGACTTTAGTCAGGTTACGATCACTACGATTCCAGTGACCGACAATATTTACATGCTTCAAGGAAGCGGAGGTAACATTGGGGTATCGATAGGCGATGATGGTACTTTTATTGTTGATGATCAATTTGCTCCTCTTACGGGGAAAATCGTAGAGGCCATCGCGACCCTTACAGACAAGCCTGTTGATTTCGTCGTCAATTCCCACTGGCATTATGATCACAGCGATGGAAATGAAAACTTCGGCAAAGCAGGTGCCTACATAGTTGCTCAAGATAATAGCCGTCACCGAATGGAAACAGATCAGGTAGTGTCATTAAATGGCAGAGAGCAAGAAGCTTACGATGCTAGCGGGCTGCCAAAAATAACATTCATGGATGCCATGAAATTCTACTTTAATGGCAATACTATTGAAATTGTCTACACAGGCCCCGGCCATACTGACGGTGATGCACAGGTCTATTTTAGAGAGTCAAATGTACTCCATACTGGCGATATGTTTGTCCGTTATGGGTTGCCGTTTATCGACCAGCCAAACGGCGGAACTACGAGTGGCATGATAGATTCACTATGGGAGATTGCGGGGTTAATTGATGATGATACAATTATTATTCCTGGACATGGTCAGCTGGCTAAGCGATCAGATCTATTGGAGTACCGGTCTATGTTGGTGACTATTCGAGAGCGTCTTCAAGCGGCGATAGCTCAAGGCCAATCTGCCGACCAAGTGGTGGCTTCGGATGTGGTTGAAGGTTTTGCCGCGCCGGGCGCTGGCACTGAGAGATGGGTTAGAGCGGCTTACGAAGAATATAGATAAGGCTATTGATAAGAGCGCTGGAAAGTTTTAGATTTTTCACCATAGTTTTTATAAACCGGCGCTTAGCTTTGTGCGCGATGAACATTGTTGGCTTTTAGTCAACTGTGTTTTTAGCGTTAAGCGAAGTGGTGATGAGGGGGTTACTGGGGTTTAGTCCAAACCAGTAATTGATTTGATGCAGGCATAGAATTGTCTTCTAATAAAGTTAGGCCTGCGTGCTTGGCTAATTCATTAACCCTTTCAAAATCTCTAACACCGCAATGAGAGTTTCTCTCCTTCAACCAAAGATCAAAGCTGGCATTGCTTTCAGTTGTAAACTCTCCGGCGTATTTAAAGGGTCCGTAAGCTAAAACGATTCCGTTTGCATTCAAATGATCGCTGAGTTTTGCAAACAGCTTTTCTACCGATTTGCTGGACATTATATGAAGAGTATTTGCTGTAAAAATAGCGTCGTACTTACCAGTACTCCAGAGTAAGTCGTCTGCGTTCAGGGTAAATGCGAGAGGAACATTTTTTAAGTCAGCGTGAGTAATCCTTAGATTAAGCGTTGTAACATTCTCGGCGACATCCGTGGATTGCCAAGAGATGTTTGGGAATTTCTCTCCGAAAAATACTGCATGTTGCCCTGTGCCCCCGCCTATTTCTAGAACCGAGCTTTTGCCCTGAAGTTTTTGTTCGAAGACATCAAGAATAGCTTGTTTATTATTTTCACTTGCCTGGCTATAAGGGAAGTCTTCGATCATTAGTTGCAAAACCTTTAGTCTTGTTTGCGAAGAAAAACCGGCTTGGAAATTGTAGAATCTGCTTCGCTGTAGCGGTATCCGTTAACTTGGAAATTCAGTAACTCATGAGCTGATTCTATGCGATTATTAACGATGTAGGTAACCATCTCACCGCGGGCTTTCTTAGCAAAAAAGCTAATGATCTTATATTTGCCATTAGACCAGTCCTTAAAAACTGGTGTGACCACTTCGGCTTCGAGTTTTTTGGTATGGACAGCACTGAAGTATTCATTCGAAGCGAGGTTGATCAGTAATTTTGTCTTCAAAGGGGCCAGCTCTGAATTTATGTTGTCAGTAATTTTTGAGCCCCAGAATTCGTATAAATTTTTCCCGCGTTCGTTAGCAAATTTACTGCCCATTTCAAGTCTATAGGGCTGAATAAGATCTAGTGGTTTTAATAGGCCATAGAGGCCGGATAAAATTCGTAAATGCCTTTGTGCAAAATTCAACTCTGCTACCGAATAATCTTCAGCTTTCATGCCTTGGTAGACATCCCCTCGAAATGCAAAGATAGCTTGCTTGGCATTTTCTGGTGTAAAGGGTGCTTTCCAGTTTGCATTGCGGGCAAAATTTAACTCCCCTAATGCATCACTCATGTGCATTAATTCTGAGAGTTGCTCGGGCTGATATTTTTTTAGCCCCTTCATTAATTCTTTAGAATCGCTGAGGAACTCAACCTCACTAGTTTTTTTAGTTTTAGCGGGGGAGTCGAAGTCCAGAGATTTGGCTGGTGATACTACAATAATCATAAATATACCCAATAGGTTACTTTAGTCTTGAGAGTCCATTTCTAACCACCAGTTTAAAGGTGTCTCACCGTCTTTAGGGTCGTAAACATTGCCATAATACCAAACCGTATCGGGATAATCAGCGATGCTTTCGTTCAAAATATTTTCAATAGTCTGAAACCCTATGGTGTAATGAATGCTATAAACTAAAGCCCTTTCATTTTGTAGGTCTAAGTTGCCGTCCAGTTTTTCGATAGCCGGTGTCAGCTTCTCAGATAGTCGCGCTAATTGGTGTTTACGAAAAACACGAATACATAGATTACCGCTGCGCTGAATGAGCTCATATTGAGCAGTACCGGGATTTATTAATTTTACTTGGTCGCCGGCGGCCAAATTACGAGTCAAAAGCGGTGATTTGACTAATCTGTAGACATCTTGCTCGTCGCCGAAGGGTTCAACCTGTAAACTTTCAAAAACCGGTTGACCCTCTGGATCAGCGCCGGCGAGAAAAGGAACGTCTATTTTCATAATTGATTTCTATGGCCGTATTAATAGTGAATAGTAGGGTTGAGTTAATAACGCAGCTGAACCTTAATTGGCTCTGTACTTTAAGAGCAGGATTATCTCATGCTTGAGCGTCTTCAGACCATTGCAAAGCTTTTTTCTCGACTTAAATCGTTATTGCTGTTGATAGCTCTGGCCGGGCTTTTGGGTTTTGGCTTAAGTTTGTTTGAGTCTCCCATATTAGAGGGGCGTCAGCTAATGATGCCGTCCTTGGTGGTTCTGTTTTGGGCGACTGCCAGCCTTTGTTTTGCTGTATTATTTGAAAATATCCCTCCAGCTTCAAATCCAGATGCTGGATATCGTCAGCGCTGGTCAGTTACATTGCGCCGAGGTGGATATTGGCTTCTTGGCAGCTTCATGATTTTACTTAGTCTCAGTCTTGTGGTGCTAAGTTACCAGCTAATTCGAACCTGGTTTATGCTCTAGCCTTCGAATCGCGCTGCCTAGCCCCTGTGTGCAATAATTACAAGCGTTGGTCAGTATGCAGATTATCCATTTATAAGGCTGTTTTAGGGCCAAATTAGCGCTGAGTCTTAATTCTTCATGAGTCTATCTTCACTTCTAAAGCTGTCTGACGCCATCGATCGGCTTAACCATTTCATTGGCCGCAGTGCTGCTTGGCTATCACTGTTGATGGTGATAATAACGCTTGTTGTGGTTGTGCTGCGCTATGGTTTTCAGATCGGCTCAATAGCCCTGCAGGAATCCATCATGTACATAAACGCCTTGGTGTTTACCTTGGGTGCTGCTTACACGCTCAAGGAAGAAGGGCATGTTCGTGTTGATATTTTCTACAGTAATTTCAACCATAAAAATAAAGCGATCGTGGATATTATTGGTGTTGTTTGTTTTCTGTTTGTGACATCGGCATTTGTGGCTTGGTCTAGCTGGGATTATGTTTCTGTTAGTTGGCGAATTTTGGAGAGCTCGCCTGAAACCAGCGGCTTACCTTTTGTGTATTTGTTGAAGTCTACTATCTATATTTTGATAACGCTGCTGTGCTTGCAGGGAATCTCTGAGCTAATCAAATCTATCAACACTGTGATGAAGACTAAATAATGGAAATTGCTTTACCTATCGTTTTATTTGCGGCGATTTGCTTGGTTTTGATGATGGGCTATCCAGTTGCCCTTTCTTTAGCAGGTGTTTCCCTCATATTTGCGGGGATTGGTAGCGTAACAGGTGTGTTTGATTCGGCTTTTATTTCGCTTATTCCCAATAGAATTTACGGAATCTTGATTAATCAAAATCTGTATGCTGTGCCCCTTTTTGTTTTTATGGGTGCGATGCTTGAAAAGAGCAAAATTGCTGAGGATTTGCTTTCAAATATGGCAATCGTGTTCCGCGGAGTGCCCGGTGGTTTAGGGCTTTCTGTGGTTTTGGTTGGAATGCTTCTAGCTGCCAGTACCGGTATCGTTGGTGCCACTGTTGTTACGATGGGGATTTTGTCATTGCCAACTATGATAAAGGCGGGCTACAAACCCTCTTTAGCCGCTGGCACCCTTTGCGCTACAGGCACTCTTGGTCAAATAATCCCTCCTTCTATTTGTTTGGTCCTGCTGGGCGAGGTTATGTCCAATGCCTACCAGCAATCGCAGCTAAACAGCGGCAACTTTGCTCCTGATTTTATTTCAATTGGAGACTTATTCGCCGGAGCAATCGTGCCAGGTTTGATATTAGTTTTTTCCTATGCCGCGTACATATTTGCGATAGCAATTCTGCGGCCGAGTGATGCGCCTGCAATGGAGAAAAGTGAAGCTGAAGCAGAAGATGTTTCAGTAATATTTGCGCTCATTAAGGGTCTGCTACCCCCAGTATTTCTAATGATAGCTGTCCTTGGCTCAATACTGAGTGGGCTAGCAACCCCCACAGAGGCGGCCAGTGTTGGGGCTTTTGGCGCTATGTTTTTAACGTTGCTGCGAGGCGGGTTAACTTTTAAGGTACTTCACGATGTCTCTATCGAGACTATGCGAGTTACCTCAATGGTCTATCTTATACTGGTTGGTGCGTCTATTTTCTCATCGGTGTTCAGAGGTTTTGGGGGCGATGAATTGGTTGAGTCACTTTTGCTAGGCTTACCAGGGGGTGCTTTTACCGCGATGCTTGTGGTCATGTTATTGATCTTTCTTCTGGGTTTTATTCTAGATTTTATAGAGATCACCTTTATGATCGTGCCGTTAGTGGGCCCAATACTTCTAGGTATGGGATTGGATCCCATTTGGCTGGGAATAATGATTGCGATCAATTTGCAGACATCATTTTTGACTCCACCGTTTGGCTTTTCACTATTTTATTTGCGCAGCGTAGCGCCAGCAGAAATTAAAACCAGTGACATTTACCGCGGTGCGGTGCCATTCGTCATACTGCAGCTGTTGTTACTCTGTGCATTAGCCGTGCAACCTGCGATAGTGACTTGGTTGCCTGAGCTATTACGAAATTAGGGAGATTTTTGAATTAACTTAGGATTAATTATGGCGATCATGGAGATAGCAACTGAAAAACCTGAGGGTATACTCGCCTTTTAAACCCTGGATATGCCCCTAGATACTTACACTAACAATGATTTTTGGTGGCTGGCTTGTGTTTCAAATGGATTTGTCTGCAGGTATTGCAATCAAAAGTGTCGCCAAGGGACGTAGTGCAGCCGTTGCTACTCAAAAAGTAATTTTCACAGTGCCAGTAGTGGTTGGGTCAACGGATAGTTGCTACGCCAACCTTATAAAATAGGGCACTAGTTCTGCGCAATTTCAAGTGCGGGTGGGGATGTCATTACCGGTGGGTGAAGGCATGAGGGAAAAATTTCAGACGGGTTAATTGTATTCGCTGCACTGGACAGAAATGGAAAGAACAGAGGAATTCCCGAGTAATACTCTTTTGATCGTTGCGCTTGTTATTTCAAAGTCTTCTGGCGTCGTCAAAGGCTTCTTCGCTGACTAACTTATAGTCGAGCATGGTGTTTTGGAAGCTCTTATAAGACTTATATATTCTTTTTGCAGTTTCATCTTGACTGGCAAGCTCTTCCATAACTTCTTGTGAAATTCTTTTTAGCTCACGTAAGACATCCTCAGGCAGTTTTCTCAGCTCAACCCCCTCACGTTCAACAAGTACCTGCATAGATTCGCTGTTACCAGCAGTAATTTCGTCGATCACACCTTGATTCATCACCTCTGTTGCAGCCATCAAAATGGCTTGCAAATCATTTGGTAAAGATTCAAAAGCTGTTTTATTAAAAAGGGTTTCTAATGCGCTTCCCGGCTCATGCCAGCCAGGATAATAATAATACTGCGCTACCGTATGATAGCCCGCGGCTAGATCGTTATAGGCACTAACGAATTCTGCAGCATCCAAGGCGCCAGTTTGCAGGGCGGTAAACACTTCGCTGGCCTGCATCGTCACCGGGATAGCTCCTGCACGGCGTAGCACCTCTCCACCTAAGCCGGGAATCCGCATCTTTAGGCCTTGCAGATCCGCAAGTGAGTTTATCTCCTTATTAAACCAGCCAAACATCTGAGTGCCTGAGTTCCCGCCGCGAACGGGTATTAAATCGAATGGTTCATAAGCTTCTTTCCAAAGCTGGTCTCCGCCTCCGTGAGTTAGCCAAGCATTCATCTCAACTACGGTCATACCAAACGGTATTGAGGAAAAAAATGGTGCACCTGGTATCTTTCCTTGCCAGTAGTAAGATGCTGTATGGCCAATTTCGGCAACCCCTTGAGATACCGCATCGAAAACTTCCAAGCCACCAACAAGCTCATTGGCACCGTACACGCGAATATCTAAACGACCTCCGCTCATTTCCCTTACTAGATTGGCGAACCGCTCTGGATTGGTTCCTAGTGCGGGTAAGTTTTTAGGCCAAGAGGTAATCAGTTTCCAACTATAACTCTGCGTGTTTGACGCTCCCATTGGGCTGCTGGATTGCTCGCCACCACAGCTTGTTAGCGTGAAGAATACGCATGAAATAACAAGTTTTTTAAGCGTTGAGTATTTATTCATTGGGATTGACCTGTTAAGACTATCTAGTTCGGAGAGTTTTTCTTTTAGCTTTCTTTTGGCTCTCTTCTAAATTTTAGCTTTATGTTTTTCTTGTGTGCCAGCTAACCAACTACTTCTAGTTTGGCATAGGACAGCACTAACCATTTACTGCCAACGTCGTCAAAGTTAACCTGCACACGGGCGTTTGGACCTTGTCCTTCATAGTTCAAGACCACTCCTTCGCCAAACCTCCCATGAGCAACTCGTTGACCCAGAGATAGTTCGGTTTGGGGTACTTCGATATTGCCGCTCATTCTACTTATTGTTCCACTGCTAAGTTGTGCGCCAACGGGGGAAGTTCTGGTGATGGTAGATTTTAGACGTATGGCATCTATTAGGTCAGACGGGATCTCTTTTACGAATCTCGATGGGCGGCAAAGGTTAACATCGCCGTGCAGTCTTCTGGATTCGGCATGACTTAAGTAAAGCTTTGTTCTTGCGCGAGTAATTCCGACGTAGCACAGCCTGCGTTCTTCTTCTAGCCCGGTTAAACTGTCCATCGACATTTTATGCGGGAATAAACCTTCTTCTAATCCGGCTAAAAATACTAATTGAAACTCTAAACCTTTAGCGGTGTGCAAGGTCATAAGCTGAACAGCGTCTTCAGATGCCTCTGCCTGAGTGTCACCTGCATCTAGTGAGGCTTTATCGAGAAAAGCGGCTAGCATTGCATTAGACGTAATATCGATCTCTTCGTCACCGCTTACTTCATCGAAGTTGCTGGCGGCATTAACCAATTCTTCTAAATTTTCTATACGTCCGCGAGCTTTTTCCCCACCTTCTTTTTCATGATGTTGGATGAGGCCACTATTGTTAACAATATGCTCAGCCTTTTCATGTAGCTTCAGGGTTTCACATTCAGCTGCCATGGTATCAATAAGTTCTAGAAATGTAAGAACAGAGCTAGTGGCGCGGGGTGTAAGAAGTTTATTATTAACGTTGTCTATGCAGGCCTGCCAAAGTGAAATGTTTTCACGTCGAGCTAGATCTCGAATAAGGTCAATGGTTCTGCCACCTATGCCCCGTGTGGGCACATTGATGATTCGCTCCATTGCAGTATCATCATTTCGGTTGACCAAGAGGCGTAGGTAAGAGAGTGCATTTTTAATTTCTAAGCGCTCGTAAAAACGGTGCCCTCCAAAAATTCGGTAAGGCATTCCTACTCTAATAAGGGCTTCTTCGAGTTCGCGGGACTGAGCATTAGAGCGATAAAGAATCGCCGCATCACTGCGCCGATTTCCGGCGTTAAACCAATCTTGAACTCGGTCAACTATAAAGCGCGCTTCGTCTTGTTCGTTAAATGCCTCGTACAAACTAATGGGCTCGCCTTCGCCAATGTCTGTCCAAAGGTTCTTTCCGAGCCGGCCCTGGTTGTTGGATATAAGGCTGTTCGCGGCTTTGAGAATATAGATGTAGAGCGATAGTTGCGCTCCAACCGGACAATTTCTGAGCCGGGGAAATCGGTGTTAAATTGTTGAATGTTTTCAATTTTCGCCCCGCGCCAGCCATAGATGGATTGGTCATCGTCACCAACCACCATCAAATTGTTCTCATCTCCGGCTAGTACTCGAAGCCAAGCGTATTGGATAGAGTTAGTGTCTTGAAACTCGTCAACCAAAATGTGCTTAAAACGGCCTCTGTAGTGGTCTAAAATTTGTGGGCTACGCAGCCAGAGTTCATGTGCGCGGAGCAAAATTTCGCCAAAGTCGATCATTCCTCCGCGTTGACAGGCATCTTCATAGGCGCGGTATATATCCAGCATGGTTTTGATGTAATCGTCATTCTCATGATCGATATTGCTAGCTCTTAACCCTTCATCTTTCTGACCATTTATATACCATTGGCACTGTTTTGCCGGCCAGCGTTCTTCATCGATGCTAAGTGAGCGATTAATTCGCTTTATCAGACGCAATTGGTCATCTGAATCCAAAATATGAAAGTCTTCTACGAGTCCGGCTTCGCGCCAATGAGAGCGCAATAATCGATGTGCTAATCCGTGGAAAGTGCCTACCCACATGCCGCCGGCTGTATGGCCCAGCAGAGACTCAATTCGCCCGCGCATCTCTCTTGCGGCTTTATTGGTAAATGTGACTGATAGAATTGCGAAAGGAGAAACCTGTTCAGCTTGCAACAGCCAGGCTATTCGGTGGACTAGCACCCGTGTTTTACCACTGCCTGCCCCGGCGAGCACCAAAAGGTTTTTAGTTGGACTGGCAACCGCATTGCGTTGTTCGTTGTTTAAAGAGTCGAGTATGTGGGAAACATCCATGGGACGCATTCTAGCAAATCGGCGCCGAGAATCTTGGGTTTTTAGTGTTGAATGCAAATTAACAGGAGATGTTGACAATGCGATGCCAAAAGTAGGAGTGAGTTTTGGAGAAAATCCAGAAAATTTGCTACCATAAGGGGTTATTTAAATACGTGCGGCGCGACTGGCCGACCTGCATCAAGGCCCTGACTCAAGAGATAGTTTAGGTCGATGTTTATATTGGCAAATTAGAGAGAGCCTGGTCTATTCACCAGGCGAAAGTAAATCTAGGAGATATCCATGTCTGTCAGATCGGACAATATACCATTCAATTGGCAAGATCCTTTTTCTATGGAAGGGCAGCTTTCTGAGGAAGAACGACTGGTACGCGATACTGCGAAACAATATGCGCAAGCCAAGTTGGCACCAAGAGTGCTTGAAGCATATAGAAACGAGACCTCTGAGCCCGAAATATTCAGAGAAATGGGCGCGCTAGGTCTTTTGGGCTCAACCATTGAAGGCTATGGCTGTGCCGGCGTGAACTATGTTTGCTACGGACTTGCTGCTCGAGAGGTTGAGGCAGTCGACTCTGGATATCGCTCAATGATGAGTGTTCAATCATCATTGGTGATGCATCCGATTAATGAGTTTGGTAGTGAAGAACAGAAACAGAAATACTTACCTAAGTTGGCAACAGGTGAATATATTGGTTGTTTCGGGCTTACCGAGCCTGATCATGGATCTGATCCCGGCGGAATGATTACCCGAGCTCGTTCGGTGAGTGGTGGCTACAGTCTTTCAGGTTCCAAGAACTGGATAAGCAACTCACCCTTTGCTGATGTTTTTATTGTTTGGGCTAAAGATGATGACGGAGTCATTAAAGGCTTCATTCTTGATAAAGGCATGAAAGGTCTGAGTGCGCCGAAAATCGAAGGCAAGCTGGCTCTGCGTGCATCACCTACTGGCATGATTGTAATGGACGAGGTTTTTGTTCCTGAAGAAAATAAGCTGCCTTTAGCATCCGGTCTGAACGGTCCGTTTAGCTGTCTTAACTCGGCTCGGCTCGGTATTGCTTGGGGTGCTATAGGCGCGGCTGAAAGCTGCTGGCATTCTGCTTTGCAATACACTCTCGATAGAAAACAATTCGGCCGGCCTCTTGCCGCTAACCAGCTTATTCAAAAGAAGCTTGCGATAATGCAGACAGACCTCAGTCTTGCTTTGCAAGGGTGTTTACAAGCTTGTCGTTTAAGAGATCAAGGTAATCTTGCTCCTGCGCTGATTTCCTTGCTGAAACGAAATTCTTGTTTAAAAGCATTGGATGCGGCTAGAGAAGCGCGGGATATGCTGGGTGGAAATGGTATATCAGATGAGTATCCAGTAATGCGTCACATGCAAAACTTGGAAGTCGTGAACACTTATGAGGGTACGCAAGATATTCATGCGTTGATTTTAGGTAGAACTCAGACTGGAATCCAAGCGTTTACTGGTGGTTAAAAACCATTGGGTGCGGCTAGCGAGAGCTAAGTATACCTTAAAGTAAGCTTAGAAAAGTGCCGGTGAAAATTGCCGCACCAACCCAATTGTTGTTTAAAAAAGCCTTAAAACAGGGGCCGGGTAACCGGTCTCTAATAAGAAATTGCTGATAGATGAGTAAGACACTGGCGACTATCAAAGAAAGATAATAGGCCAGACCCAGTTGTAGTTGTCCTCCCACCAGCCACATGGATAAGATAAACAAAACCTGCAAACAGGCGATAATAAGTTTGTCGGCATCTCCAAACAGTATAGCCGTAGACTTGACCCCTATCTTCAAATCAAACTCTCTATCGACCATCGCATACTCGGTGTCATAAGCAACAGTTAACAGTACATTGGCCAAAAACAACAGGTAAGCTGTTTGTGGTATGGCAGCTGTTTGGGCCATAAAAGCCATTAGTATCCCCCAAGAAAAAGCGATTCCTAATATTACTTGAGGTAAATTAGAGAAGCGTTTCATGAAGGGGTAAATTGTGACTAAAGCGACAGCACCAAATGAAAGCAGTATTGTTTCTAGATTAGTGAACAAAACTATGATGAAACCCAGCAGCGATAAGAAAATGAAACAATAGAAAGCGTCCTGGCGCTTTAAAAAGCCTCTAGCGAGAGGGCGCGATTCTGTACGGCCAACTTTGTCATCAATTTTATAATCTGCAAAGTCATTAACACAGCATCCGGCCGAGCGCATAACTACAGTTCCGAGTATAAAAATGACTAGCAGGTCGAAATCTGGAAAGCCCTCAGCCGCTATCCATAGAGCGCCGATGGTCGGCCATAGCAGTAGCATGATTCCAATGGGTTTGTTAATGCGGGTCAGTTCTACGAGCGCAGGGAATTTGCTGTGAAACTCAGGGAATTTAGCCCTCAGCCACAAGTCAGATCTTGAAAACAGTTTTCGTATTAAATCCATTACTACCTACCGCAAACAGCCTAGATTCAGGTTAAGAGCGCATAGCATAAAAGAATAACAGTCGA
>TARA_B110000208_G_C11800740_1_pt1 | contig 12724 bp, 10 predicted proteins | sample TARA_B110000208 | Tara Oceans TARA_B110000208 (sample SAMEA4397426) | marine metagenome | biome: Polar Biome; feature: [SRF] surface water layer (ENVO:00010504); material: water (ENVO:00002006), including particulate matter (ENVO:01000060) such as... | depth 5 m
GTTGATTCTAAGACGATACCCTTGACCGCGCCATAATTGGTATAATCACGTATAATGTAAAATTTTCCTGGGACTGCCTATCGGTTACCAGTATATTGCCAAACATATGGTTAATTATAATAAATATAAATTTGACGATTCTTGTGTGTATTCAAGATAATAACTAAAGTAGACACCATATCCAATGATTATTAATACATCTTTACATCGTGAGAATAACTATAATACCTGGGGAGTAAAAAAGATAGTAAAACATTTTAAAAATATCATCGGGTCATCTAAAATTAATGAATCGCTTATTGGTATTGCGAATACTCTTGAAATATTAGTAAAAACGCGGACACGTCAGCGCTGGACTGGAACTTGGTGGACATCAATCCACCCGGCAGACATGATGGTAGGTAATCCGTTATCTGTTAAATTTATACAGGACTATTCATACCACGGATTTGAGGCAGATATAATTTTACGCGAGACTTGGAACACCGAAGCGCCAATGTATAATTTAGAAAAGATGGTGTTAACCAAAAAAGATTTAAATAAAGAAGTAGCTAATATTATCAGGTATCATCGTCAGGGGAAAAGAGGTCGTGTCCCTGCGGGAATGGATAGTATTGCTAAAATGATATATGTAATACAATATACGAATGCACCATTATATTTAGTCCAAATAAATAAGCTTTTATTTAGTGATATAGAGATAAAGTATATAGACAATATTTGTACTTCAAATAATACGGTTCTTGATAACGAGATAAAATTAAGTGGTTTACATCCTATACATATATATGCTATGACTGGTAATAGTAATTTATTTAGTAAAATATTAGATAAGGATCCTACACGGATATTAATAAAAAGTAATGGGGGTGAAACGGTGTTAGGTTTTGCTATTATTTACGGTCAACGCGAAATTATTCAAATAATTTATGATAAATTTACAGTGACCAAGCAATGGAATGATAAAGATATCAGTAAAATGATTCATAGCAAAGACAAATTTAATAAATCAATTATAGAATATTTATATACCTCCAATAATACTCTAGATAAATTAGTAATGGGAAAATTTGTGAGAAATACATTTAGTCTTGATATAGACGAATGGAAGAAATATAAAGAATTTACGCAAACTATAAATAATGAATTAACGACTATATCAACAATGACATTCGTTCCCACAGTAAATAATACCTATAAAATAAAAGATGGAAGTATTAAAGCATTAGGTGATACATTTGATAAACTCTCTCTGGTAAAATATATTGATGAATTAGTATTACATGGAGCAAATATAAATAATATTATAATGAAAAAAAAAATCAAGCGAACCCCCTTATTAAACGCCTGTATAGCAGACAATACTTTAATGGCACAAATATTAATAGAAAAGGGTGCCGATATAAATATTTCTACTGAAATAAATGATTTACCACTACATTGGTCAATTAATAAGGGTAATTTACCATTGGTTAAATTACTAACTACAACAGAAACTATTGTAAAAACTACTTTCTCTAAAAGCGATAAATATATGACCGCTTTAAAATTAGCGAAACAATTTACAAATACCGCTATTATCGAATTTCTAGCCAATTATGAATCCAATTTAGATTGCGAATGCCCAGTGTGCTGGTCATCTGGGAAACGAAACACCTATGTAGTCGGTAAATGTAATCATGTAATTTGTGCTGGTTGTTTCTCAGGAATGATACGGGTAAATGGTTATAAAGATATTATATGCCCATATTGTCGGGCAAATTTTACTAAAGACATATAGAGTTCCATAACTAGTTATACGAAAGCACTATATACGAATATGATATTAAACCCATGGCGTATACATTAAGTATGACAGATACGTGTCCTATATGTTTTACTACATTTAAAAATAAATATTCATTAAAAACACCGTGTAACCATTATTTCTGCTTAGAATGTATTCAAAAACTTGATAGCGATCAGTGTCCTATATGTCGTGAGATATTAAATTTACATAGTGTATTTTTATCACCCGATAAACCATGCGGAGATGTTAAATATATCACGAGTGATTTTTATTTTACACAAGTTCCATTTTAAGAATTAACTATAGTTATAATTATAGTTAAATAAACACATAAATAATAAATTTGATAAATTATTATTGTTATCAGACGACAATAATAATCTAACATGAGTTTCACTGATAACGCTATCATAAATAACACGTATATATTAGATAATAATACCTTAACTGATAATATTAAAAAAAATAAATTGATTGCTACTGGAACAAATAGTAGCCTACCAGAAGAGGTTAGACTAACCATTGAATTATCGTGGGACGATAATAACATGGGAACCCACGAAAGCGTATATGAAACCTATATACCTTATAATAACTTTGTGAAAGATAAATTAAGTAACAACGCAGAAAATATAAAGACTACATATACTAATATATATGGGTGTCTGTATAATAATTTTATTAACGATAAGGATTGTATAGACTATATGTCTCGAACTAAAACAGGCCCGTTCAGGCAAAATCTTATAGATAGAAGCTATCATATAGTAAATGTATGTATTGGTACCTATCATATCTATAAAAGTGGTACTATTAAATGTATCAATATGGAAAACTGTATCACATTTAATAGTACGTTTGAATTGTATAGGAATGATATCAATTTAATCCATTGGCGTCACGTTTAAATGTATGTATTTTAATATGTTATACTATGTTAGAATGCTATTTAAAACTAATTATCATTATAATATATTTCATAGATCAGGACATATATTAGGGGATAGTATGCGTTCTATATAAATTATCAATAAAACCTATATAAAAAATTATCAATACTATCAATTATGGTTTATCAAGGTATTCAGGTGGTTTTAACGTAAGATTTTATTTTTGATATATTAAAAATAAAATCTGGGAACTCGGTTAAACACACCCTTAATAAATTATTTGATTATTTAAATGACTATATGTTAATGTTTTTAATTTTAACAATATCTACCAACTAGATGGGTTATTTTTAATATATCCTATCAGATTGGTTTGCAAAGAGTCATGTGAACGTGTTTGACATCAGTACACTTGTCAAAACGGGACTATTTATATATCCGTGTTAAGATTCGCACAACTGACTTTAAACGCTCGCGCAATTCTCTAATTTCTAACTCTTGCTCCCGAATTTTCATTTCGGGATTTTGTTTTACATAAACCTCTGCTACTGGAATATTTTAATTAAATTTTAATTTTTATTATATATATCTGTATTATATAAACAAGTATAAATGACTATTTCAAAGCACTTGGTACGACACGGACCGCAAAATACTCTTATAATAATATATTATAATTAGTTAAACATTTAGCATTAATTTATAATAATGATGGATAATCTGCCGATCGCCTCGGTGATAAATTATACCGAGGATAATAACAATATTATTACTATTCAACCCGAATTAAACACCGATATAGTTGCGGAAGTAGCAACTATAACAGAAATAACGAATAATTATACGCCTGTACACGAGAATATAGCTACAGCGGAAATAGCCTACGATTATGATATAAATGTCCCTGATATTGTTGTTGAAATTTCACACCAAGTTGCTACAGGAGATAATATTAATAGATATATAGCTATTAGGTCTGTGTCGGATTATTTAAATATTTTATTTATCCGTAAAAATCAAGACTCTGGGCTAAATAATGTAATTAGACAAATAGAGCGATATAACAATGTTCTGTCAGTCAACGAAAGATCTCAGTTATACTGTTTTATCCGCGAAAGAGAAGCCTTATTAAATAAATTTAGCGTTTTTTTTTTATTAAATAGCGCGTATGTATTTATAAACTTATTCAGTATACTGTTTTTCCCCAATGTTATAGGGAATCTATATGCGTTCATTTATATTACACCAAAGACATTACAAATGAATATTATAACCAATTTATTAGCTATTGTATTAATTTTAGTAACCAATACTATTGTAACACTCGTCTTAAATAATTGGTTAAAATTTTTTTTAAATTCAAATATGTCGCTTATCGTATCAGTAATATATTTAACATGGCTACATATGGTTTCTATTATAATAATTATGATATATTGTCATATAATCGGGAAACTATCAAAATTAAGAAATATTTACCAGGGTTTTACGCAAAATCAATTGTCGGTGCTGGGTTTTTTTTTTATATAGCTGTAATTAATTTAATAGTAGTAATTAATTTAATAGTTATAATTAACTTAAAATTTGATAACACGTGCTTGATATTAATATCTTTCAATATAATAATGACGGATATAACAAAACCTGTGAATATTTTACGCAATATTAACGCCGACACCGTCAATTTAAAAGCTAAAAGCATAACAAAATCCACGCCGATTAATGCGTCAATAATATCTAAGAAGTCTAAGAAGTCAAAGAAAAAACCCAGGTGTGCTCATTTTTCCTGTAAAAAAAAATTAGACTTTATTGATCTTACAATGGGTAAATGTAAGTGTAATTTAATATTTTGTAGTAAACACCGACATATTGGTATTCATAATTGTACATTTAATTGGAAAAATTATTCACAGCTACACTTAAATAGTCAATTAAATAAAGGTAAAAGTATTGACAACAAGCGATTTGTTAGTATGTAAATGAACCTACATTATGAATAAATTACAAAAAAACGCACTATATTTACCGAAAAGTAACCCCAGTAATTCTATTATTTTTATTATAATATTAAACATTGATATTATAATATACAACAATTATATATTTTAAACGTATAGATCTATATATCTATTAAATATTCGTAGATAGTAGTATATATTTAGGTAGTTTATTTTATTAACTATATTATAATCTCTGGTTATATGTAATGTATAATCGTTAATTAAATAAATATGATTATACAGTACACGTATGTATGTAAGAACAATATAATGAAAGTTTTCATTATAAATGAACCTAATACAGAAAATAGTATTTTTTGCTATATAAAAAACGTTTTTAACGAGCAGGAGATTAGTGAAATTCGGGATTATTTGGATAATACCAGGGGATTTGAAGATAATTTAAATTATAATAGAAATACTGTTATTCGAAAACAAAAATGGTTTCAGACCGAGGGGAAATATTTTTGTTCTGAATGGAAAGGTCGTTTTCCTAGATGGAATGGTAATACATATAATACGACACTGGCCTATATACAAGAAAAATTATTAGAAAAATTAAAAAATTTTAATTTAGAAGCGATAGGGTTTAATATGGAAAAATTTAATAGTTGTCTAATCAATAAATATAGTGACAAGGATTATATACGTGCTCATAGAGACACTGATAAATCCTTTGGAACAGAACCGACTATTATAGGTTTGTCAATCGGTTCTTCGCGCCGAATGTCCTTTAAACGAGTTCATTATAACGGTTCCAATCGAAACTTATCGAAAAAAGATCATAAAAATAAGTATTTAAACTTTTCACAAGACCTTGAATCGGGTTCAGTGTTTTTAATGGGAGGAGCCAGTCAAAAATTTTGGACACATGAAATTGAAAAGCCGACTTTGAATCAAGGTGTTAGATATAGTTTAACATTTAGAAACCATATTTTATAATTATCCAAACTATTTTACTAATTATGGATGATTTAATATCTTCGTATTTTTGCTCAAAGGCATAACTGTAAATATTATAATAAATTTGACATTCTCTTTATAATTTTTCTTTACAATATATAATGTGTGGGATTTTTGGATATATTTCTAATGAACCAATTGCTATAGATAAACAAAAGGAACTAACCGAATATGCTTTAAAATCCCAATCAAGGGGGCCTGATAATACTGTATCTAAATTAGTAAGCGATAATGTATATTTGGTGTTTCATAGATTAATGATTAATGATATTTCTTCGCGGGGCAATCAGCCGTTAGTTCATCCTAGTGATGAAAATTTAACATTAATTTGTAACGGTGAAATATATAATCACAAAACTCTCTGTGTGGAAAATAACTTTCAACCTAATTCTGGTAGCGATTGCGAGGTTATCTTACATATGTATAAAAAATTTGGGATTAAAAAAACAGTTGAAAGTTTAGATGGCGTGTTTGCTTTTGTCTTAATTGATAATAACACAAATTCTATATTTTTAGCAAGAGACCCAATAGGAGTACGTTCTATGTATATTGGTAATGACGATGACGGTAATTTTGCGGTTGCTAGTGAAATGAAGTCTCTATATGGACTAGTTGAAAATATCCAACAATTCAGGCCTGGTTATTACTATGAACATAATGATAAGATATACACTCAGTATTATAATTATATTTATTCTGAAATTATTACCGATTCAGAAGAGAAAATTATGGAAAACATTAAAGTATTATTAAATAAGGCTGTAGAAAAACGCTTATTGTCAGATAGACCGATAGGATGCTTATTATCAGGTGGATTAGATTCCAGTTTAATAGTGGCATTGCTAGCTCAACATTATCCCAAAGGGGAATTAAAAACCTTTTCAGTTGGATTAGAAGGTAGTGTTGATCTTTACTACGCCCGAAAAGTAGCGGAACATATAGGTTCTGATCATCACGAGGTTGTTTTGACTGAAAAAGAGATGTTAGATTATATTAAGAAAGATATATATCAAATAGAAACGTATGATACGACGACTATACGTGCTAGTACGCCTATGCTAATGCTTTCTAATTATATTAGAGATAATACGGATATAAGTGTTATATTCAGTGGCGAAGGAAGCGATGAAGCATCCGGTAGTTATATGTATTTTCATAATGCCCCATCACCAGAAGCCTTTAAACGTGAGACGGTGCGCTTAATGAAAGATTTAATCTATTACGATGTATTGCGGTGTGATAAATCAACATCTGGAGCAGGATTAGAGGTCAGGGTGCCTTTCTTAGATAAGGAATTCTTAGAATATTATATGAATATCCCTGCTGCCTTTAAAATGCCTAAATCATATCATATTGAAAAATATTTACTCCGAAAAGCATTTGATGGTGAAGATTTACTACCACAAGATGTTTTATGGAGAGTCAAAGAAGGAATGTCCGATGGGGTTTCTGGGAAAAAAAAAGGCTGGTATGAAATTATCCAAGAGCATGTTGAAACTATTATGACTGACAACGAGTTTGAAACATTGAAACAAAAATATACGTGGAATTGTCCTAAATCTAAAGAAAACATGTGGTTTAGAGAGATATTTAATGAACATTATAGTGGCTGTGAAAAAACTATCCCCTATTATTGGTTACCTAAATGGTCTGGAGATATTACAGAACCAAGTGCCAGGGTCTTACAGTGTTATGATATTGAAAACCAGTAAATTATTAAGACTCGGTAGTTAAATTACCTATTTTTATAAAATTCTAACCGTTTATTACGTAATTCTTTTTTTGATAAACGTATTGGTTCATAATCTTGCGGAATACTATTGATAATTTCTGGGGTGATACCTTCGGGGGTGATATCTGAATGAGTAGTATCATTATTTAATGTTCCATGCTCTGTATCAATTTCGCTAACTTGTTTATGAACACCATTCTGTTCTGTATACTCAAATTCCACAACCATGTCGGTATTATTAACCATACATATTATATAGGGTTCTAACTCTACAACTATTAATTTGCTCCCTGCTACTTCTAATATTTGATCCATTTCTAAAAATTTATGATTATTGGAGATAAATATTTCTAAATTAGTTTTAATATCATCTATGGATAAAATATTACCATTATTTAATTTAAATTTAACTTTAGTTGCTTGGGGTGGGTAAAACACGTCTACTGAAACATAATTAATATCGCTTAAATTTAAAAATAGTTCATTAATAATATGATTCGATACTATTATCGTATTATTTGGTGCGGTAAATTCAATACAGCACACATATTTTTCAATATGGGTATTTAAAAATTCATTATAATAACATAGTTTATATAATACTCCATCTTTGTTATCTATAATTTCATTACTGAATTTTTTAAGGATATCGGGCGATAGTATGGCTTTATTGGTATTGGTTAAAGTATGGAGAGTAGGCGCAAATGCCTCTGATAATATCCTTACATTCATTTAATATTATGATAATTAATGATGATATTAAATCAAATTTAATACTATAATAATCGGACTTTATAAAAATATTATACTGGATTTATTTAGTGTTTAGTTTAAAAGTTGTTTAAAACTAACCTTACTAATATAGTTAATAAGTGTTATTTATAATGACAAAAACATTATGTATATATGCTGGCTATACACCTCCTTTTAACGGAGAAAATTATACTGAACAAAGGGTTTATGGTTCAGAGATTAATATCATTCAAATTGCCGAATGGTTAGTAAAAAAATACCACTACGAAGTCTATATTTGGGTATGGGGGATACAGCGACAGAATATGGAGATAACATATAAAGGTGTCCATTATTTAGATACCACACACTTTAATACTTTCACAAAACCGATTGATATTATGCTGATAAATCGCTTTATGAATTTTTTTTTGCATTTTAAATCCAAGGCGGTACAAACATATTATTATGCCCAAGACATATGTTTAAATTATATGTATGATGGGAAAATATTGCCTGATTTCGGTAAGCATTTTATACATAATATTTGTCAAGGAAATCTACTAAACGGTATTATTTGTATTTCACCCTATCAACAACAAAATATTAAACAGGTATTAGGTAGAATAAATACTCCTTCTTATATTATTGGCAATGGTATATCATCGGCTATCCCTGAAAAAAATCTATCTGAAATAATTACAAATAGATTTATATATTGTTCAGACCCATCCAGGGGATTAGTTACTTTTTTAGAGTGTATCATTGAGTTACAAAAATACATACCCACTTGCTCTGTTGTTATTTTCAGATCAAGCGAATTTAAGGAGGACGTCCGTGAAAAATTAACCTTAATTACTAATAAAACTCTATATGATACAGTAAGTCATGATAAAATTATGGAAGAATTCGTCATATCGGATATATGGTTTTACCCATGTAATGTAGAGGAAGCATATTGTAATTGTGCTAGCGAGGCTCAGTTATATAATACACTCTGCGTGTATAATACTATTGGAGCATTAGAAACAACGATTGGAGATAGAGGCGTTGCTTTAGATCCTAACGCGCCTAATTACATAGACTATTGTGTTAAAAAAATTATAGACTTACTGCAAAACACCGAATTAAAAAAAACTCTCCGCGAAAAAGGCTATAATTGGGCAAAAAAAGAAGTATTCGAGTATAAAATAGACCAGTGGTATTCTTTGTTTGAAAGTTAATAGTATGATGTATAATAGTATTATGGTAAACTCTTTACTATTATTTTAATATAAATTATTATTTCGTGTAAAGCCTCCTCGTATATTGGGTAATTTAGTATATAATTCTAAACCCTTTATTATAGAATTATAGGGTAATATTTGAATACTGTCTAATAAAGAAGTGTCTGGTGTAGTAATACCCCAGTCGATATTAAAAATATTCGTATCACTATGTGATATAAAATATATATTATGTGCTAAATCAACATTTTTTAAAATTTTTGTTAATAACTTTATTATTTCAATAACCAGGTCTTTACCAATATCAAGTAGATGATACGAATAGTCTTTAATGACATTAAAATTATTAATAGTTACTATTGTGCTACATTCTGAATCTAATAATATAACAATTGCGTTATCAATACCCAGTGTTAATAATGGTAATTTTTCGCGGCATATAAATTTTAGATACGGCGCGTTAAGTTCTGTGACATATTTAAAGGCATTGAATTGATTGGTATTATTTAAATTTAAACTATCAGATTTAAATATTATAGTTGATATTATTTTTTTTGCGGAGTCATCAATAAAGAATGGAACGGCTAAAAGCATTGGGTGCTCTTGTGATTTATATTCATTTTTTAATCCATTGCGATAAATCCATTGTATAATGATTTTTAACGTATTAAAATTTAGGTGTAAATGATACCATAAATTTTTAATATTATAGATATTATGTGCGACATCTAATTGATATCCTACCGCGTATTGATTTACCCCACTCCCCGCTCCCCAAAAATGTCCCTTCGTATTAGCGCATATAGACGGAATTTGTCCATAATATTTAAAGGTGTTTAGATTGTCAGGCTTCTTTATAAACGCATATTTTCTTAGAATTTGGTCTCTACTTTCAGCAGGTTTGTGTATAATTTTTGTGTCTATTAAATTAAATGAAACTTTATTATAACCCAAATCTATACCAAAAATCTTAAAATGATTGTTGGCATGATTTCTTGATTGTGTAAAATCATACCAACGATTATCCGACATTAAATTACTTATTGATTTAATGTCACGCCCCCACGTAGCCCTATATAAATTATACCATATAAAATTTTTTTTAATCATTTCATTCCAAGAATTTGATACGGCTAATAAACTATAAAATAATGGATAGCCCTCATTTAATATATAACTGAAAATATTATTAGTGATGTTTTTAGTTAAATGCGGAAACTGTGTATTATTACTACTGTCAAGTTTATGGATTGAAGTATTATTTAAGGCGTAATGAATCTCCATCGCCGCTAAAAATGTTTTTGTTGCTAATACAGAATTACCGCATTTTTTATGATGAATAGATTCTGCGTATAATTTTTCAGCGCGTATATAGTCTTTATTTTGGAGATATAATCCAGAATGTAAACCTCTATTTACATTGATTCGTAGGCACATTATATCCGCTCTTAAAATATATTTATACCCTGTGTTTACGCGATTACCTTGATGTTCTAAATTATGGTTAAACATTACCATTTTACCTGATTGTGGGAGTATATCGTACTTAATATCATTTTGGTATACAGAAGTATGACCGCCTTCATAATTTTGATTTAAATATATTAATAAACTAAATGAACTCCTGTAGTTATCATTAATAACATAGCCAGCATCAGAATGTTTGCTGAAATGCCCTCCTTTATGGTATTTTGATATCCGGAACATTGGATTTACAGAATGTATGACCCAATTACCTTCGGTCCCAAATCCGCGGGGAGCCACATTTTTAAAATCGTCAATATCTAATATTTGCAATAACGATTTCCATATATTATCTGCTAAAACAGAGGATTTTATTAATATTCTTTCACTATTACGATACGATTTTACGTATTCCTTTTCCAATGATTCAAAATTATGCTGTTCGCTGAAATCTATAATTTTATTACACAAGTCCTTAGTAATAAAATTAGTAACACTTAGACACGTGTTATTATGGCTACATATAATTGGTGTTTTTATACACGTGCTATTAGGTAATATATGTTTAGTTTTAAAATTGTAGTAATTCATTATGAACGGAAGAAATAATAATTTATTAATATTGTCGTAATATTCATTCAAATTTAAATTTATATGCGCTATTTTATTAGTCTAATTTATTAAAATTTAACTTGTTCATGAGTTTAATTAAATTATATTTAATATTTATATAATAAATAATGCCTAATAAAAAACGCTCTATATATAATGTTGAACGAGATATTAATAATAAATTGATTTTTAAGGATTATCCAGAATTTAAACCTAATTTAACACCAAAAGAAATTTTTAAATTAGGTAGTTTTGGGGGAACATATTGGCGTAACATACAATCCGCGGTTACTGGTAAAAAATACAAAAATATACATAAATGCTATCCAGATGATTGGTGGAGTGATATACCTGAAAATCATCTTACATTAAAATGGAAATCTTATAATAAAGGTGTTAATAAGTATAAAGTAAAAGTGGGGTCTACTTTAGAATTTTGGGAAGAAAAAAAATGGATACGCGCGAATAATCCATATGGATGGGTTCAGTGGTACTGTGATTTTTATTTAGGAAAAAGAGGTAACGATGACGACCGACAAATTAAACGCTGGAAATCATTTACTGGCCCTAAAGGGCGATTTAGAAATCAACTAATTAACCGCATAAAAAACGCTAAAAAAACATTCGACGATATATCAGTTAGTCCTAAAATAAGACAAAGTTTACAACATTGGGCGTATCAATTAACGTCGAATGATTATTATTCATACATAAATAGATAATTATTATATATTTAACGTTATTTTACCAGTATCATCTATATTACCAGATATAGTATAATTTTCATTATATATAACTCCTTCGCTGTAATCAGCATAATAAATAGTATCATTTAATACGAGTTCTTCTAAAGAATCTTTAATTAATTGTATATTTTCATACTTTGTTATATCTATATCATCACTGTCTTCAAATGTATCATCGTCTATAGCTAATTTATCTATTTTTGTATCATCGGGTACAGGAGTATTCTGTTCACTATTGTTAGTTGGCTCTATTTTGGAATTTAGGATAAAACCCTCACTTATATCATTAATAGATTCTAAATCTATGTCGGGTTTAGTATCTATAATGATGGATGGTTTTTTTAAACGAGCCTTGTTTAGTTTATTTTTAATAGTTTTTAAAATGCTCGGTGTATTTTTAAGTGTAATAGTTGGTTTGGTAGTATAGTTAATAAATAATACAGGTAATGTATTAATTAAGGATTTATTTACCATCTCATTCGTTTTATGGGGCACCTTTTTACTAATGTTAATTTTTAGTTTAATAGTTTTAGTTTTAGTTTTAGTTTTAGTTTTAGTTTTAGTTTTAGT
>TARA_B110000208_G_scaffold10218_2_pt1 | contig 12683 bp, 1 predicted proteins | sample TARA_B110000208 | Tara Oceans TARA_B110000208 (sample SAMEA4397426) | marine metagenome | biome: Polar Biome; feature: [SRF] surface water layer (ENVO:00010504); material: water (ENVO:00002006), including particulate matter (ENVO:01000060) such as... | depth 5 m
AACTCCATTTTTTAATAAGAAATAATAAATGAATAAACAAATAAGAATGAACGTGTGAATTGAAATTGGCAGCGATGGAGTCCATCCTTTTGCGGCTCATCAACACGAAGCTGGGCAACTTTGTGGAGACTGTGGATGCGGGAGCGCTGGAGACGAACTTGCTCAGCGGCGTGATTCGGCTGCGTAATCTCCGCATCAAGGCAGAGGCCTTAGCTTCGCTCAAGCTGCCCGTTAAGGTGGTGTACGGCTTTGTGAAGGACATCAAGGTGGAGTTCTCACCTATGCAGGTACGTACGTGCGCTGCCGTCTCGCTGCTTCTCCCTCCCTCCCGCGCAGCTCAGCCTCTGCCCTTTCCTCTCTCCTCGCTCACTCTCCTTTCTCCTCGCCGCGCACCGCTGCGCCTCTCTCTCCTCCTCCTCCTCCTCCTCCTTCTCCTTTCTCGTGCAGATGATGAGCAAGCCGGTCAAAGTAACGATCGATACGATCAACGTCCTCGCAGTGCCCGTCAACGCGACGCTCGTGAGCGAGTGGATGCGATCAATGAAGCTCTCACGACTTGCCAGCTCCGAAATGGTGCAAGACGCGGAGCACGAGCGGAAGCGGCGCGCCGCGCTGACGGACGGCGAGAACGGCGGCGACCCCATGTCATGGCTCCAGCGCATCTTGGACAATCTGCGCGTCGAGGTTCGGAACGTGCACATTCGCTTCGAGGACTCCCGCGTCTCTGACCCCTCGCGCTGGTTCTCCATAGGCGTCACTCTCGCGGAAGCCTCGCTGCGTGGAGGGGCGACGGCGGCGGATGAGGCGGCGGCGGGTGGTGAGGCTGCGGGTGGGGCGAAGGCGGCGGAAGCGGAGACAGATGACGCCGACGACGACGACCCTGCATTTGTCAACCGCGCGTCGTCGCTCGACGCAACGCGGCGCAGCGGGACGATCGAGAAGCTTGGGCTCTACTGGGACTGGTCCGACGACGGCGAGCGCGGAGCGCCGAAAGGCGGTGCGCTCGCGAGCTTATTCGCGGAAGAAGGTGAGGGCGAGGCAATGATCGCCGACGCAGTGGTGAAGCGCCACGAGCACGTCTCGCGGCGACTCACCGAGCTTGTGAGCGAGCCGCACGAGTACATCATCGAGCCGCTCTCACTCTCCCTCTCGGTGGAGGAGAACGAACTCACTGTTGCGATGGAGACACACAACTTGCCGCGTCGCCTGATCGCCATCGCTCCCTTCTCGCTCCGGCTGCGCACGCATCGGGCGCAGCTTGAGTGCGCGCTGCGCGCTTCTGCGCACTGGAGCTTGCTCCGCCGATCCGCGTCTGCTATCGAGCGCACCAACGCTACTACTGCGGCACAGGGGGGGCTGCTCACGGACGCACCGGCGCCCGCACCCACGCCGCTTGGCGGACCAAGTGATTCGGCGTCGCCGGGGGGGGTGCTTGGTGGAGGCGTTGCGTTCGAAAATGTCGCCGCCTCACCCATTTCGCCGCCGCAGATGCCGTCGACTCCTGTTCCCCGAGCCCGCCGCAACACTGTGGCGATCATGCTGCGAGAGCGGTACATCGCGCTGTGGACGCGAAGGCGTGGTGTGAAGCGCTCGCCTGACGGTGACACGCGATTCGAGACGCTCAGTGCAGCGGAGGATGCGGAGCGTGAGGAGTACGAGGCGGCCAACACTTTTGAAGACGTTGTCGTGGCGCGCGGCATCGCGGATGAAGCGCTGAAGCAAATGAATCTGAAGTTCGAGGCAGCGAGTAAAGCAGCGGCGGAGGCGCAGAAAGAAATGAGCTGGGGGGCGTGGCTCGCCTCTTCGTGGGCCCCTGCTGCAGTGGACTTCGAGCTCACTGCTGAGGAGAGGAGCGAGCTGAGCGCAATGATTGATGGGAGCACACAAGCGCAGATCAAGCTCGTCGATGATGCGCTCCTCCCTCCTCTCTTCTGCAAGATGCTCGTGCGCTGCTCGCTTGCGCCTGATTCCGGGATTGACATCGTCGGTGCGCTCAAAGATGAAATGAAGTTTGGTGTCAGTGCAGACGCTGCTGCTGCGGGTGCGCCGATGATCTCGTTTCGCATCGGTGGACGATGCGAGTTCCTTCGCCGAGTGGCGTCGTGGCAGCTATCGGCGCAGTGCACGCAGCTCCGTGTGGAAGCGTCCGATGGTCGCGCTCTCGTGAGTCCGCTCGAACTGCCGAGCGACAGTGATGATCCGCGCGCCTCCGAGTCGTCATTTCAGGAAGAGCTGCTGAGCATGACGATTGAGTCGCTCGATCTCGACGCAAACACAATCGGGAGGCGCAAGCGTGCAGCGCCGACTTCTCCCAGTGGGAAGCCCCTTGCGGTTGGTGATCTGCTGCCTGAGAAGCACTCGTGTGATACGTGGGTCGCGCTGCGCTCAAAGCCGCTTGCGTTGCGGTACGATGACAATACCTATGGGCGCTTGGCGCACTTTTTTGCGCTGCCTGGCGGCCGGAAGCTGCAGAGCGAGGCGTCGCGGCAGCTCCAGGAGCGCAGCGCTGGGCTCGCGGCGGTTGCTTCGCGCCGTCGAGTTGGGTGCGACATTTGCATCATGGCGCCGATTATTATTCTCCCAGAGCGCAGCGGTGACGATGCGTCGCCTTCGCTCGTCGTTGATCTTGGGAAGCTCGAATTTCGCAATAGCAGCAGTGCAAGACAAAAGGTGGATAGTGTCTTCGGCAGTAGTAGTGGTGGTAACTTCGGTACTGGTGGTGGATCGGAAGCCGCAGCTGAAGGTGGTGATAGTGCTGGAGCTGGTGCTACAAATGATTTTGGGAGGAGCTCGTCCATCTCGGTACACTCGGGTGATCACATCGATACGTTTGTTGATTTTGAAGACGACAGCGACGAATTTTCGACCGCGAGTGATGATGGTAGCGTGAGTGATGTTGAGGGTGTGGAGGATCGAATAACTTTCGTTGACACCCCTTCGCATTACGATATTCTCGCGTTGACATCACGAGCCGCCGCAGTGGATGAGGCACCACGAGCCGCAGTGGATAAGAACGTTGACAAATGGCAGCTCAACTTAACCTCGATCTCAGTCACACTTCGGAATAGCAGCACTGTTTCAGTCGCAAATGATGACATTATGTACACGCTGGTTGAGAAGTTTGATATTCTCCTTGACGTTGAGACGCACTACCGCGCGAATGTATGGGGAAGAGGAGGAGAAGGAGTCGGAGACGGGGCACCACCACCAGCCGCGTCGAGTGCAGAAGCGGAGTCGCCACTCTCGCGTCTCGTTGTCACGGGTAAGCTACCAAAGCTCATGGCTGTTCTGAACTCTGTTTCCGTCCAAACCGCGCATCGCGTATACCGACAAATTGGAGCGTGGCAACGCGTTGGAATGATACCACAGGATGGCGGGGGCGGTGGTGACGATGGTGATGATGGTGGTACAACAGCAGCTGCTGCGGTGTTTGCTGGAAATGTGCCCAAGGATGGGGAGAGCGAAGAAGCAAGCGAAGAGGAGTCGTCATCCTTGACCGTGGAAGGTAATTTTGAAATCAAGCACATGGTCGTCTCATTGGCGTTTGGAGGAGAGCACATGGCAGCATGTGATTCGCGACGTCAGCTCATTCAAATGTCGATTAGAGGGCTGGGTGCGACACTCCATCAGTCGCCAGGCTTTCGCGAATGGGGGGCACATTTGAATCGCCTCATCGTCCGTGATCGATGGCAACCATACGGGTTGGATTGGCATTTCGCGACGCTGGCGACTTCGGCTCCATCTGAAGTGACAGCCGCGCTCGTGGCAGGGACTGCAAGACGAGTGCATGCTGCACCTCCCGTTATTGATGGGACAAGCGGCAGAAGACGGCGTAGCAGCAGTGGCATGCGGCGCTCTGGCCGCAGACGCTCTGCATCTGCTGCGACGGACGAATCCGATTCGCGCTCCCGTCGTCTCATTCAGCTGACGTTCACTGAGCAGCACAATGCCGATGGCTCGACGCGCTTTCTAAGGCGAGCGCGCTTCCATCGCCTCCACTTTGAGTGGAATCCCGAGACAATTGCGGCGCTTTTCCGATTCAAAGAGTTTGCTTACGCATCTGCTGGCGGTGAGCAGCCTTCGTTGGGGACTGCTGCTTCAATTGCGGCACTCGAAGATGAAGTGTCGAGTTCGGAGCGGTGTACGGAGGCAGTGCCCGCAGAGCGCACCGAATCAGCTGTCGTTGAAGTGACACCAGTATCGAGCAGCACAGAGTGGGATATTCGCTTGGATGCAGTGAGCTTCTGCTTAAATAAGGAGGCCGGAGCGCGCACACTGATGGTGATTGCGCTCTCCGACGTGCACGCTCGCGTCTCGCGCATCAATCGAACAAAAATCAATGCCGACGTGCAGCTCGGCAACCTGGTGTGTATGGACCCCGCGTCGAGCGCGGTGCACCACGAGTTGCTCTCGCTGAAAACAGCCGCGTCCCGCGGGGGTGAGAATGCAGATGCGGCGCTTGGGGTCACCTTCAAAGGCGGCCACACTGACGACGCTGCGACAGAGTTCGGTGAATTGAACGTCGAGCTGCAGCCAGCGCACATGGTTTACGTTCATCAAATTTGGATGGAGTCGCTCGACTACATTTTCGCGGGCTTCCTCGGGACGCTGCTCGCCTCGTCAGCAGCGTCCGCAGGTGAAATTATGAACCAGAATGCGGGTGAAGCTGATGAGGTGCGCATTGTTAAGCGCGTGCGTATCATTCGACCGACGGTCACTATTCCGTGCAGTTCAAAGTCACCGCTGTGCATCGTTGCGACACTCGAAGATGGTATCGATATCTTGACCTCGTTCGAGACAGTTGAAGGAGGGGGTGAGGAGGAAGTGTTGACGATGAATGTGCAAGGCATGATGCTTTTGTGCGATGGTCGCAAACTGCTAGGGAAGGACACAAACTTGAGCATACGGCACACGCAGACTTCTCTCGTCGATGAAGAATCGGATAGTGCCCCCCCCATTGCCCTCACAACGATAGCTATGGAGTTCACTGGCGAAGGCGGGCTCGGGGTCGAGGCGACACTCTCTCGTGGGGAGTACATTCGCATCTTGGAAACGATTTACTCAAATTTTGGTGAGATCGCGAGGACGCAAGACACTATGTCAACGTCCTCTGTGCGTTATCGCCACGGAGAGAGCGGCGATCCCAGGTTGGCGCGCTCTCTCTTAACGCTGGTTGTGCCAAGCATGCGCCTTCGAATCATGCGCGATCGAACAAAGGGTGAAGTTGCGAGCGGCATTGCAGCAGCGGATGTTTGCACGCACATCGCTGAGCTTGATACGCAGTCGTGGAAGTTGACATCAACGTCAACGTCGACAGTTGTTGAAACAAAGTGGGAAGTCAGTGAAGGTGTGATTCACAATCTTCTCCCGTTGGCCCGCGGCTTGGTGCGCGAGCGGGGCTCCGTCCCTCTTTTGCAGCGCAAGTTTGGATCAGGCGGTGATGGTGCCGATCCGATCATGACCCTCACATTTGTAAGCCGCTATGATGACACCGCGCTCGATCGCGCACCCCAGGAAGTACAAAATGGCTACCACTTCAACTTTAACGACGTCCGCATGATCTTGGAGTGGGATGCTGTGAAGGAAGTGGCTGATTTCTTCCGCGGCCAGTCGCTTGAAGAGCTCCGGCGTTTCAAAGATGCGTGCTCGACGAGCAGTTTTGGTGGCGCGTCGACTCTCGGTGCAGCAGTGACCACAAGCAACGACGTCAGGCAAGGGCTCACAGCGGGTGAATTCTACAGCATTTTCAACTATGTCTTCCCGCGCAACGTTGCTAAATGGTCTGTTACTCGCTCAGAAATGTGGGCCGTGCAGGAGCAAAGCATGGGAGACGAATCAAAGGGGCTTTGTCGATCGGCGCTTGCTACGGGTTCTGCGCATTGGCAAAAGACGTGGTCGCGGTACTCTTCACAGCGCTGCATCGTTGCACTTCTCATCATCATCGAGAAACGTGTCGTCGCTCTTGCTGCGCTTGCATCTGATGTGAACGCCGATGCTGAGGACGATTCGGATCGAAGCGTGCAGCTCGGGAAGCATTGCGCGGCATTTATTATATCTGAGCGGCTTGAGAGAGAGTCGAGCGTCGCTAGTAATGGTAGAAGTATTGGCCGCCCGCTGCGCAGCATCGCAGTCATGCGCAACGACACTGAGTCCGTGTTTGAAAACATGCGTCTGTACTTCCCAAGTGCTGAAGGTGAAGCACAGGATGGCGATGCGAAGGTGCAGCATTGGAAAGGGCAAGCGCTGCAAGTTCCGAGCTGTGCTGAGAGCTCGGCGCTCGAGCCACTCGATGTGTACATGCGCGAAGTTACGAGTGATGTTTACTGGCAGGTGGAACATCTGGAAGCTCCAGTCTCAACAACGAAGAAGATACTCGCAGGTCTTCCGCCCAACGCCTTAACGACGAGCAACGGTGCGACACCTGCTGCGGCTGCTGCAGCTGCAGCAATTGCTGCCGCCGCTGCAGAGGCCGCTGCGCAGTTATACGCGTGCACCGATAAGCAGCGCAGCGTGGCGCACAGCGTGGAGCATATCCGCGGCGACATCAGTTGGTCGCAGATAATCCTTCTCATCGATATCTACGAGACGGCTGGTCTGGCGTGGACGACACTTGATGCCGATATAAAGAGCACCACAGATCCGTCTGCACTCATGACGACGAGCGAAACTGTGGGGAGCAGTGCAGTGGATTTTTCGTTCGATTCGTACCAGCTGCGCCTCAGCAGTGTTCGTCTGGAGCTGCGTAACGTCTCGATTGGATGGCTTCAGCGTGCTGAGGCAATCGGCGGCTCAGCAGCCGACGTGAGACGCATGCGCGTCCGACTCGCCTTGGGCGACGAAGTTGACGAAAGGCGGAGCCCGAGTCCGAGTACGCTTGGTGGAGCGGGGGTTGCTCCACCGAATGAGACGAGAAGAGGTATCGCAATCGACTACTTGAAATCGAAGCGAGAGCTGCTCTTCGCTGTGAACTGCACTATTTCTGGCGATGCGTGGGAGTCGAAGGCATGGCAGCCGTTAGTCCGCCCCTGGCGCTTCCGCGGCACCTTTCGGCGAAAGCGTGGTTTGCGGCAGCAAGAGGACATTGACTTCGAGGCGCGCGATCCGCTTGACATTCGCGTGACAGATGAGTTTGTGCGCGACGCCGTTCTCGTTGCAGCGCAGTGGAAGCGAGACTTGGTCGCGTACCAGCGGCTTCACGAGTGGCGCAGCGAGACGCACTTCGCACGGCTCCGTGTGCAGCAGGCCGTGGCGACGACGTCTGAAAAGGTCGCCGATATGGCGCGCTCGCATGCACGCCGCCGCTTCTCTGTCTCCGCGGCCGCGTTCATGAAGCAACAAGTCGCGCCGGAGCCAGATCTGGAGCCGGAAGATGCGATCAGGAGCGCCGATGCTGACGCCGCGGTGAGCAAACGGCACTTCATCGTCGATTTGCCAGAGCGCCTCATTGTGCGCCTTGCGTGCCGGAGCAGCGCGATGTCATCGGATGTGCCCCTCGGTTCCATGCGCGAGCTCGTGCGGCTTCAGCTGCGTGGCATGCGGGGTGAGTATTACGACCGAGGGGATGGCACGAAGAAGCTAGACTTTTCATTGCGAGAGTTGCAAGTTGCGGACTACTGGGGGAGCAACGGACGTCGGCTCTCTCAGCAAGAAGGAGAAGAGCCGACCTCGATCCTCGTGACTTCATCGCCGCACGGCGATATTGGAAGAGGAGCTGCTCTGGGAGGGAGCGATTTGGAAGAGCAGCTCATCGGCGTGTGCTACAACGAGCGCCTCGATGAAAGTACTGGGCGCGCCGTTGTGCGCGAGATCAACGTCCAGTGCGACAGATTACACGTCGAGTGGAACCCAGACATCGTAACTGACATCGTGCGTTTCTGGGGTGCAGTGAGTGCTCCAATAATGCAGCTCGAGACGGAGCTGGAAGACGATCGCGATGCTGACGATGATGATGACGCCATTGGAATGATCGGAGGATCAATACCCGAAGAAGGCGAAGAAGAAGAAGAAGGTGAATCGACGAGTGGAGGCGTGGGGCTCACGTTGGTGAAGGGCCGCGTTCGCTTCACTGCGACGTTACGCCGTTTGAGCTTGTCCTTGGCGCGACCGGAACGTCCCACTGCCCCGCTTCTCACTGTCATTCTGAGCCGAGTCACTGCCGGTGCTGATTACTGGGTGGACGCGAAGAGGGAGTCAAGCTCGTACAAGCTCCACTGTGCGCTTGGTAACCTCGTAGCGAACGCCGTGGATCCCCGCTTCTCGGATCCCAATGTGCTGCGACTGAAGCTTGCGGGGCCAAAGACGCCGCGTGCGCAATCCCAAGCTGCAAGCAGCGTGGGCGGTGGTACGACGCAAGCACTTGTGCTGCGATATAGCAACGAAGCGAGCGATGATATCGATGGGGAGTTTTATATGCGACTCCAACCCGCGCGTCTTATCTACGTGCATGGTTTGGCACTTGATGTTGTTGATTACTTGGCCGAAGGTGTGATGGGCTCACTTTTGAGGTCGACTGCAGAGTCTGCGGGTGGTCTTATCGAAAGCGAGCTCCAGGAGTCACCACGAATTGCATTCGATGTGATGATTGAGCATCCAACGCTCATCGTGCCGGAGAGCTTAAGCGCGTCGCAGCGCAACAGCATTGTCGCAACGCTGCAGCGTGGGATTGCAATCAAGAATAAGTTTGAGCTTGTCGAGACGACTACTGTGAAGCGTGATGGTGTGGTGGAGACGACGAGTTGGCCCGCGGATGTGATCCAGGTCGACGTCAAGGGGATGATGCTTGAATGCGACGGTCAGCGCTTGCTCGGCGACGACACCGATCTCAGCTTGCGCATCGTCCGCGCGTTGGATTCGGTGGGTAGCGACAGCGTCGTTGGCGTGAAAGAGTTGTTCGCGTCCTCGAAGGGATCCGATTCATCATCCCCAGTCGCGAGTGGTTTCTCGCAACGCTTGGATATTGATATCGACGCGCGGTTTCCCGTCGGCATCATTTTTCGCAGCTCACAGCGCGCCTATCGGTGCATCATGCGGACGCTCACGTCAAATTTTGGTGGCAAAAGCGATGTTGCCACAGTGGATCGTGAGTCAGTCGGGAAGGGTAAGCAGCAAAGCAAGCACTCAAAGACGGCGGCAGCATTTGCTGGTGCAGTCGTTGCAACGAAAAGTGCGAAGGCGACGCGACCAGTTGATCTTAAGCACGACGGACTCTTGATGAAGCTGAATTCCACGAAGACGAAGTGGTCTCTGCGCTACTTTGCCATCCTCGGCGACCAGCTCGTGTACTTCCGGGATGGGGATGTAGAGCCGCGCTTTTCGTACGATATGAGCACGATTTCGGTGCGTGAGCTCGATGCAGTAGCGCCTTCGCTCATTGACTATGGAGCTCTCGACGTGGTCGGCGCAGTCTCGGAGGAAGAAACCTCTGCAACGAAAGCTCAGCGTGACGGTGCAGCGTTCGCGAAAGAGCGAATGTTCTACCAGCGCCGCAACTGCTTCGTTGTGGTAACGGAGACAAAGTCGTTCACGCTTCGTGCCGCGAGCGAAAAGTCCATGCACGAATGGATGGACTGCATCTTGTGTGCGATCGCGGCAGCGCAGCGCGAGATCAGCATCGCCCGTTTGAGTGATCAGCCCAGGCGACGCTCGTCAGCGCGCCTCAGCGTGATCGCGCGGTCGCCTCCACGTGTAACCTCGGTCCGTCGTCTTGCGAAGAAAAGTCGCACGTGGCGTGCGAAATTCTCACTCTTTATTCCCGCAATCGAGCTACACATCTCGACCGCCGTACCCCTCGCACTCTTCAAGCTTGACTCTCTGAAGGTGCACGTCGGACAGGGGATCGGTGACAATGATCAGGGTAGCAGTGCGACGACGTGTACAGCAACGATCTTCGGTATTTCAATCCACGATGAGCGCCCGTCTGCCATGACGCGTCCGTTCACGCACCTCCTTCGTCGCACGCACTCCGAGCGTATTGCGGATGACGCGCAGAGAACGATGCGCAACGTGGAAACAATGCTGTTCGTTGGTGACAGCAGCGCAGAGCAGCAGCGCAGGGAACGCAGCGACCAGCTCCGTTTCGAGTGGACGATGGAGCCGCAGGCAGAGGCTCTCACGGAGGAAGTGCTCCAGCGCCACCGCTGCCGGCTCACGCTGCTCGGATGCACGGGCTTTGCTGTCTACGATGCGCTTAGCGACATCACAAACTTTTTCAGCAGCTGGAGTAAAGTAAGTGACGAGGAAAGAGCATTGGAGCGCGCGCGCTCTCCCTCTCCAATGGATGGTCTCGCACCGACGGACATGTTCGACACGGTGCTGCCGACAACTCCGTCGGGCAGACCCGTTCTTTGCACAGACGACGAGTACGAAGAGGCTTCGCGATACGTGGATGCGATGCCAATTCCAGCAATGCCGACGAGCGACAGCTTTGATCTCGAGCTGTGCGCGACGCACGTCTACGCGCTCGTCCTCGAGGATGCGAAGAATGCAAACACGTCCGCGCTCGCGCTGAAGGTTAACACTGTGGGACGTGCACAACTCTCGCGCAGTCGCGGGGACGTCCTGCGTCCGACCTCTTCTGTTGGCCAGCAGCTTTCTCTCAATCTTCTCGTCGACAGCGCCGAGTGTGTCGCGTCGCCTGGGCTGCAGCTGCGCGCGTCGAACGTGCAGCTTCTTGCCCCAGCGCGTGGTTCACTTGAAGGATCGTTCCAACGTATTCCTGGATGCGTTGGTGCGGGTGCAGCGACGCTTGCGCTGCAGTCCGTCGAGCTTCATCTTTCATACGCCACGTGGATGATTGTGCAGCAGGTGCTGCGCGGATGGAACGCGTTGCCGGGCACAGAGGATCAACCAGCGCCAGTTTTAGCTGCGGCAGTGAGAGGAGCGGGACATACTAAGGGAGACGAAGTGGGCGACGGCGACGGTGTCTGTGACCCCTGGGGAGGCGACGACGATGAACTTGCCGACCTCCCGACGTTGAAAAGGCAAGTGCGACCGCGCGCGAATGCGCTGAAGCGCGCATCGCTCCGTCGTGCATCGTTTGTCTCCTTTATGTCAGACCTCGCGGAGGATGTCTCCTCCGCATCTCCGCAAAAATCGCAAGGCGCTTCGGGAAACAAAGACATGGGTGACGTGACGAATACGGCGCCCCTCCCCCCACCGCCAGACCGTGCGACAGAGCAAAGATCCCTCCGCCGCGTAATACCGTGCGATATGTGGATGACGCAGAACAATATGCGCTTCAGTGATTCGCTGCATCCAGCAGCTGGGAGCTCTAGAGGCCCTGCTCCAAACGTCTTTTCCGCAGACGCATCATCGTTTTGGCAGGCGAGGGATGGACGAGAGCACTGGGTTGCGTTCGATCTGAAGCTCCGCCGCCGAGTTACACAGTTTGTGTACTACAACAGAGAGCGCTCTGCTCGAAGCCCCAAAGAGTGCTCGCTTCAATATGCCGACTCGCTGGACGGTCCGTGGACTCTTGCTAAGCTCTTCGTTGGCGTGAACAAGGTGGGGGAGATCGTCGTCGACCGCTTTATTACAAAGAGCCACGGGAATAAGCACGTCGATGCACGATACTTTCGACTCTTAGTCCATTCCACATATGGTGGGACGACTGCGCGACACCACGGTGCGACGGTGACTCGCGTCAAATTCGTGGGCGGTGATTCGCAGGCGACTTCGTTGTCGTACCAGCGCGATGTGGATATAACAACCATGCTGCAGCTAGCGGAGCTCTCATTCACGCAGGGCTTCGCATCGATCGAAGTGGACGAGGTGCGCCACATTATCGTCGGGATTCGCTACCGAGACGGGCAGTTTGAGGACATTTACGATGGACTTCAGCTCGGTGAGCTTCTACGCGAGATAACAGACGCTCGCGCACGGGCGTCAACGCCGAGGACTGCGTCGAAAGTGTGGTGCACGCTGCGTGTGGTGAAAGACGGAGCACTGCGTCACTCGACTTCGAACGTGGCGGTGAGCGGGAGCGCCACGCGCAGTGGTGCACTCCCAACCGCGTCGTGGTTCGAAAGAAGCTCCGTTGAAGTACAATCTGTTCGCGCACAAATTGAGTGTGGTCGTGCTCAAGTTGTTCTTGTTGATGACTATGGTGGTGTCGATCTGCCGCTCCTGCGCATGCGCGCGGATGAGACGCGGCAGAACGAGCCAGCTCTGCGGGTGCGCCTCACTCGTCTCATGCACAAGTGGGCACGCCACAAGCAGCTGGGTGCTCCAGCTGGTAGCGCGGCTTCGATAAATCCCGATGCATTTCTTGCGGGTGGAGAAGGCGGCTTTGGGCGGCTGGAGGCAACGGCGGAGGTCAACATGCGCGTTGCAATCGATTACTTTGAGCACGCTGTCGCAGATGATGTTGTTGCGACGCGCAGTGCTGGGGATCAAATGGGTCGAGGCGTTGCTGTTGGGAGTGCATCTCGACAAGTGGGCCACAGAGCAAGTGGTAGTGAAGGTGGCAGTGGTGGCGGTGAGGACGATGGGACGCCTACGTCAGCGATCAGTGTTGTGGACAATTCATCCAACTCCGGTTCCTGGTGTGAGTGCATGGGTGTATGCCCAATCAACATCAAGATTGATTCGAGGGACCAAACGCTTACGATGGTGGCAGATGAGATGTTGCGAATCAATATCACGACGTTCTTCATTCGGCAAGCGCGCTCGATGCTGACAGATCT
>TARA_B110000208_G_scaffold127789_1_pt1 | contig 12669 bp, 13 predicted proteins | sample TARA_B110000208 | Tara Oceans TARA_B110000208 (sample SAMEA4397426) | marine metagenome | biome: Polar Biome; feature: [SRF] surface water layer (ENVO:00010504); material: water (ENVO:00002006), including particulate matter (ENVO:01000060) such as... | depth 5 m
CGCGCTTGGGCCGACACTTACGGCTTGCCAGTGCTCGTCACCAACTGCTCCAACAACTACGGACCGTATCAGTTTCCCGAGAAACTAATCCCAGTTGTTATTTTAAAATGCCTGCGCGGCGAACCGATCCCGGTCTACGGGAAAGGCGAAAACATCCGCGACTGGCTGTATGTCACCGACCACGCCGAAGCGCTCTACGCCGTCGTCACGAAAGGCCGAGTCGGCGAAACCTACAACATCGGCGGTAATAATGAACGGCAGAATATTGAGCTGGTTCGCACGCTTTGCCAGCTGATGGATGAGTTGGTGGGATATGGGAGATTGGATATGGAAGATGGAGCTGCACAAAGTCCGATATCCGATATCCCATCTCCAGTGAGTGAAGCGAGCGCATCTTCGACCAAAGGTCCCAAATCCTTCCAGGATTTGATAACCTTTGTAACTGATCGTCCTGGTCACGACATGCGCTACGCGATCGACCCTACCAAAATCCGCGACGAACTCGGCTGGGAGCCAAAAGAAGACTTCGCCAGCGGCTTCCGCAAAACGGTTAAATGGTATCTAGACAACCGAGAGTGGACCGAATCGATCTTATCTGGTGAATATCGCTTAGAGCGATTGGGTAAAGATCGATGATTACGGATGGCTGATTCTGGATTGCGGATGAATGAAATCCAAATAATCATTTAGAGAGTGAAGACACATCAAGACTTTGAAGAGATGGAAGTGTGGCAGGATGGCCAAGATCTGGCTGTTTCTGTTTATACTGATTTCGCAGCAGTGAAGGACTATTCGTTTTGCGATCAAATCAAGCGAGCAGCTGTTTCGGTCAGCAACAACATTGCTGAAGGAGCCGAGAGGGCCACGAATACTGAATTTGCTCGTTTCTTGGACATTGCAAAGGGATCTTCTGGTGAAGTTAGAAGTATGTATCGTCTCGCACAGCGGTTGAAACTGATCGAGAGTTCGGTCGTCGATGAACGGTGTGGTCAGTGCAAAAGCATTTCTCGTCAATTAGGCGGCTTTGCTAAATACCTTCGCCAGTCTAAAAAGTAAGTTTATCAGTCATCATAAATCTTTAATTCGTAATCCTGAATCCTGAATCCGTAATCAGGAATCTGTAATCAATAATCAAAAATCTACGATTTTTATGAAAGGAATCATACTCGCCGGCGGTGCCGGCTCCCGTCTCCATCCCATCACACTTGCCGTATCGAAGCAGCTCATGCCGATTTACGATAAGCCGATGATTTATTATCCGCTGTCCGTGCTGATGCTGGCTGGGATCAACGAGATTCTGATCATCACCACACCCGAAGACCAGGCCGCCTTTAAGCGTCTGCTCGGGGATGGCTCGGAACTTGGCTGCCGATTCGAATATACCATCCAGGAGGTGCCCAACGGTCTCGCACAGGCTTTTGTGCTCGGTAAAGACTTTATCGGCGACGACAAAGTGGCCCTCGTCCTTGGCGATAATATTTTCTACGGTTCCGGCTTCGGTGAACTCGTGCGCCGTCATACCGATCCAGATGGTGCGGTCATTTTTGCTGCTCCCGTTCACGATCCGGAGCGCTATGGCGTGGTTGAATTCGATGATCAGAAGAATGCCATCTCTCTCGAAGAGAAGCCTACTCAGCCAAAATCCAACTTCGCGGTGCCGGGCCTCTATTTCTACGATAACGACGTAGTAGAAATCGCTGAAACCATCGAGCCCTCCGCACGTGGCGAATATGAGATCACCACGGTCAATCAAGTGTATCTCGAACGTAAGAAGCTCAAGGTCGGTGTGTTTAACCGAGGTATCGCCTGGCTCGATACCGGCACTTTTGCATCCTTGAATGAAGCCTCCACTTTTGTTCGTGTCATCGAGGAACGTCAGGACACTAAGATCGGCTGTATTGAAGAAGTGGCGTATTATTCAAAATTCATTGATCGCGATCAGCTTCTAGTGCTGGCTGAAAAATACGCCAAGTCTGGCTATGGTGATTACTTGAAGCGAGTCGCATGCATTAGTTGAATCCACGAAATATTAAACAACAATAAAAATGATTCAAGAAATAGCTACATATATCCCTACGAAAACGCTCAGTAATGATGAGCTCTGCGCAGATTTAGGTCGTTGGACTCCTGAAGAAGTATATCAGAAAACTGGGATCAGGCAGCGAGTGGTCGCAGGCGGGACTGAGACAGCACTTGATCTGGGGGTGAAAGCCTGCGAAAATCTATTTGATAAGCTCGGAGAGGTTCCAGAAGTTGACTATATTCTCTTCTGCACGCAATTTCCTGACCATAGCTTTCCTCCAAATGCTGCATTGTTGCAGGCAAGGTTGAATTTACCCGACTCACTAGGTGCATTTGATTTTAACTTAGCTTGCTCTGGCTATGTGTATGGCTTGCATATGGCTAAATCCATGCTTGCTGCTGGTACCGTTAAAAACGTTTTGTTAGTGACTGCAGACACTTACACCCACCACATCGCAAAAGACGACGCGGTTTGCCGTCCGATTTTTGGTGATGCAGCATCTGCGACATTATTGTGCCATGACAGTTCTGTGAAGCTAAATCATTTCACATTGGGGACCTCAGGCGCACATGGCATGCGGCTTTCTTGCTCAGATCACGGGGAAAGGGCACATCTTGGTTTGATCGATAATGAGGATTCCAAGGGAATTTCAATGCAGGGGCCAGATGTTTTTAATTTTACCTTACAAGTCGTTCCGCCAGCGATCAGGAGCACTCTTGAGAAAGCCAAATTAGAAGTGCAAGACGTTGACTATTTCGTTCTTCATCAGGCAAACGCATTTATGTTGGAACATCTACGTCGACGGATAAAAGTAGAGAAAAAGCGTTTTGTCGTCGATATGGAAAATATTGGCAATACCGTATCGAGTTCTATCCCTATTGTTCTAGAGAAGATGATTGCTGATGGGGATATTGTCTCAGGTAAACGGGTTTTACTGTGTGGGTTTGGCGTCGGGTTTTCCTGGGGTGCTTGTGTTGTTGAATTCTAATAATGTAATTTAATATGAATAAAAATAAAATAATCGATCTACTTCAAGAGGCAGTTTTTGAAGACAATTTAGACATTGATACGTCTTTGGGTTCGATCCCAACTTGGGACTCCATGGCTAAAATGAATTTCACCGCTAGTATCGAAGACGAATTTGGTGTTTTTCTGGAGTTTGGAGCACTTGCTGAAGTGAACTCCGTCGAAGACATTGTGCATGCCGTGGAGCGTAAAATTGAATCAAAGTGAACCAGACATCATTGAGGCTTGGCGGTGTTCGTCTACGTTTAGTTGACGAGGCCGATTCTGAATTTATCGTTGAGCTGCGTAACGATGAACAGCTCAGTCGGCACATTTCAAAATCAACATCAGATTGTTTAAAACAGCTGGCTTGGATTCAAGGTTACAAGTTACGTGAAGCCCGAGGAGAGGAGTATTATTTCATTATTGAGTCGGAAGGTTTGCCCGTTGGGACCGTGCGAATATATGATATACGTGGTAACTCATTCTGCTGGGGGAGTTGGATCATCACAAGGGGAGCAGGCCCAGCAGTTGCTGTTAAATCGGCAATGCTGATATATGATTATGCCTTTGATGTCCTAGGGTTCATGCAAAGCCATTTCGATGTAAGGAAAGAGAACCGTTCTGTAAATGCCTTTCATCTGCGTATGGGAGCAGAGTGCGCTAGGAGTGATAGTTTGGATCATTTTTACGTGCTGAAGAGATCGACTTATCTTGATGCGAGAAAAAAGCTTTTAAGATACTTCTGATTATGAAACCAAAACTAATTAATTTTAAACCACTCGGTGATGAGCGCGGTAGCTTGATTGCGATCGAAGCCGAAAAATCTGTGCCCTTTCAAGTTCGTCGGGTCTACTATATCTTTGGCATCAAAGCAGGCGTTGAACGCGGTTTTCATGCGCACAAGGCTTTGAATCAAGTCGCCGTTGCTGTGACAGGCTCCTGCGAGATGGTGCTGGATGATGGCGAGTCTAAAGCCGCAGTTCTGTTGAATTCACCAGAAAAGGGCGTTTTGATTGGCCCGGGTATGTGGCGAGTGATGAGAAACTTTACACCTGATTGCGTGCTACTCGTTTTGGCGGATCAACATTATGATGAGGCAGATTACATTCGTGATTATGACCAGTTTATAGATTGGATTAAGCGATGATTAAATTTCTAGATTTAAAAGCAGTTAATGAGCAGTATCGCCCTGAAATCAGGGCGGCGATTAAGCGTGTGCTCGATTCTGGGTGGTATCTTTTGGGGGAAGAGGGGAAAGCCTTTGAGCAGGAGTTTGCCGAGTATTGTGGTGCCAAACACTGTCTTGGTGTGGCGAATGGTCTGGATGCCTTGATCTTGATCCTAATGGCGTATCGTGAGCTCGGGCTGATGCAGGAGGGTGACGAAGTCATCGTGCCGGCCAATACCTATATCGCGTCGATTTTGGCCATTAGTCGGGCTGGGTTGACGCCCGTGCTGGTTGAACCTGACGAGCGCACCTATAATATCGATCCGAATTTAATTGAGGCTGCGATTACCGAACGCACCAGAGCCATCATGGCGGTTCATCTCTATGGTCAATGCGCCGACATGCATCCGATTTGTGCGATTGCCAACAAGCATGGGCTCAAAGTCATCGAAGATGCCGCCCAAGCGCATGGCGCTACGTATCGCGGGCGTAAGGCCGGTTCGCTTGGCGATGCTGCGGGCTTTAGTTTTTACCCCGGAAAGAATTTGGGGGCGCTTGGCGACGGCGGTGCGGTCACGACCGATGATGCTGATCTGGCAGAGACGATTCGAGCACTCAGGAATTATGGTTCTCACGAGAAATACCATAATAAATACAAGGGGATGAACAGTCGCTTGGATGAGATTCAGGCAGCAGTGTTACGTGTTAAGTTGCAGTATTTGGATGCCGACACCGAGAAACGCCGAAAGGTGGCCAACCGCTATCTCAAAGAACTTTCCGCTTTCCACTTTCCAAATTCCGCTTTCAGGCTTCCGTATGTCGCAGACTACGGAAGCCCTGCTTGGCATCTGTTTGTCGTGCGCACACCAAAGAGGGAAGCGCTTGCGGATTTTCTCGCCGAGAAGGGCATTCAGACGGTTATTCATTATCCGATCCCTCCCCACCAACAGGAGGCATATCCGGAGTTACATCACCTGTCATTTCCGATAACTGAAGCGATTCATCGGGAAGTATTGAGCTTGCCGATGAGTCCATGTCTTAACCTGAAGAGTGTTCAGTCTATATCAATCGCAGCCTTGGTTTTTTCGTCATGCGAATAAGGTTTATATATAAGTATTTGAGAAACAGGTTAAAAAAACTGATAGGTAACGATGATATTGCGACTACTCGAAGTTTTTTTAATTATGTATATACGAAGCGCAGAGATTTAGATGAGGCGTTTCCGGAGATGGAGGTCGTTGCTATCGGGAGCTCACTTTCTGATTATGCTTTTTATTCCCCCTCTTGGAGTCAGTCGTTTAACTTCGGATTAACATCAAGCGATTTATCGGTAGCGTTAGAGTTGTATGAAAATGTTTTGCGTGGTGCCCCTAATTTAAAAATAGTCTTGCTGTATTCTGGTGTTTTTGTTCCTGGCTTTAATCTAGCCTATACATCGGAGCGCCATCGGCTTATTTTATACAAGCATTTCTTCGGGATTGATTACAATCCTATGAATAGGATTCAGCAGAAATCAGAGAAGCGGATTTTGAGGAAAATAAACAAATTTTCATTTGAAAGTAAGGATTCAGAGCGAGGGTATATTCATGAAAAGCCTCATTTCCCCGGGATTGATGTCGGTGCGAGAGCTAAGACGCATTTGAAGGAAAATCAGCGGGAGCCAGATCAAATGGACTATTTTCGAAGATTAAGAGACTTAGTTGAGTCGGATGGAAGAGATCTATATTTAATTATTCCGCCAGTAAGGTCGGATTATAGAGATGTTTTAAAAGAGATATCGAATGGGGACTTATTTGAGAAATTTAAATTAATGATGCCGCCGGATCGCATCTTAGATTTTTATGACCATAAAGAATTCACTCATAGTGACTTTGGTGATTGTGATCATATGAATGAACTTGGTTCTAAAAAAATAACTGCAATGATTAGGTCTCGAATTGTGGTATGAAGTCAACATGCGCTGTTTCCTTTAGGCTGAGCTATGAGTAAAGATTCATATAGCCGTATTATAAAATCCTCCTCGATTGTAGGCGGTGCTCAGCTATTAAATATGCTGATTGGTATGGTGCGTATTAAATTCGTGGCCGTCTTGATTGGCCCAGCGGGGTTTGGACTTCTCAATTTATACCAAACCATCATTCAAATGGTGAGCATTATTGCAGGGCTAGGCCTTAGGTCCAGTGCGGTGCGTGAGATAGCTCAAGGATTTGCCGATGAGGATCAAGACGCGGTGGCGTGTTCGGTTTTGAGTCTACGTCGTATGTGCTGGTTGAATGGGGCGTTAGGTGCGGTGGCGATTGTGGTTTTCTCAAGTCAACTGAGTCAACTCACTTTTGGCGATACGAGCCATGCCGGGAGGGTCAGTTTTGCTGGGATAGCCGTCTTTTTCATGAATTTACAGGCGGGCCAAATGGCGGTCATTCAAGGGGCGAGGCGCATCGGTGATCTAGCAAAAATAAATGTTCTGGGTGCAACGATTGGCTCTGTATTCAGTATCGGTCTTTATTATTGGTTGGGAGTCGATGGCATTGTCCCCGCGATCATTGCTTTGGCTGCTACGCAACTCATGGTGAGTTATCTCTTTGTCCGTAAAGTCGTGCTGCCAGAGATTGAGATGACTTGGCTTCAATCCTTTAAGCATGCTGGGGGGATGCTGCGTCTTGGGGTCGTTTTCATGTGGAATGGCTTGTTGGTCGCTGCCGTGACTTACTTGACCCGAATTATCATCGGGTATGAAATTGATCTAGAAGCTGTGGGCATTTATGCTGCCGCTTTTGCAATGTCGGGGATGGTTGTCAATTTCGTGTTGAGTGCAATGTCTGCTGACTATTTGCCTGCGCTCTCTGCGGTTGCAAGTGACCATCGTAAAATGCGTGAATTGGCCAATCAGCAGACGGAAATCGGCCTGCTTTTGGCACTTCCTGGTTTACTCGCGACGCTCGCCCTGGCTCCTTGGGTCATCCAGCTTTTTTACTCTGCCGAGTTTGCGCAGGCTGGAGATTTGTTGCGTTGGTTCGTGCTAGGATGCTTCGGGCGTGTGATTACTTGGCCGATAGGCTTTATTTTTGTGGCGAAGGGGATGGGGAAAACCTTTGCCGCCCTTCAAACTGGGGCGAGTGCATTACACATCGCTTTGATTTTACTGGGCTTACATTTATTTGGATTAGTCGGAACTGCCATTGCATTTTTTACTATGAATATCGCACTAGCATTTGCATGCCTTTTACTCTCTCGTATGCGTGCTGAGTTTTATTGGAGTCGGTCAGTTGTTCGTCTCTTGGCGCTAATACTTCCTCTAGTTGCAGCTACCTTTCTGTTGCAGGTGTGGTTGCCTTCGCTGCCTGCACTAGCTTTCGGGGTGATTGTTTCGGCTTTTTCTGGGGTCTTTTGTTTGCGTGGTCTTGCAATGCGATTAGGGCCCGAGCACAAGGTTTGTCGAGTTGTATCTCGTATTCCTGTTCTCAAGAATCTTATATTAAGTGATAGGGAATGTTTATGATTTTTAAGAATAAAGAAATTGTGAAAGATAAACCCTTAGTGTCATACTGCCTCTTTACTTATAATCAGGAGGCCTACGTTCGCGCTTCTCTAGAAGCGGCACTGGCTCAATCCTATTCACCACTCGAGATTGTAGTATCTGATGATTGCTCTTCTGATGGAACGGTAAGTGTCCTCCGAGAGGTAATTGCGGCTTATACTGGGGAGCATCGAGTCGTCTTGAACGTGAACGTGACGAACCTCGGTATTGGCGCACACGTATCTAAAGTAATGATGGAGCTCTCTTCCGGAGACTATATGATTACGGTCGGTGGCGATGATGTATCTTTCGTAGATCATGCCGAATGTGCGCTTCGCGAAATTGAACAAGAAGACGATGTGAGCGTTGTGGATTTCTCGGGCTCAATCATTGATGGTTCGGGGCAGTGCTTGCAGGAGTCCAATGCCCTACCATTGGCGGTCAAATACGTGCTGGATGATTATCTTCGATTGAAGTCACGGTTACAAATTTTCGCTCCAGGGCGAATAGTCAGAAGACGACTGATGGATCGTTTTGGTCCGATTGCTTCAGGTTGTCCGACGGAGGATACCGTGATCATGTTGCGAGCGCTTTTATTTGGAGGTCTCAGGCGTGTGCCTGTTAGAGTTATTCATTATCGGAGACCAGGGGATAGCGCCTCCTCGGGCGGTGGTTTAAGTCGAATGAATAATAGAAAGATAATTGAACAATATGTAGCTGATATTAATCGTGCGCGAGATCTCGGATTGATTGATAGAAATGTTTATGCGTGTTTAGTATGGAGATTAAAGGTGGAGCATGTCGTTCGGAGTAGTTTTTACCGTTTTACCCCGAGGACTCTCATTTACTATGTGCATCGCTTATTTGCGAAGGTTGCAGTATTCGCATATCAGATTTGTATTTATTCTAGGTATTCTAAATGTCAGCTCTCCTTAGATGGTGATGTTTGATTCAATTGTTGAATTAGTGTTATTCGTATGAAGAAAATTCGCCTTTTTTGGTATAAGAAGCCGCGTGTCCGCTATGGTAACTTTGGAGATGAGCTCGGTCCTTATTTGATCGGGAAGTTGAGTTCCCTGCCGATCGAGCATGTTCCTATTCCACGTGGCGGGCTTTTCTTGCTGCTGACATATTTTAAGAATCTAGCGCTTCGTCGCTATGATTTGGCGATGTTACCCGCCGTGCTGAAGTCTTTCTTTTTACGAGGTCGATATATCACGAGCATCGGAAGCATTATTGGATGGAGCAGTGGCTCTCGAGTGGTTTGGGGCAGTGGCATACTGTATTATAACGAGAAGATTTCAAATGGGGAGTTTCTCGCAGTGCGAGGGCAATATACTCAGCGTCGATTAAGGAATTTAGGGTATGAGGTTCCAGATGTTTTAGGGGATCCAGCCTTACTGCTACCCTTAGTGTTTAATCCCCGAGTGAAGAAGAAATACAAGCTGGGAATCATCCCGCACCATACCCACACTGAAAGTTTGTGCTCCTTGGCTTCAGGCGAGGACGTAATCGTGATTGATCTCCTCGATGACATTGAGGTGATCATTCGTAAAGTGCTTGCCTGTGAATTTGTGATCTCTACCTCCCTCCATGGTCTGATTATAGCACATGCATATGGTATACCTGCACAATGGTATGAATATCGACAAATTGAGTGGCACGGTAGTGACGTGAAATTTTTCGATTATTTTAGCTCCGTCGGAATTACTGAGTATGTGCCATTTCAGATGCCTGATCAGAGTTGTTTTAGTTTGAAAGAGATTCTTGATCGCTTCACGCAAGCCGATGGACAGGCGTTGATTCAGTTGAAGCTTTCAGTGCTCCAGAAGCAGTTGCTGGATGTTGCCCCTTTTCCGGTCGACCGATGGCATGGTTCAATTGTGAATGAGAGCGTCTCGGAATCCACTGAGAGTCCACAGGTCCGATCGATAGGCAGTTCGTAACTAGAATATTTGTATGAAGATAGGTTTTTTAATTAATCCGAATTGTGCGATTTCCGGGATGGGAAATGGCATTCTGAGGCAAGCAGCGATGTGGGCAGAGGGCCTTCGTGCGCTTGGTCATGAGGTGCATTTCATCGGCCCCAATCAAGATGGAGGCATTCGAGCTCTTAAAGAATTTGATGTCGTTCATTTTTTCCAACACGGCCACTGGTTGAAAGGTTTTTGGCAGGGTTCGCGCGAGGGGCAGAAGTGGTTTTTTTCTCCGATCCTGGACTCGACTGCATCGCGTGTCTTTTATGGAGCATTGGCAAAGATCCCGCTTGAGCATTATCTGGTGTCATTTGGGCCTCGATTACTTCGCGGATTTAGTATGCGCACGACTGTTTCAGTGCGCAGTAGTCACGAACGCTCCTATCTCGAAGCCATTGCTCCAGATGCAAGAATCGTTGATAATCCGATTGCAGTCACTTTGAAGGATGGCTTGGTGTGTGCACCTAAAATTGATTTACCTAATACGTTTGCTTTATTTGTCGGCAATGTTTCCGCAGAGCGAAAGAATGTGCTTCGTCTGATCGAGGCCTGTGATTCGCTAGGACTACCGCTGGTATTGGGGGGGCTACTGGTGCAGTCGCCTGCGATGGAATTGATCGAAGTGCAAATCGCGAAGTCGAAAGTTCAAGTCTATCAATTGGGGTTTCTGGAAGAAGCAGAATTGCGGTGGCTTTATCAGAACTGTAGTGTTTTTTGCCTTCCTAGTTTAGTTGAGGGGGTTGGGCAAGTGGCGATGGAAGCACTCTATTTTGGTGCACCTGTCGTAATAACCTCGGTTGGTGGTCCTCCTGATTATTTCGGTGATCATGCCGAGTATGTGAATCCACATTCAGTGGAAAGTATTGCGTCGGCAATTGTTCGCGCAATGGGGCGATCAGTTGATTTAGCTGAAGTTCGGCGGTTTCTTGATAAGTTTTCGATCGAAAATACAGCCCGAGGGCTCGCGGAAGCATATTCTCAAGATTGAAGTTATATTCAAGGTGAGATTTCTATAGGAATTATGAGTGATAAGAATTTAAGAGATTTTGAGCTACCAAAGCTTTATAAGCATTCAGGACTGTTTGTGATCGTGGGTTTGATCCTCCTGTATTGGAGTCAGTCGATGTATTTCGTCGCCGGAAATACAGCACGAATGGGCAGTCTGGCTGTTGGTTTTGGCTTAATACTGAGTGCGGCATTGTTACGCTCAAAGGGGCATCTCTTTCGGAACCTCCCATTTGTAATCATTACAGGAGGCTATTTCTTGACGCTCGTGATGTTGTCGGTCTTTCAGGAGCATGCGATTTGGTATAACCGGACCCAGCAGATCTTTTGTGTCGTCTGTATTTGTCTCTTTTGGGCTGGCTATATTTTGGCACGCGAAAAACGGCAGGACTTTGTATCGGCGAATCAATGGAGTTTGGTAGGTGTCGCCGGGATTGCGATTGTATGCTTATTGGCGTTCTTGCGCTTTGTGAAAGGTATTTCCTTTCAGGGGAGTGAGCGTGGTTTTGGTGAAACGACGCTCAATCCGGTGGGCGTGGCGTATGCGAATACGTGCCTCGCTCTTGTTTTTTTGGTAGTGGGGCTCTTGAATAGAAGCCTGATCCGAAAGTCGGTGCACCTCTTGGCGGCGTGTCTGGCCTTTGCGGTTGTTCTGTCGACAGCTTCACGTGGTGCGGTGGTTTGGGGGGCGTGCGCGCTCGTATTCTTTCTGCTGTTGAATCGTCATCGAAAGTATCTTTCAGGGAAGAATGTATTGATGGCAGTGGGATCCTGCATTCTGCTGATCCCGATTTGTGTAGTCTTATATAAGGCGAATTATGCAGTTGCGGAACGGGCCGATATTCTAGTTCAGCGATTTACGAATTTGTTTTATGGGATTTTTGAAGCGGGGGGGCGCGGCGATGACTCGATGAATGCCCGTCAGATGATGCTTGAGAGTTATTTGTCTACATGGGGGCAGTGGATTTTGTTTGGGGAGAAAAACTACTCGGGATATCCGCACAATCAATGGGTTGAGATCTTAGCACGATTTGGCCTACTCGGGTTACCACTGCTGGTCATGTCGCTGGTCCTGTTTGTTCGGCTGGGTTGGGATCTCCTAACTGGAAAAATACATCCGGATGTAGAGTTCTCCCTGATCGCGACCCTTTTTGTATATTCCTATTTACAATCGATGAGTAGCTTGAGCCTGCAGGTGAACCGAGCGCTCTGGCTCGGTTTTGGGTATTTGATTGGTTACTATGTTGAGCGATCTAAACGGCGACGGCGTGCTTAACAGGTTTCAATCGCGTGAACATTTCACTCATCATACCGACTCGGAATCGCCCTCAAGCACTTGAGCGTGCATTGGCATCGGGCGGTATGGGAATTGAGTCTGTCTTCGTCGTTGATGATTGCTCATCCGTCAGCGTGTTGGAGGAAGTCAGACGCGTGTGTCGATCAGATGCTCGGGTGCAATTGCTGGAAAACCGCAAGCGGCTAGGGGCTGCTGCTTGTCGAAACAAGGGAGCCGAGGAAGCGCAGTCAGAGTGGCTACTCTTCCTCGATGATGATGACCAGTTCTGTGAGGGCTATCTTGACTCAATGACGCAATTGCTGAGCTCACATCCACAAGTGCAAGCGTGGATTCCCGATGCTCAAAATGCACGACAGCGCAACTTGTCTCCTGTTGAGTTATCTGATGCACAAGCTCGTAACCGAGTCGGGGGGTGTTCTGGTGTTTTGATTAGGAAAGCACTTTTTGAGGCTGCCGGTGGGTTTGATGAGGATTTTCCGTCCATGCAGGACTGGGATTTGTGGCTCGGTTTGATCGAGCGTCATGCGTTATATTACAGTGGAGTCGCTGGCGTGATTTATGATTCGCACTCCGAGCAAAAAATTACGCATAACTTGAGTGCGAAGTATCGTGGTTTGCGTCGTCTTTATTTTAAGCATGCCAATCTTTGGCCGCCTTCGGCGCGTCAGCAACATG
>TARA_B110000208_G_scaffold47741_1_pt1 | contig 12623 bp, 5 predicted proteins | sample TARA_B110000208 | Tara Oceans TARA_B110000208 (sample SAMEA4397426) | marine metagenome | biome: Polar Biome; feature: [SRF] surface water layer (ENVO:00010504); material: water (ENVO:00002006), including particulate matter (ENVO:01000060) such as... | depth 5 m
TAGTTGAATTATTATAATCCCTATTTAGTCAGTAGTTTTTCAAAATATTTAATTGTATTATTCATCAGGCCTCATGATGAATAATACAGCGTATAAAAGTAAACCGTTTAAATTTAGTATTGCGCGGATGTGGCGGAATTGGTAGACGCGCCAGCTTGAGGGGCTGGTGATTTAGGTCGTGGGGGTTCAAGTCCCCCCATCCGCACCACTAAATTTATTCATAATATCAAGGGCTTAATGCATTATGCGTTAAGCTTTTTTTGGTTGCTCATTGGTAGTTATTTTACTGACAGTAATTTTATGTTTGTTTGAATTTTGATGATATCTATATCGTTAATCTCATGTACCAGTCAATAAGTAGGCTTTTAAATATCCACCAAACCATCAAATTAGTGTGCTTAAGTTAAATCGAAGATTATAGTTTTTGATCTACGTCGAAGTATCTAGATTTGCTGTTTAGAGCGTTCTGATGGTGAAGGATTTAATTAGCTGTTGGTACTATTAAAATGCTAACTTCCTGCGTGTTATAGTCCTTTTAGTCTGAATAAATCTATAATTAGGATGTTCAAATCATGTGCTTATTTCATATGATTATTGTGAGCTAATGATTTTGGATTGATATTTAGACTTTTCTGGTAAAAACTTGGTATGAAAAGTGCGTAAATTAGCAATAATATTTTGAAATTCATAGTGTTTGTCGAGATTAACTGATCACCAGTTAGTTGACTTTAGATATTAGACAACAGAATGAAAACCATTAGAAAAGCGTACGTTCCAAAAATTAGTTTATAGCTATCCCGAATATACTTAAACGTCAATTAGCCGTAGTTGAACCTAATATTTAATGGTGCGCAATGTAACGTATATTTGGACATTAAGCCGTGATCATATCTTACTATGATGCTTAATTTGTTTGGTCGAAAAGTCTTAGTTGGGCACTATCAAATTCACTCAATAGCGAATTAACCACAAAAGTATTAATGATGGCCTACGACAGACGATATAAACACCGAGGTCTTGTTTTTTCTACAATCAGTGACGTATTACACGAGTAGAAAGTTCAGACAATGCCTTTGGCGTTACCAAATGACACAAACTAAGAGTTGTCGTGGATAGTGTTAGGATAATACACCGATGAGTCACGTTTTTAGAGGTTTAAAAAATAATAGGTGCCAAAGGTAGGGGATAAGAATTATAATGAAGCTAAGTAAGCGGTTATTGGTTACATCCTGAATTATTATAATCCGACGAGACCACATACTTATAAGGCATGATTAAATCCAAATGAGTCAGAGCGAATATCTCTCTAAATTACAAAAAAGTGGCCGATTTTACTTGACCACTTCAATAGGAGTTCAATTGATTTTGCTCTGAAAGTAGTAAAAAAGGCCCTGTAATAAAATAATCAAATCACTTTTATTACAGGGCCTTGTACTTAATACAGCTCTATTTATCTTGTTTTAACGTTACAACCACAGCATTAGCCCAGTTGGCACAGCTGTTGTTATGACCCTGAGTACGTAGGCTTAATTTTTGTAAAGTACGTATATCAATTTCGGGTTTTATAACCGTTGGCGCTTTTATTATGCCGCTGTTATATAACAGTTTATCGTCGCCAAAAATTTGGAAACTAATCTGGCCATTTATTTTACAGCTGTCATCAATACCAATATCCGCTCTAAATAGTTGAGCATTCATTGGCAATGTGTAGTCAACACGACTATCTCCCCTAACACCTAAACCTTTGCTAAATCTCAAGCCGTTCATACTCATATTATTACTCTTTTCAGTATTTGAAGCTGCGCTATTAACGAAGATTTTACTTAGGTTTATATCATTATATAACCAGTTTATATTAGATAAATAAACATTATGTTTAGATGTACCTGGAAGTAAATACTCAATCAGTTTGAATTCACCAATAGTCGTCGGGTTAACGCGTTGTGGTTCAAATGCTTTATAAGGTTTACTAAAAGCATCATCTTCTTTTGCTACGGTGATCATCGGGTCGTTGCCGCCAGAAGCCGCTTGCTTTTGAGTAGTGAGCACTCTAAATTTGAATAATCGGCCAATGATCGGATCGAATGTTATTTTTTGCAAACCTTTCTTTAATACTAAAGTCCCTGTGTGCGAAGGCTCGCCCCATTCTCCGTTAGTGTTAGCCATGTAAATTTCATAATCTTTTACTTGGCCATGCTCCCAATATTTATCATTGCGTGGTTGTATTTCAAAACCTGATATAACTCTTCTCTCACCAAAGGAAAGCGAAAATTCATGGGCACCTGTTTTTTGTGATTGATCTCTTACCGTTCTAAACCAAGTATCTGGGTTGTTATCGAAGGCATTTTTAAGCGGATGACCTGGCTCTTCGTTAGGGCTATTTAAAATAACAAAACTATCGTTAGATATATTTGCGCCTAAATCAGGCATTTTAGGGTAACTAGCGGTAGCCGCTAGATTTTTATTAGCATCAATAGTCAGCTTAAATTCAACGTCATTAAATACAGACGATTTTTCTGCTTTAACATAGACGACGCCATACTGACTATCTTTGCCGTACCACCAGCCAGATGAGCTCTGTTCTAATGCTTTTTTAGTTTTTACTTGCAATAATTCTATACCATTGAGCTCTACCTGATTAGGTTTTACTCGGCTATGTACTTGAAGTTTGTAAACTCGTGCTAATTCCATGCCTTGGTATTCACCAACAATAGCACTAATATTGACGCGTATATTACCTGCTGTATTTTTAGGAGCTGTAACGTTAAATTGCTGTTGGCTGAAGCGGCCGCTTTTGTAAGCTCTAGTTTCACCATCATCTTCATATAAAGTAAATTCAGAATTGCCATGAGGGTAGATATCCAGGGTTAATTCGTCCTTTGGCACTTGGCCATCATATAATGACTCTGGGTACATTGGGATTATTGCACCAGCTCGCACTAATACCGGTAATATTTCTAGCTCAACCGGATAATCAATAAGTCTCCCTGCTTGAGGAGCTGCAGTAACTTTGCCATCCCAATAGTCTATCCACAAACCTTCGGGTAGGTATATATCTTTACGCCAACCTTGACTCGCTGTTTGACTACGATAGACAGGGGCTACTAAAAAATCTTTTCCGAGAAAGAATTGGTTTTTATATTTTTCGGTATTGGCATTAGGATCATTGGGGTGATCCCACATTAACCCGCGTAAAATAGGGGCACCTGTTTGTTCGGCTTCCCTAGCATAGGTATACATGTAGGGCGTCAGGCGCATTTTTAGTTTTAAATAGCTACGATTGATGCTGCGATAAGGTTCTTCAAACCACCAAGGGTGCTTTCTTGAGGCTTTTGACCAACCAGACATACCCATAAGTACAGGAGTGAAGGTTTTCCATTGTAAATCACGCGTATACGTTTCTGGTGAACCACCAAATATGCCATCGACATCGCCAGTCGAATAAACTTGACCAGATAAGCCAGAGCCTATTAGAGTGGAAATATGCCAGCGAATGTAATCCCAGCTACCGGATTGATCGCCCGTCCAGGTAACCGCATAACGCTGCATGCCTGCCCAACCCATAACGGTCCAAAGAAAAGGACGGCCGTCAGAATTATCTAAAATACCTTGTGCCGCATCTTTATTCGCATCTAAGGCAAACTGGTAGCCTTTACCTGTCCAGGCCACATCAAGCTTTTGTGCTCGAGTACCGGCGGTACCAACTTCCCAGCTAATTTTGTCTACACCGTCTTCGGTCCATAAACCGGTTCTAAAACCGTATTTTTTTAATCCAGCAACAACTTCTGGTAGATCGATATAGCCACAACCGTAACCATCGTTGGGTAAAATCCATCCACCAGGCATATCGTGCTCACGGTATTTCGCGGCAACAGACAAAATAACATCTGGTGTAGTGCCTGTAGGTCCATCACTCCAGTCATCAGGTACAGTACCTGGCTTTTTAATATTATCGCCATCATTATAACAATCGGCATCGCCGTATTCTAATGCCCATCTAGGCAGTAATTCTGCTCGGCCCGTTAATTCAGTAAAGTTTGCTAAAACGTTTTTAATTGAATCGCCAAAAAAGAAATAAGCATCAAAACGGTTTTCTTCATGCGTGGTAGTAATGTACTCATCAGAACGAAAATCATAACTACCATTAGACCAAGTATTTCTTAATACACCGTAGCCTTGAGTCGTCATATAAAATGGCGAAGGGCTAGGGCGATCAAACTCTTCCCAGCCTCCAGAATAAGATATTTCTAGGGTTTTCCCTTTAAATTCAAATTGACCATTTTGTTGACCACCACCAAAAAAATGCTCAGCGGGTTTGGTACTTAAGGTTTGATAACTGCGCTTCGTTGATAAATCAATGGGCTTTAACTCTCGCCAAATCAAGGATTTATTATCGGACTTATAGGCCTCAAATTTTAATGGATTTTTATAGATTCGAAGGGCTAACTGTGATGTTTGTAATAAATGATAGCTATCATGATCTGATAATTTGTAGTCGACATTACCCAGCTGATAAGGCAAAACGATTTTAGCTTTATTGTTTTTTGCATCAATCAATTGCTCATTAACACCAGCCCAAACTCTAACGACATCGTTCTTAATGAGTTCAATGGCCACGAGTTCATTATCACTTGTGATGATTTCTATACGATTGTTTTGTTGTTTTATTGAAGCCATCGCGGCTAACTCTTTAGCATTTACTGTATTGTAAAAAATAGTGTAAATAGCAAGGAAATAAATGCATTTGGATAACATGTTTTTCATTGTTTTGCCTTCTTAATTATTTTCTAATTATGTTTTGTGAAAAATATTTTGCAGCTGTTTCGGTTGCAATACCATTGGGTAAACTGCTAGCCAAAAAGCAATCTTGATTTATTTTGTTAATAGTAACTTCAATTAATATTAGTATTCTATCGGCTTTCAACTGTTGCATTGCAGATGAAATCCACAAATTTTATCTAGCCCACAAAGATTGAATTTTGATATGTCAGTTACCACAATGACTTCTTTTACTGTATAGCACATGACTCGGTTTAAGATGGCTTCTTGCTATGATTTTATACTCAATAATACACTATACATTACTTTCACAACCTTTCATATAAGCCGCAGGTTCTTGGTTATTCTTTTTTTATTTTTACTTTAAGGTTAATTGTAATTAATTTACTGCTTTTTTTATTGCTTCGTAACTAATCGAAAGAAATAATGGTCTTTTAGTAGTTTTATCTGTATTGATTATTAATAATAGCTTATATTATTCAGCGATTGGAGTTTCGAATAGAGACATATTGCATTTTTATTCTTACGTATTGTTTTGCAGGGTCTAGAACTAGACGTCAAGTGTTTCTGGGTCTTATCGTGAAACGATAAAGGCTATTATTAAAAAGCTTGGAAGTGAAGCATAGATATTGCCGCGCGTGAATTTTTTAGAGCTTATCTAGCAATTAAGAAAAAATCAGGAAGCATGTTCAATAACAGCTTGATGAGTTATACCGTAAAGAATCATATGTCTCGCAGATTAACTTGTTTTAAAACTCAGTCGCTGCGGTCGATATTAAAAAAAACTTTACGGTATATACCGCATAATATAAAAAACATAACTATAAAGGATACAATAAATGAAATTACCCATTTTATTTTCTATCATACTTGTTGCAGTGGTCGGATGTGGTGGTTCAGAAATACTTACTTTCGCAGAAACGTTTCCAGATGAATTAACTATTACTGAAAATGATCCAAACAGCTCTGTGTTTATATCAGCATTAGATTTGGATCTGGATCCTACCAATATAAGCAAAATTAGTTTCACCATTTCACCTAAAGAAGGTGCTTTGGCAGATGCAATCAACGCGACATTTGATATTGATAAGTTACTGTTATTAGAGTCCGGAGTTAAACTACCTATCTGGGGTATGTATGATAACTACGAAAATATCGTTGACGTTACACTTTATTTTACTGATAACTCCCAAAAAGTAATAAGTCATAGAGTATTAACAGATCAATACGTAGACCCAAATTCAATATACGACCAAATGTTAATAAACCAAAGTATCGATATTACTAGCAAGCCAACTTATCATTATTTTTATTTAGAAAGTAATTTAAATCAAGGTCCTATTATTATGGATATTGATGGTAATATCCGTTGGAAGACAAATACTCCTACCGAGATATCTAGAAATTTCACCTTTGATAATGGCGCATTTATAATTCAGTCAGGTAGTACGTTAACTCATTTGAGCTTATCAGGAGAAAAAACTATTTACCCCATAACGGTATCTGGATTAACGGGTATTATACCCCACCATGAGCTAACAACAGGTAAGTCTGGATATCTTGTAAATATCAATGCAACAAAAAATGATAGTTGGAATATCGAAACTATTTTACTGGAAGTGGATAAAAAAGGTAATTACATTGGTCAATGGGATTTTGGCGAAATTATTACTGAGCACATGCTCAAAAACTCAGATGACCCAACAAAGTTAGTGCGAGATGGCATTGATTGGTTTCATATGAATTCTGCAATATATGACCCATCCGATGACTCAATAATTGTTTCTTCAAGAGAGCTCTTTGTAATAAAGATTGATTATTCAACGAAAAAAATAAAATGGATACTAGGTGATGAGACTAAATACTGGGCTGAATTTCCCTCATTATTAGCATTATCTTTGCAGAGCACTGACATCAAACCTATCGGGCAACATGCATTATCAATAACAGACGGACAGCTGATGATGTTTAATAATGGTCAGGTTAGCTTTAATCAACCAGAGGGAGTTCCTGTGGGACAGCTACTTCCAACTAGTTTAGCCATGAAGTGGACAATAGATGAAGAAAATATGGAAGCGAACAATACGTGGACATATGATGCAGGATTTGTGAGTTATATCTGCAGCAGTGTTTATGAAAAAGAAGGCTTTTATTTATTAACCTATGCCGCTGTGGATCGAGTAAAACCTGAAGCAGGTAGAGTGGTTATCCAAGGAATAGATCCAGAAAAAAATATTATCTTTGAATTTGAACAGCCATTAGCCTCTAAACCTTGTTCTACTTGGAATAGTAATTTTATTGAATTAAATTCTTTGGTTTATTAACTTTTAACAATAACTAAACACTGCTCAACTTATTTAAAATTGAGCAGTGTTCAGCTATCATGCCCCATAGCAATTTTTACTATGCTCATTTTTTTGTTATATCCTTTCACCACATTGGTGACGCCTTTACTGCATATTCTCATGCATCGCGATTACCTAATAGCATCGTTGGGGGCCATACCGATTGCTAATGCCTTATGCGTATTTTATTGAAGGTTTTATGAGTCAAATCTTTAATATCATCCTTAGCGTCAGTATGCGGGCTAGTAGTGCCGGCATACGTTTTTCAGCATGTCTTCTTTCATCACGAGAACAGTTCATGACAATTAGCTTATTATCACTCGTTAGTAATCATTAATAAGGTCTGCAAAGCATGAGTGATAATAAATAGACTAAACCCTCCACTAATGGCAAGTAATGCCCCAAACACTATAGAGATGCCCTCCTTTTGAAAGACAAGGTAACAAAGTACAATCAAGGTTAAAATTGATTACATAAAAAAACCAACGAGACATTTTAATCAGTATTGTTATAAGTTTGTATATATTAAGGATAGAAGCAACTGCTGAAGCTACCAATCATAGTGAGCTTTGAACTGTAATGTGAAGTAGAGCAGGTATATAAGTCAGGTAAGCCAAGATTAATCCTATGAATATCTCGATAGCTAAACCAAAATAAGCACCTGAAAAAATCTCTGTTGAAATACTATTCTTATGACTTTAAAGCTCAGAAAAATTTGAGCTATGCCGTTCTGCATAAGCTTATTAAATAGGTTACGGTTAGTTTGTACCGCTAACCTTCTATGGTCTCCTTCATAACCTCGTTAACTAATAACGACTTTGCCAGTTTTGTTGGGCAAAAAAAAGCCAGCTAAAGTCGATAGCTGGCCTTTCATTAATAACCGTCAACAGATTCTAGGACGGGACATTACATGCGGATTATTCTATAACTTTAAACTCTATTTCAGATAATAAATTAAAGCTATCATCAGAGAACATTCGCACAACATAGTCGCCTTTAGTAAGGCCATTAGGGAATATTACGCTGCCGTTTAGCGCACCGTTGGTATATGCCTGAATAATAGGGGCATTAGCCGGAGCAGATCTTTCATACAAACCAATCCAATCTAATGCATTTTTAGGCGTATTACTGAAGAAAATTTCAATGGCTTCATTTTCTTCATAAGTACCTTTAGCTGGAGAGACAACAGCACCGTCTTTAATGGAAAATTCAACTGTTTTTTCTATGGTAAAACTATCGTTATAGAATAAGTAAGCAGCATACTCTCCACTTGCTAAACTTGCAAAAACCATCTCACCTGAAGTTTCAAACTTAGGTATCACAAACGATTTTAACGGGGCATTGACAATACTAGGTATTACATCTTTTTGATAAATGCCGACCCAATCATTTGTACCACCTTGCGTTGAGTGAAATTTAACAACGACATTTTCCCCGGTACTGTATGCTAATTTATCGGTACTAAATGGTGCTTGAATAGGTGCATTCAATGCTGTTACATTAACTGTGGCATTAATGTCACTCCAAGACAAAGTTTTAATCGCACTGACTCGTGCTACGCCATTAACTTCATGAGTAATTCTAAGTTCAATATCATTTCTATTTTTAAAAGTCGCTAGAAAGTGGTTACCAATATTTAGGCTATATACTTTATTAGCTTCAGGACGACTATTTATGCCAATATATCCGCCTATTTTGTCCGGGCCATCGCTACCATCGAGAGTGACATTAACTGAATAATTGAATGCGGTATTCATAAAGTTACTGTCTTTGACGGTAAAGTTTACTTTTAAATTCTCATCATCATTTTCTAAACTTTCAATGATGATATTTGAACTTGTATCAAGTGAAGCGTGAGAGGTTGAATCATTTGGTGTTTGAATGGTAAAAGTAGCCATATACCATGCATGATCCGCTGGGAAGTCATCTTCATCATAACTAGATTCTCCCGTTTGACTATCGATTTTAATGCCTTGATGAGGATCTGCATATCCACCTTCAGGGTCAAGGTTATTGACGTTAGGACTAACAAAAAATTCAGTCGTTCTTGGGCCTACAAGGGTAACAGAGTCTAAAGTTACACCCCGAGCTTGCTTATTATAATAAATAAAATCAACGCGATCTCTATCATCTATTGCTCGACCACAGGTATCCGCTATTATTGTTTCACCATTATTATCATCCCCCAAACTATCGGATTGTCTTAATGGCCTTGTAATGCCTGGATGAGTGACGGGATCAGGGTAAACTTCACGATAAGAATCTACATAGCCAGAGTCTCGTATGATTTTATGTGTTGCAAAATCATGAATTACATTATTATGATCAAATAATCTACTTGTCTCTTGTGTCCAATCAAGGCCAGAAGGATCTATCATGTTACCGCCGAATATAATTGGCGTGTTGTTGGTTTTATAATCTATCAACAAATCGACGGTATTTTGTGCCTGCTTGACACGAAAAGATTTATCATTAACTAAAACATTGAGTGCATCATTGTCAGTAATTCCAGTACAACCAGCGTAAGGTTCCCAAACAGCTGACTCAATTCCTCTAATATCATAGGCAATATTATTTCTACCATCTAAATCGTTTGACATAACAATGACTTGTCGTCCATTGACGTCAAGGACAGCACCAATTTGTGGGTTACTCAAGCTATCAAATACTTCAATAATTGGATAAGAGGATAAAACCCCAACGGAAGATGTTCTATCTTGTCCGCCCCATACATTCATCTTTAATGATTTTGCTAGACGTTCATTAGTGGCACTTGCTTGTTGTGTAAATATAATATCTGGAGATAGCGCGAATAATTCTCTTACTGCATCATCATAAGCCGTATCAGAAAGAGTCAAATCGCTGGTCATGTTAGCGGTTATTACGTTTAATGTGGTGTCATGAGAATAGACGTTTGAATCAGACTCATTAGCGACAAGACCATACTCTTCGGTATTATTTGATAATATAGGATCTGGCCACACAGGACCAGTATACGGAATTGCATCACCAGTTGACGTACCTGCTTCTTCTTTACACCCGCTTAGCAAAGCTAATGTTAGTGTTGTAAGTGTGGTTAGGGTTGTAAATGTTTTTAGTGTTTTTTTCATAACGACCATCCTTATTTTTTTTCTTAAGCCGTGATTCACATAGCTTGCTTAAATCTAATCAGTGTATTCTTATAAGCTTTAGAAAACAGCAATACAACCTTTAATGGTTTCGAAATCTTTCGAATTGTATTGTGTCTTCTCATTTTTATATGTTGATATGGTCATAATTCCCAGTGAAAGTAAGGGTTTTATTTGATTGAAAGCTGGTTATATTAAATTTTTTATTTTTTCAAATAATATGAAATTAACTACTTTTGTTTACGATGATTAAATTAACCCCATTTTTTTCAAGTTCGACTGCGAATGCTTCAGGAATACCCGAATCAGTAACTAGGGTGTCAATGTGTTTTAAAGTACAAATTTGATGCATACCAGAGACATTAAACTTAGATGAGTCTGTGATCACGATCACTTCTTTTGCAACACGGCACATTATTCTATTTAAGATGGCATCATGTTCAAAGTGAGTGGTGATACCTGAATGGAAATCGAGGCCATCTACGCCTAAGATCACTTTATCAAAGTGATAACGCTCTAGACTGTCTTCTGCTTGTCGTCCATAAAAGGACTTCGACTTTTCTCTATAGGTGCCACCTGTCATAAGCACTTCGAACTCTTCGTACTGAGTTAAATTTTCCATGACATTTAATCCATTAGTCATGATAACTAAACGTCTAAAAGAAGAGAGCTGTCGAGCGACTTCCGCCGTTGTGGTGCCGGAATCTAAAATGATAGATTCATTTTCATTGAGCTCTTGGACCACTCGTTTCGCAAGTGCTTTCTTTATTGAAACTTGATCACATGATTTATCATCAATGGATAACTCTTTTGTTATTTTATTTGAAGAGAGTGCCCCCCCCCTAAAGCGAATCAATATATTATTTTGATGTAAGTGATTTAAATCTGTACGTATAGTTACCGCGGAAACCTTATATTTTTCTACTAAATCAATTACATAAACCTTTCCAGTTGTTATGGCTGCTTGGACTATTTGATGTCTTCTTGCGAGAGTATTCATTCTGTTACTCTAAATTAAATGGTACTTATCATAATATATCTAATTTTTCATAAAAAGCGTAGCTTTTCTTTCATAAGTCTAAATTTGTTTGCTTTAGCTTTCGAAGTGAGTGAAGCGGCTAGTTAAAAGGTTTTAATTACGATTTAAGGTCTTGCTTAGTCATTATTATTAACTGTTCGAAAGATTATGTTCAATTCTCTGCTTGTTAAAAAAAGAAAGCTTATATAATAATGACCGTATGCTTATTAAAAATGAATGTATGTTTTTGACGCTAATTAAGTGAACGCATAGTAGTTTGTGTACAAATGAAATGTGGCATGTTGAAGGTATCGAGTGTGAAAATAATAGTTAGTGCACTATCAACGTAATAAGAAAAAACTGTTGTGTGCGCACAGCATGTTTAATGATAAAAGGAAGGGGTAATATGAAAAAATATAAAAAGAAATATCTCAGCATGTTAATTACCAGCGTTTTGTGTTCGACTGCAAATATAGCTTTGGCTTCTGAGTTAGTTGAGACTCAGCAGCAAGAAGTGACAGAAACAAAATCGAAAGCTAACGTTGTTTTATTAGATGCCGTTGCAAAATCAGTTTCGACTACAGAGAACGAAATAGAAGTAGCTGAAGATGAATTAGAAGTGATTGAAGTCCTTGGTATTAGAGGAAGTTTAATAAAGTCTATCGCAATTAAAAGAACGTCAATTAATGTTGTTGATGCGATTAGTGCTGAAGATATTGGTAAATTACCCGATGATAATATTGCCGACGCATTATCCCGTATATCTGGTGTAACGGTTAATCGTGATTCAAATACCGGTCAAGCCCAGTCGATAAACGTGCGTGGTTTATCGGGTGATTTTATCGTTACCACCTTGAATGGACGCAAGTTAGCGACAACAAACTCAGGTCGTAACTTTCATTATGACGTACTTTCTTCTGGCATTATTAATACGGTAGAAGTTGCTAAATCTCCATTAGCTCATATGACTGCTGGTGGTATTGGTGCAACGGTAGATATACAAACCGTTAGGCCACTAGATAAAACAGAAACAAACTTGATCATTAAAGTTGACGATTCATATCAAGATCTTGCCGAAAAACATAATCCAAAATTTTCTGTTTATAGTAATTATAATTTTGACGATACCTTTGGTATTGCCGCAGGTATCATTTATTCTGAATCGGGCAATCGATCGGATCAAGCTGATTTTTGGGGGATTCGTCGAGACTTTACAAATGCAGCAGTTACTCCGCATAACGGAGACCCTTATAAAGTAACTGCAGATATCTATTCTGGTATGAGTCTTACCAATGGTATGACAGAAAATCAAAGTTTGAGTTCCAACTTATCATTACAATGGAAGCCCACAGA
>TARA_B110000208_G_scaffold117767_1_pt1 | contig 12574 bp, 12 predicted proteins | sample TARA_B110000208 | Tara Oceans TARA_B110000208 (sample SAMEA4397426) | marine metagenome | biome: Polar Biome; feature: [SRF] surface water layer (ENVO:00010504); material: water (ENVO:00002006), including particulate matter (ENVO:01000060) such as... | depth 5 m
GCTGATTGCTTGACGAGCAGTTTTCGCTTTAACAAACATTCCACCTTTACCACCACCGATTGTTTTACCAGAGATAGTTTGTTTTGGTATCTCTACTGAGAACCCTGCTATCATACCTTTGGCACTCTCGTCCCAGTATCCTTTCGCTTTCTTTGCAGCGTTCTTTGCTTGATGTTTCTCAATCGCTTTACGACGAGCAACTTCTCTAGCATTAGTCTTGGCAGGTTTTGCAGCGGTTGCTTTCTTGTCTCGTTTATGCTTAGGAGTTTGGGTTATTGTCTTGGAGATATTCTTATATTCGTCTCCCTCTACAACCTCTACTGATTCCTTTTGCCCTGCACCCATGATTTTACGTGAAAGTCCAATAAGCACATTAATGTTTGATGTTTCCATCTTCTTCTTATTGGCATCAGATACTTTATCGTATACATGGGTAATGGTGCTTGCGGTGTACATATCTATCATAGTACCACCGATCTTTTTCGCTTGTTTGTTCTTGACGATATCTTGGAACTGAGGAATGAGGTTCTTACCTTCCGTGAGGTCGGTAGACTCTTTGATGAACGTAACAGGGAACAGTGCAGAACCGCCAGTCTTAGGATCTATCTGCATAGCAAAAGGTGTTCCTTTGATCTTGGTCTTAAAGTCCTTGTGAATCTTGGCGTAGTTCTTCGCAGTCATCTCGATCTCGCCTTTGGCATTTAACTTGCCTTGCGCTTCGGCAAGTTCGACAGACTCATTAATACCCATCTTAGCCGCCTTGGAAACAGTCATCAAAGTTTGATTGTCACTAGAGGTGAATGCACTATTACTGGGTTTTGTTTTAAACTTCTTAATGATCTTACGATTCTGAACAAGAACCCATGCTTCAGATTTTTCTACAAGTTCGACAGACTCATTCATCTTTTCGATATCGCCTGGCTTCATTCCGGGCCATTTAGAATCAGGGTGAACATTCTTAGTTCCGGCAGGTGGTTTAACTCTCCACTTGATTGCTGACTTAGATGCTTCTCTTATCTCACTAAACTGTTTCACGTTTAACTTCCTCTTGATGCGCCCCGAATCATTTTCGTTGCGGTTGTATTAGTATTAGTTGCCTTTAGTTTGGGGCCTTGCGACCCCATTGTGCTAAATTGGTTGTTTTCAAAACTAGTAGACTGTAACTTTTCCTTCTTGGCTTGTGACATCTTTTTGTTACGAGGTTTCTTAGTCTTGCTCATAAGGTATCCTATTTATTTCTAGTAAGCTACTTCGATACGTTGACCAAGCATTTGCTGGTTGACAGTTCCGTAGACTATATCCTGTAGAACTCCAGAGTCGTTGTAACGATATACTGCTCCACAGTTAGTTAGACCGTTAGCATCTGCGGTTTTCGCCGATACTAGTATATCATTACCGAAGACTGCCATACCAGCACGATTGGATACACTACCATCACCCCATAAATCATCGTTCATTTGTTGATCACCACTAATAACAACCTGATTAGTAAGTCCTTCATCATATATATAAACTTTGCTGTTAAACTGAGTATGGTCGACAACAACCAACTTTCCGGATAAAGTAGTTTCTAAGGAATGCCCAAATTGGGCAGAAACCTTCACAGAGTGTAGGACTTGTCCAGTTGAAGATAGTATCGCTACTCCGTCATCTCCATTACTCGCTGCCCAGTTGTCACCGAATTTAACAAAACTATGTGTCCCGAAACTGGTGGGGATAAACGACTGATTGGATCCATCTACATCCCAACCATATATTCCTTTATCAGCGGCAGACCACGGTGCTGAACCGGCACAAATTCTACCCTCAATGAATCTAAGTCCACCCCAATTGTATCCGCCGATTCGAGAGGATGTACCTGACACTACAGGAGTAATAACGTATGTAGGAACATTACGATCCAGTAAATCTACGACGATAATCGCACCAAGGCCATTTGGATAATATTCAGCAGCGTTAATGAATATTTTTCCTGCTCCAATAGCGATCTGGCTGGCGGTCTCATTACGTTGGGCTGCCATAGCGGAATCTACTGTCGCATCGTTAAAGGTCTGTTCTAACTGACCAGTAGTTTGGTCATAAATTCTAATTTCACTATTTGTCCGTGTGATACTTACAACTTTACCATCACCACCGGCACTAGACTGTGGTGTTAGTGTTTGTAAAGTGATATAGTTACTACCGTCAACATCAGACATCGCCAAACCACCACGGACATTATTGATCGCGCTGTTGTACAAATTGTCTGGCGAGTACATTAAGATTTTATTTGGTGTAGGTGCGCTCGGTGCACTCGGTGCACTAGGCGGAGCAACATATGGAAGTTGAGTCGCTGGCGCTGCCGGTGATGCTTGTTGATATCCTGCTAAGGATGTTCCAAACTGTGGCCTGTAGTACGAGTTTGGATTAGTTATAGTTGGATCAGTAGGCACAATCCTTCTTTCATTAGTACCGTCTAGATCGTATAATAATACGATACCATTAGTATCGACTGCGCCCATAGCGGCGAGGTCATAATAGGCATTAGTCTCATTGCGGTTAGTTCCGCCCCTTGCGCCAGCGGCAATAGTGTTTCCAAATATTGAAAGAGCACCACTCCACAGAGTGTAGTTCCAATAACCATATTGACCATTAGAGGCATATGTGGGGTGTGATTTAGTAATACTAATTTCATTAGACCCATCTTCGTCAAATATGCGGAGCTTCAGACTATCTGGGGGTGAATTATAAGAGTAGTCGAGCGATACTATCTTACCTGAACCATATGCAAGGTTGTAACCAAGTCGATTCGAACCCGGCGATGTTATTGTATGAAGCAAAGTACCATCTTCTTCGTACACATGAAGTACACCACTATCAGAATTAGCTAATGGAGAAGATACCACAAATTTAGATCCGTGTTCATTAATCGCGAGTGCCTGGCCAAATAGAACATCGCCAGATACAGGAGAAGTAATAGTATTTGACAGAGAACCGTCTAAGTTATAGATATAAACTTCACCTGAGTAAGGGGTGGGGTATTCTTGATCGGCAACGACAAACTTATTAGCGGTAAATCCAAATTGCCTTCCAAGTCCTCCAAAAAAGTCAGTGCCATTGATTATGTCAACTCGGTTGGAACCATCAATGTCCATTAAGACTATACGCTTAGAGTGGTTGGGGCCGTTCTTACGTACAGCAAGTTTGGTTCCGTCTTGACTAAGTGCGACCAGTTGGCCAAACTCTTCATAAATCTCCGGAGAAACATCATAATGTACGTATAACTCTTGACCAGTGGAATCGAAAACATGCACAGATCCAGCGGCCGCTCCGCCTGGCGCATCATTTCCAACATGACCGACAACAATAAGGTCTCCATTAGTAGCTACTGCACCACCCAGATGATCGCTCGCGAGATTTGGATCCGAGGTAACAAGATCTACCTGTTCTCCGTTATCTTTAATCAGATATACTCTACCGGCCACATTTTCTCCGTTTGCTCCATCGGCGCCAGGAGCCCCTACGACCATGCTCCAACCAGCGTTTGGGATGGAGAGTTTCATGCCCGCACTAAATTTGCTTCCAGCTTGTAATTTGATACCCATTTGTTATGTCTTCCTTTGAAAATAGTAGTTAAATTTTGTATTGCTATTTAGGTATTTCGGATTATGCTAAATCCTTGTCGTGGTTGAGACCACCTTTCTTTTTCTTTACTATAAAGGCATTGACTCTGGCCATTCCCCACTGCTGGGGTGTTGTGCCGGGACGGTGTCCTGTCTTCCATGCAGCAACTCCACGTCGATACACAGTATTTAGTGTATCTGTAGATATACCTGACTTCTTTGCCTTCGCAGAGATACCGTCCGGACTTTCATCCAAGTCAACTGTATCATACATGGCATATCTCTTTTCGTCAAGGTATTTCTTAAAATTAATCATGGTTTCCATTTTCCTAACATACTATGCAGTGTTTTAGTGCTCATACCTGAATATGATTTGGCGACCTTCTGTGCATAATACTCTGTACTATGAGTTAGTCTACCTTTATTCTCATCACTCTTACGAGTCAGAAGCTTCTTTAAAGTAGACAAAGCATGTTGATATTCTTTTTTATTGATGGTCTTAGACTTTACTGTGTCCATGAACCCTTCGTTAATACCTTGACTATTCTCTTCTGCAACACAATTCGGGACTGTCTTACCACCTTTCTTTTTCATACCGACTTGCTTGTAACCGTCCCAACAATCTTCGTCGTACATGTCCTTGAATGACTTGGTGTACTTGGAAGGTTTGGTCTTTGCAGTTGCATCGCCTGGCGCAGGGCCGTCTTTCTTTGCTTTGAAGTGTGCGTCACGTTTTGCTTTGGTGGACTTCTTCAATCCTTTGTGATAACGTGATGGTTGAGTCCCTTCACGATCCTTGATATCTGGATCCTGTCCTTCGTATTGCACGACCGGACTAGTAGTTTTGAAGTTCTTCTTACGCATGATAGTCTTGTTAACCATTTCGAACTCACCGTCCTTATAGTTTACAACGACAGGTAAATTTAGGTCTGACTGCATATCTTTCAATACTGCCTCAGCATCCCCATGCTTTTTTATGCCTTTGCCCTTGTTCTTTGCAATCTTCTTAAACAGACGTTGAAGTTCCGTTACCTTAATAGCAGGACTATTACGTGTATCGTTCATACGGTCTGCGAAGTGTCGAGTAAACTCAATGTCAATATTGAACTTCTTCAATAGACGATCACCGAACTTCTCTAAATCATTAAGTTGCTTCTGGTCAACGTCTTCTGAGATTAACTCCACAGACTCTAACCATTTACGCATCTTCTTACCATCGCTAGTTTCAACGATGACGTAGTTTGCACCTAGGACGGATATAGTAGCAACCTCTTCACTTTCTTTGATTACTACTATATCGCCTACCTCGAACAATTCTCCTTGCACGAACTTCTCTCGTGTTTCGGATACTGTTTCTAGTTCTAGGTGATTACGGAATTCGTTAGCTTCTTTCAGTCCCATACCCTTACGCACGTCGTTATATAACTTACGTGTGTCTGGATTTGTCATTGACTTAGGAACCCCCTGAGAGAATGAAACAAAATCATTCTTAGAAGCGTTCTCTCTTTGTTTGGAGGCAGACATACCTTCTACACCAACAGCATCTGGATCTCTCTTACCGGCAGATACTATTTTAATACTCATGAAGTTGTAGAAGCCGTGTCTGGCTTTAGTACCATTATACTTATTTAATAGTACATCAAATTCTGTAATGCGGTCGTCACCTACAACCATAGTTACTGTCTTGTAACCTTGATCATATAGAACGACCATGGCGTTGATAGCGGTCTTGACCGTTCTATCCACCATTATATTCCGTGCATGTTTCGGAAACATTTTTCTTGTGTGCTTGATTTTGTCGGCATACGATAGCGGATTTTTCTTTGCGTCTTGTGACTGTGACACAAATACCTTATAGTCTGATTTCCCAGACTTCATCGCTAACGAATCCATTACTTTACCGTGACCAATCGTAGGAGGATTCATACGACCGAAAGTAAAATAAACTTCTCGTTCTTCTTCAACAAGATACTGACTAAAATTCTTAATCACTTTTTAACGCCCGCCTTCATTCTATTTCTCTTGCGTTCGATTTCTTTCTTACGAACAACTTTGATTAATTTCTTGGCGTTGCGATCTATCTTTGCCTGCATGGCAGGTTTTTGTAATCTAGTTTCGATATCTTTTTTACGTGCGAATGACATGTCACTTTTGTCTTGACCTTTAGTGATCTTAGCGACAACTGCATTACGTGCCTGTTTACGTGCACGTTTCTTTAGGGTGTCCATAGAGGCAGTTTTGCGTTCAGAACGTTTTCGCGCCATGGCGATACGTCCCTTATTCTTTTTCATTCGCATTGCGAGTTTACGACGTTGCATTACGTCTAACACTTCACTAAGCGTATCTTTAAATGACATCATAGTCATCTATTCCTTTTTTGGTTTATCCCATTATTTACGAGCTGAATCCCAGCCCTTTAATATATCGGATGAAAAGTTGTTGTATGAGAATTCCATACGATCAACAAGTTTCACCGCATCACCACCAAGTGTGTCAATTGCTACATAACCTTCTTCACCAGTTACTTTGTAACCTTTAGAAGTTTTAACGAAAGTATCAATTGTCTTTAGTTTGTCTAAACTATTTATAAGTTTTAATTTGACCAAAACTATCAATTTCTGTAATTCGAACATTTTAACTAGGTTAGCACGGTTTTTTGCAGAGAAAAACTCCATTTCGTCTGCATATTTCTGTCTCCACGTCTCCTTACCACGTTCAGACTTCTTACTGTCTATCTCCTTTTTATAGTAAGCTTGTCTATTACTTATCAATCCGCTAACATGTCTTTTTGAGTCAGGTAACAATGCACCGGCACGAACGAACGAATTGTTGTAGGTTTCTATGGCCTGTGCTAACTTCGGAGAGGCTTCTAATGTCTTTAGAGTTTTTGCAGAGGTCTGCTTGAATAGACGACCGATCTCAGTCAAACGTGCATTAACTTCAACGGTGTCCTTGTCTGACATTGTCGCTTTAGTAGCATCTCGCAACATCGCATCCTGAGACCATACGTGTTTAGACTTCGTTAGTTTAGAAACATCTACTCCGTATGATGCTGTCATAGATTCGAAAGTAGCACCTTTGTACGTAGTGTGCCACACGATACCGATCTTAGCATCTCGTACAGATTTTGCTTGATCATATGGTACTGCATATGCAATAGTGTTTGGGTGGAATACTGTATACTTCTGTCCTTCGATAGTCTTAGTAGACACATCGCCTTTACCGAACAGGAAGTCTCCCTGAATAACACCGACGATTCCTAAGGCAGGAAGATATAGTAATGCTTCCTTTAACTTCGCATTTAGGTCACCAGATGTATCAGCATCGATGTCAGCATCAGTCTTGTATACCATTGGATTCTTATTGAAGATACCTTTCTTAGCAACAAAGAACTTACCATCACTTGGATCTGTTCCACAGAATACAGCAGGAGCACCGTCCCACTTAACAGAGACCTTACCAGCACCATGGCCAGCAAGTAGATCTCGTAGATCACGTAGAGCATTAATAGACTGTCGAGTACCATCAACACCACCATAGAGAACCTTGTCCTCAATGTGAGTCATGTGAGTATTTTTGTTCTCTGTGATGAATTCTGCGAATGCTTCCATAATTTTAACCTTAGTATATTTTACAGTATGGGCCGGACAATCTGGACTCAGATGCCGCGTAGTTTACCACACTTGATGTAAATTGATCTTTCTGTTTAGTAGTACCATTCTCGATAATAGATATCAACTGAGTTGTCATGATCTTAGAAAGAAACCAATTCTGGTCTTTCTCTTTAGTAGCTTTAATAAAGTCTGCTTTACTCATATTATCGTGGTAAGGAACTGATTTATACCAGTCGTAGAATTTATCTTCGTCTGCTTTAGTTCTATTCTTGAGCAAACTCTGGGGAATCATATCAATATCGAAGACTTCTTTCACTATCTTTATAATAGGGCCTCCCGATATCTTACCCATGTTTGCAAACTGACCTTTCAGTTCACCCTGCCATGTAGATCCAAACTTTCGTACTTGCATCTTAGAACCACCGAATAACACATATCCATCACCGGAGTTAAAGAAACTTACAAGACCTGTAGTAGTAGATTCAAATGCAAACGTCTTTCTAGCAGAAGACATATTAAGTTCACCGAATCTAGGATTGGCCATCTGCAATTTCTTCAAAGAGACTCCAACTATATCCTTGCTCTTGTAGTTTTTTAAGAGCAAGTTATTCAGTTCTACTAGGGTATTCGTTTTAGTAAGATCTACTCTTTTACCCATAGAAGATACCAACCATACATCAGCTGGTGACCACTTGTTTAAATTACCGAACGGTTTTCCTGCTTCGGTATTTAATGTTTTCCAGTGAGTCTCAAGTTTCTTTACCCAAGTAGATCCGCGATGTGCGATGTAACTCTTGCCAGTGTTAGGAAACTTATTTTTTAGAAAATCTGCACCTCTTACGCTAGACTGTATCCATGACTCGTCTAGTTTGGTCATGGCATCAGTAACACCATTAGTAACATCGTAGTGAGAAGACGCTCCTAGAAGAGAAGCCTTATCGTAAACTCCTTTCTTATTATACTTTGCAGCGAGGAAGATACACTGTGCAGATTCAGCAATATCAGTAAGATCACTACCAGCACCAGAACCACCACCACCTTTAATTTTGCACTCTACACGGTAACTACTGGTAAATTCGGTTCTGCCAATAGATGATCCACCGCCCTTATCATTGTACTTACCACCCCACAATTTAAGTTTAGAAGCAATGTTTATTAATGTCCCTACACGATCTCCGCCTCTAGGGAGGAGAACAACGACGGTCTTTGACGTGCTGCCTTCTTTAAGATCTGAGTATCCATTCTCATTCAACTCTATCTTTAGATCGTCTCTTGTTTTGAATATTGGCACTAAATAATCCTCTTTTAACTCTTTGTAGAGTATAACAGATACTATTTATATGTCAAGAGCATTAGCACTATTCTCGGCATTATATTGAGCAATAGTATCACGAAGTGGTCGAACCCAATTGTCACGGTGTTCAACAAATACTTGTGGTTCATTGTTGTCTACAGAGATGATTGTGACCAACTGAGTGATAGGCATTCCTGTGCGTTCTTCCCACATGATTGCATAACCAGACTCTTGCATGAAGTAATTCTTGATCCAGTCAAGACGTTTAGGTTTCATAGAAGTCTTGTAGTCAATGATAGACAACTTACCGTCGAAGATACCGACGCAATCCACACGACCAGCAACACCTAAGTGATTAGAGTATAGAGGTGCCTCTTGCGCATGAACGACAGTCAAGCGTTCGTCAAGGATAGGTTTGATTTTCAAGAAAGATTCTATAAGATCAGGGGTACGTTTAGTCAACGTCTGTTCACCAGTATCGATGTTCATGCCCATGTACTTGTCATAGTCAGGATCATTGTCTACGTACTTCTCACAGATTTCGTGAACAGCAGTACCACGCGTAGAGGCGCGATAAGAAATTCGATTTGCTTCTTTCTCACCGACACGAGCTTTCCATTTCGCAATAGAATCACGAGATAGTACAGAAAGTACAGTAGTGATAGAGGGAAGGTTTACACCTTCGGGAGTTTCGTATTGTCGACCGAACTGTGTAGTAACAGCGGTCATTTCTTGAAGTTCGACAGGAACGTGTGTAAACATAATATATCCATTCATTTATAATTTATACTGCTATTATACGATATATGAAGGGATATGTCAATAGGTAAGTGTGACTGGTTTGGAGGGGTTGGTCACGATAGAATCCTCACTTAGTGCGGAGTCCTTTACGATATGTGGATGAAAATTAACTTGTCAGACTTTATGAGGTCTATTCCGCTTGGCATTTTTAACATGCACGTTTGAGAGATCGCGGTTTACAAGTTAGGCGCTAAAGGTTGCGCATAATTCATCTCTTATACCAGACTCCGCACTAGTGAGGAAATTCATTAGAAAGAAATTGGTGGAGCCTGGCGGGATCGAACCGCCGACCTTCGCCGTGCAAGGGCGACGCTCTCCCATCTGAGCTAAGGCCCCAAATCTCTTTCAAATTACTCTATGAAATCTTCTCGTGTTAGTGTCAGATTATCTTTATTTATAACCTTGTTTATCTTTACTTCTGTGGGCGCTTCTTCCGTGACATTCTTCCCGAAGATGTTGTCCCAGTTATCACGTCCTTGTTTTGATAACGACTTGGAGCGTATAGCATCCCCAGTAATATCGTTCTTTGTTGCCATCGTTACACCTGTGTTTGCTGCTTTACCCAATTGAGTTCTTGGATGATTCTGTTATACCACTTAGAATCTGCTTCCGAATTATTCGGATTGTCTCGTTCTATAGTCAACTGTTCTATTCGAACGTCGAGATACTCAACTCTCCTAGAATTCTTACGTCTTAGTCGGTCAAGCATACCCTGCTTGGTACTAGTCATCACTTCGATATTTTTGGTATTATAATCCATTGTCAGTACATCCTAAGTCGTCTTGTGACTGCTGGTCATTGTTGGTTACACAGTTACCACTAGGCAATGTGTCTGGTACATATCTCATCAGATCTGGATCATACAAACTCTGCTCTAAGAATGCAATCAAGTTTGAGATATCATCTTCACTCAAATCTAATGGAACAAATCGGTAGTCCACATCAGTCGTTTCAACTTGTGGATGTTGTGGGACTGCGGCAACTTTATATCTTACCACCTCTTCAACACTGGTGAACGAACCACCATGACCAAATACAGTAGTATCTATAAGATTGTAAAGTGGCGGTACTTTGAACGCGAACTTTTCCATACTGTCACCAGTAAATCCAGCACGACCTTCTTTTACCGCTTGCTTAACTTCACCGACAGTCTCTTCCCACATATCCAAGTCATGGAAACCAAGGGTCATAAACACTTCTTGTGCCATAGATCCTACAGGGGATGATAGTGCAGGGCCGTTGTGACAACCAGCACAGTTACCTTTACCGAAGAATACTTTTGCACCTTCTACTTCCTCTATAGACAGTGCAGTCTCATCTCCACGTAGGAACGTTTGGAATGGTGCACGGTTTGCAAGGATAGTTCTTTCGTATGCGGCAATCGCAAAGGATGCTGCCTCTAACATATCGGTCGGTCGTGAAGTTCCGTATGCCGCCTCAAACATCATCTGATAGGTTTCGTTGTTACTGAGTATAGATTCATCACTAGTAACATCCATTCGGTGAACACCTAGACCGGCAACTGCTTGTGTTTCAAGACCAGACAACTGTCGTAGGTTTGCTTCCTTCGGAGTACCTTCGGTGAAGTGACGTTCAGGGTCAATACCCACATTCACTATACCGCCCATCACATTACCAAACTGACCGTTCCATAACATCACTTCTTGATATGCACTATTCAATACAGTAGGAGATGTTAGTGGTTGTATGTCTGCAAGTTCTTCCATACCTTCTGCAAAAGTACGGTGATCAAAACCGACACCGCCTTCACCAATACCTTGGCGAATACCAGACTTAAATCCGTTCTGGCCATTGTGACATGATGCACAAGACCACGTGTCGACCATATCAGTCTTATTAGTCTCAGTCGATGTCATACCAGTTTCATGATAAAGTAACTTACCTAACTCTACTTTCTCAGAAGTAACAGGGTTGCTAGGATCTTGGGGGATGTTGAAGAAGTCATCACTTTCTGGGAGAATGTATCCTTCGTACGAACCTGTAGGAGAGGTCACGTTCATTATATCCCTTAACTCACCAATAGATATCTCAAGAGGAGTAGGTGCTGGGGGAATAACAGCAATCGGTTCAGGGGAACTAGTAGATCCTCCACCACACGATGCTAGGAAAATAGATGATGATAATAGTAGTACTTTGTACTTCATGATATAGGATCTCTTTGTAAATGGCGGAGAGTGTAGGATTCGAACCTACGGAACCTTGCGGTTCGTCTGATTTCAAGTCAGGTGCATTCGACCACTCTGCCAACTCTCCATTTAATACAGCTATTGTAACACTTACTTATACGACTGTCAAGTCTTTTGAAAATTATATTGGCTGGGGTGGGAGGATTCGAACCTCCGATATCGGGATCAAAACCCGAGGCCTTAACCACTTGGCGACACCCCAACATTACCTCTTACCACTGGTACCACTTGCTTATTGATTAAAGAGAGAAACAAGACTCTCTGGCAAAGGGTGCACCACTGATTCAGTTATTTGAAAAGGAGAATCAGATCCTTAATTCTTACGTAATCCTTTACTACCTTTATGGAATCTTCCCCAAATACAATGAGCAACTTCATGCCCTATAAGTTCTGGTTCGTACTTCCACAATGGATCTTTAATATATATCTTACACGTACCTTCGGTTTCATTCCATCGAGTGAATGCACTTACATTGTTCCAACCGCTACCTATGAATTCTTTACGTGCAGCATCATACTCTTCATCAGTTTTTAATAGGATGAATTCTACGTCCGGTGTTAAGTTTTCAATTTCCTTTACTAAGAATTTATGATCATCCTTGGCGAATTTAAAACTCTGTGCAGATGCAAAAGATGCTACGATCAGAGCGATCATTATAAAGAGTAAGATATTTTTCATGTTGTTTCCAAAATAAGTGGTCGGAGATGGAGGATTCGAACCTACGACCTCTGCACCCCAAATGCAGCGCACTACCAAACTGTGCTAATCTCCGTAATTATTAAGCAGTTTTTCACATACTTAGGTGACGGGCGTAACGACCAGTGCAAGTTTTAAGTCATTCCGAGACTATGATTTATCTAATCTTCTTCATGAAATAGAGCGAAATATATAATAAGCAAAGTAACCGCTCCAACAATCAAGATATCTAAAATTTCCATATCTTCCTTTAAGTTGGTGGGAGGAGCTATATATAGTTCCAACTTAAATGTAGATTTGGCGGACTGAACGAGACTCGAACTCGCGACCTCCGGCGTGACAGGCCGGCATTCTAACCA
>TARA_B110000208_G_scaffold30453_1_pt1 | contig 12528 bp, 3 predicted proteins | sample TARA_B110000208 | Tara Oceans TARA_B110000208 (sample SAMEA4397426) | marine metagenome | biome: Polar Biome; feature: [SRF] surface water layer (ENVO:00010504); material: water (ENVO:00002006), including particulate matter (ENVO:01000060) such as... | depth 5 m
AGCGAGTCTAATTTAATTTTATTTTCTGACATTCAATTGTCACCTGCACTGCGCCGCTGCAGCGTAAGCTACGAAAGGTCGAAGCGTCCGCGTACTGCAGCTACGCAGTAGCATGTTAAATCAACCTGGAGCCCGAGCGATTGCAATCGCAGCGCTCTCACTGCTCGTCGCGGCGCTGCTGCACGCGAGCAACTCCAACGCAACACTGCGCGCAGAGATCGATGCGCTGGAGGCACGCTGCGCCGTCGTCCAGCCGCCGCACGCAATAGCAGCGATCGATCTCAATGAAGCGCGCAACATTGGGCTGATCTTTTTCAAAGCGCGGGTCTCGGAGCTCGTAATCGCGGAAACAGTGGAGGAGCAGTTGGGATTCAGCCGCGACGCGGTGCTCGAGGCGCGGCCGTTCACTGCGCATGCCGCCGCGCTCGCGCTGCTCTCCGTCGCACTCGCGCCTGGCGACGCAGCGCGGCGCGAGATGAGCGCCGCCACAGCGGCGCGCGCTTCGAAGCGAATGGAGCAGTTTGGCGTCGCGGTCTTTCCAGGCGCGGTGGCGTCGCGTGCGCTGCTCGAGGCGGCGCGCGCGGCGGTGCACCGCGAGACTCGCTCGCCCTCGGCGCCGTACAGCAGCGTCCAGGGGCGGGAGCGGCGCAAGGACGTTGGGCTCCTCCTCGATCCGCCGACGGGCGCCAGCGACTTGCTGCTCCACGCAACGCGGTGGCTGCGCCCTGTGCTTGCGCGTGGTCTTGGGAGCGACGCAGTGCTGACCGAGTTCGGCGGGATGACGAGCTATCCTGGCGCGACGCAGCAGCGCCCGCACATGGACTCGAGTCTAGAGACCGTCGACGAGCTGAACACCACTGCGCGCCTCTGGACAGCGTTCGTTTACCTCACCGACGTGGCGGTGGACCAGGCGCCGCTCGAGGTGTGGCCGGGGACGCACACGCACTACCACTTCGTAGAGAGCGCGGAGCTCGATATGATGCGCAGCTCACCCGCGGTGCGCCTTGCTGTCCCGGCGGGCACGATCGTCCTCTACGACTCGCGTCTCGAGCATCGCGGCACTGCGAACGCATCGCCGCGCGCGCGACCCACCATGTACTTCAGCTTCCAGCAGCAACGCGGCACCGTCCCCGACGGGCCAACCTTCACGCTGCGCGATGAGTACACAGGGGCGCTGACGCTTTTCGACGTCGTCGCGGGGCGTCTTGACGCGAGGACTCGCGACGCAGACGCGCTGCGGCGCGTCGAATCGTATCGCGCCGTGAGCAGCGCAGCGTGCAGCGCCGTCGTTGCCGCGCGCTGCGGTGCGCTGCGCGGCGATGCGTGCATGAAGTGCGCGCTTGCGTGGTGGGTGCCGTTTGATGACGCGCGCGACGCGAGGCTTGCAGCGGGGAAAGACGCTGACCACGAGGACGATGAACCAGCCCTGCGGACCTGCGTCGAGGGATTGATCGAAGCGTCCTGCGTCGCGGGCATCTTTGAGAAAAATCCCCCGAAGACTAGCTACTGGCACTAACTAAATGCGTTTAAAAAGTATATGCTCACCGCTTCCGCTTCTTCAAGCACTGCTTGTATCGCTCGAAGAACGCGCCGCACTTTGAGCGATCGTAGTCGTTGTCCGCCAAACATTGAAGCGAAGCCTTCGACAGCTCCTTGCACGCCTGTCCGTATTCCCACGAGCTTCGCGATCCTGGTAGCACCCCAGCCGCTGCCGCCGTGTACCCAGGCGGAGGACCTGCCGGTCCCGTTATAGGAGGTGGTGATGCACTCGACATTCTCCGAGTTGACACTCAGTTGTGGATATGGAATTAAAAAGTTTTTTTTATTTACTACTGGCTACTACTCGTTTCCCAGGCACTGACTCATGAGGTATGGCATGACATTGTGCGCATGCATTTATTCTAGATCTATAGAATTCTACGGCTCGGAAACTACGTTCGGGTGGTCGGTATGATATTCGTTCAGAGACCCCCCCCTTCTTGGATGAAAAAGGAAGAGAGGGAGAACAGATCAACCAATTACATCGTACAAAGTCTACCGTAAGATTAAATTTAATTTAACACACAAAATGGCTAAGCCTTCGCGATCGACCAAGATGAGACGATTCCTGTTCACGGTGGACGTGAAGCCGGAGCATTTGGTGTCGTACAAAATGCACCACGACAACATTTGGAAAGAGGTGGCGGGTGGGCTGCGGCAGGCGGGGATCAAGCGCTTGACGACGTGGCAGCTGCAGGCAACGAACCGGCTCGCGATGCTCATCGGCGTCTCTGGGACGGTTGATCTCGGTGCGGCGGTGGGCCCGGGCTCGGTGTACCTCGGGGATCCGCGGTGCGAGGAGTGGGAGTCACTGATGAACAGCTACTTCATTGGCGGCGACTGGACCGAGCTCGTCGAGATTCACAGCGACGACTGCGAGGTGAGTCAGCGGGCGCGCCGCCCGCAGCGAGGCTGTCGACTGCTGCTGTTCACATTGGAGACTTTTCGTATTCACACCCATCCCTCCTCCTCCTCCTCCTCCTCCTCGCTCGCCTCTCTCGCTCCGTTTCCGTTTCCCAGTGGAATGCCTCGCTTGGGCTCTCCGCGCCCGTCACAGCAATCCCGGAGGCGCTCGGTGAGGACTTTGCCGTCCAGCCGCACCAGCTGAAGGCCGCGTTGGTGGTCGCCGCAGCCGCAGCGCCGAGCCCCGACGCGCGCGCCGAAGCGATGCGGCGCTACATGTTCACCGTCGAAGTGAAGCCGGAGTGCTTGGCTTCGTACAAGTCGCACCACGACAACATTTGGCCCGAAGTCGCGGCGGGTCTCCGCCGCGCCGGGATTGCGCAGCTCACGACGTGGCAGCTCGGCAACTCAACGCGCCTCTTCATGTACATCGAGACGGCGGGTGACATCGACCTCGGCGCCGCGGTGGGCCCTGGCTCGACATACCGCGAGCACGCAAAGTGCATTGAGTGGGAGAACTTGATGGACTCGTTCTTTGTGGGCGGCGATTGGACGCAAATGTCAGAGATTCACTCCGACGATATCGAGTGGAACGCCGCGCTTTCGCTCCCGCCCCCGAGCGCGATGGCGACCCCGACGCGCGTGATTCGCTTCATCGGCGCGGACGGCGAGGTCCATCTTGGCGAAGAGCCGAGCGCCGCGGGTGCGCAATCTGCGCTGCTCAGCGGCAGCATTCTCGACGGCACGCAAAAGCGCACAGGGAAGTACGCCACCGTCGTCACGCTCCTCGCCCCGCTCATCCCGACCAACATTTTCTGCATTGGGCTCAACTACATGCGCCACTACGAAGAGAGCGCGAAGAAGCGTGGCATCGCGCTGCCCGCGAAGCCGGTGATCTTCATGAAGCCCTCGAGCGCGCTGAACCACCCAGGTGGAGACATTTACATCCCTGATCTCCCGCGCGGTGATGAGCTCGACTACGAGATTGAGCTCGCCGTCGTCATTGGTAAAGCGGCGCGCAACGTCAGCGCCGCTGATGCGCTCGACTACGTCGCGGGCTACACGGTGAGCAACGACGTCTCGTCGCGCCATTGGCAGAAGCAGTCCGGCGCGGGGCAGTGGATCAAGGGCAAATCGTTCGATACATTTTGCCCCCTCGGTCCCGTCTTCGTTTCCTCTGCGGCTATCGCGGACCCTCAGAACCTCAGCTGCAAGACGCGCGTGAACGGCGAGACACGCCAGGACTCGAACACAAGCGACATGATCTTCACCGTCGCGCGCATCGTCGAGTGGCTCTCGACAGACATGACGCTCCTCCCGGGCACTGTGATTCTCACCGGCACGCCGGAGGGGGTTGGTGCGGGGAAAACGCCTCCGGTGTGGTTGGTTGAAGGCGACGTCGTGGAGTGTGAAATTGAGAGCATTGGCATCCTACGAAACTGCGTGACGCGCGCACCAACCTTGTCGGCGCTGTAAAATATACAACTGTTCAACTGTAGTGGGATTCATCAATTACTTTCCCTCTCTCTCCCTCTCTTTCTCCACTCACTTACGACCTTACGACCATTTCATTGGCGGCACCCTCGGTCCAAGCGGTGGTGTGTGGGCCAAGACGCTGACCGCTTCGCGCACAATGCGACGATCCTTCTCCTTCTCTTCCTCACTCAGCTCGGCGTACGGCATCAGCAGGTTAGCTGGAGCCCATTCCCTGTTCCTCTCCATCCACGCGATGTGCACATTAGCAGCAGCGTATTCAATGAAGGCGTCGTCAACAGCATTGCCTACAATGGTTTGCTCCACGAAGTGACGCGACGCAACCTTCGCTGATTCCAAGTTTTCGACCTGATACCTTTCAGGTAGATCCTCGAAAGGGAGGTTGGCAATGTCGAACTCAAAGCCGCCAATTTTCTTGACGCGCGATCCAATCGTCCCATCGGCTTGCCTGTACGACTCGCGCCAGATATCGTGCAGGACGGATGCAAAGCTTTCGGCATACCAGCGTTTCAGCTCCACATACGTGAGCAACACCGGTGCCGGAAGCGGGCTCGCCCACATATACGATTCTTCGGTGACGAACTTCTCCTTGCTCTCCTTTTTGCGCATCACTCGGTCTGCTTTTTCCGTCTTTGCCACTTTTTCGCTCAGCACAGCCATCAACGCCTGATCCTCTGCAATTCCGCTCCGAAGCTTCTCCATAGCCTTCTCCGCTTTTTCCACACGCGCTTCCAGCGCTTCGAGCTGCATCTGTTTCTTTCGAACACGCCCGTCTGCCATGCGAAGCTTCTTCTGCATTGCCTTGATATCAGAGCGTACGTCTTTTCGGCGCTTGCGTCGAGCATCCTTCCACGCATCGTGCTTTTCAGTCCACTCGTCTTGCCGATCATCGGTCCGCTCTTCGTACCAGATCTGTTGGTAATGGCGCTGCAGCGCGATCTTTATCATGTTTGCCCCAACATTGATCGAGTCGACGTGGAGAACGTAAACTTCGCCTCCATCGTCACCGCACACGCACACCGTACGATCAACCATAAGCACGGAGCAGCAGTCGCCCATAGTGCAAAATTTGCCCATCATCGAGCCTGTGCGGGTATCCCACACGGTCACATTGTTATCCGCACCTCCAGTGACCATCGCCGTCCCACACGGAGAGAAAGAGATGGCAAGAACGGCATCTTTATGGGCACCAAGAAGAATCGGTGCGCTGGCAGAACCATCCATTAGCTGCTGCCAGAGCCAGATTTTGCCATCATTCGCACCGCCAGCGATGAGCTGCGCTTCTGCACTGCTTGTCCACACATCGATATCATCAGGCCTAACATCGATGCCCAGCAAACCCTTACCTGAAAGTTTTGCCATGCTCGAGCTCGCCATCATCCACTCTGCGGGCATTACAGGAGCTGCTTCTTCTTGAGTTTCGTCCGCATCAGTGCTCGCCGCGGCGGCGTCGTCAGCAGCCGTAGCCTCTTCGGCAGCGTCAATGACTTCTTCCTCTTCCGTCGTGACCACATCTGGTGCAGCTTCGTCAACGACGACGCCGACTTCAGCGCCACCATCTTCAGCGCCTTCCACTGCTGCAGGATCCAAGACATCTTCCTCCTTGACGACTGTGATTGCGACGGAGGGTGGCTCGCTACCCGGTGCACCTAAGTACGAAAAGCGCTTGCCCGACGTGGTCATCCCAACCCAGCGAAGTGTTGGAATTTGCGTCCGCATTGCAGCAAACTCGTCGATCCGCAAATTCAGCTCCTGAGTCATCACCACCGCCGCAGCAGCTTCCGCCTCTGCGACCACAGCGAAAGCAGCAGCGGCAGCGGCAGCTTTAACAGCACCATCAGCGTCGGGGCCGTCATCGTCAGTGCCAGCGCCTTCCTCGTCATCATCGGCAGCAGCTTCGACAACTTCCTCCTCTTCAGCTTCAACGTCGAACCAGTAAGCTTTACCCTCCGTCGTATCGATTGCTGCCGCCGCTGCACGCTTCAGCCCGGCTTGCATTGCATCAAGAGCAGGCGGAGTGTACGCTGAAAGTGAGGTCCACGACGCGACACTTGTACTCGGCAGCTTGCACATGAGCTGCGGCTGCCCCGTCGTTACCTGCCCCCATAGCACGGCGAGCCCCGTCCTATCACACGTGAGCAGCATGGGCTCGCGATCAGGCAGCTCGATGATTTCGATCGACGTGATTCCCCAAGCATGCGCCTCTAGCTCCGTCAGCTGTGTAAGTTCATGATGGCTTGCTTCTTCATCGACATCAATGGACCACATAATGAGTCGATGGTCTTCTGAACCGGAAAACAGCAACTTCGAACCAGGCGAGAACGCGAGAGCAGTAACTGCCCCCGTGTGCGCATGCTCTTGCACAGCGATCATCCCGCCTGTGGTACGGTCGTACAAGAAGATTGCAAAGTCGTCACCACCGCTCGCGAGAAACGTGCTCGACGCAGCCAACGCAGTCACGCTGCCGGCGTGGCTTCCTTCGTCTGACTCGTTGAGTGAATCGTAAGTACCATGCTGCATACTAGCACGGAGATCCTCGAGACCTTCCTCGCGGCGCTGAGCTTCAACGTTATCAAGCCGCGCTTCCTCTGCGGCGTTCAAGTGATCTTCGCCATGCCACAGACGCAGTGTCTTGTCGACCGACGCGCTGATGATGAACATGTTGTTCGGCGAAAACGCAGCCGAAGTCACCTCGGCCTTGTGCCCGCGTAGTGGACGCATCACGTTGCGCCGCTTTAGATCCCACACAAGAATCACGCCGTTCACGTTGGCTGTGAACGCTCGCCGAGCACTTTTGATCTTCGATTTCGAGAGGGTGGATGCCGTATTTTCAAACCCGACCATCGAAATACCTTGAGCATCACCCGTCAGATCCATCTTACACGTACCGTCGAGAGCTCCCCACACGCGCGTAGTCATGTCTAAACTCCCTGAGAGAAGCATGGTGCCAGAGTCATCAAACGCTAGGTGTGTGATTTCATCCGTGTGCCCAATGATCTCACGCTCCACGAAGACCTGCAACGAAGGCGACTGTACATCCCAAATGTGAATCTCCCCAGTCACCGATCCAGCTGCAATGTACTTATCATTCGGAGAGTATGCGATGCACCTAATCGCGTCCTCACCTTCTGTGCTCACCGTTTTCACCAGCGTGACCTTTTTTTCCTTCTGTTCAAACGTCGTCGTGAGCCAAATCGACAACTTCGCATCGTGACTCGCCGTCGCGAGGAACTTGTTGTTGTGCGAAAACATCACACCGCACACAGCGAGCGCGTGTGCAGTCCACCTATTCACAACCAAGCCAGTGGCGACACTCCAGACGCAGATTTCACCAACCGCATTGCCCCCAACAAGCCATCCAAATTTCTTACACCATGACAAACTTTCCACCGCTGTTGGTTTCAGGTCAAGCATCTGGTGCGTTACGGATAAACTCGGAACGGCGACAATGTGCACTGTTCCGTCGCGCAGCCCGTACGCGCATGACTTCGAATCGTGGCCAAAGCAGACGCAGCTGATTTCGAATGGCACCTCGTGGACACCAATCAAGTGTCGGCTCTTCGGCTTATTCCGCCAGGTCATCCAAGTTGCCTGCCCGTGTCCTTTCGCCAAATGCGCCTTCGCCACGATCTCAGGTGCGGTTCCAGGCGGTTCGTGAGTGGCACGCTGGCACATGAGGTGGGTATGCTCACCGAGCACTGCGGCGTCGCTTCGAATGAAGTCAGCGAACTGGCGAATGCGGCGACCAAACAAGTGCGTAAGGTGCTGTACCATTTCTCCCGACGCCGTTTCGCTGCGGCTTTCACCGACCCTCGCGATTGCGATCGCAGCGTCTTGCTCCGCTTCTACGAGCGTTTGGCGAGCGTTGCGGCGTTTCAGCCAGAGTTGCGCGTTCTCGATGCCGAGCGTTTCTTCGAGTTCATCTTCAAGCACACTTTCTGTTGATTCAATGGACGCGTCCGAGGTCCAGTCTTCATCATTGACTTCGTCATCCTCGCTCTCGCTCTCGCTCTCACTACGCGCCGCATGGCGCTCCTTCCGTTTCATCCACATCCGCCGTCGCATCGCGCGCTTTGCGAGACGCCTTTCTTTTGCCTTTGCAGCGAGGATTTGAGCGTCATGTTTCATTGTGGCCCTCTTCAGTGCAGGAACTTGACTCAACGGAATGCATCCATCGCTCTCTTTCAGGCGCTGGAACACCTCGTCGTGATAGAAATCAACGGCGAGGAACTTCCAATCATCGATAGTCAAGCGTTGAGGAATGAATTCGCGTCGCTCTTGAGTTCGCGTGTTGTAATAGTAGTCCACTCCAGTGCCATTGTCGACCTTGATGATCCATGAGTCAGTACCGGCAACTGGGTCTTTCGTCGGCTTCATCGACTTCCGCGTGTCCGCTTTCGTTTCACTCGGTCGGAAGTCTTCCGCTACATCGGCAAGCTTGCAGTCCGTCTCGGCCTGGCGTGTGATCAGCGTTGCACTGTAAATACGCGCAGAGGCGTACGTTTCCACTGTGAAGCAGCGAACGTCGTCGTCGATAATTTGGGTATACCACTCTGGTAGTGGCATCGTTTTGTTATTCGATTCCGAGCGCTCTTGGTGCCATGCCCAGAAGATTGTCGGGCTAAAATCAAGTCGCGCCCCACGCCCAGCCGCGACTTCCTCAAAACTGAGGACTGACGCTATGCTCGGGCGCCGCACTTTGTCGTGTGTAGAGCTGCGCTGGTGGGCAGCGTCGACCTGGCGAAAACTCTGGGCGTACTTTCGAATGTCCTTGAATCGCTCGTCACAACGATGGTAGTCATGAACCAAATCAAATATTCCACTCGGGAAGAGAAAGCAGATTCGCTGCAAAAACGAGATATTGCACAATGTAACGTCCAGCGCCGTAAAACTCAAGCGACCAGCTCGCATCGCGTGATACACGACATTCTTGAACGCGCGCTGCGCCTTTTCCACGTTGCACGTCGATTCAAAAGTGCCATCGAACTTCGGGTCAGCAATGTCCATGAAGTAGCAGCACAGCGCGCGGTGCACTTGTTCCATATACTCAGGTAACGAGAGATATCGACTCTTGATCGCGTTGCGAAAGCCGACGTGAAAGAATCGAAAGCGACCTTCCGCCGTGTTTTCGGGGATGTGCATATAATCCGAGAACATCATGACGAGCTTCATCCAGGTCTGGCGCGGCAATTGAGACATTCCCGGCGGGGCGAGCAGCGCAAGGATTTCTTCCTCGAGAAGACCTTCCCCCGAGCAGTAGATTAGGCACATTGCATCGCCAATCATCTGAGCACCGCCCACTTCTGCCTCGGCGTACTCCTCAAGGCGGAACAGAACATCACCGACAAGCTCCGGGGTGGTGTTGCTCAGCTCATTAATCTTCTTGTCCACCAGCTCGCCTGAATATCCGTACTCACCGTGCAAACGGAGCTCTTCGCAGATAATGCGAAGGTACAGAGGGTGCACTGCATCTGATTTCGCAGCAACCAACTCCAGCTGCTCTTTAGTAAGATGCTTCCGGTAGTGCGTGATGTTGTACACGACGAGATCGATGCAGGCCGATCCCACGAGGTCCGGCACTTGCATTACGGTAAGTGGCGGCTGCCGACGAACGAGTGCGTCGAGACACTGCGCGTCCGAGCGTCGGTTCGACGTCGAAAGAAGCATCACAACGTTGCCGATGTCAGCAGGGAGCCACTCAAGCGAGTGCGCGTCATAGTCTTCCGCCATCTCGTCAAGGCCATCAATAACAATGAGAACAGTCGTGCCGATCGCAGACGCTGCTTTCCCTGCTTGCACGAGCGCGCGGGCAAAATATCGCTTCAAGAGTCCCCAGTTCTCTGGCACTTCCTCTTCGAGATCAAAATCTCGCCGCAATGTGCTACACAGGCGCATAACGAGGTGCCGCACATTTTTTGACATTGGTGTGCACCCCACAAAATGTCCATAGGACCACCAGCTGTTCTCCTCCTCCTTCGCATCGGCGGTGTTGAATTCCTCGACGGATTCGCTTGTTTTTGCTTGCTCCATCGCGACGTCCATTGCTGCGGACATCGCAGCGAGACCGCCTCCTTCCGGGGATCCCCTCGGCGTGGAGGGCTTGCTGGCCGCTGGTGAGCCCGGCGCGCTGGTCACGGGCGATATCGAATGCACACTACCCCCTCTCGACTTCGTCAACTTCCACGGCATCGATAGCGGCAGATTCTCAAAGATGTGCGCTGCGAGGGCACTTTTGCCACCACCTTCATGCGCGGTAATGGTGAAGGGGCGGCGTTTGCGCGCTGACTCCCGCATGCCGTTCACAGCCTCTTTGTAGACATCTGCTCGCTCACAATACCACCCATTGAGACGCGACGAGTGCTTCATGTGCTCCGCTAGCTCTTGCGCTTCTTTGTCAACGTCCGGAAGCGGCGGGCACTCGAAGTCAATAGCAGCCCACAAGTCCTCAACGCACGTGTCGCGGAAAAGAGACATGTCTTTCTCATCGAGCCGCGGTGGATCTGACGTCTTGTCCCACGTGCACGGGTACGTGAGTTCCATCTTGTTGAAAGGATGAGCCATCATGAACGTCTTGAGCGACTCGAGACGCGCTGTGTCTTCCTTGTCCGACGTGAAGGCACCGATGATGTCGGGTGGGACGTCCTTGAGGAACGTGGGATCGCGCATGTACGTAAATGCGTGGCGCGGAACCTGGTGGCGAAGGAACCCATGCTGAATTTCAAGCTCCGTAATACTCTTCCCTGCGGGGAACGTCTTGACCCACGTGAAGGAAGGGTCGTCTGAAACGGGGTAGTCTGGTGGCCGCCAACCGTACCGTGACCCCATGAGGGCGACGAAGAACGGAATCGAGCGGTTGATCTCCTGGAGACACAGCTCCAGCGCGCCAACAATCTCACACTGCTCCGCGGTGAGACCCCAGCGGAGATCGATGGGCACAACCTGCACACGCCGGCTGCGCGCGCGCTCGTTCAGCACGGGGAATACGTCTTGCGTCAAAACGTTACGCTCCGCGTGCATGTCGCGGAACGTGGAGGAAATGAAGACGTAGATTGTACGCCAGCCGCGAATCGATCCGCCAACACCGACGCGAGCAACGTGGCGCTCATATCGCGCCGTCTCGCGATCCTCTACCATCATGTCCGCCAAGTTCTTCACGCGCGCGCACTCTTCCTTGGCCTCAGCAAGCCGGCGACGCGTGCGGTCGCGCAGAAAGCGGTAGTGCCATCGAATGCCGACGCGCAGCGCGACCTTGCGAGTCCAAAAGTAGTAGTGCAGCTCCTCCATGAGCTCCTTGCGAAGTTTACTCACATCGTCGCGCATGGCCTGATCGCGCGCCTGGTTCCGCTTCTTTCGTTTTTTCTGCCGCTTCGAGCGCGATCTCTTCTTATTGCCCCGCTTCCTCGACGAGCCACCACCATCCTCGCTCGAGGATGAGTCGTCGCCACCAAAGCCAGTGGGGCCCTTATCAAAGACGCTGAACATCGAAGATAGGTTGCCAAACGTTGGTGCCCCCTGCTGCAGCAGCAGCCGCGACTGGCGCGATTGTCCGCGCGCCTCGAAGAGCCGCCGGAGAAACGCACGCTTTTGTGACACGGTCACAGCCGCCGCCGCGAGGTCGGGGCGGTACGCTGGTAGCCGATACTGATTCGTGAGGGGCTCGAGGTAGCGTTGGTCGGCGGATGATTCGCGCCGCAGCATCTCCAGCGCGCGCCGCCGTTTCAGCGTGCTGTTCTCGAGCGCTTGCTGCGAGTCGGTCGATGATGTTGTCTTTCCTCCAATTCCAAACCGCGACAGCCGCACCAGCGCGCCGCTCGCTTCGCTCACCGAGGCGAGCGGCTCGCTGCTCAGGGTCGACATGTTGTTCTTCTTCACAAGCTCGCGGGCTGCAATCGCCGCCACCGCGCACGCGCGCCGCTGCAGCACGTCCTGCTTCGAAGGGTCGCTGAAGGTCCACTGCAGGCTGGACGTCTCGGGCTGGCCCTCCAAGTGCTGCGACGGGGGGGTCCACTGGTCGGCTTCCTTGAGCATGTGGACATGCCGATTCATTGCCGCGATGGACTTTGTGCGCTCCTCAATCAGCGCCTTGCGCTTCGCCGCGGGGGTAACGCTTATCGCATCCTCCTTCTTTGGGCGCAGCAGTGGGAGCGCGGTGAGGGCGATGTTGCCCTTTTTCGACGACGAGAGCGGCGCGAGAAGCTGCGGCGACTTGAGCGCGGCAGTGACGCTCTTGCTGCTCACGCCGCGCGTTCGGAGACGGGACGGCGTCGTGGGCGCCGCGGGCGCCGCGACGAACGACGACAGCGGCGGGCCGGTGAGCGAGACTTGGTGCAGCTGCGCCTTGGGCAGGCCATCGGCGCGCGTGAGCGCAAACGCCTTGGCGTTCCGCACCGGCAGGAGGACGCCGTCCTCAACGAGCTGGTCCACCGCGGCACGCTGCGGCGAGGGGGCCCAGTTCTTCGTAGGCGCCGCTGGGCCGCCCGTGTGCGCCGGCCGACGCTCGTGGTGGTGCGTCTCGAAGAGCACTTGCCGCGCCGCCCGGTAGTTAACCGTGGGGGGGCGCGAAATGCCCAGCATCGCCTCAAGCTGCGAGCG
>TARA_B110000208_G_scaffold191759_1_pt1 | contig 12450 bp, 1 predicted proteins | sample TARA_B110000208 | Tara Oceans TARA_B110000208 (sample SAMEA4397426) | marine metagenome | biome: Polar Biome; feature: [SRF] surface water layer (ENVO:00010504); material: water (ENVO:00002006), including particulate matter (ENVO:01000060) such as... | depth 5 m
ATAAAGGTGATGATGAAGATGATGATAAAGGTGATGAAGATCATGATGGTAAAGAGAATGATAGTAATGGTGATGATAGTGGTCGTGATGGAAAAGGAGACGGTAAAGATTCATTGCAAGAAAAAATGAAAGATGACGTATCTACATTGGATGAAAGTACAGATCCTGAAATAAAAAAACCAGCATTAGAAAATGGTGAAATAGATTCACATGAGATAGATGCTGAATTGGATGATATTACGGATTTAGGTAATAATGATACATTTAATGATGAAGTAGATAGTGGTGCTGGCAAAGACTTAGTAGACGTTTCAGAACTAACCAACGAAGAAATATCTGTGGATGAATTAGTAGGTAATAATAGTAGTAGTCATATAGTAATAACATCTACATTTAGTGTACAATCACATGAATCAACTGCAATGCAAAATTGGACAAATGAGAATATGGCAGCATTGAGGACGAATGATGTACAAATTTCAGATGAAACCAGAGCGTCAGATTCTTCTGGATTAATGACAGATAATACAATAACTGAAGTTACTGATATTATGAATAAAGTCTCATCTGAAGGTATAGTTGAGATATCACCTAATAAAATAGAAAAATTTGCTGCTGAATTAGGAAAATCACTTAATAAACTTTCGCATATTTTAGAACATGCTATGATATTGGGTGCTATTGCAATGTGTGCTTCTACTATATATCAAAAAATAAAAAAAGATCATAAAAAAAGATTAACTTTTAATCCCAGTTTAAGTCCCAGTTTAAGTCCCAGTTTAAAAAAATTTAAAGAGCATGAAAAAATCAAAGATGGTACCGGGGGCTTAAAAAAGGCGGCTAAAACGGTTGTTGATGATTTAATATGTGTAGCTGCTGGTACCGGAGTTACTATGAAATTAGTTTCAGGAGTAAAAAAATTAGGTGAATTATATAAATTAAGTAAATATTATGGTGAAGCAAATAAATTTTCGGAATTAACAAAAATCGATACAGCTCTTGCTCCAAAAGAATCCGAAATAGCCACGGAAGGTTTGTCAAGAGCGATGAAATGGAGAAAAATAAAAAGTATGGAAAAAGCGGAGACAAAATTAAATACCGAATTAGAGAGACTAGTAACTGGATCAAGTGAGACAGCTGTAGAAGTAGTAGATGCAGCAGAACATTTAGCTATGTCTGAAGAGAAGTTGGGACAAGTTGCAGCAGAACAAATGACAGTACTTGTTACTAAAAATGCTCTGGAAGATTCACTGAAACTTGGTAAATTTGCTAAATGTAGAATTGTTGGCAGCGCAGTTGGGAAACTATTTGAAGTTGTTTTATCAGTAGCTATGGTTGTTATCGATGTATGTACAATAATTGAAGATTTTGAGTCAAATGCACCATGGACTCCAGCACGAACAATTAATGTTACATTAGATATTATAGGTGCTATTGGTGATTCTATTGTGGCTGTATGTACAATTATAGCAACAGGAGCAGCATTTATAGGTGCTACAGGTTTATTTAGTGGTATTGCTGCTGGTGCTATGGCTGCTGGTGCTGCCACTGGTCCATTTATTATAGTAGGTATGGTAATCGCTATTGGAGCTATGTTATTAAAATTTCTTGTTGGTTATATAATGGGTCAAATTGCTGATGCTGAGAAAAAAATTTCAGAAGCAGACTCTTATACGAATCTAATTAAATTATTTTTAGCACCAAATAATCATGAAATAATGTTGACCGTAATTAGTACTATGATTAATAATACTAGTGTATGTGACTTAAAAATCCATTTCAATAAAAGAGTTTCGTTAGCAAGTTTTTTAAAAATGATGCTTCGTATTAAGCGATATTTTGACTCCATTAAATTAATGCAGGATAATAATAGATTAAAATCTAACGAAGTGAGTACATGGATGAAAGATATTACTAATGCTCACAAAGTTAATAATTTTTCTGAAATGAAACAGATAATAGATGGAACAAAACTAAAACCAGACGGTATTACTAAAATTACAATTGAAGATACCAAAATATATAAAATATTTAGTGCATGGGAAGATGGACATCAACCTATGGACCAAGAATGTTTATGTTTTACTAAATATGATGGAATGCATAATAATGTTATGGGTTTATTTGGACCTTATGCTAATAGACCACGTATTGCTAAAAACTCCAACAATCTGGGTGAACATTCTGGAGTGGTATATAAAGGGGCAAAACTTCGAAAGATTAAAGATGATAGGAAATATGCTTATTATCATGATATTAATGATAGGAAATTTATAGATTGGGATAGTGACTTTGTAAGTTTAAATACACTTAAATATCTTATAGATCAAGATAACGAACATAATGATTATGGAAGTTTCCAAAAATTTATTTCCAATTCAGATAAACTAGTTATTCCTAGATGTTCAATGAATATTAATGTTGATAAAGATCAGCAAGATAAGTCAGGTATATTTTATAATAAAGGGCCTTGGAATGATATGTTTGATTTTTGGGATGATAAACCAGAAACAGATAATGATAAATTAAAATATACAAGTTATTGTCGAGATGCTGTAGAATTATATTGGATTTATAAAGTTTTAAAGAAAAAATTTAATCATTTGTATGCTCCTTATGAACTTATTGATAATATAAATATTATCGAAGATTTATTTATAACAACAAATTCCCAAACTACAATAAATCATTATCTTAATTTTAATTCAAAAATATTATTGAAAAATAATACTAAATATAATAACCTTCATCTTCATAAAGTAGGTGATATTATTGCTCAAACAGATACAGAAGAAGAAATAATTAATAAAATATATAAAAATAATGATTTTACAAAATACGTATATTTTAAATCATTTTACATTTTATTCAATACAGACTTAGATCTTCATAAAGCAGGTGATATGCTTACTGAATTTGGAAAAATTGTAACACAGGGTGATGAAATACAAAAAAAAATTAAAAATGATGAAGAAAATGTACAACAAGATATATTAAATAAAAAGCAGACTGATTCTACTCAAATATGGTATATACATGCTGATACTTCTGATGTTTTTCGTATTCTATTATTAAAAATACCTAAAATACAAAAAGATGACCATAATCGAGCTTTAAATCAACTAAAAAGAGAAAAAGATAGACATAAACAATATTTAAATCAACAGAATCAGACTGCGGATATGATTGGTAGTTTATCTCATTTATTTCATAATATTAAAGAGAATAATACTACTTCTCCACAAAAATTATTAATAAATAATACTGATATCGGTTATAATAAATATTATAAGAATCTAGTGATTTATAGTGAATTACTAGGTATTAATTGGGTAAATAATTATGAATCAAAAAATATAATTATGAGTCCTTCTAATAATATGTTAGTTAACCTTAATGATGAAGAAAAATTATATAGATTCTTATATATGATAGATTTTAATCATAACGGAAAATCATATTACAATATAATTAATGTAAAAAAAAGTATTATAATTAATTTAATTAAAAATAATTATGGACCATTATATACATTTGATTTAGAGCATAAAACCCTACACTTTGGTTCATTTAATGTAAAAATATTTAAATCATTAAATCAAAAAGATTATCAAATTTATACTCACTATACTAATATGGCAATGTATAGGGGTGGGTATAATGGTGAAGAACATTATGCTAGTCTATTAGTGGCTGCATTAGTCGAAGAGGTAATCTATCCATATGTTATTAAACCAGCCTATCATGAAATTAAAGAAAAAGGTTTAGTAGTTACCGTTAAAGATACCCTTAAAGGAAAAGGTGAATTAGCAGAAAGCATTAAAGGAAAAATTAAAGATTATGGTGTACTTAGTAACTTATTACCTTCAGCTACTGCGTCTGATTCAGCAAATTATTTTCCACCTTTATCTAATCCAAATTGCTCTACGATTAATAATACTTTTAAAAAAAATACAACCGGTGATTATCAACCATTTTTAAGTGTTAGTCATTCTATGCTTTATATTAATTATGTAAAATTATTAATACATAATATCAATTTAGTATATCAAAATAGAGAAATAATATTACTTAATATGATTAAATATGAATATGAAATTAAATATCGTAATCAAACTAATAGAATGGATATAATAAAATATTATAATAATTATTTGAATGTATTAGAACTAAATTTAAATAGTCCTAGTATTAAATATAATGTTAATAATGATATATTATTAAATAAATATACAGATACAGATAAATATACTTTTAAAACATTTGTAAATAAATTTAGTACTTTTTTAAATAATAATTTCTCTAAAAATAATTCAGATAAACCTGTATGGAATAATTTACAAATTAATAGATCAGATAAAAGTAATTACTTGATAAAAGATTTTATAAATGATTTTATGATTATATATTCATACTACCATAGAGTAAAGGACTTTAAAGAGATTTATCCTAATGGAGAAGATATTTCTCCTGATCCACCAATACAAAACTTTCCTAATGAAGACGATATTTCTCCAATTAAACAATTATATATTAGTATCATTAGAAGAGTAAAACAAAACTATTTTAACCAAAATAGATATATTGAGTTAAATTTAGAGAATAAGTCTATTTTTAATTATTATAAATCTGATACTCAACATGGTCTTAATTATTTAACAACTATTGTAGATTTACAAATTAAAAAACATACAGAATTAAAAAATTCAGGAAGCAAATATTTTTGGAATTTTAATTTATATCCAAAAACTACAACTAATCTTCCTACAGATATTAAAGCATCATATAATTTTAAATATACAGATGGTACTACTGTAACTGCATTAGATGATAACAAGAAAATTTATATAGAAAATATAGAAAAAGATATAAATTTTAATAAAAAAGATATAATAAATAATGAGTTTGATTTTAATGATGAAATTTTTACTTTATATAATGTTTTTATTAATAGATATTATGAATATATTGAAAATATATTTAAACCTACAATTAAACGATATCCATGGTTATCTAATAAAGATTTTTCACAACGAAAGCAGAAGCCTGAAAATAATAATTGGAATGTATTTGAATTATTTCAGGTACCAATTACCGATAGTGGATATAATGATGTGTTAAATATAGATAATATAGATGAAAATCATAATACTAGTAAATTTATATTGCCAAATTACGAATATCAATCATTATTTAAAAATTATGATATGGAATATATATATAACCAATTTATAAAAAATACTACAATAGATATTTTAATAGATATATTGAAAACATTTAAACAAATGTGTGTAAGTTATGATGACGTATCACAAAACATATATAATCAAATAAAATCTTACTATTCAACTAACTTTAATGTATTTTATCTTTCAATTCTAAAAATAGATATAAATACAAAAAATAATATTAAAGAAAGAATTAAATATTTAGATATAGATTTAGCTAAGTTATCGATAATTCAAATAACCGGTAAGGCTGATAGCCTATTCTTATGTTTTGGTATCCCTTCTCCTGAAGAAATAGATGAAAACACATCAAGTGCTGAACAAGCTAGAATTAAAAACCAAGAAAAAAATAGATCTATGTATAATCATATTATAAATTTAGTAAAAAAATATAATGATATTATTACTATTTATATAGATAAAAAGGTTCTTAGTGATGAACAAGATAAGTGGTCAGACAAAAGTTTAGCAGATAGTATAGCAGAGAAACCTTCTGGATTTAATGGATCGCAAAAAATAATGACAGATATTATTACATCTAATAATTTAGAACTAAAAACTAAGTTATTAGCAAAAAAAGATATGTATCTTAAACCATATAAAGGTAGGTCTGGTATAACATTTATTAATGTTAATGATGATATAAAACATAAATTATTTTCTTATATTTATAAGAATTATACTTTTTATATTAGTAATAATTTATATAGTATTAATCGTCATACAATATTGGGAAATAATATTACAGATATGAGTGAAATAATATTACAAAAATATGTTAGTTATTTTGATACATTATTTATAAAATATACCCAACAATTAAAATACTATAAAAATACATATGATTTCTTTTATAATTTATATAATTATTTTTTAATAAATATTCCAGAATATACTATGAATGAAAATAAAGTATACAGTAGTAATACAAATATTAATATTAATATTTTTATACAAAAATTACAAACCCCTAGTACGGAGATTGATATATATTATAGCGAATTAATAACGATAGATAATACACATTTTTATGATAATCTTAATAAAATGTTTAAATTTAAAATACCTTTAGTTAATACTACAGATATTACTTATGATGAAAAAGATTCAAATAATATAATTAATTATTTACAAGATAAATTAATTGATATATTAAATAATTGGACTAAATATTATAACATGTTAAATACAGATAATACAATTATAAATATATTAGCATTAAATAATATTAATCATCCTGTAAATAAATCAGATACAATTAAAGATAAAATAACTAATAAAATTATCACATATTATCATAAGAGTGATATTATACATGAATATACTATAAACGATTTATTTAAATTAGAAAATTTACATTCCACTAAATTTCAAAATATAGGGTATGCATGTTATGTACTAATTAAAAATTATTTAACTCCTGATTTTAATACTCCAATAAAAGTAAATTTACTAGATAAACTAAAGAATAAAGATACAAAATTATTTAAAAACTTTAATTTAAATAATACTTTTATAAAAAGTTTCCCTTATAATAATGTTTATTATATAAAAAATATTTATGCTAGTAAACAACAATATAAAAAAAGTAATAGTGTATCGTCACCAATATCATCATCATCGCCACCTAAAAAAATACCAGTTGTTAATAACAATATTAATTTTTCTGATGTAAACAATATTCAGGATATTTTAACTAGTGATACTATAAATAATATTTTAATACATCAATATTTTGTTAATCATGATAATTATAAATATAACCAATTTATATTTTCTACTCCAACATCATGGGAAAAATATGCTAAAATTTTAAAATATTGTAAATTATATTATAGATATAAAAGTAAATCATCTACTAAGGATAATCCGATTTATAGATATATAGAACTAGATAAATCAGTAGATGATGAAAAATACAATTCATCTTTTGAAAATAAAGTAAACAATTTTAAAACATTTTTAGAGGATCAAAATAATTGGTTAGATGAAGATTATAAAAAAATAGGTAGTGTAGATTATTTTAATGCTATGATAAACGCTTTTAAAAATTTGTATAATAAAAAACTTTCTCCAGGGAGTACAGACATTATATGTAATTTACCTTATTACTTTAAAATTCCACTTAAACATCATGTAATAGTTAATAATAATGTTATAAAAAATCCAAGTAAATATGCTATGGAGAATCAACGTAAGAAAAAAATTAATTATCAGTTACAGTCAATGGTAGATCTAACTGATGAAATGAATAAATTTTCTTCTAAATATACTGTAGATAATATATTAAAATTAAAATATTTTAAATTTTATAAAAAACATTTAGGTTCATTAGAAACGAATGAATTAAAAAATTTAAAGATAAACATGAATTTTGATTATAATATAATTGATAAAAATGATATTAATGAAATTATAAAAAATATTAAATTAGAATCATTATATACAAATTATTATTTTAATAAGGGGTGTACTAAGGTATGTCAAAATTCAGATATAAGATTTTGTAATACAACTGCTAATATACCAGAAAATATTGTTGCTTATAATATTACTGATTATTATATCAATAAACTAATTAAAAAACAAATATTACAAAATAATAAAAAAAGTCCATCACAAAAAAAATTATTACATGTTAATCGAGATACATTTGATTTTTTTAATAGTCTAATACAAGATCCCAATTTATGGGTATCTGATGAATGTATTGAAGATAATAGTAAATGTTCAAAAAATGAACTTAATATTCAAAAATCATCTAAACCTCCAATAAATATAGTTGATGTTATTACAAAAACACATTGTAAAGATAAGGCATCAGATAATCATTGGGGGACATGTGAAGATTATGAAAAAAAGCAATGGTGTAAAGTAAATCCAACTACAGGTTTAGGACAAAATGGAGAAACTGGTGCTGGATGGAATTCTGAATGGGGATTTTTATCTAATGATAAAAAAAACAATTGTTGTGCATGTGGTGGAGGAAACAAGTATGAAGATTATACTAATCAAACTTCATATTATACAGAATCATTTCAAACTTCTCAACAGAATCAAACTTTAATAAATGATTGTACTAGTCTACAAAAATCTTGTAAAAAAACTATTAAAATTAAATCAGATAATTATTGTACTGATACTACATCATCTGATTCTACTAATTATGAAGCAGGTGAATTTCCAAAGATTATATATAAAAATAAAAAATATATCTTTAATGATACTAATTTAGGTATAACTATATTAAGTCCAGAAGGTTTATTATTTTTTTCTATTATAGATGAAAAATATAATAAAGATTTTTTCAATTCAATACAACAATTTATTTGTATATTAAATATATTATATGCTAGTAAACATGATATATATAATATATCATTATATAAAACAATAAAAGAATCTATTCCTAATTTAGGAATAATAGCAAATAAAAATATTGAAAATATGATAGAGATAGTATTTTATTTATTTAATAAATTTAATATATTGTATTTATATTTGTGTATAATAACTGATTTATCTAGTTTATTGAACACATCAAATAATACTCAGAATAAAATAATAAATAATTTATTAATTTATTATAACTCACAAGTTTTAATTTATCAATATACTTCTAAATATATAGTAAAAAATCAAATAAAATGTAATAACAAAATATTTAATATATCAAGCAGTTATCTATGTAAAAAGTATATCCTGCCTGATGAAACAAATGGTTTATATGATTATAAAATATATAATTATCATTACTATGAATTATTAAAGGATCAGTGCAATAAAAATAATAATAATAACTATGTATGTAATAAACTTTATGATGATGAATTATCGAATAACTTAGATAATAAACAACTAAAAATAAAACATTATAGTATAATAAATGCGTATTTTTCATTAAATATATTACCTTTTAAAAATTATACTATCGTATATTTTACTAAATTATATAAAATATATATTAATTTAAAACAACAATCTTATATGTCTTATTATCATAAAATTTTAAAAAATTTAGATAATAATTTAAATTATTATATATTATTATATAAATACATTAATTCTAGATATTACTATAAGAATTTATATAATTATGATATAACTAACAATTTATTAAAAGATTTAAATGAATTTATAATAATTTTCAATAAAAAAAAATTTTCAATATGTTCAGATAAAAAAAAATCTTTGATAAATACTAATATAAATAATAACTGTTATCCAATATACAATCAGTGTACTGTTACTAATAAATCCAAATTATCGTATTTAAATAATATATTAGGAATAAATTTTATTAATATTATATTAAATAAATATTATTGTTTTAATCATGAATTCATGAATGCGGATGCTGAAGATAATAATAATAATGTAATTAGTCCATCTAAAGATGAACCAAAACATTATGATTCTTATTATAATAAAGAAACATCATCCGATCTATATTTATTATCTGAAAAAATAAATTTATTACAACAATTTATTAAAAGATTATCAATTTATTTTGTTAAAAATATATTTATAGAAAATAATGTAATTTTGTATAATGATATAACTAGATTTAAATATTCTAATTTTTTCAAAGTGTATCATAAATATAATTTTGGTCAAATAACTAGTAAAAATAGTCCAAGTCCAACCCATACAAATAGTCCAAGTCCATCCCATAAAAAATCACAAATGATTACTACTGGTAATTATTTATTATATAAAATATTTTATGATAAAATTCATTTAATTGTTTTTAGATTTCATAGTATTAATGATAAAAAAGATTTTAATGATATTAAACTTATTGATAAAAGAATATTTACATATAATAAAAATAATAAATATTACGAATATCATTATTTTAATAAAAATAAAAAATCTGATAAAATATCATATATTAAATTTTTACCAACCATAAATAATTTTTATTTGAGTCCATCGCTTACACAAAAATACTATGAAATATATGACTATGATGATAATATTAGTTATTTTAAAAATTATGTAGAGTATAATGACCTTTATGATGATTTATATCCAGATAAATATAACAAATTATATTTATATATTAATGATATTAAAAACATAAATAAATATTTATCTTCTTATTCTATTAAAACCATAAATAATTATTATATTATATCGCAAAAAAAATATACATCAAAAAATTTATCTCCTAAATCATCTTTTAGAATAAAGGATATTTTAAATGAAGAATATTTTAAAGCTAAAAATAAATTAAGTGATTTTATTGTATTATTAAATAATATAAATAAAAATAATGTTTTAGATAAAGAAAGAAATAAATATTCTTTATATTCTTATTTAAATACTAAAGAAAATATTGTTATAAGAATACCTAATAATAAACAGTATATAGTACGATTTAGAGTTATTCCTAATAAATTAATTATTTTTTATAAAATTATAAATTCATTATATGAATCATATTCTAAAATTATATATGATCCTAATAATAATAATCAATACATATTAATTTACTATATATTATTACATTATTTACTAGAGAATGCTTCATTTATTCTTACTGAGATTAATCATAATTTACAATATGATATTAAATCTCCTTCTAATTCTTATAAAAAAATGATATCTTTTACATCTTTCGATAATTTGACTACACAAGAAATTACTTTTAATTTATCATATATTTATAGTGATTTGAAAAATAAATATAAGGGATTTCGTACTAAATTTTTGAAAAAAATATTTTATAAAAAAATTAATAATAAAAATATTTTACAATATAATTTAAATCTATATAGATTGAGTAAATTATTATATACACATAGGAATTTAATAGCAAAATCAAAATTCAATATTCCTATTTAAATATACCATTAATGCCATATATAGTATAATTTAATTGATTACAATACGTGGTTATCAATATCTCTATTATATATTTTGGAAATTTTTTATTAAAATTATTATAATTTGGTATTAAAAAACATGCTTTTATAATATTTTTATATTTTTTAATACAATTATCCAATATTTTTTTATTAATATAATAAAATCCATGTGATACATATTTATTATTAATTAAATTTTTTTTAATTAATATTTTATTAATATTTTTAAAATTATTTTTATTAAATATCTTTATATTTTTCTTTACAGTTATTATACCTACTTTATTTTTCTTTAATAATTTAATATTTTTCTTTATATCCTCTAATAATATATAAAGATCATCTATAAATAAATTATTTTTTTTATCATTACATTTTAAAATATAATTAAAATTTATTAACATATTAACTGTTTTATATAACATTAGTAAAGGAAGAATATTAAAAGTAAAACCATATGAATTTGAAATAATAAAATTAGAAAAGTGTTTTTTAATATAATGATATATAATTTTTTTATTTTTATTATTTAGGAAACAATTAAAATTAATACATAATGCAATATTAGATTTTTCATCTATTTTTTCTAATATACTGAAACAGTTACAAATATCATTAATATTAATTAATATAATTAAATCACAATTGTATAATTGTGAGTAAAGTATATTAATTTTACTATAAAAAAAATCTATTGATTGATTATATAATTTTTTTTTTACAAATTCTTTAATTTCATTATTATAATTTTTAATATTAAATTTTTTATTATTTAAAAAACTTAATGATGGATACCAAAATAATATTTGATTAGGATGTATTATTAATCCATTTGATATTCCTATATATTTATAATGATTTAAATTATTATTATTAATTAATTTATAAAATTCTAGACATAAATTTATTATTTCATTATTATTATTATATTTTATTATTTGATTATTATATAGAGTTGTTTTTATTTCTTCTAATTGAATATATTCATTATTATCTACTATGATCCAGTCGTCATCATATTTTAATAATCTAATAGATTTTTGATGTTTTGAAAAAAATTGTGATATATATATCATGATATATAATATATCATGATATAATTATTATATCTTATATTTTAAAATCTAAGATAGATTATTTTATCTATTTTATTTGATAGATGATTATAAGTATATATATTCCCTTTATATTTATTATTATAAATTCTAACTAATTGTTGAATCCATTCTTTACTAGGTTTTTTTTTTCCTAATTTTGATAGTAAAGTTTTTTTCCATTCTTCATTAATATTAATATTTTTAATAAATAATAAATCTTCCATATATATATATATATATATATATATATAT
>TARA_B110000208_G_scaffold38323_1_pt1 | contig 12428 bp, 10 predicted proteins | sample TARA_B110000208 | Tara Oceans TARA_B110000208 (sample SAMEA4397426) | marine metagenome | biome: Polar Biome; feature: [SRF] surface water layer (ENVO:00010504); material: water (ENVO:00002006), including particulate matter (ENVO:01000060) such as... | depth 5 m
ATGGGATGACCAAACATCAAATGACTGGTGTCATGATGCAATTGAACAATTTACAGCAGCAGCACAAAGCATAATAGGGGAAAGAAAAGAAGCGAATAGTAAAGGTATAAAAGAAGACCAAATAGCACCTGAACAATTAGAGAATATGGGGTATAGTGCTGGAGAAAAAGCACTAATGGACTTAAATCCAGAAATCTTTAATCAACCATACTTTAATAGCTTTGCAAGCGGCTTTATTAAAGGCTTTCAAGATAATATTGAAGCAAGTCAAGACTATGCAGCAAACTCTGTTGAGGACTAAAAAAATACGCAAGAATGAATCTAATAGATAGAGTCTTATTAGAATGGTCGTATAAGACCAAAAAAGGATATCCTGACATTAACAGTCAAGAGGATGTAGCTTTGTTTGAATCTATGTTTGGTTTTAATATTACCGAAGAAATTACTAAAGGGAATAATATAAAAGCAGCACAAGATTTTGTTAATAGTACTGCTGCGCAGACCAATAACATACTAAAGTTTAAATCTGGCAAATATGCAAACAGACTGAGTTCTACTGAGATCAAAGACTTAGATCAAATCAGAGGAATGCTCGTTTCACATTTTAAGCTTTCGGATGAAGATATCATATTTCATCAAAAAGGAGAAGGTCTAGCAGCCAAAGACTCAGTTCCAGGTTTTCAACTTAATACTAAAAAATTCGGAGAAGTTTACATATCAGTTAGTACCGGTAAAAAAGGTATAGGAGGCTTAAAGGCAGAAGTATCATTAACAAACGGTATAAATAATATAACCGATAGCCAGGGAAGTATCACTGTAAATTTTACTGATGGAAAAAGGAACCATTCAGTAAAAGGAACATCTTCAGCAAGACAAGTAGGGAGTAAACAAGAAGTAGAAGGAGCAAAAGCAGATGTAGCATTATATTCTGAGCCTTTAGGAAATGGTCGTGTAGTTGCAAATATCTCCGTAAAAGAGGACGGTAAATCAGAATCTGAATTTAGATGGGCTTCTGTAAATAATAATAAAACACCTTTTAGAAGAGCATTTAGAGATAGAGCATTGACTGATGAAAATTTCCCAATAGAGCTTAGACGAACAGGTCATCATTTAGATACTGATAGATCACCTAAGTATAAGATGTGGAAAAGAGGTACAGAGGAAAGGGTTACTATGGTTGTAGTAGATGGTGCTCCTACAGATGATAATGAACTTTATCTTTTTGGAACTGATAACCCAAAGACAGTTATTGCTACTAGATCTTTTAGTGATGATGATTTTATATTTGACGACAAAACCGGAGTACTAACAATCAAATGTACTACTCTATATACGAATATAGATCAAATACAAGATACAGCAGTAGAACCTATCTTCATCGTCACACAACACGAAAAGCAAACCTATGGTTTAGATTTCAGAATAGTTCCCAAAGGCATGGCAAACTACGGTCCTAATGCTAAAGGAATAAATATAAAATACTCAGACGTATTTTAAAGCAAAGTAAGTTATGGCAACAGATATAAAAAAGATAATAGCACAGGAGTATATCAAGTGTGCTAAGGATCCGGAGTACTTCATGAAGAAGTATTGCTATATTCAACACCCTACTAGAGGAAGAATATTATTTAACCTGTACCCTTTTCAAGGTAAGGTATTACATCTATTTAGAGATAACCAATTTCTTATTACATTAAAATCTAGACAGTTAGGTATCTCAACTTTAGCTGCAGGTTACTCACTATGGTTAATGTTATTTCATAAAGATAAAAACGTTTTAGCACTAGCAACTACACAAGCAACAGCACGTAACCTAGTATCTAAAACAATGTTTATGTATGATCAACTTCCTAAGTGGTTAAAGCTGCCGGCAGTAGAAAAGAATAAACTATCGTTAAGACTTAAAAATGGATCCAAAATTACAGCTAAATCATCTAATGCGGATGCAGCAAGATCCGAAGCAGTTTCCCTATTACTTATTGACGAGGCCGCCTTTATTGATAACATTGAAGAAACGTTTACAGCTGCACAACAAACCCTAGCAACCGGTGGACAATGTATGGCTCTTTCAACTCCTAACGGAATCGGTAACTGGTTTCATCAAACATGGGATAAAGCAGAAACAGGAGAAAATTCATTTGTACCAGTACGACTCCCTTGGACAGTTCATCCTGAAAGAGATCAAACATGGAGAGATCAACAAGACAGGGATCTAGGTCCACGTATGGCAGGACAGGAATGTGACTGTGACTTTCTTGCCTCGGGAGCAACAGTATTTGAACCGGATGACATATCTTTTATTGAGCAAACATACGTAAAAGAGCCAATGGAAAAAAGAGGAGTAGACAGTAACCTATGGATATGGGAGCAACCAGACTACACTAAATCGTATATGGTAGTAGCCGATGTCGCAAGAGGAGACGCTGCTGATTACTCTGCATTTCACATCTTTGACATAGAAAACTGTGTACAGGTAGGGGAGTACAAAGGGAAGATATCCCCTAAAGAGTACGGGAACGTATTAGTAGGTATAGCCTCAGAATACAATGACGCTTTACTAGTAGTAGAAAACGCTAATATAGGCTGGGCTACTATAGAACAGGTACTTGAACGTCAATATAAGAATTTATACTACAGCTCTACTTCGAATATGGAAACAGTAGAGTCCTATATGAACAAGTACGAAAGGGATAAACTTGTACCAGGCTTTACTATGTCTGTAAGAACTCGACCTTTAGTAATAGCTAAGATAATAGAGTATATAAGAGATAAAGCTGTCACTATACAGTCTAAGAGGTTAGTAGGTGAGATGAGAGTATTTGTGTGGAAGAACGGAAAACCACAAGCACAGACCAACTATAATGATGATTTACTAATATCATGTGCAACTGCATTATACGTAAGGGATACTGCTTTAAGAATGAGACAACAGGGTATGGACTTAGCAAGAGCACAGTTATCATCATTTACAAACTTAAATGCTAAGAACAAAGCTGTCATGAATTCAGTTGGAATACAGAAAGATAATCCGTATATTATAGATCAGGGCTACGGCGAAGAAGATATATCTTGGTTGTTATAAACAAGCTATTTATTATATATTAAGAAAAACACACTATTAATGGCTGATAAGAAACTATTTAGCAGACTGCAAAGACTATTCTCATCTGATGTAATTATTAGAAACATTGGAGGAACACAGCTTAAAGTGGCTGATACGAATCAAATACAATCAACAGGGAAATTTGAAAATAATTCCTTGATTGATAGATTTTCAAGACTACATAACAACAGTGGTGGAAATATGTTTAATCCTAACATGAACTACCAGACAATGAGAGTTCAGTTATATTCGGATTATGAAGCTATGGACTCAGATCCTATTATAGCATCTGCTTTAGACATATTATCAGATGAAGCTACACTTAAGAATGACCAAGGAGAAGTTTTAGCAATTAAATCTTCTGACGAAAACATACAGAGGGTACTATATAACCTATTTTATGATGTTTTAAACATAGAATTTAACTTATGGTCATGGACACGTAATATGTGTAAGTATGGAGACTTCTTTTTAAAGTTAGAAATAGCTGAAAAATTTGGAGTTTATAACGTACTACCTTACACTGTATACAATATGAGTAGGTATGAGGGATTAGATCCTGAAAACCCAACTAAAGTAGCTTTCGCTATAGATCCTAATGGATTAGCTTCTGCAGCAGATCCAAATGCAATGTACAGAAAAAAAGATCAAAATGTGGTCTACTTAGATAATTACGAAGTAGCTCACTTTAGGTTAATATCCGATACTAACTACCTTCCATACGGTAGATCCTATATTGAACCAGGTCGTAAAATATACAAGCAATTAGTGTTAATGGAAGATGCGATGTTAATTCACCGTATCATGAGAGCTCCAGAAAAAAGAACATTCTTTGTAAATGTCGGGTCTATACCACCAGCAGAAGTAGACCAGTTCATGCAAAAGACTATTAACACTATGAAGAAGACTCCATTTGTAGACCCTAAGACTGGTCAATATAATTTGAAGTTTAACATGCAAAACATGATGGAAGATTTCTACGTACCTGTAAGGGGAGGAGATGCTTCTACTAGAATAGAGACTACTAAAGGATTAGATTACGACGGTACAAACGATATACAATACCTACAATCTAAACTTTTTGCAGCATTAAAGATACCAAAAGCATACTTCGGGTATGAAGGTGATTTAAACGGTAAAGCTACCTTAGCAGCAGAGGACATTAGGTTTGCTAGAACAGTTGAAAGAATACAAAAAATACTTGAATCAGAGTTAACTAAGATTGCTTTAGTGCACCTATACACTCAAGGATTTACAGGAGAAAACTTAACTAACTTTGAAATTAAGTTAACTAATCCTTCTATTATCTTTGAACAGGAAAAAGTTGCTCTTATGAAAGAGAAGATAGATTTAGCTAATCAAATGAAAGATTCTAAAATGTTCTCTACAGACTATATATACGATCAAATCTTTAACTTATCAGAAGATCAGTATATGGAAGAAAGAGAGTTAGTTAGGGAAGACAGTAAGAGAATCTTTAGAGTAGCACAGTTAGAAGCAGAAGGTAACGATCCTGCTAGATCAGGTAGATCTTACGGGACACCTCATGATTTAGCGTCTATGTACGGTAGAAGAGCTACTGCTACAGAGAAAGGAGATACAGGAGGACAAGTACCTCCAGGGTATGATGAGATAGGACCTGAAGGCGGTAGACCAAAAGAGAAAATGTCTGTTTACGGTACTAATGCTGATCCACTAGGAGGAAGAGACAGGTTAGGGGTACATGGAATGCAAGGAGGATTTGAATCTGACAATGATAATGTTAATGAAATCAACACAACAGCATCAGAAATAATGTACCATAAGATGAAGGATTCCTTTAAAGTAGATAAAGAATTAATTTTCGAAAAGAAGAAAATTGACAATAGTAAACTATTAGATACAAATCAACTTAAGGATTTAGATAACTAAACCATATTTATATATAGCAACCGTATATTATGAAGATAAAACATTCAAAGTTTAAGAATACAGGTTTGATTTATGAACTGCTAGTGAAACAGATAGCAGCAGACACTTTGTCTAGAAATGAATCAGCAGCCTTAAGCATACTCAAGAAGTACTTTAGCCCTAAGACAGCCTTAGGTAAAGAGTTAAAACTTTATGAGTATATACTTAAGAATACAAACTTAACTGAACATAAAGCAGAAACTGTAGTATCTTCTATTACTGAGATATCTAGAAAGTTAAACCAAAATACACTTAAGACTCAAAAGTATAATTTAATCTCCTCTATAAAAGAAGGGTACGACTTAGAAGAGTTTTTCAGTATACAAGTAAGAGACTATAAACCTCTTGCAGCAATGTACTGTTTATTAGAAGCTCAGAATAACGATACATTAGTTAACCCTGACTTCTTAATTAATAATAAAGTTACTATACTTGAACATTTAACTTCTAAATCAGTAAGTAAAGAAGATGCTAAAGAAACTTTAATTGAGGAATACTCTAAATACGATAAAGATCTTAGGTTACTAACATACAGGATACTATTAGAAAAGTTTAATAGCAACTATAAAGACTTATTACCAGAACAAAAGAACATACTTAAAGAGTTTATTACCTCTGTTAATTCCACAACACGATTAAGAAACGTTGTTAATGAAGAAGTCTCTAAAGTAAGAGCACAGATCGCTAAACTTGCTAATAAGGTAGAGGATAAAGTAGTTAAGATTAAACTTGAAGAGATTGTTAAGACAATTGTACCTTTAAAGAAGACAGATAAAATTACAGATAGCCATTTAATTAACTTAATGCAATACTACGATTTAGTAAATGAATTAAGAGTGCTATGAAAAAAAGCGCAATAAGAAAAGCAGTAATAGAAGTCATAGAAGAACTTAGCACCACATCAGGAGCAGGTGGATATATGACACCTTTCGCTTTTAGTAAAAATGGAAAGAAAAATAAAGCAACTAAACAAGCTGAGAAGCTAGGGTATACTACAGTAAAACTGAAAAAAAGACCACATAACACTAAAATGTTTGATTACTTAGATGAAAACAATACAAGAAAAATATAACGCAGTACAGGAAGGTAGATTTTCAAAATCTCAATTCCTTAAAGACGCTAAAAGAGAACTAGCTCATTTTTTATCTCCATTCAACGGATTTAACGATTCAGTTAGTATACTTAAGAACAAAGGCGTACTATTAGAAGCTTCAGATAAAGCAGAAGCTCCTCACAATATATCACCAGAAGGTATTAAGAGGGGTAAAGATGCTGAATTAGTAGCAATGGGATTTGACCCAACTACCTGTGATGACAAAGAAACCTGTGATCAAGCAGAAGCAAAAGCATTAGCTAACCTAAAAAAGAATCCACTACATTACTTAAACATCATGGCAGGAGAATCTTCTAGTGAAGATAAAAATGACCAACCAGTAGAAGTAAAGAAAGGAAACGAAGTAGACAAAGCTAACGCAATGCAACCAGTTAAAGAGGCAGTAGTACAGGAAGATGCAGAAGAAGATGCTAAGAATGATGCTGACTACGAAGCAGGTTGGAATGATGATCCAAGATCTGATGAAGGATCAGAACAAGTTATTGACCCAGCAGACTATGGAGTAATCGGTCAAAATTATTTAGCTGGATTCGGAAGAGAGAACACATTGAACTTAGATAGTTTAGAAAAACTAGGTCGCAAGATCGTTGCTCAGCTATTTAAAGGTGACTTTAAAGCAGCAATGGCTAAGCACGGCGGAACCAATGAAGCAGAGGGTATGTATATTGATGACGATGAATTTGAGGAAGAAATGGTAATTGATAGGGTTAAAGAAATTACACACCTGTTTAAAGGTTATGATGGAAAGATTTTATTCGATTTCGTAAAGACACATAGACAAGACATAAGAGGAGCATCAGATGAAGAGATTCAAGATGAATTTGCTAACTTTGTATCAGTTAACTACGAATCAGGATCAGATTATAACGAAGAGAAGGATGTTGATGAGGCAATGTCAGACGAAGAGATGAAGAAAGTGCAGAACTACGGTAAACAGGACAGTGAAGCTGTGTATAAACCAGGAGCTAAATTCTCTACAGACTTTGATTATGAAGGTATGTTAAAAGCAGCCTTAGAAATTAGGTTAAGCACCCCTATCGAAACTATGCAAGCAATCTTTGACTCAATGGAAGATGTAAACTACCATAGAGAGGCAAGCCATCTATCAATGGCTATAGAAGCTAAAGAAGGAAAGAATAAATCAGAAGCACTAGACCATCTTAAAGCTCTAAAAAAAGAGGTTAAGAAGACTATGCAAGAAGTATCAGAAGGTAAGAGCTTTGTTAGAAAAGTAGTAACAGAAGGAAGACGTAAGAAGACTAGAGGCGGTAAAATGGTACAGGAATCTGACTACGATACTGGAGGATATGTTGAATCAATGGGACCATTGTTTGATAAAGCTTGTGATATGCTAGCAAAAGCATTTGGAGAATGGGCAGATGGCCCAATGACAGAGCCAGGAATGGTAGCTCCCGCTAAAAAAGATGTAATAAGTTACCTCGATCAGAAACTTACAAGTCAATTCCTTGAAGAAGAATCTTCACTAGGGGATATTCAACACACAGTATGTCCGGAATGTGATGGATCAGGCTGTGATCATTGCGATGGTACAGGAGGTCACCCAATTGATGAAAAGAAAGGTAAGGATTTAGACAATGACGGAGACGTTGATAAGGATGATTACAAAAAAGCTAAAGATACAGCAATAAAGAAAGCATTAAAAGAAAACGTTAAGGCTATCATACAGAAAGTACTATCAGAAGAAGTTATTAATGAAGCTGCTACTAATCAATTAGCTCATATTGCTACAACTTACGAGACATTCCCAGGAATGAAGCAAGCAATCATAAACTTACAAGATATAGTAACAGATATAGAATCATACTACGATAAGACAAGAGATAAGGTACAGAAGGTATACGATACCCTTGGTAATATAAGTAATGAAGATGGATTAAAGGTAGGAGGCTTTTTAGCTCCTGCAATTGAACAAGCATTCTTAAAAGACCTAAGACCTGTTACTAAATCAGGGTTTACTAAAGGGTTAGATCAACCTAAAATTAGAACAATCTCTAAATCAGATATAGATAAAGGATATGTAGCTAATGAGGTAGAAGAAGAGAAGCAAACAGTTTTCTCAGCACCTGTAAATGGAACATTAAGAGAAACTAAAAAATAAATAGCATTAAAAAACAACAGATGGATAATTTTAATTTAAGAACTTTCCTAACAGAAAATAAACTTACTGCTAATAGTAAGAACATAAAACTTGACGAAGCTACCCAAGAGGAATTGGTTCATAGAATCAAAAGCTTTTTAAATAACGACGTTAAGTATGAAATTATAGACGTACAGAACGTTAATAGCCCTGAGAAGTACCTTAATTATAAAGAAAATAAGGTAATGCTTATGATTGGACACGGTAACCAGAAATCTGGAGTTACAGTCGTAACTACTAATAACCCTGAACATGAAAAAATGCTAAAGGCATTGATACAGAAAGTAGGTTTAGGGGAATTTGGACATCACGGCGGTCAGTATAGAACTGCTATGTTTAAAGATGATAGTCTAGCTGAATTAAACGTAACAGCATCTGCTAAAACTCTTAATGATATTATTTATCAACTACTAGATGACGGACATATCCAACCAGAAACAGCTGATGATTTATTAAATGCTGTTTCAAACTCTCCTTCAGATGACGTATATGAAGCTGATGCAGAAAGATCTCCAGATAATAGAAAACCCGAAAACTTAAAACTAGATCCAGACTACGATAAAGGTGGTAAATATTATAGTGAAGATGGAACAAAAGCTTTTAGAATTCAACCTTTCAAACAAAATGATATTAAGTACACCAAAGATCAGGCTATTAAACAAGGTAAGCATATTGTAGGATTAGAAGGAGGAGAACTTAAAAAATTCATTTCTGATTATATGGCAGCATGGGAAGCAGAAAAAGGAGATACAGCACCTGGCAAGACTTTCAAATAGAGATAAAGAACACAAAAAATTCAACATGGCACAACTACTAATAGAAGTAACCCCGTTTAAATCAATACTAAGAGAATCTAAAGACCGACCAGGTGTTTACGAAGTAGAGGGTGTAATGCAAAGAGCTATTGCTAAGAATCAAAACGGACGTACATATAGTAAAGCTATTCTTGAAAGAGAAGCTGCTAAGTACATAAGTGAGTTCGTAAAACAAGGAAATGCTTTCGGTGAATTAGATCACCCTGAATCTCCTGTTGTCTCCCTTAAGAACGCATCACACATAGTAAAAGAGTTATGGTGGAAAGGGAACGACCTTATGGGACGTGTAGAGTTACTGAATACCCCTGCTGGTAACATAGTAAAGGAAATTATTAAAGCAGGACATACAATTGGAATCTCTTCTAGAGGTACCGGTTCAGTTCAACAAACAAACGAAGGTACATTAGAAGTACAGCAAGACTTTGAATTAGTATGTTGGGACTTCGTATCTAATCCATCTACACACGGAGCATTTATGAACCCTATTACTTTATCGGAAAACAAAAAGCAAGTAGCTAAGTACGCTAACTTAGACTCTATTATTAACGATATACTAAGAGCTTAATGAAACTACAATCTATTATCTTCGAACAAGAAGAAGAAGCAGCCATAGAGCCGGGAATGACATCAATGGGTGACCAATTAGCTAGAGCTGTAGAAAAAGAATTAGCATCCCACAAAGAGGAATTAGAAAACTCAGAAGAAGATGTAAATGAAGCTGTTCTAGTAAGTATTATAGGTTACGTATTAGTTTCGAATACAATAGCAAATATGTTAGCTAAGATGTTTAAGTGGTTAGCTAAGAAGTACGATAAACCAGGTATGATGAATAACGCCGAATGGTGGTTTAACTTTACACATAAGAACGAAGATGCATTCATGGCTCCTATTAAACGTATAGTTGGTATATTTACAAAAGATGAAGCTAAGAAAAAAGGTATTACTAAAATTCTATATGCTATAATAATATTTGGAATGGCTGGATCTGCAGGCGGTGAAGCAGTCAGCATGTTAAAAAAGACTAAATGGGCTACAGCAGCAGCATATAGCGCAAAAGCACTAATAAAGGGAACAGAAGTCAGCACATTAATAAAAGGTGCAGTAGAAGACTTAATCTCATAAGATAATTCCTCGGACGCTACCGACGGGCAGGAGAGTTAACCATCTAATACAGGTGGTTTTCTTGTTTTAGTAAACCTACCATATTTATTACTAAATATACAGTGCTCTATACTGTATTAAAAACAAAATATTTCCTATTACGATTTTACTAATCGTAGAAATCACACAATTTATTTATAAAATGGCAAACAAAGATTTATTCAAGCAAGCTATTGCTGAAGCTAAGTCTATACGAGAAGCCGCTATTGCTAACGCTAAGGAAGCTTTAGAAGAGTCTTTGACTCCTCATTTAAAAGATATGTTAGCTGCTAAACTTCAAGAAATGGAAGATTCCACGGATGAAGAAGTAGTTAAAGAATTATCTGGAGAAGAGGTAGAAGAAGGTAACTATTCTGAAGAAGAAAATGACGAAGCATATGTTGCTGAAGTAGAAGACGAAGAAGAAGTAGAAGCTGAAGAAGAAGCTGAGGATGACTCTGAAGAATCAGAGGACGAAGCAGAAGGATTAGAAGACGAAGAAGAAATTGAGGTAAAAGATATGGAAGTATCTGACCTTAAAGACTTGATTCGCGACATTATCTCAACAGAAATGGGAGATGATGCAGAAGATTTAGACAATTTAGATATGGATGCAGGAGAAGAAATAGAAGAGCCAGCAATGGACGACATGGAATCTGGTGCAGAAGAAGAAGAAATTGATTTAGATGAGTTATTAGCTGAATTAGAAGGTACGCTTTCTGAGGAAGAAGATGATAGAGAAGATGACGAATTGTCACCGGAAGAACTAGCAAATAAGCATGCTGGATCTCCTATGAGAGAATCTGAAGAGGTTAACAATGACCTTAACGAAGCTTTAGAGACAATTAATACCCTACAAAGTCAATTACAAGAAGTTAATCTTCTTAATGCAAAACTTATGTATGTTAACAAAGTGTTTAAAGCTAATAATTTAAACGAAACACAAAAAGTTAATATCATCGCTGCTTTCGACAAAGCTGAAACAGTGAAAGAAGTAAAGTTAGTATTTGAAACTGTTTCTGAGAACGTTGTAGTAAAGAAAACTACTTCAGCAATCAAAGAAAACAAATTAGGTAGAGCGTCAAAAGCTACTGGGACTACTGCAAGTAAGCCAGAAGTAATTAACGAAGTATCTGATGCAGTTAAGAGAATGCAAAAATTAGCTGGAATCATTTAATATAAAAATTTAAAAAAAAACAATTACAATCATGGAAATTAACAATCTATTAGAAAGTGCAAACGGATATAAAGCATTACAAGCTGATGCTTCTCGTTTGTCAGACAAATGGGCTGCATCTGGATTGCTAGAAGGATTAACAGAAAAAGACAGTACAAACATGTCTATGATGTTAGAAAATCAAGCAAAACAAATAGTAGCTGAACAATCAGGAACAGGAACAGGAGCTATCGGCGCAGCTGGTGGTGGATCTGAGCAGTGGGCTGGTGTTGCTTTACCTTTAGTTAGAAAAGTATTCGCTCAAATCTCTGCAAAGGATTTTGTATCTGTACAACCAATGAACTTACCTTCAGGTTTAGTATTTTACTTAGACTTTAAATACGGTACTGCAGGACACGGTAAAACTGCTGACGAAAGCATGTACGGTAACGCTTCAGGTGTTACAAAAATCGGATTAGATGAAGATGCATCAGGTGGAATGTACGGAGCAGGAGCTTTCGGATACTCTATCGCAACTGGTTCTGCTGTCTTAACAGACGTAGCAATCGGAGCTGCAACAACTGCTTCTTTAGACTTTAGTTCAGACTTAGATCCTGCTAACTACAATACTGTAGCTGTAGCATTACCTTCTGGAGCTGATGCTGAAGGAGTAAGAGCATTTAGATTATACGAAGGAGCTTTAGATATTACATCTAACCCAGAATATACTAAAATTGTTGGATCTAACGTAGTATTCGTTGTAAAAGATGGAACTAGAGCAGATGACGCTGACACTACTGTAACTGGTACTATAAAGTATCACGTACAGCCAGGAGACAATTCAAGAGGAGACTTTGAAGATAATCCTGCTGGATCTATAAACATCCCAGAAATCAACGTAGAGTTGAAATCAGAGGCTGTAGTAGCTAAAACAAGAAAATTAAAAGCACAATGGACACCAGAGTTTGCTCAGGATCTTAATGCTTATCATT
>TARA_B110000208_G_scaffold109887_1_pt1 | contig 12396 bp, 13 predicted proteins | sample TARA_B110000208 | Tara Oceans TARA_B110000208 (sample SAMEA4397426) | marine metagenome | biome: Polar Biome; feature: [SRF] surface water layer (ENVO:00010504); material: water (ENVO:00002006), including particulate matter (ENVO:01000060) such as... | depth 5 m
TCGGTCATTTGCGCGCTCCTTTTCTTACGATTAATTATCGTTTAGCAGACTGCTTTATTGATTTTATTAACTTTCCAATCAGCTCAGAAATTAATCATAGCCTTAACAAATATATATGTATAATTACTATTAGTTCTAGTTTATATAAGGATTACTTATGAGTGTGAAACATCTTAATCTGCGTGACTTGACCTATGTGTGTGCAGTTGCCGAACATTTAAGCTTTGGTAAAGCGGCAATACTTTGTGCAATATCTCAACCTGCAATGAGCAGCAGAATTCAACATATAGAAGAACAGCTGGACTGCAGGATTTTTGAACGCAGTAAGCGCAGCGTCCTCATTACAGAAAAAGGGAATAAAATAGTTACTCTCGCCCGATCTATTTTGGATACGGCAGAATCGATTGATCAGCTTACTCGAAACGAGACAAAACCACTTACAGGCGAGTTGAAAATAGGCATTATATCTACTCTAGGGCCTTATCTAATGCCACTGGTTCTTAGCCCTCTGGCGAAGAAATTTCCCAATTTAGATCTGCAGCTCACCGAAGGCTTAACTGAAAACTTATTGAAATCACTGACTGCAGGTTCATTGGATATCGTGATCGCAGCAAAACCCATAGCTAATCACAACCTCTACTCGGTTGATCTTTTTTTCGAACCGTTTAGACTAGCCGCTCCAAAAAATCATCCTCTGATCGCCTTCCAACCAATACCCACATCGAAGCTAAATGGCGAAGACATGATACTGCTTGAGGAAGGCCACTGCTTAAGTGGCCAAGCTCTTTCAGTTTGCCCGGCGAAAAAAAGGCGCGGAGAAAAACGCTTACATGCCACTAGCCTAGAAACTCTCAGGCATATGATTGCCACCGGCCAGAATTATTCATTGCTGCCCTACCTGGCTGTTGGTAAAAATCCGCCACTTAAGTCACTTATCGACTACCTACCTTTGGCTGATAAAACCCTTGGCAGAACAATCGTTCTATGTAGTCGAAAAAGTACAGGCCGTAAAGCAGACTGCGAAGAACTTACCAAGTTAATTCAAAGCCACCTTCCGAAAGAGGTTTTGATCCCCTAAGCCGATTTGAATCCTCAGTATTGCAAAGGACTTATACCAACTTTCCTTGATTATAATCTCGAATAGCTTGTTGGATTTCTTCCACTTTATTCATCACAAAGGGCCCGCGCTGAACAACAGGTTCACCGATAGGCTTGCCTGTCATTACCAAGACTCGACTGTCAACGCTAGCGTTTAGCCCTAACAACCCTTCTTTGCTAAGTCGGGCCAAGCGCCCTTTTCGCAAAAGGTAATCGCTACCAGCCAGAGAGACCCCGCCTTCGTAGACATAAACCAAAGCGGTATACCCCAAAGGAACATCCAGAGTTAAGGATTGCCCAGCTTTAAATCCGATATCCAGATAAGCTGGGTCGGTTGTTAATCCAGAAACCGCTCCTTGAAGCTTTACTGGCCCGCTTACAAGTTCGCCAGCAATTGCTTTTATCTTGACTTCATCGATCTCATAAACTGGAATTGAATCAGCTTTGAGATCTTGATAAGTCGGCGGTTTCATTTTTTCCGCGCCGGGCAGGTTTAGCCAAAGCTGAAAACCTCTCATGAGACCCTCCTCCTGTTGTGGCATTTCAGAATGAATTACACCTGAGCCTGCATTCATCCACTGCACGTCGCCGGAATCAAGCTTCCCTATATTACCCATATGATCCTTATGCTCCAGGCTCCCATCTAGCATATAAGTTACCGTCTCAAATCCACGATGAGGGTGAGAGGGAAACCCCCCAATGTAATCAGCTGCCTTATCCGATCCAAACTCATCAAGCATAAGAAACGGGTCGAATCTGCTAAGGTTTTCACCACCAATGACACGCGTCAGTTTAACGCCATCACCATCGCTCGTTGGCTGGCCTTCGATAACTTCTTCGATTGACCGTAATATTTGCATCAACATCTGCCTTGTCTCCTGATATGATCGAAAATACTCTGTTATTTAAGCGCCTATGGCATGTATTTTTGTTCGCGCTGCCACCAAACTTTTATTACGGATTTTATTACCCATATTAAGTCCGCCAGCGCTGATCATTTCGACGTCGTCCAAACCTATAAAGCCCATAATCAATTTCATGTAAGGGCGAACAAAATCTGTGGCTGCAGTGTCATGTACACCGCCCATAGCCGCGATGAAATAAACTTTCTTGTTTTTTAGAAGACCCTTGGGGCCCTGATCAGTATATTCAAAAGTGACCCCCGCTCTTGCGATATGATCGACCCATGCCTTAAGCTCGAAGGCACAGTAAAATTATACATTGGCAACCCGATAACTAAGACGTCTGCCGCTTGAATCTCGCTTATTAAACTGTCTGAAAATGCCATTTTTTCTTGTTGCTCGGCGCTGCGTTCACCGCCGGGGGTCCTTATGGCTGTCAGCCATTCACCATCCAGGTGAGGAATCGCCTGCTTGCTAAAATCGCGCTGAATAACGTTGAATTCATCCCTTTTCGCACTAAGGGCAATGATTAGCTCTGAGCTCAAAGCTGACGACACACTGCTTTCTTCAAAAATGCTGGTACTAACTCGTAATAGGGTTTTCATCATGCTCTCCGGCTTGAATGGTTAAGGTAAGTCAATGAACCCATCTTAAATCGGTTATTCTGATGTAATGTCGCAATTAATTGATCTAAAATATCGAATAATTAGATGGTTTATAAAATGCGGCAAAAAGATAAATCAGAAAAACCCAGTAGAGAAGTAGATAAAAATAAATGAAAGCACTCCGCGTTACACTAGACCAGTGGCTCGCCTTTAAAACCGTCGTCGATGAAGGCTCGTATTCCCGTGCAGCGGAAATGCTCAATAAAAGCCAATCCACCATCAGTTACTCCCTAGCCAAGTTAAATGAGCAGCTTCCCAAGCCCGTTTTGAGTCTGGAAGGAAGGAAAGCCATGCTTACCTCCGAGGGCAAAGTGCTATACCGATACGCCGAGCAAATACTCAATGCCGCTGCAAGCGCAGAGTCAGTGGCTCACTCTATGGCCGTAGGCTTTGAGTCCGAAGTCACTATTGCGCTAGATGTTCTCCAACGAGTAGGGGGTCTGGCACACGCCTTCGAAGTCTTTTCAGAGCGGTTTCCCCATACAAGGATTCGAGTGTTGGAAACCAGCCTTTCAGGCACTTCTGAGGCCTTGCTAGAGAAGCAAGCTGATTTGGTGATTGGAGGGGTAATGCCCATCGGTTTTAACGGCGCGCCATTAACAACGATTAGTATGTTGCCAGTGGCTGCTCCATCACATCCTCTGGTAAAAGACCGTAAAAACGTGTCCGAGCTCGAGCTACAGTCCCACCGTCAAATTGTTCTCCGCGACACCGGCACTAAACGAGAACAAGACGCTGGCTGGCTAGGCGCGGGACAGCGCTGGACAGTCAGCCATTTCTCTTCCAGTATCTCACTGGTAAAGACAGGTTTGGCATTCGCCTTTCTGCCAGATAATTGGATCGAGCAGGAACTCACAAATGGTTCTCTGCATCTCATACCACTGCAGGAAAGCTTCCAGCGATCGCTGCCTCTTTACTTAATGTTCGCAGACCGACCAAACGCAGGCCCCGCCACTCGAGCGCTAGCAGAACTCATTCAGGCCAAAATAAGAGTCTAGTGGCAAATTTTCCGCACCCCCCATTCAGTTTACATTCATTGACGTCGAGTATGATGAAGGTCGCTAATCCTTAACGGCGAACTTAAGCATATGGAGTCAGCAATGAACAAATTAACTTTGGCCGTATCATTATTGGTTACAGTTTTACTCTCGCATAATGCCGCTGCAGATAGCAGGCATGACAGGCAGGGCTTGAACAATTCACGTGCCGACGGAAATCACTTTCGTAGCTATAACCGTGACTATAACCGCGACTATAACCGCAGTTATAACAGGAGCCATAACCGCGGCTTTGAGCGCCGAGGTAACCGTAATTATGCCCGCGCTGCAGCTAACCCTTATCACTATGGCCAAGCTGGAAACCGCCGTGGCAATGACTTTGCAAGTATTTCCTATGGGAATAGCTTTTATAACTCTGGCTTTAACAACCGATATGAGAGCCGCTTTGGTAATCGTTACAATAACCGTTTTAACCGTCGCTCTAACCGTCGCTCTAACAACAACTTTTACAATAACGGCTATAGAAACCGCTGGGACCGAAACCGAAGTGGCAGCAACTTCGTTGGAGGGCTGGTACTAGGCTCACTTTTAAGCCAGCAGAACTACCCCTCTCGGTCACACGAAAACATAAGCTATAGATCGGCACCGGTGATCGTTAAGCGGAATATTGTCTACGTTAATTCAACCAGCAGGGCCACTGTCTCTGCCACCCCTAAACGCCGACTCCTACGGGACTTACGCGGTAACTGCTATGATATCGAAATATCACCAAACGGTGATGAACTGCGCTCTCAAATAGATTCAGCTTCTTGCGATTTCTGAGGGCTATTATGCCCCTAAACTAAGGGGCTCTTCGGCAGCCAGCATTATCGCCCTAAATCCCATGTTTTCCTGACTGACACCCTAAAAAACAACGTTACTTTATTAGGCTACTTGGCGGCAAGAGAACCGCAATTGGAATTCAGCGAAATAGTGTCCATTATTAAAACCCGCTATGAGGCTAACGAAAGCTTTCTATCGGTGATTCAAACGATCGTTAAAAAGCACTATGACTACGCATTGGTATGTGAGTATAACAAGCCAATCGGGATAATCACTGAGCGATACGTCCATCGCTTTTTACCAAACTATGTCTTAAAAGAAGAAATGACCGCAGGCCATGTGATGAGTCACGACCCTACTTATTTGTGTTAACGCAGACACGACTAATCTCGAGGCGCTAGATCTCTGTGAAAGCCGGAACCTTCTTCACTTAACCGTAATCGACAATACCCAACGACTTGTCGGTGTAGTGACTCAAACCAATATAATTAAAGCCCACGTAGAAAATTACGAAAATCATGACAGGCTTCATATGTTATCCATAGAAGATCCACTAACCGGACTTTCTAATCGCCGAGCTATGGAAATTGATATTAAACCCGCCGCAGCGCTATCAAAGCATCAGACCCAGCCTTATTCTATTGCCTTGATCGATATAGATTACTTTAAAAAATACAATGACGGCTACCACCATAAAGCCGGTGATGAAGCGCTAATTTTCTTAGCCAAAAAGCTTCGCAAAAACGTGAGAAACTCAGATAAGATATTTCGCTACGACGGTGAAGAGTTTCTGTTCCTGAAGCCTATGACTAGTGCTCAAGGGGCAAAAATAACGACTCACCGAATTTGTGACACTATTGCCCAAGAAAAATACCCTCTCGAACCCAGTGACCTTTGGTTTCTTCCCATCAGCATCGGCTATGCTGCCAGCTTCTTGGAGAATTGGGAGATGGTCGTTGAACAAGCTGATTTAGCCCTTTATGATGCTAAGGCTGATGGTCGCCCCCAAATCTGTTCCGCCGAAGAACCAGGAGAGTCTGAGTTTTGGGATTTGAGCCGTAAATTAGACGAGGGCCAACCCTTTGTAAATTAACCACTGAGGTGACATCGCATGCTAAGAAAAATTGTCTTTTCCTCACTATTGATTCTTCTTATCAGCTGTGCGAGTTCACCTTTGGAGCGACGTCAGGTCGTTCTTTATTCAGATGCAGAAATGCGCCGCCAAGGTGAGCAGGCTTATCGTCAGATACAGCAAAAAACCCCCATTAGCTCTTCAGTTCGGGACACAGACTACGTTCAATGTGTAGCTGACCATGTGATAGCCGCCTTAAATGACGAGGACCGTATCAGTATTGTATGGGAAGTTACGGTCTTTGATCAGGACCAGGCAAATGCCTTTGCACTTCCAGGCGGCAAGATCGGAGTCTACAACGGCTTATTTGATACCGCGGTCAATCAGGATCAGTTGGCAGCGGTCATTGCTCACGAAGTAGGTCACGTCTTGGCAGACCACAGTAACGAGCGCGCTAGTCAGTCAGCGATTCGCAACGTCGGCGTTGCCGCAGCGCAAATCCTTGGGGCCTCAAGCACCGCGATGCAAGTCTTGAATTCAGCTACTCAATATGGGGTTTTTTTGCCATTTAGCCGCACTCAAGAAAGTGAAGCCGATTCAATAGGCGTTTTACTCATGGCCAGAGCAGGCTTTGATCCCGCATCAAGTATCACTCTTTGGGAGAACATGTCCGTTGGCGCAGGCCCTAGCCCCCCAGAATTATTATCTACGCACCCCTCCCCCAGCTCCAGAATTGAGGATTTAGAAAACCGCTTGTCAGAAGCCACTCCTCTTTTTCAAGCAGCCCGAGAATCGGGCTTGAGTCCTGACTGCAGCCGCTGAGAACTTTAGTTCTAATTTTTGCCGAAGTATTACAATATCTTGTGATATGTAATAACTTGTCGGCTCTTGCTTTATTGGCTTCAACCTTGCAGTCTGCTGGGAAGGAAGTGAAAGATCCATAACAACATTTTAGTCACTTAAACCAGCTTCCAAAGCCCCAACAGAGCGTAAGACTCTGTTTTGAACTCTAAAACACGAATTTAATTTAATCCCATGCCAGATACCTCCCCACATAGAACACTGTTTACCGCCAAATCTTTAACGAAGTCATTTGGCGAAGTGCAAGTGCTCTCCAATATAGATTTACAGGTCAACCAAGGCGAAGTATTGGCCTTACTTGGCGAAAATGGGGCCGGCAAATCAACACTGGTAAAACTTATTGGCGGCTATGAAACCGTTAGCGGTGGCCTGCTCCACCTTGCCAATGAGGCTGGTGAGCTCAAACCCTTGAACTCCGATACCTGGAAGCATGCCTCAGCCGAGGCTCAGGGAGTCATTCTTATCCATCAAGAGCTTAACCTCGCGGAACAGTTGAATGCGGTGGAAAACGTTTTCCTCGGCAACGAAATACGACGAGGCCCTTTTTTAGATAAACGCAGGATGCTAGAACTCACCCGTGAGTATCTAAGCATTCTCGACTGCGATATTGACCCACTAGTCCCGGTTGCCCAGCTTTCCGTCTCGGTAAAGCAGATGATAGAAATCGCTAAAGCCTATGCGAAAAATTCTCGCCTGCTGATTTTGGATGAGCCTACGGCTGTTCTTACCGCTAAAGAAAGTGAGGCTCTGTTTCAACTTATCGAAAGGCTAACCGAGCAGGGTGTTGCCATTGTTTATATATCTCACAAGCTCGACGAAATCGAACGCATTGCTGACCGAGTAGTCGTATTGCGCGACGGTGAACTCGTTGGCGACTACGACGCAAAAAAATTAACTAAGGATGACATGGCCCGCTTAATGGTAGGTCGCGAGCTTACCAATCTGTTTCCGGTTGCCACCCCTCCCAATGCCACAAGCAAAGTTGTGTTGGAGTTAAAAAACGGAGCCGTACCTGGCCTTATTTCCAATACTAGTTTTCAACTTCGTGCTGGTGAAATTTTGGGTTTTGCAGGTCTTGTCGGATCTGGTCGCACAGCCCTCATGGAAGCAATAATAGGTTTACATCAATTTTCCAAATCGTCTGAGCTTTTAATCCGTGGCAAGCCAGTTTCATTTGCCAGCCTTGCCGCCGCCCGCGATGCTGGCATTGCTTATCTGACAAAAGACAGAAAAGGCAGTGGCCTGCTGCTAAGCATGAGCTTGCCCATCAACTTCTCTCTATTTTCACTGCATAAATTCTCGAACGGATTGATAAATATTAAAAAAGAACAGGAGGCTTTTAGCGAAGCCGTGGACACCTTTGAAATCCGACTTAAGGATTTATCCATCAATGCAGGTAATTTGTCTGGCGGAAATCAGCAGAAGTTACTGTTAGCAAAGGTAATGGCTGCGGAGCCTAGTATTATCATTATCGATGAACCGACCAGGGGCATCGATATTGGAACAAAGAGCCAGATTTACCACTTTATTGCTAACCTCGCAGAGAAAGGTCACTCCATAATAATGGTCTCCTCCGACATGATGGAAGTCATCGGATTATCTCATCGCGTTGCTGTAATGTGCCGAGGCCAACTAGTTGGGATATTGGAAGGCGAACAAAAACAAGAACATGAAATCATGCGCTATGCCGCAGGATTAGAATCTCAGTTAACACAAGAAGGTGGAAAAGCCAGTGCCTGAAATAAAATTTCCCCGTAGTATCGATCTAAAAACCGCAGGACCTTTTGTCGCCTTGATTGCACTTTTTATCCTAGGCGCCTTTGTAAACGATGCTTTTTTAAGCTCGGGCAATCTCAGCAATATTTTAGCTAGAAGTTCATTCATAGGCATCGTCGCCATTGGCGCCACTTTCGTTATAACGGCAGGGGGAATTGATCTTTCGGTAGGTTCAATGGCCGCCTTTATTTCTGGCAGCATGATTCTAATAATGAATTCTTTGATGGATAAGATCGAATCACTACCTGTACTCATCCTAATCGCGATATTCGCATCGGCATTAATCGGGGCTGCCGCTGGATGCATCAATGGCCTACTCACCACAAAGGCGAAGATCGAGGCGTTTATCGTCACCCTTGGCACTATGGGCATCTATCGGTCGCTTATCACTTATATGGCCGATGGCGGCACGCTTTCTCTTAATTTCACAGTGGGCGATGTTTATAGCGAGGTCTATTATGGCACCCTCCTAGGAATGCCATATCCGGTTTGGGTATTTTTATGCGTCGCGATTATCGGCTATATGCTACTCAATAAAACAGTCTTTGGCCGCCACTGCTTTGCCATTGGTTCGAATGAGAAAGTTGCACTCTACTCGGCTATTCATGTGGATCGCGTTAAAACCATGACCTATATTCTACAAGGAATTTGCGTCTCGATTGCGACCATTATTTATGTGCCGCGGCTAGGTTCTGCGTCAGGGCAGACTGGAGTGCTCTGGGAGCTCGAGGCTATCGCTGCCGTGATTATCGGCGGCACCATGCTTAAAGGGGGTTATGGACGCATCTGGGGGACAGTGGTTGGCGCACTAATCCTCACACTTATCGGTAATATCTTAAACCTCACTGACATGATAAGTAACTATCTGAACGGCGCAGTACAAGGCATAATTGTTATTGCAGCCGTTTACCTGCAACGCGGCGCTTGGCGAAAACAAGCGCCCACTTAGATTTCTGACTTTGTTAAACAACTGGATCAACACATGAATTTTCGACTTGGAAGACTTAAGCTTTTAACCCCTAGCATAATAGCGGCAGTTTTTGGACTGTGCATTATTGCTTCGGCAAGCGCACAGACTATCGGCGTCTCTATTCCTGCAGCGACTCATGGCTGGGCCGGCGGCCTTAATTTTCATGCAGAAGAAACTAAAAAGCGCCTTGAAGCTGCAAACCCCGGAATGCAAATAGTCTTACTCACCGCCAATAGCGCGTCTGAGCAAGCCAACGATCTTGAGGATTTGGTTGCCATTCATCAAATCGATGCCCTAGTAGTTTTGCCTTTTGAGTCTGCTCCGCTCACAGGCCCGGTTCGCAACGTCAAACGTCGGGGAATTTTTGTCACAGTGGTCGACAGAGGTTTAAGCGAAGAAGGCATTGAAGATGTCTACGTGGCGGGCAACAACGCTGAGCTCGGTCAAGTGTCTGCAAAATATATTAAAGAAAGGCTAAGTGGCGGTGGCAATATAGTCATATTGCGCGGCATTCCCACCGTTATCGATGAACAGCGCTTCGATGCGTTTATCGAAGAGATAGAAGGCAGTAGCGTCAACGTTTTGGATGACAAACACGCAAACTGGAATCGCGATGATGGCTTTACCGTTATGCAAGATTTTTTGGCCCGCTTTCCTAAAATTGACGCGGTTTGGGCACAAGATGATGATATCGCTATTGGTGTTATTCAGGCAGTACGCCAAGCTAGGCGTCAGGACGAATTGTTTATTGTGGGCGGCGGCGGAATGAAAGACATCGTTAAGAGGGTTATGGATGGTGACAAGCTTACCCCGGTAGATGTGCTATACCCCCCCTCAATGATAGCAACGGCAATGGAGCTTACTGCTTTGAAATTCCTTTCCAATGCCCCGATCAATGGCGACTATATTCTTGGCTCGCCGCTTATCACTCAAGACAACGCCGAAGACTACTATTTTCCAGAGTCGCCTTTTTAATTATTAAAGAAAATTGAAAAAGCTAACTAAATCAACTTATGAAAACAACTTATGAAAACAATTAAGGGCCCCGCAATTTTCTTGGCACAGTTTGCTGCCGATGAAACTCCGTTCAACTCCTTAGATGAGATAGCTGCCTGGGCATCAAAATTAGGATTTAAAGGAGTCCAGATACCTAGTTGGGACGAGCGTCTTATTGATTTGAAACTTGCCGCAGAAAGTTCAGGCTACTGCGATGAAATCAAAGGCGTGTTGGCCCAGCACAATATTGAAATCACAGAACTGTCTACCCATTTACAAGGTCAGCTAGTCGCGGTTCATCCTGCCTATGATGAAATGTTTGACGGTTTTGCCGCGCCAGAAGTTCAAGGTAATCCAAAAAAACGCCAAGCCTGGGCCGTTGAGCAGGTGAAGCTGGCAGCAAGGGCATCCATGAATTTAGGCCTTACCACCCACGCCAGCTTTTCTGGCGCGCTAGCTTGGCCCTACCTTTATCCTTGGCCCCAGCGCCCAGCCGGTTTAGTCGAAACCGCGTTTGATGAATTGGCTAAACGCTGGTTACCGATTCTCGACTGCTTCGAAGATGCCGGTGTTGATCTAGGTTTTGAAATCCACCCTGGCGAAGATCTCCATGACGGCGTGACGTTCGAAATGTTCCTTGAGCGCGTTAACAATCATCCCCGTTGCAACATCCTTTTTGATCCAAGCCATTTGGTATTACAGCAATTAGATTATCTTGGGTTTTTAGAGCACTACAAAGAACGTATCAAACTTGTCCATATTAAAGACGCTGAGTTTAACCCCACAGCCCAGCAAGGAGTTTATGGTGGCTATCAATCTTGGGTTGATCGAGCTGGACGCTTTAGGTCACTGGGCGACGGACAGGTAGATTTTAAGGGGATATTTTCGAAACTTAGTGCTAATGATTTTGATGGCTGGGCAGTGCTCGAATGGGAATGCTGTCTCAAACATCAAGAAGATGGCGCTCGCGAAGGCGCGCGATTTATAAGCGATCATATCATTCGAGTAACCGACAAAGCCTTCGATGATTTTGCCGGCTCCGGTTCCGATATCGAATCCAACAAGCGAATTTTAGGGCTAGATTAAAATGCAAAAGATTCGATTGGGAATGGTCGGCGGTGGCCAAGGCGCATTTATTGGCGAGGTTCACCGCATAGCATCCAGGCTCGATAACCGTTTTGATCTTGTAGCTGGATCGCTTAGCTCAGACCCTACTAGAGCCGCTGAATCTGCTGTCGACTTAGGTATTTCAAATGATCGAAGTTATGCCAACTTTGCAGATATGGCGATAGCGGAGTCAGCCAGAGAAGACGGTATTCAAGCAGTCTCGATCGTGACACCTAACCACCTTCACTTTCCCGTTGCTAAAGTGTTTTTGGAAGCGGGTATTCATGTCATTTGCGACAAACCCTTAACCTCGACCCTTGAGGAAGCTGTGCAACTCACCCAGCTCTCAAAACGCAAGAACGTTCACTTTGCTGTCACTTACAACTACAGCGCTTACCCAATGGTGAGAAAGGCCCGCGAGATTATTGCCGCTGGCATGCTTGGTTCTATTCGGGTTATCCAAATTGAATACGCACAGGATTGGCTTGCCACAAATTTGGAGGCTAACGGTCAAAAACAAGCGGCTTGGCGTACAGACCCTGCCAAAGCCGGCGCGGGGGGCAGCATTGGTGACATTGGCACACATGCCTTTCATCTGTCAGAGTTTATTTCCGGCCTGCGCTGCGAAACACTGCTGGCCGACCTAGAGTCGTTTGTTGGCAAGCGTCGCCTAGATGACAACGCCCACATACTAATTCGCTACGACACTGGCGCGAAAGGCATGCTTTGGGCAAGCCAGGTAGCCACCGGCAAAGAGAACGGCCTGAAGATCTCTGTCTATGGCGCCAAGGCAGGCCTCTCATGGGCTCAAGAGAACCCGAATTATCTAAGCTTTACGGCGCTCAGCCAGCCAACTCAAATACTCTCCAGAGGCGGACCAAGTATTGGCGATATAGCCTCAATGGCAAGCCGAATTCCGGCGGGTCACCCAGAGGGTTTTCTGGAGGGATTCGCGACACTTTATAGTGATATCGCAGATTTAATTCTAGGAAAAGTCAGCATAGAGAATAGCTTAGTACCTACCGTCGAGGACGGTCTTCGCGGCATGCAATTTGTTGATGCTGCAGTAAAATCCAATAAAGCTGACAGCAGCTGGGTGAAACTAGTCGCTGAGTAAAGTTAGAAGTTA
>TARA_B110000208_G_scaffold59344_1_pt1 | contig 12320 bp, 6 predicted proteins | sample TARA_B110000208 | Tara Oceans TARA_B110000208 (sample SAMEA4397426) | marine metagenome | biome: Polar Biome; feature: [SRF] surface water layer (ENVO:00010504); material: water (ENVO:00002006), including particulate matter (ENVO:01000060) such as... | depth 5 m
GATTTCGGCCTAAAATAATCGAAACTACCGAGTGGCTTTAGCATCGATTTAAGCTGAGTTACCGTGACGTCGAAGATTGGATGGCCGAGGGGGCATCACCGTCAGCTATTTGCCTGTGGCGCAATAACATTGGTTCGAAATATTTTCAAAGGTTAAGAACAAAATATCAGGGTTATGGCGACACTTTCTTTATAGATGAGAGCTCATTAATCTCCATGGGAGGACGAGTTGTTTGTGGCAGGCTGTTGACTTGAATAGCAAGGCACTAGCGGACAATTAAGTCGTCACTTAGTGCCTAAAAAAATCTACTGGTGTTTTAGAAGCCCTGCGTTTGCATCTCGAAAAAGGCAGTGACGATTTAGTGGAAGCTAAGCAGTGGACTTTGAGAGCGGAAATAGTCGCCTTGTCAATACTGTTAGCGATGCTTGAAAACCGCTGGTCTCTTCTCGCGGAATGCAGCCACCCCCTCGGCGGCGTCTTCACTCTTCCCCACCTCTATTACATGGTGTCGCTCTAAAGCCAAACCTTCGTTGCTAAGAGGTGGTCGCGCAGCAGCGGCACACTCGCGGATGCTGTTGATAGCGATCTTGCTGTATTGGTTGATCGACGCTAAATAGTCTACAGCCTGATTCAGCAGAGGGGCCTCATTGTTGGCGATGCGATTGATCAGGCCCATCATTAAGGCCTCGTCACTTGCTACTGCTCGACCCGTTAGCATCATGTCCAGTGCGCGTGAGGGGCCCACTACGGCGGGCAGTAACTGCGTGCCGGCGTAGGCGGGTATCAAGCCTATCTTCACCTCCGGCAGAGAGCAGGTCACGTGGGGTGCCGCGATGCGGAACACACAGGCAAGCGCTAGTTCTAGGCCTCCGCCATAAGCGAGGCCATTGAGCGCGGCGATACTGATGAAGGGCGCCCTATGCAGGCGGACAAGTAAATTGCGGGCCCGGTCGGACTTGGTGCGAATCTCGTCCTCGCTTAGGCCCTCGCGTTCGAATAGGTCGGTGCCGGCGCAGAAGGCGCGCTCGCCGCTGCCAGTAATGATCAAGCCGCGATTGCCTGACTGCTGTTCTAACTGTTCGATACAGTCGGTTAAGTGGTCCAAGACCTCGCCTGTGATCGCATTCAGGCGTGCAGGGCGAGTGATAGTTAAGACAATGTGATCATCATGCTGGTCGATCTGGCAGGGGCTGTCGGTCAAAACTATTACCTCATGGCGTGAGCGAGTTGGTGAGTTTATATAATCCTCTGATAATAAACGATTAACGTCGCTTCAACTTCCATTAATTTTACAGGTGATGTTACTAAGTTTTTCTACTTGAAAAACACTTGAACCGCGGTCCAATAAAATTTTTAACCGCCCAATTCAGAATTTAACGGATGCTATTTCTCAGCACAAGGCACGCGCAACAACCGACGTAAATGAATCAACCCGCTTAGTTTTGATTCGACTAAGTGAGGAAGGGCCTTGATGGCGGAGAAGCGCTAGTCTCGTGCAGCAACACTTGCCGAGCAAGAGTGTTTAAACTCATGCCTGGGCCGTGAGTAATCAAACCGACTTTTGTCTATTTTTAATGGCGCTAGGGCTTTGTTTTGCCTATTCATGGATAAGCTAAAATAGTAGTCTGTGCGGACAGTGCATACTGCCGATCAATATAGTGAGGTTAACTTGGAATTAGAAGAATTACAGAGGCGACTTATCCCATTTAGTCGTGCTCACTATCAAGAAGACGCGCTAGAAGTCAAAAACGTGTTTAAGATGCCGGGTCATGCTGGCTTCGCCTATGGTTTCTCGGTGCAGACAGCTTTAGCTATAGACAAATGGTATATACGGCTGCCTCCGCCGGACGTGAAACTGCAGGGGACTGCCGACGTGCTCCGTCAGGTCGCGGCGCTTTCAGTGATGCCTAACTCGGTTCCTCACTGCACAGTTAAGTGGTCGGGGGACGATCCGCAATGGTTCGGTCGTCCCTATTTCATAGTGCCGCAGTTAGAAGGCGACGTGGTGAAGCTAAAGGGCGATGGCTGGGTCGAAGCGCTTGAGAAATCTGCGCGAGTTGGGATGGCACAGCAGGCTATCGACGCGCTGGTAAGAATTCACCGCGTGGATTGGCAAGGGGCGCAATACTTGGGTAAGCCGATGGCCTTCGAGGAGGATGTGGTGCGCTGGGACCGGTTCGTCGAGAAGGCTGCAGAACCACGCAGTTTGATGTTGGTGCCGGAAGTCCGCGAATTACTCCTAGCTCAGCTGCCGGCTAACGCGCCAGTTGGCATCTTCCATGGCGACTTCCAGTGGTCGAATCTGTTCTTCGCGAAGACTGGCAAGCTGCTTGCCGTGATTGATTGGGAGTTGGTTGGCGTCGGCGCGGTGCTCAACGATATCGGTTGGTTTGCTACCTTCAACGACCCGCTAGCCTGGGACGATTCTGGCCATCGAGGGCACTTCATGCCGCAAGCCGATGAGTTGATAACCATGTATGTTGAGGCCTATGGAGAGGAGCTTCCGGACCTTAACTGGTATCGCGCGTTGGCCTCTTACAAGTTTGCCATCATCACCGGTTTTAACCTGATGCTTCATCGCCGCGGCAAGCGCCATGACCCAATGTGGGAAACCTCCAAGGACTCTATGGAACCCCTGCTGGCGAGATCACTTTCATTGCTGACATAGTGTATTGGATGCCATGGTCCTATGCTAGGTTCGATCGAAATCTCATCAAAATAGGACCTAACGTCTGCTACTGACCAGTTCATTCTCTATATGTTAGGGGCATGATCCAGTCAAAGGGTAATGACAAGTTAACTTCCAATCTCCAATATTCAACTCAAACTCAGCCAGAATTGCAGAAGCATCACCGATTCCCACCCGACTAAATCCAGCATGCCGTGCGGCGATACCATTGATTCAGCTACGTCACCACGACGTCGAAAACTTGATGGTAGAGCGGGGTATGCGAAAGTTTAAACCGATAGAGCAAGCGCAGCGATTCTTGAATGCATATGCAGCCGTTTTTAGTTAGTTCAATCTTGGACGGCATTTTGTATCAGCAAAAAAACCAACGACTCTTTCGTCTGTGCACCTTCACGTTTTGGGGAAAAGCAATGGGAATGTGGAAATGGCTTGAAGCGATTTTTGTTAATTCGAGAGTTAGATTGTAAATACAGAGATTTTAGTCAGAGTTGAAAACAAGCAATAAAAATCATATGGTAATTAGTCTAATTCGACTACAAACAGGAAGCTGCGATGCGAAGACGAGATTTCTTAACGAAGTTGCCCGGCCTTGCGACTATGCCATTGATGTTGCCGCAGGCTGCGAATGCTGCACAGGCGGCGAACCTAAAGGTCACTGATGTCCGTTTGATCCGGATCAGGATGATCGAAGACAAGGGCATCCTTGCCCGACGCGTTGATACTCCCCGTGGAGGGCTGCACGTTAAGATTGGTGGGTTCACCGTGATTGAAGTGCACACAAATCACGGATTAGTGGGCATCGGCCCCGGGATCCCCCCAGAGAACATTGAGTCCGTGAAACAACTGCTCGTTGGCAAAGATCCTTTCGAAATAAATAAGCATGCCGCAGCGCTATACCGCCCGCATCGCAGATGGGGTGCCTCGGTAGAAATCGCGCTTTGGGATTTGCTGGGCAAAGCAACGGATTTACCGCTCTACAAGCTCTGGGGCGGTTCACGCGACAAAGTCCTACCCTATGCAGCCATGTGGGGCATCGGCACCGTGGAAGACCGGGTCGAAATCGCCATTGGACTCAAAGAAGACGGCTGGCGCGCCATCAAACTGCGCTCAGGGTTCAGGACGATGGAGGAGGACGTGCGTGTCGTGGAGTTGGTTCGGGAAGCGGTGGGCGATGATTTTCACATCCTTTGCGACGGCAACAAGGCACCCGGCAACGCAGACGCCCTGGGGGAGGATCCCACGTACTGGAACTTTAAGCGTGCTTACGACACGGCGATGGAGTACCAGCGACTTAATGTATATTGGTTCGAGGAGCCACTGCCCCGCTATGACTACGCTCGATTGGCGGAGCTTAACCGGCTCCTGGCGATGCCGATGGCAGGCGCCGAGTCAAATTGGGGCATCCATGAGTTCAGATGGCTTCTTGAGCAGGGATGTTTCGACGTCCTCATGCCGGAGATTGGCGATATCGGGCCTCTAATGTCCCGCACGGTCGGGACCCTCGCGGCCGCGTATAATAGACAAGTTTCGCCGCATTCGGCGCCGTTTGAACGGCGATTAGTCAATATCTGCGGGATCCACCTTATCGCGTCCATGCCAAACGCTCCAATAACAGAGTTCATCCACGAACCGCCGCACGCGGATATCTTTGAGGGCTGGCAGGTCTTCGAGAACCCGCCCGTCTTAGAAAAGGACGGCCAAATTAAAGTGCCTCAGGGCCCTGGCCTCGGGGTTACATTCAGAGAAGATTTGATCGAAAAATTCTAAGGGAATGAAAAGCCACCGCGCGACTGCAGCCGCGCGGTGGATACGGATAAGCTAATTCCCAATCCGCCAGTATTTTGCATATAGCCTCTCAAATCTCCGAGCACCATCCACTTCCGTTTGAAATGATTCAATAGACGGTATGGTAAAGAAGAATTTCTGACGTGCAGGGTACTCACCCACGGCCAGCGGATTTTAAAATTCCATAGTCCGTTATGCCAAATAGGAAGCGTATAAAAATACCGAGAAAATGGTGGACTAAGAGGGTGGGGCGAGTGCTTTTAGCAATGCGCAACATTGTGCGAGTGTAACGACAGTAATCTTGGATTGCGGGCCGAAATAGTCCTATTAGGTTCAGCATTGCTGATCTTTGGGTAAGAATTAGAATGGAGCTAATAGCATCTCAAATTTAAAACGGCTATCGTCAAAATTTTATAAATCATGGCCGTTTCTGGTTAGGGAGTAAAATTTAACGTGTAGCAATGTTCTGAATTCTTGGACTAAAGACGCCAAAGATTGCTGTGTTTAAAGTCCTGCTTTTCCATTGCTGCTAATGCGGATTTTATTTTTGTGAGGCTGTGACATTTATACAGGTTTGATACTTCCATGCTAGGATTCTGACAGGTCGAGAATTAATTTTTCAGCGCCCTAGCATTCGATTTAAATAAGCTTTTAAGGAGAAACTGATGCCAATAGCGAATATCAATGAACAAAATATAACTTATGACGATACGGGGGGGAATGGCCCCGCCCTAATCTTTAGTCATGGATTCCTGATGGATAGAACTATGTTTGATTCCCAGGTAGAACATTTTCGTGAAAACTTTCGCTGTGTTTGCTGGGACGAAAGAGGGTTTGGGGGTACACCCGCTACTGGGTCTTTTTCTTTCTGGGACTCGGCTGACGACGTAATAGCTCTAATGGATCATCTCAACATAGCCGAGGCTGTCCTGCTCGGCATGTCTCAGGGCGGCTTCCTCTCGCTGAGGGCAACACTGCGGTATCCAGAACGAGTTAAGGCTCTCGTATTGATCGATTCTGGTGTGCATGTGGATTCGGCGGAAACTCTAGCCGGCTACGAGCAGCTGATGGATCACTGGATGAGTGAAAAGCCTCTCGGTGACGTGGGCAAGCATGTAGCTGGACTAATTATCAACGAGCCGGAATTATCTAAGGAATGGATAAACATTTGGGAATCCCGTGATCGCTACAGTCTAAAGTTCCCTTCTGAGGCCTTGCTTACAAGAGATGATATTACGGATCGGATTGCTGAAATCGAATGTCCTGTTCTCGTGGTTCACGGCGAAGAGGATCAGGCAATTCTTATCGAAACGGCTGAGACATTATGCACTCAACTTCCCCTCTGCAGAGAATTGATAAGAGTACCCGGTGCCGCTCACGCGGCGAATATGACCCATTCTGAGGTAGTAAATCCAGCCATTGCTTCGTTTTTGGAAGAGCTGGAGCAGGAGACTAACTGAGGTTCAGAAATAGACAACAGGGGATTCTGCCAAGTTAACCCTCAATCTGGCAAGATTAAGCGTATGTTTCAGAACAAAATGTACAAGCGCCATAGACTCCCGACTGAAATAATTAAATATGCCCTGTGGCTCTGCGACTGGTTCAGTCTTAGTTATTTAGATATCGTAAATTTGATGTCACAACGTGGCATTGACGTGAGCTATGAAGCGATTCGCTTGTGGTGTAATAAACTTGATTCGAAATATGCTCAAAGATTGAGAAGGAAACATCAGGGTGCGGTGAGACTTTCTTGATTGATGAGGTATTCGTGAAGATTCAGGGGAAGCAGGATTACCTATAGCGAGCAGTAGACCAGAATGGTGACGTGGTTTATATGTGCTTTCAGAAAAGACAAGATAGAAAGGCTGCAAAGCGCTTTTACAGGCACCTAATACGCAAACATAAAGGCGAGCCGCGTAAGATTGTCACGGATAAATTGAAAGGTTACCGCGTGAATCTCAAAGAGCTGCTTTCAGGCACGATTCACGGGACTACCCATATGCTAACAATCGGGCTGAGTTTTCGCACGAGGCAACACGAGTGGGCGAGCGGGGCACGCGTAAGTTCAAATCGGTGGAGCATGCACAGCGATTTTTGAGTGCTCATGCAGCTGTGTACAATTTTATTTACCTTAGATTACACTTAGTATCGGCTAAGAATTAACGCTTCTTTAGATATCCTGCCTTTGCGTCTTGGGAAACGGAACTGAGGATATAGTAGTTGAAAATAACTGTTTTTCTCGATTCCAGTAGTAAACTTATCAATACTGCATAGAACGCTTGCATGGCTAATACTGTTGGTTCAAAAAAGAATTAATGTAACTCTGTGTGATCAATATCTATCAACTTGTCCTGTGTCACGATGAATTTTTTTGCAACTTGGTGGTCGATACTCACGCTGGGCCTATTCTGACGTTTATAGAGAACGTCCATCTCATTACTCTTAACTTAGTCCGCTTTTTAAAACCCATTGTTTGAAAAAACCGTTGATTCCTTTGAGTCAGTATCGCTTCCTCAGTTTTCAGCTCGAGCTACGCATTCATCATGGTTGCCATAAGCTAAAGTGTAGCAAAGGCGCTACCGCCAGTTTTGGGACCATAGATTTTTAGTGTGGAGGGTGTTTTTATACTCCTGTGCATTTTTCTATTTAATTGAACCTATAAGTCTGTCTGTGCCAATCTGGTACGATGTTCTGTGGCCTGTTTGCGTAATTCCTCGGCTTGATTTTGAATCCACAGTGCAACATTATCATGCGGCGTTAGCCCTAGCTGATCGGCGTTGTAATCCAGTCCTTCAAGTACCGAGGCATATGGCCCAAAACCCTGAACTCTAAAAGGTACTACGATGGCGGTGAAGCCTTTTAAGCTTGCTGATTGGACATAGTCGCGGATGGTCTCCTCCGCGGTTTCGCGCTTTCCTCTCCAATCCTCACGCAGAGTAAAGGTTTTTACGTCAGCTATTCCCAGTTCTTTTTTGAGCAATGCAGTACGTTCACTGATTTCAGATATCCAGCGCTCGTTCTCAGCATCGTCTCCCGGTCCATGGGCAATAATTGCTACCACTTCGGATTCGGGATCTGTACTAAGGTTACGAACTCGGCTGAGCAAAACTTGATCCATTTCTTCGGCTTCAGCTAAGCCCTCTTTGCTCATATGAAACTCCAAGTCTGTATCGATTTCCCAAAATCCCATCGCCATACGCATGTGACCCGTGTCAGCATCATCATGATCGGTGGGCTTTTTAGGGGCTCCTTCTTCTAAGCCAAGAATTTGAGAGGTGCGTTCGTACCAACTTTCTCCTGACACAAACAAACGAACTACACCGACGTGTTTAACTCCTTGCGCTTCCAGTTTCCTGGTTGAGGCTTCAATACTCCCAGCATCGGCCATGCCAAAGGCTATTTCAACAGGGTACTGTGCCTTGATAAAGGCCAATGAATTTTCGACACCAGCATTCCAATCTCTTGACCCTCCATGAGCCATTACCAAAACTCCAAAGTCATCCTCAGAAACTTGGCGTTGTTGCGAATCAAGCCTTCCATTTCCTGTCGAGGTGCAGGACATAAAAATACTCATTGATAAGACGCTAGAGAGGCGAAAACTAGCAAACACTTTTCGACAGGTACTCATACACTTAATTCCTATATTGCGTGGTGGATTAGAATTCATAACGTAGTCCTGAGCGGAGAATTGCTCCGTCGTTCCGCCTCAGGAAGCATTGGGTTTAGGCCCTATGTGCTTTCTGAAGCCAAGCGAGTAGCGGTTATCATGTACTTTACTCGAGCTTTCGTTTGACAGAATGCTAGATAGATTGTTTGAAGAGCGGTCTGTTCTGCTCTCGGCGTGTATCAATTCAAATTGCTATGCTTACGTTGAGATTCTCAATAGCTTAATCTCGTCGAGTAGCTGTAGGTATGATCGGAAATAATATAGCTAAAAGATTCTATATGCAAATGAGAACTATTACCATTTAACAATTGCCTGAAGATATTCGATGCCCAGCGGTTGAATTGACGGCTAATCTGAGCAGTGTTGGGGTGTATATCAAAGCCCTACCGAGTCTGCTGGTAAGAATCTGTGTAAACGTCACGTTAGTGGGTCATGACATGGCGATTTCTTTGACTGAGTCGACATAATAGTAAAAGTCGATGCACATATCGGACTATGCCAGGGCCTTTCATGCGCCATTTAAGGCGTTTGAAAGCCGCCTCATAGACCTCATTTTGCCTTCGCAGAATGGCAGATTGTGAATCAGTAAGCCCGTAGTGAAGCATAAGCTGCCTTTGTTGGGAGCCGAAGAGATACGTTAAACTCACTTAGTCTTCGGTTTTTTAACTGATCCGTCGCACTGCTAAAGTTTTGTCCGACCTTGTTCTTTTGGCTAGGGCTGGCATTGAGATTAATCTCTTCGGCATTTTAAGATGCCAAAGTTTCTGTCGGCGCAATAACGCGAATGGTTCATCGATGGAGCCCTCTGTCAGATATTCCCTATTTGGTCCTTCTACTAAACAGAGGTTACCTAATGAGAAAAATAGATCTGTTCCGCTCGTCGTAAAGGAGTAAATTGCCCTCGATATTGATGTCAATACCCTGACGATCTGGCTGAAAAAATTCTTGTTTATCTAGGTGCCACTCACTAACCAAGCCCAAATGCTCTAGGCAATTGCCGAGAGCATTTGGTCCTAACGGTTTGTTCTATGGGAAAAATAACGGTTACAGGTTCTGGTAAAACAGCTGTTTAAATTTACTTAATGATAATGAGTCTCATTTGTATTACTATTCTCAATTGATGACGTAAGACTGTTGAACTGCAGTTTTTGCAATTCCTAATTATTGATACATGCTTTCTAGGAGATTTTAATGAGATTCAAAGAGTTATGCATTTCAGTGTCGGCGACAATGGCGGTTCTATTGACGATGCAGATAAGAGCACAAACAAATGAACTGGAAACAGCCACTGTCAGCGACGAAGAATTAACCGAGTTCAGAAACTCCAATTCTATCGACACGTTACAAATTGATCGTCAGATGATTTACAACATCTCTGATACCGTGCGCTTCATCCCGGGCGTTCAGGTCAATGATAGCGGCGACCGTTACAACGATAGCGGATTTAATATAAGGGGCGTTGAAGCGGATGCTATCGCGATTACTATTGATGGTGTTACTCAAGGCGAGACGCTGAGCCCGCCATCATTTTCGCCTTACGGTATGTTTGGTTCAAATCGTAATGTTGTTGAATTGGAAACAGTGAAAGCCATCGAGATCGTAAAGGGTCCAAACTCTATTAGTGCAGGCAGCGGCGCGCTGGGTGGATCCGTCGAATATACGACAAAGGATCCAGGAGACGTCTTAGGGCGCGGCGAAATGTTCGGAGGCACAGTGAAGTCAGGATACGACAGTCGCAACGATGAGATGTTACTCACGGGAACGATTGCAGGTCGATTGGGTAATCTGGAGTCAATAGTAGTGATGACTCGCCGCGACAGTTCTGAGTTGTCAGCACATGACAGCGGCGCAAACATTTTGGGGCCAGAACGAGGTCAAGCGGATCCCTACAATTTGGAGACCACCAGTTTACTTGCGAAGCTAGCCTACAACCTAAGTGATAACCAGCGAATCGGTTTGGTCATTGAAAATTTAGAGCGAAGTACAATCGGTCAACCTTTATCTAGGGACAGTTCAACGTACTACGACTTTAATACGACGGACAGTTTCGAACGTCAGCGGATTGGCGCGTTCTTCGAGATGGAAAATGCAAGCGCACTGCTTTTTGACAACTTGGAAATTACTTTCGACGACCAAGAAGTTTTCTCTAGGGGACAAACTGCATTTTCCTTTGACAATAGATTTGACCGCGATGCAACGAACGATTTTTTACGTAACGAAGATCGAAGCTATGTTCAAGACACGCTCAACCTAACAGCGGATTTGCTCAAGTCGTTCTCAACCGGTAATGTCAATCATGAATTGAACTATGGTCTGACTTGGCAAACTATTGATGTCAAAAATGAGATGTTTGATCGACGTTTTGCGTCTCTTAGTTCTACGAGTGCACAGACCCAGAACGTGCGAGATCCATCGTGGGTGCCGGAAACTGAACGGACGACGTTAACTTTTTATTTACAGGATACTTTGAACCTAACTGACAAGTTTTCGTTGAATCCAGGCATTCGATATGACAATACTGACTATAAACCTTCAGTGGACGAAAACTTTGTAGACGTTATCGGGAATAGCGTCAGTGATGCTGAATTCACCTCGACCGTTTTCCAGCTAGCTGCCGAGTATCAAATTGCACCCAATCATTCTCTGGTTGCCAGTTTTGGACAAGGCTACAAAGCGCCAACAACTCAGCAGCTTTATTTAGATACAAACAGCAGTCAGCCAAGCGGCTTAATAGACAGCATTACGAATGCCTCTTTTGATGACTGGAATGTTTTAGCCAATCCAGATTTAGATGCAGAAGAATCAGTAAACTTAGAATTTTCTTACCTTTGGGAAACAGATCGTGCAAGGGCAAAACTGACCTATTTCATTACTGATTACGAAAACATGATTCAAAACGTAACTTTCACAAGATCATTGGGGCAGGAGATATTTATTGCTCCTTCATGCGGACGTTTCGGTTGTACTGACCCAGTGACAACAAGTGTAGACCAGTATTCAGTTGCACAGAATGTAGGTGAAGTCTCTGTTGATGGGTGGGAATTTGAATCTTTTTTTGCTTTTGATCAAAATCTATCGGTGTCACTCGCTTTGTCGATGATCGACGGTGAACATGAAACATCTCTTGTCGACCAACATAATGCTGGAGACGGTTTGGTAACTATTTCTCCGAATAATTTGGTGCTGGGAGCTAATTATGCTTCTTCCGATCAAAAATGGGGTTTGTCTGCTTATGCAAATTGGACCGATAGTAAAGATGACAGCAGGGATTTGAGTTTTACTGCCTTGAATAATACAAGTGGACCGGCGGTGTTTACTGACTCATGGCTCGTGGTAGACCTTATTGGGTATTTTAACGTTACCGAGAAATTTCTAGTAACTGGATCAATAAACAATCTGTTCGACGAAGATTACATTCGATGGGAAGTTGTTAACAGCGTGAGAACCGGCGATGGTGGATTCTTTTCAGGAGTACGTGGAACAGGGATCGACCGTTTTTCCGATTCTGGCAGAAATGCATCTTTGAATCTTAGTTACGTCTTTTAAAGGTCTACAGAATGATTTAAGAGCCGGAGGAATCTACTTTCTCTGGTTTTTCTTATCACAGTATACTTATTGTGGGCACTGGTGTTGTGCAAATATGCCAATGATCTATCTCAATAATATTTATGCTGGGTGTGCGTCTAATATGTATAAAACGCTAAATCAGAAAATAAAGACTAGCTGAAATCAACAACTCGATACTGACCAGTGGTATTTTTACGTTTGCAATTAGAGCTTGTAAAAGTAAAAACTCTTTAATTTTTCTCTTATACTGTTCATAGGGAGATTGAGAGGAAAAGCAGAATGATCCCGAAGAAAGTCACACTCACTGAGACCCTGCAAGACTATGCTGTGTCGTCGATTTAGTCGACACACCCATCCAGGCTATGGTGTGTTTCAGTATGTCATCTAGCAAACGTCGACTCCTATAATGTACTAGATTAACTACCTTTTTAAAATCCGAAACTCATTCATAAGAATATATTTGCGCGGGGTTTTCGGTTTTTAAATAAACCACCAGCACGGATATGCTTGGATCTATTAACAAAGAGAGAATTCGCGCAGTGGATAAGTAAGAACTGATCGATATTCTCAACACCTCAACACCTCAACACCTCAACACCTCAACACCTCAAC
>TARA_B110000208_G_scaffold26499_1_pt1 | contig 12300 bp, 10 predicted proteins | sample TARA_B110000208 | Tara Oceans TARA_B110000208 (sample SAMEA4397426) | marine metagenome | biome: Polar Biome; feature: [SRF] surface water layer (ENVO:00010504); material: water (ENVO:00002006), including particulate matter (ENVO:01000060) such as... | depth 5 m
AACGCAGGCGCCGGGTGACACAAAAAGGTGCGTTATTTGATGGTCAGGAAGCCTACCGAGCAATTCACTAACTCCCCATGGACAATCCACTTTGAGATGGTTATGGGTTTCATCCTTGTTAGCAAATTCAATTTGAGAGACAAGCTCCTTAACTAATTGTGCTTGCTTGCGGCTTGCAACTAAAACCGCATCTGCTGTTTCGACAATAACCATATCACTTAACCCAACTGCTGCAATTAATCTGGATTTTGAATGAATCAGGCAACCTTGCACATTGGAGGTAAACACATCGCCCTCAATGCTGTTACCGTCACCGTCTTTGCTTTCCCGTTGCCACATTGCGTCCCACGAGCCGATATCATTCCAGCCAGCATCTAAGGATATAACGGCTGCTTTTTCCGCCTTTTCCATAACAGCAAAATCAATGGACTTAGCCCTGCACTTTGAAAATGGCTCTAGCGGTATTGAGATAAAATCAGTGTTTAAATTGGCGGACTCATAGGAATGCTTACAGCCCATATAAATATCCGGTGCCAATAGATTAAGATGATTGAGATAAACCGAAGCCCGAAACATGAACATGCCACTATTCCAAGAATGGCTGTTGCTCTTTATGAACTGCTCGGCTAACTTTCGATCAGGTTTCTCTGTGAATTTCTTTACCACCCATGCGCCTTCCTGCAATAAAGGCTCACCCCGCTCTATATAGCCGTAACCAGTTTCAGGGGAATCCGGCATCACTCCAAAAGTTACTAAATGGCCCTCTTCAGCCAGCTTATTTCCTACCTCGATAGCCTCCAGCAATGTCTGTGAGTTACTAATAATATGGTCGCTAGGCAAGACTAAAAGAACGGGATCTTGCTTTGCTGAGATTGCATGAAATGCTGCAAGAGCGGCAGCCGCAGCAGTGTTCCGAGAAACTGGCTCAAGCAAAATTGATGCCCCACCTTTGCCAGGCTGACTTAGTCCAAGCACACGCAGTTGCTCTGCTACAAGAAACCGATGCCCCTCATTGCAAATCACTAAAGGTTTCTCGGCGCCAACAACACAGCCCAAACGCAACACTGTTTCTTGAAAAAAGGTGTTAGCCCGACCCGGAAATCGAGCAAACTGCTTCGGAGCTAAAGCTCTAGAAACAGGCCACAATCGTGACCCAACACCTCCCGCTAACACGACTGGCAGCAACATAAAAATTCACCTTAAGAAATAGCCGTGAATACTAGCAAATCCACCCTAAAATAAGTAAGACCAGCTCGCTAACTGAACCAACATCGGCTTAGCTTTACCAAATTACGGTCGATTATTTAATCTCCACACGCTAAACTCGCCCGGTCGCTAACAGGGAACTCCCAAGAGCAAAGAATCTATGAAAAAAAAGAATGAGAGCTTTGTTCCGCAAAACTCCTATGACATGGAAGGGTTGATAGAATGCGGGCTTGGACGCTTATTTGGGCCGGGCAATGCCAAACTACCCGTCAACAACATGTTAATGCTCGATCGCATCACTAGCATTACTAGCGATGGTGGCGAATTTGGGAAAGGGAAAATAATCGCTGAATTAGATATTCGCCCTGATCTCTGGTTCTTTGACTGCCATTTCCCGGGAGACCCGGTCATGCCAGGCTGCTTAGGTTTGGATGCATTATGGCAGCTAGTTGGATTCTTTCTAGGCTGGAGCGGTCACCCCGGCAAAGGACGCGCACTAGGTGCTGGCGAAGTAAAATTTACTGGGGAAATATTGCCAGATGCTAAGCTCGTCACCTATGAGCTCTCTGTCAAGCGCGTTATTGATCGCACATTAGTACTGGGAATAGCTGACGGCACAGTCGCTGTCGATGGCAAGGTGATCTACACCACCAAAGCCTTAAAGGTTGGCTTGTTCACTCCAGAAACTTCTTTTTAGCAGCAGTATTTTGTCGAGGTTAATATGCGTCGCGTAGTCATTACAGGAATGGGAATCGTGTCTTGCTTAGGCAATGACAAGCACGCTGTGTTGGATTCACTTCAACAGGGCAAAAGTGGTATTAGCCATAATGCGTCCTACAAAGAAATTGGCATGAAAAGCCAGATCAGCGGATCGGTGCAATTAGACACCACAGATCTGATAGACCGCAAACTAAAGCGCTTTATGGGAGCAGCCGCAGAATATAGCTACATAGCGATGCAACAGGCAGTAACTGATTCTGGCTTAACCGATGATCAAGTTTCCAATGTTCGGACCGGACTTGTAGTGGGTTCCGGCGGAGGCTCGCCACAAGATCAACTGGAGTCTACAGACATAGTGCGTGAAAAAGGCGTGCGCCGTGTCGGGCCCTATCGCATTCCTCGCACTATGAGCAGCAGCGTATCCGCCTGCCTCGCAACTCCTTTTAAAATCAAAGGCGTGAATTATTCTATTTCCTCCGCTTGCGCGACGAGTGCTCACTGCATAGGTCACGCAGCCGAACTCATTCAGCTCAACAAGCAAGACGTAGTCTTTGCTGGTGGAGGAGAATCCGAACACTGGACTATGTCTCATATGTTCGATGCAATGGGAGCACTTTCCACAAAATATAACGACACGCCAGAAAAAGCTTCTCGCGCTTTTGATGCCAACAGAGATGGATTTGTAATCGCTGGTGGCGGTGCAGTATTGGTGGTCGAAGCACTTGACCATGCCCTCGCGAGAGGCGCCAATATTCTTGCTGAACTGACTGGCTACGCCGCTACATCTGATGGCTACGACATGGTCGCACCATCAGGCGAAGGTGGAGCGCGGGCAATGCTGATGGCAAAGGCCAACCTAAAAGGTCCAATAGATTACATAAATACTCATGGCACAAGCACACCTGCTGGAGATGTTTCAGAGCTTCGCGCGATAAAAGAAGTTTTTGGCGACAATATTCCCGCCTTAAACTCCACTAAATCCCTAAGCGGACATTCTCTAGGAGCCGCCGGCGCGCAAGAAGCCATCTACAGCCTTCTGATGATGGAAAACAATTTCATTGCCGCCTCAGCGAATATCGAAAATTTGGACGAGGAAGCTGCTGGCTGCCCAATCGCACTTGCTCGTCAGGATAACCTTAGCCTTAATCGAATAATGTCCAATAGCTTTGGCTTTGGCGGCACCAATGCATGTTTAATTTTCGACAGGTACAACAATTAATCAAAGTAGCAAAAATAAAATTGTACTTTGGCAGCCTGTTATAACAATGTCTAGAAACTACCATAACCGAGGCGACTGAACGTAAAGTTGTTAGCCATGCCAAGAGGATTGTTTTTAAATTTCATGCATCGCGCAAAAATTCTTTTTGCGCTTGGCTTAGCAGTATTACCGCAAATGCTTTTCGCTCAGCTAGACGGGCCCAGCCTGAGCAGCTTCACCGACCCAAGCCGAAGCCAATGGCGCCCTCTGCCTTTGGAGCAGGCGTTTCCTTTCTATGTCAGCGAAGGTGAGCCAGGAACTTATAGAATAGTTTGGGTAGCCGCTGAGGAACATTATCTCTACAAACATCGATTCAAATTTTCCCTGCAACAGCCCTCAGCCTTAAGAGTCCTGCCGGTAGCATTCGAAATTCCCGAAGGCATCTACAAGACTGACCAGTTCTTTGGTGAGGTTGAGGTGTACTATTCAAAACTTGCCATCGATTTAATCCTCCCAGAGAAACCCAGCGCTGGCGCCATTCTCGTAATCGAGTTCCAAGGCTGCGCCGAATGGGGATTCTGCTACCCGCCACAAGAGATACCCTTCGAGTTATAACAGCGATCATTGCTGATATGTCACAAAGTTAGTGATATTTCGGTCAAATTCTGAGAACATGCTGCCAACGTTGGCTAAAGGCCAAAAAGCTGATTTCCAAATTATACCAAAATCAATTTTATAATTTTTTGGCAAGATAGGCGAAAATGACCTCAATACTAGTACTTAACGGCCCAAACTTGAACCTTTTAGGACAAAGAGAGCCAAACATTTATGGCCCTGACAGTCTTGATGACATCAATCAGCGATTGAGTGCCCAGTGCAGCGACCTTGGCTTTGACTTTGATCACATTCAAAGCAACTCCGAAGCTGACCTAATCGATCGACTGCAGCAGGCCCGCACCGATGGAACTTCTTTCATGCTGGTAAATTTTGGTGGCTTCACTCACACCAGCATTGCCATCAGGGATGCCGTTCTTGCATCAGAAACTCCATTCATTGAAGTGCACCTTTCAAATCTTTTTAAACGTGAGCCTTTCCGGCACCACTCTTATTTTTCTGACATAGCAGAAGGCTGTGTCATCGGCCTTGGTGCTCAAGGATATGAACTAGCCCTTCAGGCTGCCGCAAAAAAACTAGCAAACTAAATTAGTGTTTAGGAACCTACCATGGATATCAGAAAAGTAAAAAAACTCATCGAGCTTCTGGAAGAGTCGGATATTGCTGAAATAGAAATAAAAGAAGGTGAAGAATCTGTGCGAATCAGCCGTATTTCCAACTCGACTCCAGCCCCTATAGCGTATCACCCACCGGCAGCGCCGGCGGCTGTTGCTGCACCGGTAAAAGAGCCTGAACCAACTATAGCTGCTATCGGCAACGGTGTTCATTCACCAATGGTCGGCACTTTTTATCGCTCGCCCTCTCCTTCCTCACCTCCCTTCGTTGAAGTTGGAACTCACGTAAAAGTAGGCGATGTTGTTTGTTTAGTGGAAGCCATGAAAATGATGAACCAGATCGAAGCCGATCACGCCGGTGTGGTTGAAGCCATACTTGTCCAAGACGGAGAACCGGTCGAGTACGACCAGCCTCTTATCAGAATCGTCTAATTATATTCGGGAATCGATCGGATGTTAGAGAAAGTATTGATCGCAAATCGCGGCGAGATTGCTCTGCGCGTACTGCGAGCCTGTAAAGAGTTAGGAATCAAAACCGTTGCAGTGCATTCTGTGGCTGACAAAGAGCTGATGCATGTGCGCCTTGCAGACGAGTCGGTTTGCATTGGTCCGGCCAGTCCTACAGAAAGTTACCTCAATATTCCACGAATTATCTCTGCCATGGAAGTGACTGACTCAATCGCAGTTCACCCAGGTTACGGATTTTTGTCAGAAAACGCTGATTTTGCAGAACAAGTGGAAAACAGTGGCTTCATTTTCATCGGACCAAGTCCAGAGACCATTCGTCTAATGGGCGATAAAGTCTCGGCCATTCGCGTAATGCAAGAGGCCGGCGTACCAACAGTGCCAGGCTCTAACGGCCCCATTGATGAAAACAAAGAACGCACCCTGAGCGTAGCCCGTGAAATTGGCTATCCCGTCATTATCAAAGCAGCTGCTGGCGGCGGGGGCCGAGGCATGCGCGTGGTCCATAACGAGGCCGCGCTACTGAAAGCTATTTATGTCACCCAAACTGAAGCTAAGAGCTTTTTTGGCAGCGGCGTTGTTTACTTGGAAAAATTCCTTGAAGATCCGCGCCATGTTGAGATTCAACTTATTGGTGACGGCCATGGTAATGCGGTACACCTAGGGGACAGGGACTGCTCGCTGCAGCGCCGTCACCAAAAGGTAATTGAAGAAGCTCCGGCACCGGGTATACCTGACAAGGTGCGCGCAGAAGTTCTCGCGACCTGCATAAAAGCCTGCGAGGACATGAACTATCGCGGCGCCGGTACTTTGGAATTTCTTTATCAGGATGAGCGCTTCTACTTTATCGAAATGAATACGCGAGTGCAGGTTGAACACCCTGTTTCTGAATTAGTCACTGGTATCGATATCGTTCAAGAACAGCTGAGGATTGCTAGCGGTCTGCCGCTTTCAGTTAAGCAGGAAGATATTAAAATTACCGGACATGCGTTTGAATGTCGTATCAATGCCGAGGACCCGGTAAATTTTCTGCCAAGCCCCGGCAAGATCAATCATTTTCATGCGCCAGGCGGCCCAGGTGTTCGAGTGGACTCTCATTTGTATAGTGGTTACACGGTCCCGCCCTTCTATGACTCACTTATTGCCAAGCTAATCACCTATGGTGACAGCAGAGAGCAGGCCCTGATGCGAATGCAAATTGCATTAGATGAGATACTCATTGATGGCATTAAAAGCAACATTCCATTGCATAGAAATTTGGTCAGAGACTCTGGATTCAAAGAAGGTGGTGTGAATATTCATTACTTAGAGAAGAAGCTAAAGATCTAAACTCTATAAGCGCGGCAAACGTTGTTGCCGCGCTTATATTGCCAATATTATTCATAAGCCAGCGACGCTCTGATCCCGTGACTGAAGACGTTCAATTTTTGGCCATTAGCCATATCGCAATTGCCAATGACCGCTTCCAGCTGCTGCTATTGACTACAACTTTTAACTACGCTTTCAACGACAGCCCCCAATCCAACAATAAATTTAGCTCAAGCACTTGAGATAAATCCACGAGTCCATAAAACAATGTCATGGCAGCAAATCAAAGTAAATACTACGCCCGAGCACAGCGATGCTATCGAGACCTCGCTGTTAAATTTTGGCGCCGTATCCATTTCTTTCCTTGATGCCGAAGACCAAGCCGTTTTTCAACTGGAACCCGGCGGGACTATTCTTTGGGAAGCAACTGTTGTTGTTGCTCTTTTTGAAAAAACAACTGATCTGGCGGCTTGCGTTCAGTTCCTTTCAAACGATGAAAAGGTAACAAACCAACAGTCATTGCTGATCGAAAAAATTGAAGACCAAGATTGGGAGCGAGCGTGGATGGATGATTTTAATGCTATGCAGTTTGGGTCCAAGCTTTGGATTTGTCCGAGCTGGCAGACCCCACCTGAACCCGACGCCGTAAACATAATGCTCGACCCGGGCATGGCTTTCGGCAGCGGCACACATGCCACTACATCTTTATGTCTCCAATGGCTTGAGCAGGCTGACCTTAACAATGCAATTGTGATTGACTACGGCTGCGGCTCAGGAGTGCTTGCCATCGCATCAATCTTACTTGGCGCAAAGCAGGCCCTCGGTGTTGATAACGACCCTCAGGCTGTTCTCGCCACAGTGGATAATAGTGCTCGTAATAATCTCGACAACTCTGTGATTAGCGCTTATCTGCCAGATCAATTACCCTCGACTCAAGCTGACGTGCTTATGGCAAACATTCTCTGCGCTCCTCTTCTTGAGCTTTCCAGTCTTCTCGCCAGCCTGGTGAAATGCAGCGGCAGTATCGTCCTATCTGGGATTCTTGAGGACCAAGCAGACCAAATTATTGAGCAATATTCACAATGGTTTGATCTTGCGCCCCCTGCAATCGAAGACGGATGGGTACGCATTGATGGATTACGCAATACAATTACTCCACCTAGTTAGCTATCCGCATCACAATCCCCTAAACTCTCAAATTAGATCTATTTCTCTCACTTAGCGGCACTACTTTAAGTAAAATGCGCAATGGCTTTTCACGTCACACAGTGTCCCAGCTGCGAATCCACATTTAATACCAACGCCCAAGTGCTAGAAGCTGCATCGGGGCGGGTGCGCTGCGGTTCCTGTCTTTGCGTATTTGATGCCTTGGATAATTTTGTCCAAACCGACAATGTTGCCGAACAAGAATCCGTTTTTGTGGGAAGTCATCCAGAGGATTACTTCAACCCTTCCGCCTTTTTAACCCGCAGCTCATTGCAAGAAAGTTCTAGCAATCCACCCTCTCCAATCAAGCCAACGTTTGCAGATCGATCCGCATTGTTTGGCAACATTACCAAGCCCAAACCGACTCTGGAAATCAAGCCCGAGTTCAATACAGCCCTCCTCGCACAAAAACCTAACACACAACCAAACCCAAAGCCTGACGTTAAACTCGAAGAGGCAGAGGTAACGCTAAGACGAGAAAAAGACGCAGACGCATCGGAACAGATAGATGCAGAAATAGTTGCAAATATAGATACAGCAATCGAAGTAAACATAGAAAACTACCTAACCACAGATACCGATAATTCGGCGCCAGACAGCGACGTCCAACTCAATTCTCTGGGGTATCGAGACCCAAATTTTCATTTAGAAAATAGCGACCAAAACCCTGAAGATGCCACACTTTTTGTGTCGTTTTCGATGCAGCCAGGCAATGAGATAGCATCAGCGGCAGCTGAAATAAGCGAAGACCATTACCCCCAACAAGGGCCAGACACCAGCCAGTCCCGCCCAGAGCCAGCACTAACACCTTCAAGCGCGAACCGAACGGATGAAGATCATACTGGTAATAAAGAGGGTGGGGGCACTTTAGTCCCAACCGCAGAATTCATATTTGAGCTGCCGGGCCAGCTCAGTGCCGAAGAACCTAGCCCCGATATAAGCAAAAATGAAGATATCGAACTAGGAGATGAAGAGCTAACAGAGACCCAGCTAAAAGAGTCACGAAGCAATGTTACCGGTGCCTCTGATGCAACACAAAACGAATCCTGGGATTCAACTCAAGAGCTGCTCCGAATTCATGAAGAAGCTCTTAGGGACAGTGCGGAATTAAGTGTCAACGAAGAAATAAACGAATTAGTCACCGAAGTTATTACCGAGCTCTCATCAGAACTAAAAACAGAGATCCATGCAGATGTAGATGTAGATAATAGCAACCAAACTGACGCCCTGCAGCTGGACACCGATGCAAACGTGGTGACAGACCAGACTCGGAAGCATAGAGAAGCGGATTTTCTTGCAGCGATTGAGTCAAGTTTTGAACGGGAGCTTGAGCCCTTAGAATCAGAATTTTTGATCGAAGAGTTACCCCTAGGTGACGACAAGCTGAAGGAAGTTGAAGTCGAAGTCGAAGTCGAAGTCGAAGTCGAAGTCGAAAGTTTGAGCACTGAAGATATTCGTGCAAGAGCCCTAAACACCAAGTTTGAAGACGATGACGCGCTAGAAATAATCCCCGAACTTAACCTTGAAGCGCTAGGAAAGATGGCTTCCCCGCTGACGCTTACCACGGCGCAGCGGCTGCATTGGCGCTCCACATTGGTCCTCGCGCTTGCTTGCATAGCCTTATCCGCGACTTTGGTAGCTCAGTATTTTTGGTGGTACCTACCTTTATACAGTCAATTAGACCGGTTTCGACCAGCCTATGTCTTTGTCTGCCAATACGTTAGCTGCCAGCTTCCTCCCTATTCAAATCTTGATGCCATAAGAAGCGATGACCTTGCTGTTCGCAGTCACCCAGAACAACGCAATGCTTTATCTATTAATATGTCGTTTAGAAATACAGCAAGCTTTTCCCAAGCTTTCCCAGTCGTGATATTAAGTTTCAATAGTTCAGCGAACGAAATCATTGCCTTGCGAGAATTTTCGCCGAAGGAATATCTGAGTTCAGGCCTGCAAAGTGTCACGAACATGCCACCCAACTCACCGATACAGATACAACTAGAAATAATGGACCCTGGCCCGTTTGCAGTAAACTATACCCTAGCCTTTAGAAACCCTTAAGCGTTTCTAGTCCTGCGTTTTAGGCACATTAGAGATCTCAACAAGCTACCCCTGCCCTTGTCAGCCAAGCGCGGACCAAAATTAATGCTACATTTTTGTAAGACAATGATCTTAAAAATTCCTTCACTCAGCAAAATAGTGGTGAATTATTAACCAAATGCCTTCCACTCAGTTAAGCTCCCAGCTATGATAGACTGCCATTTGTGATTCGAGTTTTAAAGCCTAAATGCTCAATGTCGGCCCCTACAAACTACGAAACTCACTTTTTTTAGCTCCCATGGTCGGGGTTTCTGATGCTCCCTTTAGAGAGATTTGCAGCCAGCAAGGTGCCGGACTTACTGTCGGCGAAATGCTTCCAGCAAATAGCGAGCTTTGGAAGCGCGAACGCAACCGCCTAAAACAAGTAAAACCTATCATTGAAAGCCCTCATGTAATTCAAATCGCCGGATCAGAACCTGAAATGATGGCCGAGGCAGCCAGACTTAATGTTGAGCTCGGTGCTGATGCAATCGACATCAATATGGGTTGCCCAGCTAAGAAAGTTTTGAAAAAAGCGGCGGGATCGGCGCTGCTAAAAGATGAAAAATTGGTGGCGGAAATTTTGAAAGCTGTTGTCTCCAGTGTCTCCGTGCCGGTGACGCTAAAGATTAGAACAGGCTGGTCACCGGACACACGCAACGGAGTCACCATAGCCAAGATTGCTGAACAAGCAGGCATTCAACTTCTCACAGTTCATGGTCGCACTCGAGCCTGCAGATTCATGGGCAATGTAGAGTACGACACAATTGCTGAGATTAAGCAGGCCATCTCCATTCCTATCATTGCCAACGGCGATATCGACTCTCCCGCCAAAGCCAAAGCGGTGCTTAACCATACTGGAGTAGACGGCATTATGATCGGCCGCGCAGCTCAAGGCAGACCATGGCTTTTCAATGAAATAGAGCACTATTTGAAGACTGGCACAGTGCTGCCTCCGCCGCCACTGGCGGTTCAAGCTAGAATAATCGAGAGTCACTTGAATAAACTATATGCCTTTTACGGCGAGCACAAAGGCGTATTGTTCGCTCGTAAGCACGTCGCTGAATATGTAGCTGACTTGCCCGAAGCAAAATCATTTAGGGCACAGTTCAACAAATTCGAAGACCCACAAAACCAATTAGAAGCCCTGCAAGAATACTTTGCTATTCTGGAAGGGACAATCGGAGCCCTCGCTGCATGAACAAGCTAGAAGAATCATCAGAGATTAGTTTTCAAACCAACTCCCAAATCGAATCTTTTGCCACCCAGGAGAGCACGCTTCGCACCGAAGTGGACAAGGCACTGCACCGATATTTTATTCATTTGGAAGATGAGCCAGTTACCGATCTTCATCAAATGGTGATGTCAGAAGTAGAGGCACCATTGCTACAGGCGGTCATGCGCTACAGCGGCAATAATCAAAGTAAGGCGTCTACCATGCTCGGCTTGAATCGTGGTACGCTTCGAACCAAATTGAAGCAGTATGGGCTTCTCTAACGCCGAGCAGCAAGGCAATAGATCTTAGTTTTAAAAGCCAAAACAATACCTAATTCAACAACCAACTCGAGATATTTAATTCTATGAGCTCAGAAAATTCTGGCGCCATTCGTCGCGCATTGATCAGTGTTTCCGACAAAACAGGTCTTATTCCCTTTGCCCGATCCCTCGCGGCAATGGACATAGAAATCCTATCCACGGGCGGAACCTACCAAAAACTGAAAGCTGAAAACATACCAGCAATCGAAATATCTGATTACACCGGCTTCCCAGAAATGATGGATGGCAGAGTTAAAACCTTACACCCCAAGGTCCATGGCGGGATTCTAGCAAGACGTGACCAAGATCAAGAGGTTATGGAGAAACACGACATTCCTCCTATTGATCTAGTGGTGGTTAACCTTTATCCGTTCGAAGCAACAGTTGCCAATCCTGATTGCGACCTTCTCACAGCGATAGAAAATATTGATATTGGCGGGCCTACAATGCTGCGAGCAGCTGCCAAAAACAACCGCTACGTATCTGTGGTTGTCAACCCAAGTGAATATGATGGAATCATCGAGCTTCTGAAACAAAATGGTGGCGCCTTAAATCAACAAACACGCTTCGATTTAGCAGTCAAAACCTTTGAACATACGGCCGCATATGACGGTGCTATCGCCAACTATTTGGGCACCAAACTAGAACCCGAGTTAAATGCCCAACCCAAGGACGAAGTAGTGGCGTCGGATCCATTTCCACGCACCTTCAACACTCAATTCATCAAAAGCCAGACCATGCGTTATGGCGAAAACCCTCACCAAAAAGCGGCTTTCTATATTGAAAGCAATCCCGGCGAGGCTAGCATTAGCACCGCCAAACAACTTCAAGGCAAAGCCCTTTCTTATAACAACATAGCCGATACCGATGCTGCTCTGGAATGCGTGAAATGTTTCGATGAACCGGCCTGCGTAATCGTTAAACATGCGAACCCTTGTGGCGTTGCTGTAACTGATTCCATTTTGAGCGCCTATGAGAAAGCCTTTCAAACCGATCCTACTTCTGCTTTTGGTGGCATCATCGCCCTCAACCGCGAGCTGGATGCCGCAACAGCAGCGCGAATTGTAGAGCAGCAGTTCACCGAAGTTATTATTGCGCCTAGCGTCTCTGCCGAAGCACTTGCTATCACAGGGGCGAAAAAAAATGTTCGTGTGCTTAGCTGTGGCCAATTGTCTAAGCAGCGGTTAACAGGATTGGACTACAAAAGAGTCAATGGCGGCTTGCTGGTGCAAGATCGAGATATTCACCAACTCCAACCGAGTGATCTTAAGATTGTTAGTGCCCGCGCTCCTTCTGATAATGAAATCCAAGATTTGATGTTCGCATGGTCAGTAGCGCAATACGTTAAATCAAACG
>TARA_B110000208_G_scaffold130576_1_pt1 | contig 12286 bp, 19 predicted proteins | sample TARA_B110000208 | Tara Oceans TARA_B110000208 (sample SAMEA4397426) | marine metagenome | biome: Polar Biome; feature: [SRF] surface water layer (ENVO:00010504); material: water (ENVO:00002006), including particulate matter (ENVO:01000060) such as... | depth 5 m
GGTAACTAATCCTCATTCTCATCGTAGAAGGAACAACATACTACTAGTCTGAGTTACCAGACTCGTTCTTTACTTATTCTCCAAATCATGTGTGTGTAATGCTAATAGAGCATAATGCAACACCTTCACAAGATCCTTTCGGTGATCTGATACGTCACCCTTGTTTCCATAACGTGCATTATACTTATCCACATTACCTAGAAAGAAACCCATACCATGCCCGCGATCAATAATGACTTCACTGGATTGAATACCAGAAGTGCAATAGTGTGCGTTGTACGTCGAGTCAATGTAATTCTTAAACTCTTCTATAAGTTTACCTTCGTTAAATTTGTAATCTATAGTACCGATATCTGCGGCAGATTTCATTGTAATCCCTGCGGTGCGATCAATATCCTTATAGTGACTGAATACAAAGTCATCTGTATCACGTAAACCAACTTGGTTAAAGCTTTCAAAGACATCTGTATCAGAAACAGGCCATCCTGAATTCAATTCAGGAACAGGCATCCTATGTTCATATGGAGCGCAATCGACTGGGTAGGTTTCTCCATCAAAAGGTGGAGTGTGTGCGTATATTAATTTACTCATAAAAATTCTCTCAAAAGTGCTGATCCCAGCATTACCATCATAACGGAGTTTAGTATAATCAGTGCACGGTCTTCCCACATCACTGACACCCACGCCCAAAGTCCTGTACCGACAAATCCTACGGCAAGATCGTACAATCTCCAATCAGGCCCTGCTTGTCGAAACATTACAGCAGTGAGGATGCAAACAGTCGCAGCCCATTTCACATACCAGTCAAGATTATCAGGGTACCATTTAGTATCAGGTTTCATAATATATCCATTTCATTTATTGGTACGAGTGAGAGGACTTGAACCTCCACGTCTTGCGACACTAGAACCTAAATCTAGCGTGTCTACCAATTCCACCACACTCGCATTCTGGCTCCGAAGGTTGGGATCGAACCAACGACCAATTGATTAACAGTCAACTGCTCTACCGCTGAGCTACTTCGGAATTACTTACTAAGACTCTATTATACTACAAACGACACTGTCTGTCAAGAGGCCTGTAGAGATAATATGTCTTGATTTGAAAACCCACGCTTCACTAGTTCATTACGAAATTTAACTTTAATCTTGGGCATACTACATCTTCCAAACTCTTCTAAAAGACTAGGAGTAGGAAGGGCGTGCATATAATATCTTGTGACCTTAACCTTTCCGGTTGTGCGGTCTTTAACTTCTGAATCTTCTTTGTACTTTATAGGCATAACGATAACTCTCTCAATTAATAATATGGCATCCCATAGGGGAGTCGAACCCCTGTTGCCGCCGTGAAAGGGCGGTGTCCTAGGCCACTAGACGAATGGGACATTGTTCGGCTATTATAACAAAAAGGATCTGGTCTGTCAATAGATCTTTTCTACTAAAATGGTAATTTCTCCAATAGAACTTCGTACCATGATTGCCCAATCGAACACATCAACATGTACAGCATCATACTGGTAATCTTTGGTGATCTCTTCTGCAGCACGATCTATTGCCCGTTCTGCGTCACCATACACACAGATTAATCCGCCTGTGTGATCGTATAATATATATGCATTATCTACGTCCGTGTCTTCCGAGAATAAACCTGTTGGAAGTTCTGCATAATCGATTGTCATTAGTATTCCTCTTTATAGAAAATGTGATCACCAATCCTACCTATAAGTCTCATCTTTTCGTGGTAACTCCACGTTGGATTTACATAGTCAGCATGGTAATGCGTAGATCCTTCTGTTAAACCATTATGCTTAGTATAGTACATCATGTCATGTGCAATATCTTTTGCACGTAACCAAGAGTATGTTTCTAACGGTTCATCAGAGAGACCGTCACAATACCAACTAAACTGGCACTTATTCTTCCTTGGTATTTCTAGACCTCTATCGAGGCCCCACTGACTATATACCGCTTGCTTTACAACACCACATATCGTTGATGGGTATCGTCTATCCTGTACTCTATTTAGAGTAACGTCTGCGACCGCATACTGACCGGCAAGACTTTCGCTTCTTGCCTCATGGTATATATTCATTGCGAGACATTCAAGTTCTCGTTCGTCTTGCATATTAGGGGTTTCTGCATGAACAAAAGTAATGTAACCTAAAAAGGCAAGCATAGAAATCGAGATATATAAACGCACCATAAAGTTCTCCTAAGATTAAAGAGCTATTATACACTTATTGGGAGAAGATGTCAAACAGTTTTTCGCAAAAGTTTTAGAAGTTTATCTAATTTCTTTTGTTGTTTTGGGGTGGGATTGTCGCCTACCTTAGATAGTAGGAAGACATATTCTTTAGCGAGATTCGACTGGTAGTTCATTGTAGTTCCTCTGTGTTAGAGTGTCATTATACTACAATGAACTTCCCTTGTCAATCATTTCTTAGCGAGTTTTCTTTTTCTTTTCTGAGGCAATCCACTTCTTAGATTTGGCATTATCGATAGGTGCCTCAGTGAATCTTGTTACGTCTTTGTATGCACGAAGAGTTTCGGCAGTCCAGTCTTTACCATCTGAGTTATCGACAACTAGAAAGTTCTTCTTACCGAACAAGGTCTGGAATGCACCTATGTTGTTTTGGATCTCTTGCCAATATTCTTTGACCATATCATCAGGTAGTTTTCTCGCTCTTGCGCGATTTCTAGCCATAGCAGTTTCTAGGTCAGTGTTGACGAATATCATCGCAACATCATATCCAATCTTTTTAAGGTCTTTTGCTTGGGTCTTCATCTTTTCAAGATTCTTACCAGTACCGTCGACGACTAATCCTAACCGACCTTTAATATACATCTCCAGTCTAGTTTTAGTTATTGCAGTAGCCTTACCTCGCAGTTCTTGACCTTTAATAGAAAAGATATTCTCAGGACTCATTTCTAGTCCTGCTTTCTTTAGTCCTGCTTCGAACGCATCGTCAGAATTACTCACTCTATAACCCATAGAGGTTAATCCAGTCTTACCGACTATGAAAGACTTACCTGATCCAGGCCCGCCTGCAAGAAAGACTGCTTTGAAGATTGCAGGGTCGTTGACCCCTTCGTTCAGGAATGTTTTAAAAGTTTTCATTACCAAGGTTGTCCTGTCCACAATCCAATAGCAACTTCGACAAGATCTGCTTTCTTTGTCGGAAGACGACCAGACTTACCTTTAGTTTGAATGTACGTTTTTAGTTCTTTAATTGTTAGTTTAGAGAATCTTTCTCGTTGTGCCGCGATCTCTTCTTTAGATGGGCCGGCAGAAACATATCGAACATTGTCACCACGTTTACTGTACCATATACCTACTAGTACTGCGATTACTAAAAAAATACCAACTGTTATTACGGTATCACTCATGTGATTACTCCAAAGTTATATTATACTGGTTATATTTATACGTTTTGTTGACTTGACTTAGCGAATGTTTCGTGTAGAAAGTCTGCGAATATTACTTGAGTCTTCTCGCCGGGATGACCAAATTCTTTCATGTCGTCTATACGTCTACAAATAGTGAACATATCATCACCACGACCCATCCCAACTCGACTAGTGTCTTTTAAACTACCTATAGAATCTGTTAACCATTTACCGTAGTCTGGTATAGAACCTATAAGATGTTTCTTAGCAAGCGGAGTATTAGATTCAAATCCTTTAGCATCTGTCAATATAGACATAATGTTAGTCCAGTTTCTTGTGTGGAAAACACCTTGGATTAATTCTATCCCAGCTGCATCACACATGATCTCAAGTGCCTTCATCATACTGAGAGTGTGCATGATATCTGTCTTAGAATCATATGCAGTATCATACCACTTTTTCATACTAGCTCTTTTTTTATCGCAGTATATCATCTCTGTACGTAATTCTGAGTACTGTGTAACATCAATCTGTCTGCCGATCTTAATTTCACGCTCCGGTGGCATATACTCTACGATTTCTGCACGTTGCCATGCAGACCACATAACTACCAGATGAGTCACCTTACCTCGATTATCATCATTATGAAGGAAGTCTGTAACTTCCCTAAAGATCTTATCGTTACAGGCACCACATATACCACGGTTCACATAGTCAATACCTAGTTTCCTAGCAAGTATTGAAGTGAAAGTGAGTCCCCAGTGACTAGGGGGGTCTTGGTCAAATCCTTCTAACTCATCCCCCCATACAAAACTACATCCAGCAGTTAGTAACATTACTTAAATAACTCCTCGTACAATTCGAATACTTCGCTTGATTGGGTGCGTTGCTCTTCCATATTCTGTTTGTGATAAATGGTGGCAAGTTTACGAAACGCCTTCTTGTCTACTTCGTATTTCTCGTTAGTCGCTTCTACGATATCTTTCATTAATTCTTTCTCTGCGTCAATCCGCAGCATACTATCTGACATCTCTCTAATTGCGTCTGCAACCTTTTTCTTATCATCGGGACTAATCATATTATACAATTACCTTAATTGAGTTATACTGCGATTTGTATGCCACTGACCGCTTGTGTCCATGCGGCAGCGAAGTCTTTGTTTGTTGCCGTACATAACACATACTGCTGAAACACAACCGTATCGGGATTTTCTTCACTGGTCATACATACACCACGAGCAAAACCAATACCCTGTTCACCAGTAATCAACATACGTGGGTCTTTTAGAGTTACCGTACCATCGGCACTAAAGTTATCTAACCTCCCAACATACTCACCACTCACTGTCACTACTGTTACTACATCATTAGTCTTCATTATTCACTCTCTATTTCATCAATTAACATATCACGCATTGCTCTCGCTTGCGCATCTTCGGGGTTGTTCACATTGCCACCATTAACAAACTTGTAGGCTAGTGTGATTCTCTGGCACCCTGCATAGGCAGCATGCCAAAAATGTAAATCTTCTTCTTCTCTCGAACCAAAGTAATAGTGTCTGCATTGCCAGCCAGGCACATCGTGGATACGAGTAATTTGATCAGTCTTTTTATCGTAGTATTCGAAATACCCTTCTCCGGTTTCTGACCATGTAAACAATACTTGATACGCACTCGCATCATAGTTGTTATGCCAACCAACAAAACCGCCAGGCGGATAGTATGAAAGTAATGCGGATGTATGTGCGCCAATTTCTGCAGCGAAGTCGTATTTGACCTTCTGCATAAACGCACCCCACATTTCCTTATCTTCACGAACCATTTTAGATATAGGTTGTGCAAAGTATCTATCAGGTGGCCCTACTAGTTCAGGATATCTGGAGAGACAATCGTCTAAGTATAAACGAGAAGTGTAGTAGTCACCTTTAGTGATATCGCTACGCTCATTATACGTCCAGTACTTCTCATCGTTATGTGATGGTTTGGACAACATCTCATCAGAGAATCCATTCAGGACATCCAACATTTCTTTATTACGAATTACAACTTCACTCATGACTAGTAATCGCCTTCCTCATATTTTTCATTAGCACGTTTCAAAGCATCGTCACTGACTGCTCCCATTTCTATCAGGTAGGTAACCGCTGCGGAAATTCCTTCCTGTCTTCCCATTTTTTTACCTATTATATTAGCAACAAACATAAGACATAATACAAATATGGTATGTGTGAGTGGATCCATTATAGATTCCTTATAAAGTAAAACCTTCAAACTTCTCTGCGGAAATTCGTTGGCCTGAGTTAGAGTTATCAAAAACTGGGCCATGATCTACTTCTTTATTTAGTGGTGAATCGTTTTGATCCACATCAAACAACCTCATCTTACTACGGTCAATACCTACCACAAATCTCTGGTGGGCATTGGGATCACCGTATCGGTTCTTCAATTGTTTGACTAATATCTGTCCATTAGCAGTTAGTTCATCATTACTAATGAGTGCAAACATCAAGTCAGTTGTCGCTGGCAGTCCAAACGATTCAGAGGTATCCTCTAGACCAACATCGTCGTTAGAGTATCCAGAGCGAGTAGTCTGGGTGGCAGATACAACCGGAACATTGAACTCTACAGCAAGTCCACGCAATTCTTCAGCAATAGACTTAATATATGTATATGAGTTGATAGACCCACCCATGGCTTTCATACGAGCAGACGAACATATGTTTAGGTAATCGATAAAGATTATGTCCGCTGTGAACTTCTTCTTTAGTTTCAACTCGTTAAGTAAAGCACGGAAGTGAGACGCGTTTGCCGCACCAGTCGGGTATTCTTTAATGATCAACTTACCATTAGTCTTATCAGCAATACCCTTAACACGATCTGTGAACATATCTTTGCTGAGATTTCCTAACTGGTCGATAGGGACATTCAGTAAGTTAGCATCGATTCTTTCTGCGATACGTTCTTCGGACATCTCCATCGTAATATACAATACATTCTTGCCCTGAGTAAGTGCTGCCGCTGACGCATGACACATAAACAGAGATTTACCAACACCAGTACCAGCAAGTGCGACAGTAAGCGTCTTATTAGGAAGACCACCCTTAGTAATACGGTTGAAGTAATCCAAGTCCCAAGGAAGACGTTCTTCATCAGTGTGATAGAAATCCCACCGCTCGTCAACACTCTCTAGATAATCATGACCAATGTTAGTATCAAATGACACTGACAATGCTTTGGACAGTACTTCGGGGATTGCATTCTTAGATAATTCTTGGTGTTTACCATCGATGATAGAGATAGACTCCATCACTGCATTGAATACTGCACGGTCTTGACACCACTTCTCAGTACGTTCAGTTAACCAGTCCATGTCTTCTTCGGCATACTTAAAGATATCCGGTAGAATATCCATAGTGTGACGATAGTGTTCATCCGACATTCTATCCTCAGAATCAATCTCAATCTTGAGTGCTTCTTTGGAAGGAAGGTTATTGTACTTCGCGATATAGGCGGTGAACTCTTTGAAGATACTTTTGTAAGTACCCTCAAAGTATTCAGGTGAGAGGAAGGGGGCGACCTTCCTCATGTAGGGATCGTTAGTCAGTAGATTCCGTAGAATCGTCTGCTGTAGGTTGATGTCCGTCATGTGTATCCTTTTTAAATAATGAGCCAGTGTCTATCGCTGCGTCTAGGATGTCCCCTAACACTTCACTGGCGAACTCTTGCAATGCAACATGATCACTATTATACACGCTTGTGTCGTCTGTGTCAACCACTTCGAAGCTAAAACTTATATTTTGCTCCTCGCCATTAATTCGTACATTTTCAAAACGAATCGTTACGTCTCCAAAAGGAGAGCGAAGAAGATCAACATTCCATGCGTCCTTACCATCGACTACAGTAGGTACTAATTTGTAGTCGATGTTCTCAGAAGGTTTATCTAGATCTAATGTTTTCATTATGCAATTTCCTGTTCAAGAATCAATTCTGGATTGATTTCGCTTTGATATCCTATCTGATAAGTCTTCTGTAGGAATGTAGCAAAGTCACTTGTTTCGAAAATAGGTGCCCAGAACTCATTGGACAAAGTGTCCTTGGTACGGAACTTCTTATCTTCTGCTTCAGTACCGTGACAACGAGAGTACCAACCATTACTTGGTTTGATAACATACCCACCAGCCAATGCAACTTCGAGGAGACCAGAGTTCTTCTCAACACCACCATCCCAAGATACAGAGATTGGAATCTTAGACTGCTCTTTCACAAACCGAGACTTCTCCACCTTGATAACAAAATCATAACCAGTCACTTCGGTACCAGTCTTATTCTGTCGACGACCGATAATCCAGATATTGTCGGCAGAGTAATATATACCAGTACCACCACTAACTATATCTTTCGGAAACAAGCCAATCTCTTTATATGTGTGATTGATTGCAAGCATCGGGATATTCTTCATCGCCAGATACGGAGTTGACATACGGAACAGACCTTTCAGTGCCTTCGCACGTGACATGTCGGCAACACCTTTCTCGTTCAGTGCATCGTCAAGTTCTTTCTTAGACGCAAGGTTACCAATAGAATCAATAACGATAATGACATCGTCTTTGCGGTCTAGGTTCTCTAGTTGACCGATCAAGTCAAACTTTAGTTCTTCGACGTTAGCAATAGGTGTATGCAACACTCTACTAGTATCGATACCAAACTGTGCGAAGTATGACTGAGGTGATCCAAATTCGGAATCATAAAATAACATCACTGCATCGGGTTTGGCTTCAAGGTATGCGCCTGCCATCAATAAAGCGAACGATGTCTTAAAGTGTTTAGATGGCCCTGCAAGAACTGTAAGGCCTGGCGAAATACCACCATCTACAGAACCCGACAGTGCGACGTTAACCATCGGAACGTCGGTAGGGATCATCTCTTTTTCGGTGAAGAATTTACTCGTCGATAGGATCGCTGTTTCCTTTATCTTTGAGTTCTTCTTTAGTTTGTCCATTATGCTCATTATTTACTCCAAAATCTACAAATGTTATATTATTTACTTTCTCACGTTCATCAAGGTCATATTGTACACGAAAGGCACTATTGATGTCAAGTACCTTCTCTAACAAATCGAAACTAGTTGTAGTTCCGTCTGCAAAATCATGCTTAGAAAAATCTAAGAATGCTCTTGTGTCTTTGGGGAGACATGCTCCACCGAATCCACGTTTACCATCAAAGCCTGGGACTCGTGTATGTCCCATACCAACACGGTCATCAGCACCAACGGCACGGACGATAGTATTATAGTTACAACCATACATGTTGACCAGATCATATAACTGATTAAAGAATGTGATCTTAGTAGACAGGTATGAGTTAATAGTATATTTAACAAACGACGCTTCGTATGCAGTCATACGACGATAGTCATCAGACTGACACCCACCGAAGATTTCATACACGTCAATAAGTTCTCTCGCTGCTAATGGAGTACCACCCATAACATGGAACTTGGCATTTACGAAATCTGCCTTAGCATTCTTCTCAGTCAAGAACTCAGGGTTGTAAACAAATCGGTCTACCATTTCTCTACTCATTATAGAATAGAGACGGTCTATTGATTCTGGAGTGATCGTTGATTTAACAACGACCAGAGAGTCGGTCATACTCAAACACTTAATGACCGAAGCTTCTACTATACTTGAATTTACTGAACCGTCATCATTAGACGGTGTAGGTGCACATATAAAGAAGCATCTAGGGTGACGCTCAGCAGGAATATCTGCTAGACTATCAACACTAGTTTCATATCTTGGATCATAGTAGTTGAAGTCTACCAGCGGATGAGTAAATGCATACTCAACTGCCTGACCAACAAATCCATGTCCCACAATCCCTATTCGGAATCGTGTCAGGTCACCTTCTGGTATTACACTAGCCATTATTTAATCCCATTGTAAGTTTTATACCATTCATAAAATCGTTCAACACCTTCTGCAATACTTACCTTCGGGTCATAACCAAGTGCTTGTAACTTAGCAGTATTAGACCAAGTCTCTAAAGTATCCGCAGGATGTTGGGGAGCAAGATTCTTAATTGCTTTCTTCCCAGTTTGTTTCTCGATCTCACCAATGAAGTCTAGCAACTCGACTTGTTCACCACGTCCAATATTAAATATCTCTCCCGACAGATTGTCATTGTCTAGGACAACTTCAATACCATCTAGGATATCTTCTACGAAAGTGAAGTCCCTTTTCATCTTACCGTAATTATACACTGTTATTTCCTTTCCGTCAAGTATATTCGTAGTAAAATCGAATAATGCCATATCGGGACGACCCCAAGGGCCATATACTGTGAAGAAACGTAGACCAGTAGTGTTTAAACCAGACGACTGCATCTGACACTCATTCGCCCACTTGGTATAACCATATGCGTTTAACTGTTTACCAGTCTCTTCACCTTCTGTCCACGGAGTCGGGGATCCAGCATATACACAAGACGTTGACGCATATATGATACGAGTCTCCGGTAGATGTTGTTTACAGATATCAATAAGGTTCTGTGTAGCATCTATGTTATTTGCGTGGTACGACTTCTCCTTTCCCATAGAATCACGAACGCCTGCCATTGCGGCAAGATGAATAATAGTATCAGGTTTAAAGTCTCTGAGTAGTGCTTCCAGTTTCACTTCATCTTTTAAATCACATCCCCAGATATCTAGGTTGAAGTGTTTCATTCGGTCAACTTTCAATTCAGGATCATACAGATGCCTATTGAAATTGTCGATACCTTTTACTGTAAGTCCACGTTCCATCAATCGAGCAGACAACTGTGATCCGATAAATCCAGCTGCACCTGTTACTAGTACTTTATTCATTTAACTATTCCTGTAAATATATTCTAATGCCCTATCTGCTTCCACAGTCAGGGGCCTATTTTCATACCAATTACCAGTCTCAAGATCAAACTCTCTGCACAAATCAGAAATCTGAGATGATGTTATTGGATATCCTTTTGCAAATGCATTGCCAGCGACAGCAAGCATTATCTTATACATCTTAGAATACCAACCAGTTTCGTTAATCGTTTGGTATTCTATCGCCAGGCGCTTTGGCCAGAACGGACAGTCTCTATAAGATGACCATCTAAAGTCAGTATTATTTAGACCGTCCTTACGGTGTTGGATTACTGCCTGCTGCATTCCTAGAGGTAGTTTGTCTAAGAAAGAGTTGCCAGTCTTTTCATGGTAAGGGTGTTTCGCAATCAACTCAGAAGTATTGAGTGGAGTACCTTCATTATTAAAAAAGAATGAATATGCGCCAGGATATTGAGCAGGGACATAGTACATACGTGCGAGATCTTTGGTCTGCGGATCTCCCATCTCACCCAACTCAGTATTCAATGCATACCAGAATGCCTTGATACGTTCATTATCAATATGCTCGTCCATTTCAAAAACGATACGGAACTTTAGATGTTCTTCACGAGAACTTGCCGTACTATAGACAATGTAATTATACTGACCAAATCTTTCTTTAAGATTAGTTTTTATTTCATGAAGTGGAACATCAACCATAAAATCGTCAACGTCCACAGCGCACCAACCGCCCCAATGTAAAGTGTTCGCGTTACTACGCGTCGTACCAGACTTGAACACAGCAGGACTAATAAGAGCAGAAGAATTCCTACCACCTTTTTCACCTTTAATCTTTGACAGTCCTTCTAATAGGCTTACGAACTCGCCCCAAGACTTAACCGCAACCGTGCGATGAGTCTTGTTATCAAACTGATTTTTAAATATAGTTAATTCGTAATTCATGTGGCCATTATACCATAACGTTGGGTGTCTGTCAACCGAAGAATACCAAGTTGTTGGGTCTCCAATTCTCATAGAGAGAGAACAAATCTTCTTTGGTGTTGACCTCCCCCCTATCCCATGCATACAACCACTGCTCTGCTAATTCAGTAGGAACCCATCCTCTTTGTTTATGTGGATGATTCTCAAAGAACAAACAGATAGCATGGATGCACGCCATATGAAATGCATCCTTTTCATGGGGTTTCAATAGAAGCGACCATCTGTTATTTTTAGGTGTTGCCCTCGGATGAGGGTTTCTTCTCATTACATAATGACTATGGTAAGAACTCTTACCCTCTGGGACGGCAACTAGAATAGTGTCTCCTATATTTGCGGTGTCTCGTGCAAGGATTGGGTTGGTTATTTTATGCATCTCTTGAATATGACCAGAGGCGACACGTTGATCATAGTCTTGCATTCTGATCCGCATAAACACATCACGCTTAGTGATAATTTTTCCGCTCGTTTGGAGACTACTCAAGTATGTTAACAAGTCATCTTCGTTCTCTTTTGGGGTTCCCCAGTAAAGATGTTCTGCATTCACACACCGCCCATCATTACAGGCATGACAGGCATGATAATCATTTCCTGTTGGCAGATTAGTATTCGTAAACTCTGCCAGTGCTTTGCGATATACATGTGATGGTGCGCGGTTATTATACAGAGTATCATTAATAATACATGGAGTATTCAAGTCAACATGAGACATCCTATAACTACGAGACTCTTGATCTACTAAAAGTTCGGCATCTATCATATCACAAGACCCTTTTCCTTCCATATACCCTCTATGAATTTTCCCATCTCTTCATTAACCCATTCTTTTGTTGCGGCATTCAATGGTTGAAAACCGTGGGATTGGGTTTGAACCAATAGTTCCTCAAATTTATGTCTATACAACCAATAGGTATCATATTGTAGGGAGTTATTAAATTCCTCTGCACTCGTTATAATCCACTTATCCATGTATTCTTCATCCATAACATTTGGTGCTTCTCCATGACACACAGAACAAAGTAATCTGTAGTATTGTGGTGAATCATACTTAGGGTCGTA
>TARA_B110000208_G_scaffold130120_1_pt1 | contig 12184 bp, 8 predicted proteins | sample TARA_B110000208 | Tara Oceans TARA_B110000208 (sample SAMEA4397426) | marine metagenome | biome: Polar Biome; feature: [SRF] surface water layer (ENVO:00010504); material: water (ENVO:00002006), including particulate matter (ENVO:01000060) such as... | depth 5 m
GCCGACTACGCCACAGAACACGTAACAATGACCGACGCATTTCGGAATCCAACTGCATGTTCGTGTCTAATTTTTGGAGGGACATCTCTATCAGTAGGAAGTAACGAGTTCGAATCCGAAAAAGCCTCGCATGACTCAACTAAAGAATAGGCGGATTGCTCCTGCAAGAATGAATCATCTCTGATTCTTGATACGATAAAGCCCCATATGCCCGACCACAGTGTAATGTGCTGCAGCATGATCGAGCAATTAAATGACTCCGAATAAATACACACGAATCGATCCACGAACAAGCGACTGGGCGCCGCTGCGACTGCCTCAGCAGTCCCGTAGAGCGCTATTTCAAGAGACGATGCAAGGCAGCACTCATATCCTTGATTCGATATGGCTTCGGCACGACGGCTTTAAATCCGGCTGCTTCGTACTCGGACATCACATTCGAGGTAGAGTAGCCACTCGATGCCACTGCGATCAGTCCCGGGTCATACTCGGATAAAATCCGACATGCTTCTTCGCCGCCCATCCCGCCAGGTACGGTTAAATCAAAAACCACCACATCAAATGGCTTACCCGCCTCTTTGCCCTTTTTATACGCTTCGATGGCTTCGTCGCCATTGGCCGAGAGCTCTACCTCATAGCCCAGTACTTGCAAAATCTCGCCGGCTACCGTCATCATCGCCTCCATGTCATCCATCACCAGAACACGCCCATGGCCGTGGTAGATCGTATTATCCTCCTGCGTCGACGCGGCAACTTTTGCCGTTTTCGGCAGATAGACCTTAAATGTTGAGCCCTCGGATACGACCGATTCTACAGTCATTAGGCCATGATGGCTCTTCATAATTAAATAGGACAACGCCAAGCCAAGGCCATTGCCAGCCGTCTTCGTGGTAAAATACGGATTGAAGATACGCTTCAAATTATCTGGCGTGATGCCGCCCCCCTGGTCCTGCACCGCGATGCAAAGGTAATCGCCCGGCGACAGCGAAGGGATTTTTCCACTGCGGACACGCTCACATGTTAAATCTATACGAATGATGCCCCCCTCGGGCATTGCTTGGTCAGCATTGATGATAAGGTTATTCACGACCTGACTGATCTGCCCCTTATCGGCATCAACCGACCATAAATTATCATCCTTATGCACTTCGCATTTCACATTCGAACCACGAAGAATGAATTGCGCACTATCCTCCACCAATTGATCGATGGTGGTGGCCTTCAGGAGCGGCGTACCACCCTTCGAAAAGCTAAGTAATTGCTGAGTCAAGGAGGCCGCCTGTAGCCCCGCCTTCTCTGCTAAAAGCAGTTTCTTCGAATTAACATCTCCCTCATCCAGCCCCATACGCACCATGGAAACATTCCCTAACACAGCAGTCAGAATATTATTCAAGTCATGCGCAATACCTCCGGCTAATAAACTAATCGAACGCATTTGCTCAGCCTGAAAGAGTTCTTTCTCTGCGTTCTTATACGACGTCACATCGTTCAGTACAACGACGTAGCCATGTTGACTCGGATCGCCCTCAGGTATGCAACGCATCTCCACGGAGACCAAGATTTTGGCGCCGTCGTCTCCCTCTAAAGAAATATCCATCTCCGGCGTGATTTCGTGGGAAAGGAACGCGCTAGCTGGATCTGTGATTAACTTGCCTGTCTTCAGATGTCGCAACTTCAGCACATCGCCTAAACGCTGGTTGCGCGCACTCTCAAGGCTCATACCAATCAGCTTCACGGCTGCTTGGTTCATGCGCTCGATCTCATTATTTGGCTTCACTACAATCACAGCGCCTGCGATCAAATCCAAGGTCAGCGCAAGCCACTCCTGCTCTTGTTGCAAATCCAACTCCGCACCACGGCGTAGGGTCACATCTCGCAAAATCACCAACAGCGCACTGTCCCGCTCCCAGACTAAATCCAGCGCGTTGAGATCCACCAAGCGTGTGCTCTCTTTAGGCCCTGGAATCTCCAATTCGAGCCGCTTACCTCGCTCGACTTCAAACGGAAATATTTCTCCGACCAGTGACTCCGGATCCACCTCCAAGAGCTGAGCCGCCGCAGGATTTAAGAACTTAATCTCGTACTCCTGAGTCAAAATCAACATGGCATCCGTATTCGCATCAAAGGTCGGTCGCAGCAGCTCAGCACTGTGCTGAAGCTCTCGAGTCTGCGATTTTAATCGGTTCAACCGATTGGCTCGTTCCATCGCAGAGCGGATCGAACGACGCAGCACCTCACCGCTCAAACGATCCTTACACAAATAATCCTGCGCGCCTTCCTGCAGGGTCTTGAATGACAACTCTTCATCATCCGCGCCAGTCAGCACGATGATGACCTCATCCCGAAAAATGCCAACCACCGCTTGTAAAGTCGCGATTCCGCAACTATCTGGTAAGGACAGGTCGAGAAGAATGAGGTCGAACGTCTGTGCCTGCAAGGCCTGCAGCCCATCGGCAAGGCACTTTACCGCGTGTATCTCAAAACTTAGGTTAGACTGCTCCAAGCACTCACCGACGAGATCCACATCCGCTAAGTCATCTTCAAACAACAATATCTTAATGGGCTCTTTCGGTTGCTTCGCCATAGTCATACAATAAAAATTATATCAAGTGCCATACGGCCGGACAAATCAATCTCTTATCGAAGGCGCGCACAGCTTAGGGAACATCACATGGGAAGTACCCGCTCACCACACTCGAGAAGCAATCTAAGCTCGCCGCGATGCCAGTATAACTGATAGTGCGCGGTGCCGTGCACTGCAAGACACTCACTCCGCGACTCTAAGCTGCCAGACTCCAGTGCTATGCTAGCATTTGCACGCTTTCATGAGGCTAAAAATTTAGTCGTCACGCAGGCCAATCCTCGCTATATTTAAAGATCGCTGCTCATGTCGGGCGCATTCTCTTATGTCGGTTCTCACAGGTCACAGCGTCGTAAAATACTTTACTCTTCCTTTCAACGAGGTGGAGATTAAAAACTGGGCAATGGCTCAAAAAGAGGCCCTCGCCGGCCCCGTCACGTTCGCCCAACTATTCACCACCCCGGAATGCAGCCGCCGTGCCAAAGAAATCATGGAAATCGTGCAGATCTATGCACACGTGCCTACGATCATCGGCTGCTCGGCCGGCGGCCTGATCGCCGGGAACCAAGAGATTGAAAACGAAGCTGGCTGTTGCATCGCGCTCTACCAACTGCCGGGCACACAAGCGCGCGCGATTCATCTGCCACTGGACGTCTTTGAGCCAGCGGATCGAGCCGCAAAAATTCGTGACGCGATTGGGCCACATCCTGAAAACGTCAATGCGTGGACCCTATTTGCCTCCTCCGAGAGTATTGGCAACGAAGCATGGCTGCCCGATTGGGACCACGCCACCGAACATCGCACCACAATTGGTGGATTTGCTTGTGCTGCTTCCGATGCACACGAATCCGCGCTTTACCTAAACGGCGCAGTGCACACCGACGGCGCGGTTGCACTGGGCCTCGAAGGCGCCGTGACCATCGAACCGCTGATCTCGCAAGGTTGCCGCCCCGTCGGCTCGCCGTGGACGATTACGCAAGCCGAAGACAACGTCATTCACCAGATCGGCAACCGCCCAATCCTCGAGGTGCTACGCGACACGCTCGAAGGCATGTCGCAAAAGGAACAGCAAAAAGCACGCGGCAACATCTTTATTGGACTCGTGCTCGATGAGTACCAAGCGAGCTTCAGTGTTGGCGATTTTTTGGTGCGCAACCTTGCAGCTATAGACCCTCAAACTGGATCGGTCGCAATCGCCACGCCACTCAGGGTCGGTCAAAACTTACAATTCCAAATCCGCGATGCTCACTCCGCATCCAGCGACTTCGAAATGCACCTCAAAGAGAAGGCTGCAGAACTCGCGGGGCGGTCGATCTACGGCAGTTGCTTATGCGATTGCATCGGCCGAGGCACTTCTCTCTACGGGGTGCCCGACCACGACGTGGCGATCATCCACGATACTTTTTCCGAACTCCCCATCGTCGGACTGTTTTGCAACGGTGAATTCGCGACCAGCCAAAACCGCACGTTGCTCCATGGCTATGCAGCGAGCTTGGGATTGTTTGTTAAAAAATGTTAGATTCAGAAATGGACCGACCACAGTCGAATCGAGCTTGTCCCGTCAGAAAACTTTCCGACGACGGCGTTTTCGATAAAATAGACGTCCTTTAATCTAACTTGAGTATAAATTGATTTGCGTAGCGGTCGACGATCACAACGCGAACTGCCTCGACCTGGGATAAGCCTAACACCGGGTTCTGGCAAATAATGTCACCTTGTCGGTAAATTCCATTGGGATGAACCCCACCGCCGATGAAGGCGGAATTCGCCTGCTCAACATTTGCAGGATCTTCAGTGAGTTCTAATGCACCTGCATTGTCCGCAGCATCCACAGGTTCGCTGGGTGCTTCATTCTCAACCGCATCCATCACGCCATACAAGCGCATGCCGGATAGCGCGGCTGCAACACTGGCTTGATGTTCCGCCTCGCTGCGTATCGTCTCTGAGATGCTGATCTGTCCCAGTTGTAGCTCGCGCCCATCTTTCGTCATCAGTAAGTCACCCTCGCGCTTATTGATCGAACCGAAGCGCACGAAAAAGCCTAACTCATCTAAGCCGAGGTGTTCGGCAATATGCTCGTCTAGCGCAGCCGGGTCGATGACTACCACCACCTCTTCGGCCACTGCGACGTCGGCGCTTTGTTCCTGCAATTCGGCTTTATCAAAGCTATAATTCGCGACAAAAGGCTCATTTTTGATCGCGCTAGACTTTCTCCAGTTGCGCAGCAACCACTGGTCGCGGACTAAGCCCTGCATCACCTGACCGCTGGGGGTTAATCCGATCGCCTCTTTTTCGATGATTACTTGAGTCGCGGCTACAGATTGGGGCTGGTTTGAGAAATCAGGCAGCAGATTGTCTAAAAAACCATAGCGGTGCGCGGCCCACAGCAAGGCGAACAGTGCGAGCGGCAAGACAAAGCGAGGATTGTTGAGATACTGGCGCATTACGGACGATTCGAGCTAAGTTCATCGGTGCCCCCAAGGTCGCGAAGGGGCAAGAATAGACTGGCTTCCAATGCGTAACCGTCATCTGCCCGAATGAGTTTGATTTGTTGATATTCTTTGAATGGCGGCCGGCTCCATAGGTAGTTCAAGCATTGAGTCACCGAATACAGTGGCAAAAAAGGCTCCACATCGGTTTGCGGCGAATTAGTCGCACTGGCATTTAAATCAAGCATGATGCCCTTAATCTGTGTTTCTGTGGGATCCGACTCTGTACCCTGCTCAGTTGTGGTTTCGAGCTCGACCACCGCTGCTGTTTGCAAGGTCCAGCCATGAACTTCGAACGCTTGTGCAAAGCGGCTTTTTAATGCTTCAGCCTGCGCGTCGGCCGGCTTGAGGAACGCGTCATTAAACAGCATATAACGCCTGCGCAGGTCGGTTTGTTCGATGCCGGTTAACTCTTTTTGTAACGCCTTGAGCTCTTGTTTGAGTTCGATCTGCTGCAAGTACATCGCTTGTCGATGCAACTCGACTGGGCGATACTGCCGCGCCACGTAAAAGAGGCCGACAAAGCCAGCCAGCAGTAGCGCAATCACTGGGTAGGATGCCAGGATATTGTAAAAGTGATATAGGCGTTTGCGCATGATCAGCTGTTGCCCCCCGGTTGCGTGGATGCTGTTACTGTGAAACTAATAGTGAATTTACGCAGGCGCCCGCGCTGATCACCGAAACGTGAACGGCTATTGGCTTGCTCAAAAGCGACAGTTGGTTCGCTTAGTTGCCATCCTTGTTTACCGAGCCGCTCAAACATCACGTCGATTTCGGCTGGCAGATCAAGATCCGCGGTGAGTGGGCGGCCGATCATTTCAATCGTGGTGACTGCCCCAGTCGTGTCGATCGAGCCACTGTACGTATCCAGCTCCACTGATTCAGGCAAGGCATTGGAAAACGCATGCAGCATCACAAACAGCGGTGTGGGCACGGGCGCATCATCATCGAGCGCTTCGCGGCCGCGACTGAACTGAATGACATTCTGATGCTGACGATTCTCGAGAAGACTGCGCCGGACCTGATTAATCTCTAAGGTCTGCGCCTGAATCGTGGCATTGAGTTCGCCCAGATGTAATTCGATCGCCTGTTTTTTATCAATCTGCGGCATTGTTAGATAAAAAGCCACCATTAGGGCAACGCAGAGGCAGGCGAAGGCGCGGTGCCGCCATTGCAGCATTCGCTGTCGGGTTCTCAGTGTACGGGGCACTAGATTCAGCGTGGCACCGCCTTTGAGCTGGCTGAGTTGCGCCACCGCGACCGCATCATCGGAGCTCTCGGTTGCATCATGCGCCTGGAACTCAGGGATCGCCCCGAATTCTTGTTCGACAAATAGCCCCAAGCGACGTGCGCTGCTGTCCATTTGCTCGGTGCCCACGTCCTGCGTCCGCAGGCGACTAAAAAACAACAGTTTCCCAACAGGATCTCGGGCGATCAAATAGCCGGCATCGCCTAAGCCACGATAGTGAATCACTCCCTGCGCGTTCGTCGCGGCGGTGGTGTCGAGGCAGGACAGTGCGTACGGCAGGCTAAATACCCCGTCAAGTAATACACCGTTGCACAATGCCCAGCGGCCAATCGCACTAGGAATTTCATTCGGCAGACTGCTGATAAAATAGAACTGATGCGGGCTGTCGCCCTGCAGCCCCATTTCAGTGGCGACCGAAGTGCGGTCCTCCTCGCCATAGAGCTTGAGCTTGCGCTGCTCGAGGAGTTGTCGCTGCAACTTCGGTGCGATTTTCGGCACGTGCTCGAGATGGTGGTCGAGCGCTGGGATGTCGAGATACACCTGTAGGCGGCCGACCTGCAGCGTCTCTTCGGCGCTATCCAATAGCGCCAGCAGCGCAGCGACATCCGCTACCTCGGCCTCTTGGATCAGGTCTGCGGCTGAGCGCGAAGTACGCCAAATCCGTACCGTGTGGTGGTCCCATATGAGTGTCGTGCGTGCCATGCTAATAGAAGGGGCTAATAGTGCCACTGCAGCCCGTCAAAGCGCAATGTGCTAAAATTATCGGTGATGGTGAAGATGCCAACTTCTGCAAAGGTCCACGGCTCCCCGATAAGTAATTCCTGCGTCTTCAGAAAATAACGATTTTGAATATGAAGGTCAGTGTTAGTCCATCCTGCAAGTTCTAAGGGAGTCGAAGGCACATCTGGATTGAACAACGCAAGCGGAGCGCGATTGTTGAGGGTCAGGGTGGCTGTGATCGATTGATCTGGCTGAGAATCGAAGGAGCGCCGCCCACTGATGGTCACAGTCGCATCCAAGGCGACATCAATTCGACGACCTCTTTGAGTGTGCATGACTGCCTCCACATAGGTGTAGATTCGTGCGGGATGATCGAAGAAGCCATCACTGTCGAGGTCTTCTGTTACATCTTCATCGAGTTGGTCACCATCACGATTGTAGTCGATTCCGTCTGTAGCTTCATTTAAATACGGAGTATTTACGCCATCATTAAAGACACCATTACCATTCAGGTCTTCACTGCGATAATCTAAATATGTTCTTCCATCAGGATCTTGGCCACTTGCATCTTCAGGGGTGTCTCGTGCTTGTATGATAAATTCAGCATTCTGAAGGTTGGTACTAGACACTGAAACAGAGCCCCGATCCCAGAAGCCTAGCGCCGAAGTTAATGCCGAACTAAGATCCGCTCCACTAGCTTCTGCAATCGCCCTACGATTCTCGATCACCACCGTACAGAGCCAATCACGCAAATCAATCCGCTCGATATTCAATTCTGGCGCGCGACCAGCCCATTGAACTGTGCTGAGACCATAATTAGGCCAGTTCCCGGTTGCGGGATCGCCGTTATTGCCAACCGCCCAATTATTCCAGAATGCATTGAACTGCGTGATCGTTAATACATCTGGTAGTGACAGGTCTGGATTCGTGGTAGACACCAGCAGCAAGCGCAACTCCTTCGGATCAAGCGGGGCAGCTAACCAAGCTCTCCCGTCGCCAGTGACTCCGAAAAACGACTGACCGCCCCAGGTCGCTTCGGCAAAATACAGTTTACGTGTGACTTCCAAGCCAGGGCGGATGCCCAGCGGATAGCGCACCTCATTGGCACTGCCGCCACCATGCCGAGCCGCCAGATTCCACCAATAGGCGACGTTGCCGTCGGTCGAGACGCTGGCAGCATTTTCGTAGATGGGAAACACTTGTTCACGCAGCATGCCGCGCTTCAGGGCCTCGGCAATTTTGGGCAATTCAGCGCGATCGTTGACCGCGCGCTGTACGCGAATCATATCGATGGCGCCGGGTAGCAGCGCGGCCGATAAAATCGCGATCACCGCCATCACCCCGATCAATTCGATCAGGGTGAAGCCAGCGCGGCGTAGTGTAGGCTGTGTAGGCTGTGGATGCATTGGTCTGTTAGTAAGAGCTGGGGCTGAGCATGTTAACGAGTGGCAGGAAGACCGCGGCGGCCACCAGCCCGGCGAGGCAGACCGTCAATACGATGAGCCCCGGTTCCAGAATGGCAAAAAAGGTTTTAATTTTACGCGGCACCAGATCATCATAGTAGTCGACCACCGCTTGTAGCGAAGTGTCCAGCGTGCCGCTGCGTTCACCGACACCAATCATGGTGCGCACCAGCGTTGGAAAGATCGTATCCTTGGCCATCGTGCTGCTCATGGTTGAGCCGTTCGCGACCGCCGTCTCAATCCGCATCACGCTGCGTTCGATCACTTTATTACCGACCACTTCACGTCCCATCGCCAGCGAATCGGTAATTACGATCCCCGCTTTTTGTGTGAGGATCAAACTGCGCAGGAAGCGCGCGACGGCGAGGGTCAGGATCACATCGCCCAGAAAGGGAAGCTTGAGTAGTAAGTGATCGCGCAGTAGCGCGGCTTGCTTAGAGACTTTAAACAAAAGACGCAGACTCGGTGGCGTTAAAAACAGCACTGCAATAATTACGCCCCAGTAGTCCACCACAAAATCACTGGCTGCGATCATCACTCGGGTAATCAACGGTAAGGGGATATCGAGTTCAAACAGCAGCGCGGTGACTGTCGGGAAAACGAATCGCAGGGCAATGAAGATGAAAATAACTAGCGCCCCGAGCACGAAAGCCGGGTACAACATCGCCTGCTTAAACGCCTTCCAGTTTTGATCCATCCACTCGAGGTAGTCGCGCAATTCGATGAAATTTTCATCTAACGAGCCGCTGCGCTCCGCCACCTGTACAATATTACGAATATAGCCAGGGAAGACCCGGGGGAACTGTTCGAGGCCCTGGCTCAGTGGGGTGCCCTGTTCGACCATCTCACTCAAGCGCTGGCGTACGGTGGTCTGCGCCCCCGAGGAATCTTCGCCCTCGCGAGATTTGAGCGCCTCGACAATCGGCACGCCGGCGCGCAACTGAATGCCGATCTGGAAAATTAAATTGGCGAGCTCGGCGGTTTTCATCTTAAGCCGCGAATGGCGCTTGGCGGCGCCGCTGTCACGCAGCTCGGAGTTGACCAACTCTAGCCCCTCTTGCGCAAGCAAGCCCGTCAGGCGCTTGACGTTTTCTGCCTCGCGGTGACCTTCCAATAAGCGACCATCGCTGGTCACCGCAGTGTAATTAAATTCAGGCATCGTCGAGAACTTCTCTGACTTCGAGTTGAACAACCCGTCCGACTTCTTCAATGCTAGTGAGTCCCGCTTGGGCTTTCATCAGTCCATCTTGGCGCATCAAGGTGACGCCTTTTTGTTTGAGATAGCGCTTGAGTTTCGAGGTCGGTTGATGGTCGTCGATGCGCTGTTGCAAGCCCGCATCGATGCGGATGATTTCAGCTAGACTAATCCGACCACTATAGCCTTTTTGGCCACAGGCCTGGCAGCCCACTGGCTGGTAAAGTGTTACATTGGCATCGACTGGCGCGCCGCCGAGGGCGACCCACTCTTCTGGCGTCAGAGTGTGCTCGGTTTTACAAATCGGGCAGAGGCGACGTGCGAGCCGCTGCGCACTGAGACCGAGCAGACTGCTGGAGAGCAAGTACGGGGGGATGCCGAGGTCGGTGAGGCGGGGCACGGCACTGATGGCATCATTGGTGTGCAGGGTGGAAAAGACTAGGTGTCCAGTCAGTGCGGCACGAATCATTAACTCCGCAGTGATTTGGTCGCGTGTCTCGCCCACCAAAATGACATCCGGGTCCTGGCGTAGTAAAGTGCGCAGGCCGCTGGCAAAGGACAGCCCGATTTCGTCCTTAATCTGAGTCTGGCGGATCAGCGGCAGGCGGTATTCGATCGGGTCTTCGAGCGTAAAGACGCTGCGCGCCTCGGCATCGATCATCGAGAGCAGCGCATACAAACTGGTGGTTTTACCACTGCCGGTAGGGCCGGTGATCAAGAAAACGCCATGCGGTTGGTCGAGAATGTCCGAAAATTGTGCTTGTTGATCCTCCGAAAAGCCCAGAGTGGGAAGGTCCAGCTTGAGGCGTGACTGGTCAAGTAGACGCATGACGATGCTCTCGCCATTGCTCGACGGCAGGCTCGACACACGTACGTCGATCTCTTCGCTGCCGATCGCAAAGCGAATCCGCCCATCCTGCGGCAGGCGATCTTCGGCAGTATCCATGCCCGCTAAAATTTTGAAACGGGCAGTGAGCGCACTGCGGATCGCACTGGGCAGTAGTAAGCCTTCTTCGAGCACGCCATCCGCGCGCAGTCGTATCCGGAAGAAGCGCTCTTCGGGGTGTAAGTGCACGTCGCTGGCTTCGCGCATCGCTGCATGCATCAAAATTTGTTCCGCCAAGCGGATCATCGGCGGATCATCCTGGCTCTGCTGATCCAGTGCCTTGGCATCCATTCGGATGAAGGCGTCGACCGCCCCATACAGCTCGTCGCGCGCGGTGTAGTTGCGATTGATCGCGAGGCGGATGTCTGTCTCCGAGGCGGGTAGGGCTTCAATCGGCTGACCGGCAGCAGTTTCTAGGCGCTTCAGCGTCGGCAGGTCAAACGGATTGGCGCAGGCGATCCACAAGCACCCATCACGCTCTGCCAGCGGGATCGCAATTAATTTTTCGCACAGCTCGGCGGCTAGCTTGTCGCGTAGGTTGTCGTCGAGACTCAGGCGGCGCAGGCTGAGTTGCTGCCCTTCCGCTTGCCCTTCCTGGATGAAATCGGTCGCAGTGCGCAGTTGGCCACGAATCGAGCGAAATTGCGAAAGCTCTTCACTGCTGACGAGGCCGAGTCGCTGGACAATATCACTAAATTTGAGTCCGAGGCGCTCACCTTCGCGACGTGCCAATTCAGCTTGAGAGGCGGTGAGTATGCGCTCCGACAAAAGCCAGGCCTCCATGTTAATGGAGGCCTGGTCGGTTGCAGCGTCTTTTGGAGACGTGGTGTCCACAAATTAAATAGCCGATATCGCCTGCTGCGGCTTACTGGTGTGAGACGTAGAGGTAAGCGTTAAACTCACCAGTGTTGTTACCTGGGGCAAACCATGCATTAGCGCCTTCCAGGCCACCTTCTGTAGCAATACCGTTTCCAACGATTGACGCGCTTACAAAGTCTAGATCTGAGACCGCATCACTGGTGAATGGCCCATTGACTTTAGATGCCATTGCCGCGGCTTCTTGTAAGGTTAGATTGGGCATGAAGTAGTAAACGATTCGGGTGCCAAATCCAGCCGACTTGAAGCGCATTGAGTCAATATTACCAGTGTAAACAGCACCCCCGATCAGAGCCGTACCTACCGTTGCGCAGCCAATCGCGTGAGTCACCAGCCCAGTGGTCCGACCAACCGGTGCTTTTTCCTGCTCGAGCAGTTGAGACTGACGTACTAGCACATCACCAAAGTCCAGTGTGCCAACAGGTGGAACGTAAGCAATCGGGTTCGTCGGGTTTGATTTGTAGTCAAGTACAGTGGCAATGACGGTCTCCGTATCAAGTGGGAAGTTATCATAGCGTTGGTAATAACCGATTGCGGCTGTTTTTGCAGCGCTGACGGACGCAACTGCCGAAGTGACTTTGGCATCGCGGATCGACTCGATTACGCGAGGCGCGACGACTGAAGCGAGAATACCGATGATCGCGAGGACGCCGATCATTTCAATGAGAGTAAAGCCGGACTTTTGAGGTGTTTTCATAGTTTTAGTAGTTGATGGGTTTGATGGG
>TARA_B110000208_G_C11800660_1_pt1 | contig 12141 bp, 5 predicted proteins | sample TARA_B110000208 | Tara Oceans TARA_B110000208 (sample SAMEA4397426) | marine metagenome | biome: Polar Biome; feature: [SRF] surface water layer (ENVO:00010504); material: water (ENVO:00002006), including particulate matter (ENVO:01000060) such as... | depth 5 m
GGGTTTATTATGTAGCTCTCAAAGGTTTTCTTGAAATGAACGTTAAGTAGGCTCTTCTTCATATTTATATTAGTCTAACGCTTCGCATCAGAGACAAGATAAAGGCGCGCCTTCATATTGTATTTCTGCATCCGGTTGTTCTACTTCTTTTCAACAAAAGCATGCCCGTCCAAATCATAGTCTTCTGCCGAGCGGTATTCACCGTTATGCCAAACCACCATTTCACGAAACGCGGCAGATCGGTTACGAGGCGCGACCGGACGAATGTTATCTGATTGAAAATCAAAAGTGATTGGCTCAAAAGAAACTGCCTTCTGTGCGACCTGAGCTTTATACATTTGATAGTGTCGAGTCCCATTGGGATTGCCGGTTTTAGGATTGAGATCGGATGCGATATACACTTGCGTTACATCCTCAGGATCAATCGTTGCGCCAGCCGCATAACCATCCGGAAGCAAGGTGCCGACCGGGGCGAGCTGCTGAAGCGACCAGCTTGAGGAAGCCGCCGACCGTGAGGCATATTGATAGACCCCGTTTTCATCGTCGAAAACAACGGAAAACAGTTCATCAGACCCCGCTTCAAAATCATATAACATTCGTGCCTCGGCCGTGATTTTACTTTTTTCGGTTAGACCGTTTTCGGTTACGTTATAAAAAAAGAGTCCTGCCTTTTTCTGTACGACCAGAAAAAGTCCCTCTTTTGTTTCCGCGGTACGGAAACGTTCTGCCTGTAGCAATTCTTTCGAAGCCGACCAACTTTCGCCGGAATCGTCGGTTGTGGACACACACACGAAACCGGATTCGTTTTTATACAAAAGCGCAATCTTTCCATCCGGGAACCTGCCAAGCTGAACGTCGGTTATTTTCCCAGACAGCCCAGTAAATTTCGGACCGCTTGCCCACGGCGTATGAATCTGGGTTTTAAAACCTTTTGCATCGGGATAGACCGCCATGGTTTGTTCGGTGGCAAGCTCGATCAAGGCGGGCGAGTTCACTGAAAAATCAACGCATTTTGCGCGACCCAAGGTTTGCTGGAAAAGACGAAGTCCCCTCGAGTCGGGCATTAAATAGAGCGCAAATCCTGAATTCCCTTCTTCGTTACAAATCCGAGCCAGACAATATTTGCCCATTTTCTTGTAGGCATCAACAAAGGCGATGGATTCTCCGCCGAATGGATTCAGATAGCCGTTTTCAAACACAACTCTTCGCTCCCGCTCCCCCATAATTTTCTTATATTTGGAGGGGGTCAAATTCAATTGATACACCTGAGCCGCCGCCAAAAGAAACGCGCCTTGCGTGTAACTGATATCATCGGTTTTCCGAACCTTATTCGGCGAACCATCTTCGAGCTGTGCCCATTCAACCTTTCCATCATACCGCACACAGTTCATCAGCGCGTCCCATCCTTTTACGAGAGGTGGCAAATACGTTTTTGCATCCAGAATCTCCATGTTGATTCCAGCGGCAAGCGCATAAAGGAAAAAGGAAGATCCACTCGTTTCGGGTTCAGGATGCCATTCACGATCATTAACAGAAGCGCCCCAAAGGCCATCCTCACCCTGCAACGCCAATAAGCGGTTAATCATATCCCGAAACAAGGCTATATACTTTTCCTTCATCGGGTCTTCATCCGGAAGAAACTCAATCACCCGAACGAGTCCGCCAATCACCCAGCCCTGTCCGCGACTCCAGGCGACCATTTTTCCGTTGGGCGATTTCTTATCGAAATAGGTGTGATCCCTATAAAAAAGTCCTTCTTCTTTATTATATAGATACGCCACATCGTCCCAATAAAGTTCATGCAAACACTCGTTATATTTCGGGTCACCTGTTATTTGACTGAGACGCGGAAAAACGGGCGGGGCCATAAAAAGCGAATCACACCACCACCAGATATTACGGCCACGCAGGGGTCGAGACTCTTCTTCCCAATAGGCATGCCCCAACTCTTTGCGAGGAACACGTTCCACGAAATAATGTTCATCCACCTCTTTTTTAATCGTCGCAATCAGAGCCGGATCAGGATCTTCCAGGTAGATATCTAACCCAGTTTGAAAAGCGCAAATAGCATCGCCATGATACGGAAGCGGTATCGATTTTTGAGGCGACACGTTGGCCCAGTCGCGAGCCGTATCCAAAAAGAACGTTTTACCCGTGACTTTATAGCATTCAAAAATACCAACATACAAGGTGCCTGTGAGCCAATTCGCTGGAGCAAACCCATCATATTTCGCTAACTCATGCTCGGTAGCCCGCACCATGATCTCTTTAATTTCGGGCTGTCGAAAACTCAGCTCCTGCCGATAGGTAAACGACTCGTTTGCCATCAACACACCGCTTACTAAACTCAATACAATTACAATGCCTTTTTTTATTATCATACTTTTTTCAATTCCAATTTCTGATTCCTTGTAACTTTAGTCCGAGACCATCGGCATTATTCAACCTTCAGCCGAATAAACTGCTGATCCTTTCCAAGGGTTGGAAAAAAGTTAGTGACTGTGTTCCAACCCTCGGAAGAAACAGCGGGCGTAACCTCAACTTCGGTCCAATTATTGGAAACAAGATTGTCGGTCCATTCGACCACATAGCGCAAACCGGAATCGGAATCGGCGCGCTCCCGGTGGACAAACACCGCATCATTGCCGATCAGCGAAAATTGCGGCGCGGTGCCTCTGACGAGGGCGTTGGTCGGATCGCCGCCGAAGGCGTATTCAGTAAGGTTGCTTTCGCCGTCGGAATCGTCGTCGCCATCCGGCCCCTGCTCCAGGTTGTATTGCGCTGCCCATTCGCCATAGCTCCAGCTGGTTTGCACCACCAGCTGCGGCGCATCGGCACCCGATTCACGGGAACCGTAGTCAATCAGTCCGGAACCATCGGAAACCAGCGCAACCGAAAGGAGGTCGGTGCCGGAAGCGAGCGCATCCGTAATATCGAATTCCACCCAATCACCCGTCAAGCCGTGTACGCTGGAGGCCAGCTCGGTGCCCAATGCCGGACGGTTATTCCAGGTCAGGGTTGTTTCGCCCCAGCTGTTGTCCTCCACCAAATGAACCGTATGCATACCACCGGTTCCGTTCACACCGACCACTTTGAGTCGCAAGACGGCACTTTTGACGGTGCCGCGCAGTTCCGACACATCAAAACGCAGGTAAGACTGGCGGGAATAGTTTCCGCCGGCATCATACTTACATTGCAACGTGGCGTCGGTTCCGAAGTTTGAACCGGCAGCGCCGTCGCGAATAAACGCATCCGCGACGGGTTCGAGTGATTGGAAAAAGTCCGACGGGCCGTAGAAAACGGGGACGGGTGCCGGATAACCGAAGGGTTTCACATAGCTAACCGTAGAAGATGCATCCTTGGTGACATAGCCCGACAAGTCGCCCGAAACTCCATTGCGGGTGGAATCACCAAACAGCCAGGCCTGTGATCCGCCGGTCACCTTCAGGATATTGCCGGTCATATTGGTCCAGGTGTTACCGTCAAAATAAACCCTGCCAGCTCCGAGTTGGAGCTCGGCTGCCAGACCGTCGAACACGCAATTCTGAAAGATCGCATTCACTGGACGCACCAACTTCAGATAACCATCCGGCGAACTGAAGTAGCAGTTTGAAACCACCAGATCGCGGACACGCGGGGTGCCGTATTTGTCCCCCCATTCCACGAGGAAAGTAAAATCCTCGAAATGGTTGTTTTCGAAGCGCATATCGGTGCCGCGCAGACGGGTCGACGCATTCTCTGTGCCGATATCGCTGGTGGTGCAGTTACGCACAAGCGTACCGCGATTAAGGCACTCTTCGAGCAGCACCACGTCGTTCGCCGAAACACCAACCGGCAGGGATTCAAAGGTGATCTCATAGTTGGGCGAAGTCAGATCCCGTTTGCTGACGACGCGCGCCATGCCACGCAGCACCCCCTGATCGGGAGTCCAGAAGCTGGCCCAGTCGCCGGGCTGCCACAGAAAGCTTTCCCGGTTATATACCGAAGGCTTCAACACCACCGCATTGGATGAGCTGGAAACCACCACCTGGCGGCGGGTATAGATGGCAAAGGTGTCGTCATACTGGGCGGCACCATCCCAGTCGCCATCCTCGATCAGAATGCCCCAGCGTCCGTTTTTGATGTGCATGCCGTCGCGCCAGCTGGCGAGCAGTTCGGTTTCAGGTTCGGTCATTTTAAGATCGACATTCGAGAGGGTAATCGGGCCGAGATTATGCCGTATGCCCAGCCAGAAATAGGGCATGCAGACATAGTGCAGATTACTAAACTTCACCCGTGAAGAATGGAAGATTATCGTTTGCCCGTTCCGATGCCCGTACAATAGGTGCGGCACAACAAATTCAGTGGCGTTGTGGTCATAGGCCTCTTGCACGCGCGGCTTCATAACCCCGTTCAAGGACGCCACCTGAATGCGCACCTTGCGCGGATCACCGTTTATGAGCTCGGTCGATTTCACGTAAATATTATCGCCCCGCCCACTGCGCGATCCCGGAGCATCCGGAATAAAGGAACGACCGAAAAACGCGCCGAGTTTATTCGGGTCCTGATCCGCAATCGCGCCCACCGCGGGCTCCGGATAACGCTCCGGCACGTCGATATCAATGGTCAGGTTGTTTACATTAATATCCGTGATGGTGCCCTGATAGTAGGGAAGCGGATCGTAATCGACTTTAAACCCGTCGATCTGCACGTTTTCGCAATAGTTAAGTTCTGCAAAGCTGTCTGGCGGATACAGCAGCATCGTTGCGCCGTTGCCTTCAATCTTAATATCGCGTGCGCCGTACAGATCGAATAGGCACTCCACCGTCGAATTGGTCGCTCCGGTCGGGCGATAGGTTTTCGTGCCATCAAAGCGAATGATACCACCGCCCGCGTTCCGGGCATCCGTAACCGCCGCGCGGATCGCCGCCATATCATCGGTCACCCCGTCGCCGATCGCGCCGTAGTCGGCCACATCAAACACCGGCAGCCCGTCAAAGATCGGGGTGCCGAAGGCGATCTGATATCCCGCCCGATACGTTGATCCGTTCGGCGTCAGCTTTACCGTGATTTCATCGCCCGTAACCAGGCCTTCAATACGCATTTCGAAACGGGTCACCTCGCCGAGCGGGGCGTACAATCCCTTGATGCGCTCCGAGCCATTCTTGAAAACTTCCAGCGCCACATCACCGCCCGACTGCGTTTCCACCCAGGCCATACCGATTTGATAGTCACCCGGCTCATCCACCGTGTAGGTCCACTCATTCGTGGCCGTTGTGTTGGGTTGATCGACCTCAAAAACAAAGGTCTTCTGCGGCGTAAGCATAGGAAGCACTTCGGCATAGCTGGAGGCGATTTGAATGCCATCGATCGCCACACGGCCTTTCGTGATATCCAGATCCATCCGGTCAACCGTTACACTCGTGCTTCCGTCAGCAACCAGATCCCAGCTCGATGGCTCGGAGGCATAGCCACCGGGGTTGGCGGTATCGAACAGATTGACGCTGGCACGCCCTGCGGTAGCGTCGAACCGCGAAACCACCAGGTATTCCCTGCCCCCTTCAAACAAGCCCGGAGAAGAGGTACTGGTTGTGTCGCCACATTGAACCGAAAAGCTGCCGTCCGCATTGCGCACAAATGCCCAGCCCACGGTCTCGCCCGAAGACTGCACCAGCTGAAAGGCAAAAGATCCCGCCACGTCCGTACGGGCCAGGAAACTGAAATAGGTAACGCCAGAACCGCTCAGCGAAAACGGATGGGCCAGCGCACGGGATGATTCCGCACTGGAGCTCTGATCCATCTGCGCACCGATCACCGTCAGCCCGCCGGACGCTCCCTGCTCCCATCCGCCGCTCCAGCCGGAGCCGCCGTTGGCCACTCCGTTCGACAGCACCGTGCCGTGAGGATAGTAAAAATCTTCCGATGCAATCGGGGCGGCCTGCGCTGCCGCCGCAAACATGAGTAAACCTAATAGTATAAAATTCGTTTTCATTTTTTAGTCTCCTTTGGTTGTGATCCTCAATTCTTTTATTTTCCGCTTAAATTCTCAAACACTACGCTTTTTCCGCCTTTCTTTTTTTGCGGGAACGCCACATCAAACTCGGTTTTACCCGATTTATAATTGGCATACTCACCTCTGATTTTTCCGGAAACTGAAACCGTCGCCTGCTTCAACTTACCGGTCGGGTCGCTCACCGCCAACGACCCCTTACCGTTCTTCATCGTGAACAGTACTAAACAGGGCTGATCCACCTCGATTACCAATTTCCCGTACTTGATTTTGCCCGGCTCATAGAACGATGCCATCAGCACACCGTCCGTTGCATAGGCAACCGCCTGCAGCGTTTCGGTGTTGCTAAGGATCGTCATTTTCGGGTCTTTTGCCGCCTTTTCAAATTCAGCTTCGGTCATCGCTGGATAGACGAAATAGGAATAGGAATTGTTTTCCGGTTTCGTTCCGTGGTCGAGTCCGAGTGTAAAGATGTCGCCTTGCACCTCTTCGGTCGTAGCGGGCGTATAAACCTTTTTCCAGTTCGAGGTAACGGTTTCGGCGTTGAGCCAAAGCGTATCGTTGCCGTCTGGTATCAGATATCCAACCTTGTTGTGATAAATGCGCGTCGCATCCGTAAATTCAGCACCGCCGGAAACCGGTTGCCACGTTTTACCGTTACAGGAGATATCGCCTTTCCAAAAATACTGTGCAACCGTGGTAAAAACCGAATGGTTGATCGTCGAAGTAATTCCGGTTCCCAGACAGGCATAGCGATCTTTGAAAAAGAAATAGCTTTTCCGTGCGGTCAGCTTGTAGCGTTTCAAATCGATCGTCATCAGCCCGCAGGTTCCGTCGGACACCCCGCCCACAAACTCGCGGTCGGTTTTGTATTTCGATTTTTGCTTAACTAATGCCGGTCCCTGCTCCGCGGTCGTGCCGGGGATTTTCTGCCAATCTATAAAAGCTGCGATATAGTTCCATCCCGTCTGGTCAATGTAGAGAAAATTCACGCCGTCCGCCATATGGTGCGTATAAAATCCCTGATCGCTGTCGCTTTCTGTGTTGAACAGGTCTTTATTGAAGCCGCGCGCCGAGGCATAGAACCCGTCGCCGTGATGGGTCATAATTTCGCCTCGGTAAAAGCAGCGGTTCCCGGTAAAGAGTGGTGCGGAGTCTATGTCTTTCTTACGGGCAATCATATTCTTGATTTCTTCTTCACGCCCGGTTTTCATATGTAAAAGGTGGCCGACTGATGTGCCCGACCCTCGACCATTTTTTATTTTCGCTACGCCCTGAAAGGGCAATGGTGCGCCCTTGGAGACCAGTTTGTTCTTGGGTGCCGTCGTTATAGCCCGTCCTCTCGTCGTAAGGTCCGGTAGCCTCCCGTAATTCATCCACTGCATTCCATCTAACACATAGTCGGTCAATATTTTTATTTTCCCGGGAGGGGCATCCATCGGCGTTTCGGAAACCAGACGTAAGATCGGTGTCACTTTACGCACAAAAGCCGCTCCGTAGCTGTTATTATACAACAGTAACCCATGATCAAACCAAGAGTTGTCGACCTGAATGCCGTGATAATGTTTAGACGAGATAATGGGATAAATCTGATGATAGCGTTTGTTTGCCTGCGCATAGTTTCCCTTCAGCAGGTTAAACGCGGCGGCAATATCCGCCTCCGCAGTTTCATTGTAGCTGCCTCGGTTCCAGACCCAGGTGCGCTCCAGCAATGGAAACGCTTTTAGCTGTTGCTCTAGCGGAATCTCATCTTCCATTTCAATGAGTAGCTGAACCAGTTCTTTCGGCGAACCGATTTCCATATAAAACCAATTTCCGTTGCGCGGGTCGGTATCGAGCCAGTAATCGATTCCGGCAAGAATCACTTTTTTAAGTGCGAGTTCTTTGTATAGCCCCGACTCCGGTTCGTTATACACGCGAGTGAGTTCACGAAGCATCTTAAGATGATTCATCTGCGCCCAATACATCCCGGTAATCCTCCGGTAATCCAGAAGCGAAAACTGACCCGTTTCCGTTTGGGAGTCCATTAGTTTACGAATATGATCGTCCGGATATCGACTCAGTTCCATGCGAAGATCTCGGCTTCGCTGGAGAATCAGCTGAACGACCGCCTGCTCTTCGAGTTGCGGGTCGGCAACAACGGCCTGCTTCCAGTCTCGGGGCGATTGAACCGACGAGCCGCTTTTCCCTGCGACATAATCGAGGGTTCCGCGCTCATCGGTGTGTGCCAGCAGGAAAATCTCATTCGCCGTTTTTTTCGTTCCATCAAATGCTTCCGCCCTCACCCGTGCGGCGGTGCCGATCTTTTTCCATGTCCCAATCGCAGCATTTTTTTCGTCAGAAAAAGATGCCCTTTTTTTAGAGGGAAGTCGGATAGCAACCGGAAGTTCGGATGCGGCAACGCCGTCCTTAAAAAAACGAGAGCGAGCGTAATAAAGCGAATGTCCTTGTTCGAGCTGAATTGTTTTTTCTTCCCGGTACAATGCACCGTTCAGCTCTTTTTCATACACGAGCTGAAATCGGACACGCTGGTCTGTTTCCTCAACAGGTATGCATTGTTTCGGAGTTCCAAAGGCAATCGCTTTTCCATCCAGCCAAAGTGCGGTTTGCCCGTCCAGCACCGACGCCCCGGCTAAACTTTCGCGATAGGATGTATCTGAGTTCGTCCACTCCACCGCCTTGCCGGGAATGTGATTGAAATGAGCAAAACTCTTTTCCTGAAGTTCAGCACCCGGCAACACCGCAAAAGAATCGACCGTTGCGTTTCCCTGCGACGGGTTTCCGAAAATGGCGATATAGTTCTGATTGGTTTCGCTCCAGCGGAAGCGACCGGATGCCATCAGCATCTCGCCCCAGGTAATGGTAAAATCGACCGGTGTACCCGTCTTAAAATTTTCACATTTAAAATCCGCCCGCAGTTCTTGAGGGAATTTAAAAGTGGGAAGTTCTTCGGTAAAGTAGGGTGTTCCGTTTTTGATAATATGAATTTTATTCTTTTTGGAAACGCACGGCATATATCCGACGAAAAAATCCTGCCAGCTTTCCAGGCGGGCCTCAGGGGCGGAAGCCTCTTCCAGTCGCGACGTTGAGGAGCCGACCGCAAATCCGATAAACCGGTTATGCCAACTCCCGGCCTGATCCACCTTCATCCGGATATGAAAACCGCCCGCTTTTCGGATGGTTTCATCGATAAAATTATGATCCAAATAAATGAGCGATTTCCCTCCAACTTTCGAGAAAGCGCCGCCCCCTTCGTCCATCCAGAGTTTTCCCTCTTCGATGACGGGTCCTTTTCTACCTTTCGCCGCGACCACCCATTTCGGAGTTTGTATTCGCCCGAATTTCCCTTCAGATCCCGCATCAGCACCCTCTAATTCCGTCCGCTCAAAGGTATCTAAAAAAAGAGCCTCTTTATATTCTCCGGATGCGGATTTGAGGGGTTTAGCGTTACGGCTGGATTGCTCCAAACTCGTTGCAAGATCCGCGGCAAACACCGGCGCGACCGACCCGCCTGCGCCGGTCAAAATGAATAAAGCTACAAGGGCACTTCTGAAGTATATTTTCATATTATGGTGTTCCGGGTATTCAATTGTTTAGCGTCCCATCCAACCACCATCAACGAGCATGGTATGCCCAGTCATGTAGTCGGATGCTGGTGAAGCGAGGAAAACCACTGGGCCTGCGAAGTCTTGCGGTTCGCCCCAACGACCTGCGGGGATACGGTCTAGAATCGATTGACTACGTTCAGGGTTGTCTTGTAACGCTTGGGTGTTGTCGGTCGCGATGTAGCCCGGCGCGATGGCGTTGACTTGGACGCCCTGACTGGCCCACTCGTTTGAGAGTGCCATGGTCAGCTGACCGATGCCGCCTTTGCTGGCTGCGTAGCCCGGCACGGTGATGCCGCCCTGGAAGGTAAGTAGTGAGGCGGTGAAAATGATTTTTCCGCTGCCGCGTGTGATCATTTCTTTGCCCAGTTCCCGTGATAGTAAGAATTGGGCGTTCAGGTTCACCTCAATCACAGTGTCCCACATATCATCCGAATGTTCAGCTGCAGGTGCACGCATAATTGTTCCTGCGTTATTCACTAGAATGTCAATGCGCGGAAAGTCCGCTTTGACCTGAGCGATGAATGCATGGAGAGCTTCGCGTTGGCTGAAATCGCAGGCGTAGCCTTTGAAGCTGCGGCCCAATGAGCGCACATCGTTTTCGACCGCGCTGCCTTCGGTTTCCAGTGTGGCGCTCACACCAATAATGTCGGCTCCGGCTTCCGCCAGTGCGAGCGCCATCGCTTTACCAATGCCGCGCTTGCAGCCGGTCACGAGTGCGACTTTTCCTGCGAGTTTAAATTGATCTAAAACCATGGCGTGGGCTCCTATTTGAGATCCTTAATTGCGATCTGGTCCATGTCGTCGAAGCGCTGGTTTTCACCGCCCATGCCCCAGCAAAATTGGTAAGCCTGGGTGCCACAGCCTGAGTGGATCGACCACATGGGCGAAATCACCGCCTGCTCGTTGCCGACCACAAGGTGGCGCGTTTCATTGCTCGGCCCCATCATGTGGAACACGCGCGAATCTTCATCGAGTCCAAAATACAGATAGACCTCGGTGCGACGTTCATGGGTATGGCACGGCATGGTGTTCCAGACGCTGCCCGGCTCCAGCGCAGTAAAGCCCATCACTAACTGACAACTCTTAATGCCATTTTCATGGATGTACTGATAGATCGTGCGTTTGTTCGCATCTTCCACGGTTCCGAGTTCGATGGCATTGGCGTCGGCCTTTTTTGCCTGCATCGTCGGATAGTCCGTATGCGCTGGATACGAAATCAGATAGAAGCGCGCGGAGCTCTGTGCCCCGACGCAGTCGGCTTCCACAGTTTGGAAACTGATCTCTTTTGCCCCGCGGCCGATGTAAAGGCCGTCGAGGTTATCCATTGCGTATTCAGTGCCATCGACCGTGACGGTTCCGGCTCCGCCGATGTTGAGCACACCCACTTCACGGCGCTGGCAGAAATAGTCGGAAGCCAGCTCTTTGCCCGCTTCAAGCACCAGCGGTTTTCCAAGGCTTGGAACCGCCGCACCGGTAATGGCGCGTTCCACTTCGCAGTAGAGCAGGTTCAGTTTCCCAGTTTCAAACAGATCGACCAGAAAGGCGTTGCGCAGTTCATCGGTCGTCATCCGTTTGTATTCATTTTTTCCTATGGTGTATCGTACGTTCATTTCATTCTCCTTAATTTGTAAACTATTAACCACGAACCACACAAAAACAGATTCTGCTCACCGGTTCGTGTATTTAGTGGTGCCCCCTTATTTCTCGTCCAAATAGTTTTTCCAATCCTTGGAAGTTGTTATTTCGCCGGCCTTTTTCCAGCCGTAGCCGGCTTGGTAGTCAATGCTGCCATTGCGATCCGTCTTCATGAGGATGAAGAGGTGACTTGCATCCTTTTTGTCCGACTTCACTTCTTTGATTTCATCAATCCGTTTCGGATCGGCCATGGCGGCGGTGCCGACTTCACTACCGGCCATACTTTCCCAGCAGGCGATCCAGCCCTGCGTCTCATTTGAAGAAGTTTCGGCTTTGCCGTCGTGGGTGGTCAGTCCGATGCAGACCGGCAGATTGGATGCAACTTTTCCGTTTTTGGTGAAGACGGAGTGGACATCGAACAGGCGCTTGCCGAGCTCGATGGTGATGGTTTTTTCTTCGCCGTAGACATCGCCGTCGATTTCGCGCTCATAGGTCAACTTGAACTGCGAGCGTTGCGGGGTGCATTCGATCACTTCCTGTTTGGTGTAGGTTTCGAGCGGCTCTCGTTTACCGTTGAGCCAGATGCCGGTTCCGCCGCATCCGGCGGAAGAGCCGACGTGGTAAGGATCGTGCCCCTCGCCCCAGTCCGTGTGATAGGACTTGGTATTCATCTGGCCGTACCACTTGTCAATGATCGGATACTCCACGCGCTTGAGCCAGCAGTCGATGCCGCTGTTCTCCGCGCCCTTGCGCGCTTTGGGACCGTAGGCACGGAAGGCGATCTTATCGTTTTCCCAGGCAAAATCATCGATCCGCTCTGGAACGAAACGTGCATGAGTCGCGGGTGCGAGCGGCTCTGTGACTGCGCATTCGCTGGCAAATACAGCGCCAGCGAGGGTTTGAATTCCG
>TARA_B110000208_G_C11800658_1_pt1 | contig 12140 bp, 10 predicted proteins | sample TARA_B110000208 | Tara Oceans TARA_B110000208 (sample SAMEA4397426) | marine metagenome | biome: Polar Biome; feature: [SRF] surface water layer (ENVO:00010504); material: water (ENVO:00002006), including particulate matter (ENVO:01000060) such as... | depth 5 m
CTGGTTATTCTGTCTCTGGTTATTCTGTCTCTTTTGTTTGTTAACTTGTCTGGTGTTATTTTGCGATCGTTTTTGTTTATTTTGACGTTTTTTATTAAGAACCATATATATATATATATAATATATAAAAATAAATATATATAATTTATATTAGTGTAAATATTAATGTTATTTAACTATCCACTCTCCATATTTATTTTTTACACTACTGGGGATAATCTTTTTATTGTATTTGTCTAATTCTTTTTGAACAACAATATTAATATTAATATCAATTATATTAAAATCAAACTTTTCAACTTGATTTTTTTCTCTTATCGCACTCCCTCTTAAATTATTCCAATTCATTTATTATATATTATTAAGTATAGTTTAAATAAAAACTTATACAACTAGTTTTAAAATTATATTTAAATAATCATTATCCGTATACATGTATTTCTGTATTTTTTCAAATTTAGAATTATAAAATAATATACTAAGTGTTGTAAAATCACTAGGTATAGTCACTAAATTACCATTAAACGCGTCATCGTTTACAAAACTATAACTATGACCGGTCTTATTTACAGTAAAATAAGCAAAAAAATTTTTTTTAATGCTACCAGAAGTAGAAGTATCGGGGCGGGATATTTCTTTATCGGCGAAGTATTCATTTTTATTATTAATATTTTCAATTTCTATAAAATTCAGCGAATGTTTATGAATATTATTTTTTTCAATAAAGGTTTTATTCGAATGGATTGAATGAAATGTTATACTATTATATTTAGGTAATAGATCTTTTAATTGAATAATAAATTTACCATTAATTTCATTTTTCAGTAAATCAATTACGATTAATTTATATTTTATATCAGTAATCTTTTCAACTGGTATATTATTGGTAACCTCTTTATTAAAATTACTTGCTTTTATATTATTATTTAATTGGCTTATTAATGAAAGTATCTTGTGTGTATTTAAATTAGTTGATTGAGGAGTATCATTTACATTGATATTTGAATAATCAACTTCTAATGGATTAATCGCAGACTTTTCTTTATATTCAGTAGATGCTAACTTATTAAATTCATTAACTTCCATATTGGGTTTTTCTGAATTAGAACTGGTTAGATTACTTAAATGATCATCCCTACGCACGGGTTCATTATTTAGTAAACCAGGTATATCGGGAGAATAGGTCATATTCATATTTTTATAGTCCCGAATTGGTATATTGTCGGGAACTTTGGCGTTAATATTTTCCAGAACATATTTTTTATCAATATATTCTGTATTTTGTTTTATAATTAAGTTATTATCTAAATATTGATTATTACTAATAGCTATTTTATCTTGAACGAAAAGTTTCTTTCTATATTCTTGCTGAGTATCCAAGAATAAAATTAATTCCTGGATATTTTCCTTAGATACTTTCCTTTCTAAATGAAATTTGTCAATAATAATTATATAATCATCGTCGGATAATTCATATTTTAAATCAAATATTTTTTTTAATTTAGTAATAATATTATTACGATTAATCGGTTTTAATTTATGTATATCGGAAAATACTTTGTTTTTTTCTTCAAATAATTTGTTATAATTTTCAGTTTCAAGCTTTTTAGCTAAACGTACGTTATCAGTTCTATTAGTATTTTTGGATTGCGAATAAATCATTACATAACTTTATCAATTAAACTTTAATTATTAATATAACATAATTAAAATAAAATAAATATTAATTTAATTATATTAGTGAATTATTTAATTAAATTTATAATTAAAGTATACTATATATCATCTACATCTAACAATTCATCATTATCAGTTAGTATTTTTTTGTCTCCATCTTCAAATACATCTACTGTGTTAATTTTAATACACGTTCCGGTTTCTATAAAACTTGTAGTTATTTCATTTATTATAACTAATTTAGATATCTCCTCGTTGGTGAATTTAGCGATAATATCAACTTTATCATCTTGAAAATCTCGTATCGATACTAACACAACATCACCCTTTTCAACCCTAATTTTACCCCGCAATGCCCCCCTTAAAATAGCTAGTCTTTTTACTTTATCATAACATATAGCCCTAAAACGCCCGTCTCCGTATTTTTCCATAATCCAAGCGTATTCTTGTCCGGAAATTTTTTTAAGATCTTCCGCACTATATTCTTTTTTAAAATAATGCCTGCTCGCCTTTTTTTTTGTTTTATTGCCTCCTATTTTATTTTTTACCATATTTAATATAGATATATTGTAATATCGGAAAATATTATTACAATATATCAAATTTATTTAATTTAAGCGCCGTTTGTTAAAGTATTAAATTAAATTTATAAGCATATATTATCTATTTAAAAATGAATTTAAAAACCGTTAAAAAATTTAAAAAACATATAGAGAAAATCTCTTTAATACAGAGAACCTGGAAAAGGCTAGCCGGTTTTAAAAAACATTTTATAGATGAAATTTTTTTTTTTTTAAACATAATTAACACTATTATAAATAATACTGATACCTCTGAAAAAAATAATGTTCATTCTAATAATGATTTGAAGCGTTGCCGAGATAAAATAGTATATTCAAAAAAACTATTAGATACCTATTATAATTCCGATAATATAAAAATTATACAATATTCCAAATTTAAAAGCTTAAGTGATTTAGCTAAAATTAAATTAAATATATTAGAAGTTACTCAGCTGATAGGTTCTATAACTATAAAACAGGTCATTGAATTATATCTCAAATCGGAAAATTCCGATCAATATACTGATGAACAAAGTATAAATTATTTGAATAAATATTTTGTTCCCACCCGAATTGAATCTTTTTTATCGGAAAATACAAATAATATTAAATTTAAATTAAATACTTATGGCAAAAATAGACCTTCTACTACGATAACACTTGCTAGCTATCAAATCAATACTATTAGTATCAATAAATATAAAAAATTTACTAAATCATTAATGATGAATTTATTTGGAGCAAAAATATATATACCTTTGGGTAAAAAACTGATTGTTCTATATGGATATTTTAAACATGATAACCTAAATATGTATCAAAATATCACAGCATATAAAACAAAAATCCAGTCATTAAGAAATCTATTTCTTAATTTAGATATTAATCACTCATTTAAAGAAAATTATTTAGATACATTATCCGTCTCTGATTTTCTTTTATACAAAAATCCAGATATTTGTTCTAAATGTATAACGTATTACAATGATATTATGAAACTTAAAAAAAAAAATATTTCACAAATTGTCAAAGAATTTATGTTAAGTGAAATTGTCAAAAAAGTTACAATAATTAAAAATCTTATATTAGATTCCAATAACAATAATAGCGGTTATTTAGTAAGTTTATTAATTGATTTAATAAATTCCGACAATGAAACCGATGTTAAACAAATATTTGAAATGTTTAATTGGAATATGAAAAGACTCTATAAGATTACCGAAAATATAGTAGATAAAATAAATAATAAAAACAATACCACCGAAGAACAACTAATACCCTATGAGAAACGGATTCATATGATGAAAGTAAGTCCATTGGTTAAATCAAAAGCGATGAATAAATTAAAGGAAATACAGTCAAGTAAAAATGGCGAGGGAAATGCCAAAGCCCAACAATATCTCAATGGATTACTAAAGGTTCCATTTGGGAATTTCAAAACAGAGTCTATACGCTTTAAATTAGATGAACTTATAGAAAAATGTAAGAGAATCGCATCGTCAATATGTGAGTTTGTTAATAAAATGGAAGAAAATAATGCGTTAAATGATTTTGCTTTAAAGCACACCGAGAGATTAGTTAATATAGTAAATAAATTTTTAAAAAACAGTAAAAATCCGTTACAAATATATAAATTTACCCTTATATTGAAAACTTGGCACGAAACAATGTATAACAATATGATAAAATTAAGTGAAGTTTTTGATATTAATTTAGTATCAATTAAATTAAAAAAATTATCACGATCAAAATTAAAGTCCTTATGTGAAATATTACATTTTGAAACTAAAGGCACAAAATTAACTTTAACTAATATTATACTAAATAACTTATATACGATTGATAATATTTCAATATTAGAAAAAGAATTTAATTTAATTAGACAATTAAACAATATTAATGATACTATTGAATTCTCAAATATTATCACGGGTATAGAAAAAATAAATATTTTTTATAGCACTTATAAAACCCACCAAACAGAATATTTTAAAAATATAGATACTATTTTAGATAAAGCTGTATATGGTTTAGATGAAGGTAAAAAACAAATTCGCAGAATTCTCGCCCAATGGATTAATGGTTCAAATGAGGGCTATATTTTTGGATTTGAAGGGCCTCCTGGAACTGGTAAAACTACGCTCGCAAAACAAGGTATTGCTAAATGTTTAAAAGATGAATTTGGTAAAAATCGTCCATTTATTTTTATCGCTTTGGGTGGATCATCCAATGGTTCTACATTGGAAGGACATAATTATACATATGTTGGTTCTAGTTGGGGTATAATCGTCGATGGATTAATTGATTCCGAATGTATGAACCCGATTATATATATAGATGAATTAGATAAAATATCTAAAACTGAACAAGGAAAGGAAATAGTAGGAATACTTACACATCTAACAGACCACTCTCAAAATTCAGAATTTACGGATAAATATTTTTCGGGTATTAAATTTGATTTATCGAAATGTTTAATAATTTTCAGTTATAATGATGCTAATTTAATAGACAGAATCTTATTAGACAGAATTCAAAGAATAAAAATAGATCCACTGACCAAAATTGATAAATTAATGGTTTGTAAAAATTATCTAATACCAGATATATTATCCAATATAGGATTTGAAACAACTGACATTATATTAGCCGATGAACATATATTACATATTATCGATATATACACCTATGAGGCAGGTGTTCGTAAACTAAAAGAGAAGTTATATGAATTATATAGGGACACAAATCTAAAATATTTATTAAATAACTCACCGCTTCCAATAATTATTACTAAGGACTATATTGATAATATATTTGATAATTATCCTAAATTTACTATAGATAAAGCACATAACGAGCCAAAAATAGGTATAATTAATGGTTTATTTGCCACTGGGGCAGGTATAGGTGGTATAACTATAATAGAGGCATTTAAATATTGTAGTAATACTCATTTAGAATTAAAATTAACTGGATTACAGGGCGATGTAATGAAGGAAAGTATGAACGTAGCATTAACATTAGTTCAGAGATTAGTCCCAGATGCTATATTAAAAAAACTTAGGACTCCTGGTAAAGATAAATTCGGTATTCATATCCATTGCCCGGCGGGAGGTACTAAAAAAGACGGTCCCTCTGCGGGAACAGCTATAACTATATGTATTTTATCATTAGTATGCAATATTCCTATAAATAATACAATCGGTATCACTGGGGAAATAAGATTATCGGGTGATGTTCTGCCGATCGGTGGGTTAAATTCTAAAGTCCAAGGAGCTAAAATAAGTGGGTTAAAATATGTTCTGTGTCCTAAAAAAAATAATACCGAATTAATGAAAATCCGTAAAGGGAAAAATAATATAGAAGATGATGATTTTAATATCAGTATGATAGATGATATATATCAAGCATTAGAAAGGACGTTGGTAATGCCTAAAAATACAACAGTGAGGAGCTATTTTAAGAAAATATGAGATTATATATATTTAATCATAATAAGATAATATCATTCAAAATAAACTATAATTTAAACCATGTAGTAAATATAATAACTAAACCGTTCAGTTTTAATATTTATTTAATATTGTTGTATATTTAAAAGTCTTAAATAAATAATATTAAATTTAATAAAATAAAATATTATATTAGTAAATGTTCCAATATAATACTTTTAAAAATATGGAAAATAAACTATCAAACTCGTCTGCGTTGATTGTTGCGACGTATGGAATTATTGAAAGCAGTCTTGTGGCCGATAACTTAATAACGAACCCAGTTTATTCAAACGCATCATTGGTAGAACATAAACATAAATTATTTGGTTTAACAAATTCCGAAAATCTTTATATTAAAAATATTAAGAAAAAGTCAATACCTACAGAAAATTTGTATATAGATCGTAAATATTTAAATTCCGAACTAGGTATTAATCCCCTTATAACCAATAACCAAAATACACCCTATGATAACATAGTTTATTATACATATGATGCTACAACACTAATTTTAATATCTAAGGGGCGCGAATTGTATGTATATGATAGTAAATTAAGTCTTATCAAGGTAGTAGTGTTCATAGACACAATAAAAGAAGTTTTTTATAATGGATTATGGGTATATATAATAACTGATAATCATAGAGTCTATAAAAGAAATGATATACAAACTAACTCCCCCTCTCTCCCTATCGTAGTGAGTGAGATTTTTACCAACTTAGATAAAACTCTTTTACTTACTATAAAATATTGTACTAATAACCAGAATGTTATAATAATTATGATATATACTAAGCGTTTTGATATATTTTATGGAGAAACAATGACCCAAATATTCGATAGCGATACACAGCTTATTGACATTGGAACCGATGAATATACGGGGGCGGATCTATTATATACAAACAATAATAGTATAGAACAAACAGATAATCTATTATTTATAATTTATACTGACTCCACTACAACTAGCTGTTATCAATATAATATATTATATACACCAACAAATGTTAGTCCGGTTCTTATGTATAATGTAGAGTTGGTTCATTTGTATAATGCTGCTAATATAGATATAATTCAAATTAATAATAATTTAGTAGTACATAAATCGCGATCTAGTCCAAATCCTAAAACCCTGTATTATTGTAATATAACCGATGTATCTATTGCGGGGAATCATACTGTCGCTTATAATAATGTAACAAATACAGTAGAAACAGGCTATATTTTAAATATTTTCACCGAACCCGGAAATTCTATTAATATAGATTATACCCAAATATCTGGGTGTAATACATTTTTATTGGAATATGATCAACATAATTCATTAATTATATTAAATGCGGGGTGCTATGGACTCATATTTTTAAATATTGAACTAAATATTGGACTAAATACAACCCTAGTCGTTAATATTTCCTATAATAGTTTCGTTAAACCGTTTCCCTATTATAACTCAAATTCATTAGCTGAATGTAAAAATTATTATATAGCACCGCAAATGCGCAACGAACATCGAAATCAAATCAACGACATATATATTTTAAACGCATATACTGGATTAATTAAAATTCAACATCGAAATGGCTTTCATAATAAAGTCTTATCTATAGAATGTTTTATTAATGATGATTCATATATTTTAGTTCCAGAAGCATTATCTATACAAATAACTCATTACACTAAAGATGTTCCGTATAAATGTAACTTTAATATATCAAATATATGGGAAGATAAAATATTTAATTGTATTATATTTAATGTTCCAATGGATATTAAGAGTTTTATACAGCCTTTTGGATTGCCGCATTTTTCTATCTCTGAATTATCATTGCATAACAGTGCCATATTCTATTCTAAACACTCTAATTTTTCACAATCCATAACGAGTATAAAACTAATCACTCGCCAATTATTACACAATACCTATTCTATTACAAATGGAGTGGTATCATATAATAATATTTTACCAGGATACATTATTGTGCCAGAATATTCATGCTCAGGGTCACTATTATTTTCGGATAATAATATTCCCGTTGGATTTATTACTATTAAGAATACCAAATATTATATCTTAGAATTAAATATTTTAAAATCTTTAATAAACAGGTACTCGTTATTAAATATAGTTACTGATAATTACAACGATGTATTGGCACTAAGTGATGATGTGAATACCTCCCAAAATAGAGTGGTATGTATAGATTTATATAATAGAACTATACATTATTATCCATTTGAAGAAGCAACGTCTGGCCGTGAATATAGTTTATTACGACATGATTATCTAAACGAGTTTATTAAAACGCCCTCTTATACTAATCATCCTAAGGATGATAACGACAAAATCTATATTCGTGAATTATATAATAAGAATTATGATTTTATAGGGTATTTTTACTTAATATCTAAATTCACGATATCCGCTCAAAATATATTAATAAGTTCCAGTACGGATAATGCAACACATGTAGGTATGAGTAGATTATTTAATAATTACTCGGAATTGTATAGGAATATACCTATAAGCGATAATAAAACCCTTAAAATACTAAAGAATACAAAGAATTATAAAATAAAAATAACCGACGCTTATATTAATAATATAACCTCAATTACTACCATACACAACAGTCTATCAATTACTATATCAAGCTCTGGATTATCCTATTTAGGTTTTAGTATAATAGATATTTCTTCACTAACTGAAGAAAATTTTGCGACCTATATCACATCTCCTAACAACCTGGCTTTAAATTGGACTATAATTGATATAGCACTAAAATCGGGCATCCAAGGTTACATTATCACCAATATTTCCGATGAATTCAAATCTGTAAATCCAATAGTGTCCAGTAAACTATATACTATAATATTGGACTATACAATTAATAATACGATAACGAGTCTGTATTTATTAAAAACTAATAAAATAACATATTGGGAATATAATTTGGGAAACGGTTGGACTAGCATAGAACAAAATATAAATCTACCCTCAAATATTGTCGCGAACTATACGACAATATAAATCTATGATCAATTATTGAGTATAATTATTCATCTGGGTAAAAAAGATACTTTTACAATTACAGGATCGTTAATGGATAAATCTAAGATTGTTTCTACATTTATTATTTCATGAACCTCGGTATTGGAATTTATAATTTTATAGACGTTATAGACATTATTTATTACAACTTGTTTAATCATTGGTGTTAGACGAAATTTAGTTGATACTTTAGAATCGTTATCACTATCTTGTTTGGTAGCACAGTGAAAATTATATTCGGATAAAATCTTAAATATTTTATTATAATTATAAAAATGACAGCATTGATTACACAGCATTAATATTGTTTCTAAATCATTAGTAAAATTAGTTTTAATATATTTTAAAAATTTCCCTAAATTATCACATTTTTTCCCATTTAAACTTATATTCATTCTATTCCAATCATTTAACACACTCTTCATTAATTTACTTTTATCGTCAAAATGTAAACTATTAAAAAAAATTTTTTGACGTATTTTATATATTTTGGTCATTTGATATACATAGTAATATATTTTTAATATAATACATTTTAATATAACACGATTAGTTTGTATGTATTACCGGATAAGGATTATAAAAGAGTTCTTTTATAATCTTACCTTATTAGTACTCTATCATGGTTTTCTAGAAAATAAATCATGGATTAAATATACATAACAGTTTATTTTTTAGTATTGAAAAGACTGACTCGCGGGTGTCAGTATGACCTATTTTATATCTATTCCATATATCTCCCCCTATTCGGCTATTAATTGCTGAATTATTTAATACGACCTTCGTGTGCTCTGGATTATAACGTATAAATTCTGTTATATTATAGACATTATTGTCGGAATATATCCAACAATCATTAACCGTATTATGCTTACTAATTTCGTCCTGCGTGTATTGCTTCATATTAGATATGATACAATATGAATACATATATTTTATAACACCTGTATTTTAAATCTTTAGCATTTAATATACTCACAACTTGATAATTAGTTTATAGACCCGTCGCTCTAGATTCTACCAGATCTTTTGGCTTAAACTTAAAGAAAATATTAATTCACAATACGAAATTCTATAAGGTATAAATTTATATATTAATATATATATAAATATAACTATGAATAACTATAATGATGATTTAAAGGGTCTCGATGAATTTATTAATAATAAAGTATATCAAAAAGAGGCGATGCAACCTGGTAAACTACTTTTTTTATATTGTAAAACTATACGGGATTGTTTAATTCAAACCTATAATGAGCATTTAAATATAAAATACAGTATAGAGAGTGCTGAACTAATTTCATCAATATTTTTTATTTTATACAATTATACCTTAAATATAAAATTGAGCATTTTCATGTGCGAACGTTCTATATTACTCTTCAATGAATACATTAATATTTCCAAATCATATGATACGAATAAAATATTTATCCACGAAGTAAAACAATTTATAATAAATAAAAGTATTGGGACTATAATATTAAATGACACCGATAAAAGCTCAATTTTAATAAAGAATAGTGAATTTTTAATTTTATTTAAAAACTTTATCTTTAAAATATTTATCCAAAAAATGGAGGACGATACAGAACTACTATACACACCTGTGTCATTTTTAGATAGTACTATAAATTTACTATTAGATATTTATTATAAATTATATTCACTAAATTATAAAAGTATAATTGCTGAATCTATTCAAAAAATTTTAGATGCTCCTTTTATAGATAAACCTAAACTAATAAATTTAGATAAATTATATTTAGAATTAGTGATATATTCTATAAAAACATTAAAGAATACATGTGATTATTCTAAAGAAATCTGTGGTAAAATAATTGAACAAAATATTGATAATATTTTTATATATGAAGATATTAATGAATTTTTAAATATAGAGGGCTCTATTATAAAAAAGCAGTGCTATAAAATTTTATTAGATAAATTACTAAATTATAAGTTTAATGTATAGAATAAATATAATATTGTATGTAATAATGATTAATACCGTTAATAATGATACAATGGGTCCAATAAATATACCTCATAATATTTTTTATTTCGTAACGGGATTTGTTTTAGGTTCTATAATAGTAAATTATTATAATAATCGAACTGTTTTAATTAGTAAACCCCTCTCTAGAGAATTATATAGAGTTCATATTTATGATTCTAAGAATGTTGAAATTTTTGAAAATTATTATATAGATTATATTAAAAAAAAACTTCGTTTAGAGAACGCTTTAAAAAATGTCACTATAATAATTAAATCAGACAATAAACCAGATATTAAAATAACTAAATTTTCAGGCACTGACTGTGATCTGTTTATTAAATAAATTTGATTTTTTTATACCGTATTACTTATAATAAAATCAATTTTATAGTTATACCATGTTTAGATTAAAGTCATATAATCCTAAAAAATTAATACATATTTTTAGTAGCATCGAACCTATATTAGATACCGTTACCTTACATATAGATAAAGAATGTATATCTATACGCGATATTGATACAAGCCATTTATGTTTAATTGATATGGAGTTAAATAAAGATGATTTTGAGGAGTATGAATTCACATTTGAAAAGCCAAAACAAATGTCATTCTATACAAAACATATAGTAAACGTATTAAAAGTTGCGTCCAAGGCCACCTCAGTAAAATTAAAATATACTGATGGCGATACTATTAAAATAGTAATAGACAACAAATACTCCAGAAAAACATATAATATACCACTTATAAATGTTTTGGACAAAGATCCAATACATATTCCCGACAGAGATTATCCATTTGAATTAGAACTAACCCATGATATTCTAAAAGATATCATTGACTCCGCCGAAATCACTGAATCAGATACCATCGCTTTTAAAATTAAGGATAAAAAATTATTCATTACTGCTAAAGGGGCATTGGGGAAGTTTGAACAAGTTTTTGAGAAACAAAAATTCAAAAATAAAACTATATCGTTACAAAATAGTAAGCGATTTATTAATAAAACTACAAGTCGGGCACAATATGAACTTTATTCATGCGAAGGTGAGTTTGAAAATACTTTTTCATTGGATTATATCAATCGTTTTACTAAAGCAAATAATTTATCAAATAAAATAATGATAAATATGGCACCAGATTATCCACTAAGAATGGACTTCTGTATTAATAATGAGACTGGCTCTATATTATATTATTACCTGCCTCCTAAACTTGGGCAATCACACTAGTTGTGGATAATTCAACAACTGAATATAAATTAGTGGGTGTTTTTGCTATAGTCTTGGGTGTCACTGTTTTTTTTCGTTTAACGTTTAACTTACATGATAATGGTTTGGGAGACG
>TARA_B110000208_G_scaffold22510_1_pt1 | contig 12136 bp, 10 predicted proteins | sample TARA_B110000208 | Tara Oceans TARA_B110000208 (sample SAMEA4397426) | marine metagenome | biome: Polar Biome; feature: [SRF] surface water layer (ENVO:00010504); material: water (ENVO:00002006), including particulate matter (ENVO:01000060) such as... | depth 5 m
TAAAAAAAGGCGCACGCTGCACCCAACCCATCTCCTGGATTGATATTTTTCCGACCATGCTCGACTACGCTGGCTTCAAAGGAATCAACCCCAATGAAAAATTTGACGGCCCCACGCTGGACGGCTTTAGCATTCGACCTCTGCTGGAGAACCCACAAGGCGGCTGGGAGGGGCCCGAAGTGAGCCTGAGCGCTCTTGGACAAAATGTGACCAAGCGATCCGATACCCCCCGCGACCGCTGGGCGCAACACTATTCCGTTCGCTCCGAACGCTTCCGCTACATTCGAACCAATAGCGGACAAGAGGAACTGTACGACTGCGAACGCGATCCTCACTGCTGGAAAAACATCGCGGACAATCCTGAATATCAAGACATCAAAAAATCCCTCCATGCTCAGATGAAGGAGATGGTTGGAAAACCAGTCGCCTTTGATGTACGCAAAGCATGGTTCAAGCCAAACCCCGAGTAATCCGAGGACACCCCTTGTAAGATTAACAGATCTGCCCCGAAATGGCATGCCTCTTTGACAGAAATATTTATGGAAAACACGAAACAACCTAATCCACGCCGTCAAAACGGTCTTTTCAGGGGTGCCTTGGCCTGCTTTATGATTTGTTTTTCGGCAGCAGCCGAAAAACAACCGAACATCGTGGTGTTTACGGTGGACGATATGGATGTCACCTCGGTGAATTGCTATGGCAATCCGCTGCCGGATCTGACGCCAAATATGGACCGCCTGGCCTCGCAGGGCATGCGCTTTGAGTATGCCCATGTTAATACGCCGATCTGCCAGCCGTGCCGCCAGTCGATGATGACCGGCCTGCAGCCGCACAGCAACGGCTCGTTCGGCTTTATCGAAGTGGAAAAGGACGCCTGTCCGTCTCTTTCCGGCATCCTGATGGAAGGTGGATATTACACGGCATCGGCCGGGAAAGGCCGCGACTACAAAGCATTCCCGTGGGATGAGTTTATCAGTCACTATGGATGGGACGAATGGTACGGTCGCAAGCCGTCCGCATTTGCTGCGACGGCCAAAAAGGTGATCGGCAATGCCCGCGCCGAAGGAAAACCGTTCTATCTCGGGATCAATACGGCGGATCCGCATCGGCCCTGGCCGGGCAACGAACAGGAAAAAGAGTTTGTCGCCGACGTTCGGAAAAGCTGGCCGGATGCGACGGATTACCCGAAAATAGATCTGATCTGCTCCGAGGCGGATGTGCCGCTGCTGCCGTATCTTCCCGACCTGCCGGATATCCGCAAAGAAACCGTCCAGTATCTGACCTGTGTGAAACGCGCCGACGATTCACTGGGGGCGGTAATGAAGGTCATTGAGGAGGAGGGGCTGACGGATAATACGATCTTTATCTTTTTCAGCGACCACGATGCGCCCATGCCGACGGCCAAGCAGAATTGCTACGCGCATTCATCCGTGACACCGCTGATGATCAGCTGGCCGGGGAACATCAAGCCCGGCTCGGTGGATTCGGACCATATGGTTTCGACATTGGATCTAATGCCGACGCTGCTGGAAGCGACCGGTCTTCCCATCCCGGTCAAACAGGATGGCCGCTCCATGCTCTCCATTCTCGAAGGCGGCCGACAGGAAAACCGGGACGCGGTGTTTACCACCTACAATTACATTACGCCCGGCCAGCAGGTTTTCCCGATGCGCGGGGTGCATACCAAGGAATGGAGTTATGTCTTCAATCCGTGGTCCGACGGTGTGAGAAAGCGGTTGCAGGGCAACGGCAACCCGACCGAAAACCAGTCCGGCCTCACCTTCGCCGCGATGCTAAGGGCTGCGAAGACCGACCCGGCCATGGCGGAGCGGGTCGATACTATTTTGCATCGACGGCGCGATGAACTCTTCGACCTGCGCAAGGATCCGTACAGCTTCGACAACCTGGCTGAACATCCGGAACACGCAAAGCAGCTGAAAAGAATGAAGCAGCTCGTCGCTGTCGAAATGAAACGCAGCGAAGACCCGCTACTCGACGCCCTGGAAAACGGCGGCAGTCATCCGGCGGAATGGGATAAACGTAAATAGCACAGAATTTGAAATCGCGCTTTGGAGCGAAGCGGGTAAACAAGGAGCAAACCAATGTTTAAGAAATTTATTTCATGTTTCGGTCTTACGGTGTCAGTAACGCTTGCTTCCAGTTATGCGCAGCGGTTGCTTTATCCCAAGTTGCGATCACCAGACCCCGCCCGCCGTCTCGCTGGAGCAATACGGAATTTACGTGCGCCTGATGAAAGAATATTGCCTCAAAGCCGCGCAGTAGTATCACGCGCACAATTGGTCGTTAATCAATTCCAATTGTGCTTCGCAAAAGAGCCGCGTCCTACCGATTGGTAGGACGCTGATTTTTTTGTGATTGTTTTGGGTCCACTTTGTAGGACGTGCTTCTGATGGGTCTGAGAAAGAGTCTGGGGAAAACAGAAAGGCACCATTCGGGTCATTCCGTATATTCATATATAGAAACCTACGGAATGGTTATTTTTTCTGGATGTTGTTGAATCATGAAACATTGGACTGGTGCCTTATGTTTTCTCAGAGGCATACTCGCCTCGGCCAAATATCCTCTCAATACCAGTGTGCTCGAAGGTATGAATAATAAGATCAAAGTGATCAAGCGAACCGCTTACGGCTTCAGAGATACAGAATACTTCTTCCTGAAGATTAAGCATGCATTCCCTGGTAAATGACGAAGAACCTTTCTTTTGCCGATTTGATTGGTTCAAGATGGTTAGAATATGGCTTCATTCAAGATCCTTTTGCACTGATGCCAGCAGAGCTGGAGACCGCTTATTTTGCTTCGCCATCTCCGGCAGACCTCCGTCGCTTATTTTACGCTTATTACTGAGATTGAATATTCAGTTACACGTCGTGCTGGATAAGCGTTCAATAAGCGTTAATAAGCGGTTGAAAAATCTGGGTTCTTTCTCTCTGTATCTCAGAGCAGAGGCTTAAGGTTCATCCGCACCCAAGGGCATAATAACAAGCACGCTCACAATCGGATTCGGTTGCGTCATGGGGCTAAATAAGTGGTTCTATGTACCCACTCCCCGGTAAATGACGATGAGCCTTATTTTTTCGCGTTGGAGGCGCGCGTGTTGAGCGGACGCGAGCACACCAAGCTACTTTGACAACAAATGCACTGACACCCAGCACTGACACATCAAATCTCCAAGCTTGAGAAGCTACTTAGCTTGAGTGCCGTGCAGGCGGGCGCGGTAGGCAGCGGGGGTGCTGCCCATTAGGTGCTTGAAGCGGCGGGCGAAGTGGAACTCGTCGCAGAAGCCGAGCTCCTCTGAGATCTGTTTGATCGGAGTGCTCTCGGTGAGCAGACGCTGTGCCGCTTGCTCCAGTGTTTGCAGTGCACGATAGCGGGCGGGTGGGCATCCTTGCAGGCGGCGGAAGGTCTTGCGAAAGGTTTGATGCGACATGCCCAGTGTGCACGCACTGCGTTCGATGCCATCCGGATCGTCCAGCGTTTCGTTGAGCCGTTTGCGGGCTTGAGCGAGCCATTGATGCTCCGGATTGTCAGGGCGCGGCGCGGTGGCGACCAGTCCGCAGTCCATTAGAAATCCTTGCAGTCGCAGCACCTGATCGAGTGGGTTGGCGGCCGCTTGCCACACTTGTTTGAGGTGGCGGGTCCATCGATCCGCCGGTTCGCAGGTAAAGACTGGGCGTGCCGGATCCAGCAAGCCCGCTTCGCGCCATGAGTCAAAAGCGGTTCCTTCGAAAAATACGTGCAGATCATCCCAGCCATCGGTCGTAGTTACGCTGTATTCGTGCTCCACGCCTGGGAAGAGCAAGAAGCCTTGCCCGGCGCGGATTGACTGGCTGTTGCCCAATGCATCGCGGAACCAGCCCTCGCCTCGAGTGATGTAGACGAGTGCATAGCAATTTAACACGCGCGAGGGGGTGCCGTATCCATGGCGCATTAGACAGGCATGGCCGAGTCGGCCCACGCCTGAGGGCATGGGATTGAGCTGTAGGATCTGGGCGGTTGTTTTGCTCATGGATTGCTGATCTGTGGATTTACCAAAATCTTCATATTGTTTACGATTTCACACATGGAAAATCAATTCAATTCTGTGTATAGTGTTCATTCTGTCAGGGAGAGTTTCCTGATGAACTACTAAAATATCATAATTCCAATTTGCCCGAATAGAAAGACTGATCATGAAAATATATGCAGACATGAAGAACGACAATGAGATCACCGAAGAAAGTGTACAGGCTTTCAACGATAATGGTTTTCTCCGAATTCCTGGCTTACTGACTCCTGAAGAGGCGGCTCGCTACGCCGATTTGGTTATGACTTCGGTGGAGGATGCTAACAATAAAGATTTGCAGACTGGGGAAACAGCAATCTTCGCTCAATTTGTAAATCTATGGACCGTGAACGAGGCGGTTAAAGGTTTGAGTATGCATCCTAAACTCATTAGCATTGTTAAGCAGTTAGCCGGAGTACCTATCCGTTTCTGGCATGATCAAGCGTTGATTAAATATCCGGGAAAAAGTGCGCCAACAGAATGGCATCAGGATGAGCCCTTTTGGCCGCATGAAGGACCTCGTTTTGCTTGCGCGGCATGGATTGCGCTGGCCGATGTGACCGTTCAACGGGGTTGCATGAGTTACATTCCAGGCTATCAAGATGGCGATGCTATGCCTATTGACGATTTGGGAAACAAGCGGGCACTATTCGACAAATGTCCTGAAATGGAATTCGAAGCGGTGACCACGATCCCTCTAAAAGCAGGGGATTGCACGGTTCATCATTGTCGTACGCCTCATGCTGCGGGAGCGAATATTACGGAAGATCCGCGTATTGCGCACATTTCTTGTTTTAGGGATGCGGAAGCGATCTATAACGGTAAGAGCCATGTGGTTACAGATGGGCTCGGTCTTAAAGTGGGTGGCAAATTTGATCATCCGCTATTTCCTCTTTTGTAGTGTTCATTCTGTCAGGGAGAGTTTCCTGATGAACTACCAAAGTATCTACCTGGGGCCCGTTGATTCGGGCTCAAATCTTCATTATTAATCCTATTAAACGCCGAATCGAGCGACCTTCATTATGACGACTTCAACAGCCAGAGATTCCGCTGCCGACAGCCCCCCCGTGAATGCAACTGGAAAAGTTGATTGGGTGCGTGTGCCAGTAGAGAAAAAGGTATTGGATGAGCTTACGCAAAGATCAGATATCAGAGGATTCATTCAGACTGGCGGTCATCTGGGATTACTCTTATTGACGGGGTTCATTACCTTTTATGTTTTGAGTAATTACTCATGGTGGTACGTTATTCCTTGCTTGTATGTGCATGGTTCTGTGTTTGCCATGCTGGGTGCGGGGATTCACGAGTTGTCGCACGAAAGAGTATTTGAGTCCTCTTTTCTTAATGATTTTTTTAACAAATTCATTAACCTTATTAATTGGCAGAATCCTTATTATTTTAAATTCAGCCATATGATTCATCATCGCTTCACGGTTCACTATCCAGAAGACCAAGAAGTCGTTTTACCTCAACAGATCGCGAATCTTTTTCCGGAAATAATTTTATCTTCTAATGGCTATTACACGGTGAAAAATTGCCTCTTTCAGTCCCTTGGAATCGCTACGACTGATTTAGAGAAACATCTCTATCCTCAGATGAGTGAAAAGGAATTAAAAGAATTGAGACGGTTTTCACAGCTTACGCTGTTATTTCACTTTGTCGTTGCTGCATTCTCTATTGTTTCTGGACACTGGATATTGCTTCTCTTGATTACATTTCCGAAGACGTTTGGTTCTTTGCTCGTTCAACTGACGCACATGCCTCAGCATGTTGGCTTGGTCAGTGGCTCGAATGACTTTCGTTTAAACTGTCGGACTTATCGCAGTAATTTCTTGGTAGAATATTTGTACTGGAATATGAATTTCCACATAGAGCATCATATGCACGCAGCGGTACCTTGTTATAATTTACCCAAGTTACATAAGTATCTCAAAGCAGATCTTCCTCATATTCATCCAAATTTGTTTAAGACTTGGGTTGAAATATTATATATTGCCGATAGGCAAGTTCGAGATCCAAGCTATGAATATTACCAGCAAATACCCGGACAAGAATCATTTGAGCAGAAGAATGCATCGGTCGCTGATCAGGTAGTTTCTGCTCAGGATTCAGTGCTCAGCTCAATGACGAATGAAGAGTTAGCAAAATATAAGATTTGGGAATGCACGATCTGTGGATTCATTTATGATGAAGCGAAAGGTGATCCAGAGGAAGGCCTCGCTCCCGGAACTCGATGGGATGACATTCCTGATGACTGGAGCTGTCCGGACTGCGGTGTTGCTAAATCAGATTTCGATATGATGGAAAGAAAGGAAACGACAAATAGTAATGACTCAGCAGTCGAGCAGGGTAGTGATGCATTGATTGAAACTGGAAATAAAGAGTCACTTGTAATTGTCGGTAGTGGTTTAGCGGGGTATCAATTAGCCGCTGAAGTGAGGAAGCACTCTCCTGATCAGCCCATTACCTTAATTACGCGCGATGGAGGAGAGTCTTATTCTAAACCAATGTTGTCTAATGCGTTGAGGGCTAAGAAAAAAGCAAAAGACCTGGTTTTAAAAGAAGCGACTGCGATGGCAGAATCTTTATCCATCACGGTTAAGGTAAATGTCGAAGTGCTTGATATTGTCAGGGAAGATAAGAAAGTTGTCACCGATCAGGGTGATTTCCACTACGGAAAACTAATACTAGCTCTTGGTGCAGATCCGATAAAGCTAGCGATCAGTGGTAGTGGCGCAAGTGATGTCATCAGTGTGAATGATCTGAAAGATTATGTTCATTATGAAGAGAAGTTAGTATCTTCTAAGAAAATAGTGATTTTGGGTGCGGGTCTGATTGGTTGTGAATTTGCCAATGACTTGGTGGAGAGTGGATATCAAGTCGAGGTGGTGGACTTAGCTCACTCGCCGATGCCTGCTCTTTTGCCTGCTGAAGTCGGTTTGTCCTTGATGGAATCGCTTGCGAATCTGGGTGTGGAGTGGCATTTTAATCGATCGATTACGCAGGTTGATCGTCATGGGGGATCATATGTTTGCACCCTAGATAACGGGGATGAAATTGATGCCGATCTGGTCCTCTCTGCTGTGGGTATCAGGCCTAGGATTGCCTTGGCGAAAAGCTCAGGAGTCGTCGTTTCAAAAGGGATTGTGGTCGATGGATTTCTAAAGACCTCTGATCCGGATATTTATTCTTTAGGGGATTCTGCTGAAATTTCAGGGAAGGTCCTGCCTTTTATTCTACCGATACGTCATTGTGTGAAGTCCTTAGCTAAAACCGTGATCGGTCGAGAAACTAAAGTGGACTTTCCATTGATGCCTATAGTGGTCAAGACTAGCGCATTGCCTATTGTTTTATTGCCTGTTGATCCAGGAGTGGCGGGGAAGTGGATTGTAGAAAATAATGAATCGGGGATTGTCGCGATTTTTGAAAGTGAGTGCGGGGAAGCATTAGGCTTCGTTTTAACAGGAGATGCAGTTGAGCAAAGAGATGCATTGCTTCAGCAGATTTCTAGAAAAAAATTAACTTTAGTAGAAGTGTGATTCGATATGAAATATAGAAACTTTGGTAATACGGGCAGGAAAGTCAGTGAATATGGTCTGGGAACATGGGCGATGGGCGGCAATGCCTATGGTGAAGTGGATGATGAAGAATCAATCCGCACCATTCACCGGGCACAAGATCTAGGTATTAACTTCCTGGATACAGCCCCCTCCTATAGTTATAAAGAGGATGGGCATAGTGAAATGATTTGCGGGAAAGCCCTGAAGGGCAGAAGAGATCAATGGATGCTGTCCTCCAAATACGGCCGGTCGGTATCTCAAGATAAAAATGGGCAAACGGTCTATGGGGAGGACTTTTCTCCTCGTCGTGCCATAGAAAGTGTGGAGCAATCCTTAAAGCGATTACAGACAGATCATTTAGACGTATATTTTGTCCACACTCCATCCTTTGATATACCCGGGATTTTTAATCCAGAAGAGGTCTTTGCTGCCATGACTAAGCTCAAGGAGCAGGGGAAAATTAAATACATCGGATTTAGTTTTCACTTGCACTCTGCAACGTGGCTAGAGCAAATTGAGCCTTTCCTTAGATCCAATGTGATTGATGTGGTGCAAGTGGGGATCTCTCTTCTCTTGCCAGAACCTTTGGATGTATTACTGCCTATTATCAAAGAAACCGGAACGGCATTTGTTGCTAGAGAGTCTCTGGCTAATGGATACTTAACTGATTCATTTACTGAAGAGGGCCCTTTCCCGAAAGGCCATCCCTTTGAAATGGCAGACAAGGCAAAGATCGCAGAGAAATTGGCCAAAGCGAATAAATTTAAATTTTTGATCGATCGTGCCGATGGTGTTGCTTCTCTTCCTGAGGCAGCCTTACATTGGACGGTTTCACTTCCAGAAGTTAGTTTAGTGATTCCTGGTGCCAAGACGATCGGGGAGTTGGAGCAGTGTGTGAATGCCGCAGATGCAGAGGCCTTTGATGAGAGCACGATGCAGGAAGTCAGGGGAATTCAAAAAGCTTGGGGAGATTGGAATATTTATGGCTAAAAGAATTATATTAACTTTTGATGATGCTTGCCTGAGCCACCGGGAATATGTTGCGCCCTTGTTGCGGGAGTATGGCTTTACGGCGACTTTTTATATCTCAGAGTACCCGGGTAGTTTTGAGGATAAAACTCAGTATATGACTTGGGAGCAAATAAAGGAGCTTCAGGATATGGGCTTTGAGGTGGCGAATCATTCTCTGACTCACAAGATTGTTACGGAGATATCTGAAAAAGAAATAGTTGCTGAAGTTGCCGATCTTGAGGAGCGTTTTAAGCAATACGGTCTATCGCCTGCGACGACCTATGCCTATCCAGTTTATGCCTATGACGATGCCGCAATTAAAGTGTTAGCTGCACGTGGATATAAAATTGCTCGGACAGGCGGAAATGATAAGCCTTATAATTATAGGCAAGATGATCCGATGGCGATCCCGAGCTATAACGCACATGGAGCAGATCGGGAAACTGTTTTAAAATACATGGATGCTGCCACTGATGAAAATATTGTGATTCTCACTTTTCATGGAGTCCCGGATATAGATCACCCTCATGTTAGTACCGAGAGGGCACTTTTTGAGGAATATATGGACTATATCAAATTGAAGGATTTTGAAGTGATTGCGATGAAGGATATTTTATCATTAATGACTCCTTGAATAGATAGTGGGGGATAGCCAGTAGCAATCAAAACCAAGTCGCCTCGGGCGACTTATCGCCAACGCGCTCAGCTGCAATGGCACCAACCAAACGCAACAAAAACTAACATACTAAGAGAATCACTTCTCCACTGCTTTCAGTGCAACTCAAAGGAATTATCATGGACATATTACAACTTTCCTCTTCTAGAAGACCGCTTAATAAAGCTATTTGGGCCAAGCCCACGGCGAAAGAAGTAAATGAAGGAGCTCCCGAGAACAGAATCATCCACTCTCGGTGTTATTCGTCATCTGCAACATTTACCCTCAAAAGACTGGGTATCAAAATGGGAGCGGGGTATTTTAAATGTGGTAGCGATAAAGAAGAAGAATATTGCACCTCCCTCAGATTAATTTATTTAGAAAACGACCAGTGGATTACATTAGACTTTGATGATCATAGTAAACCAGCTGAAGATGAAATTCTGTGGCTCAAGGACTTGAACATCGAGACCACGGCCTTTGTCCTGGAACTGAGAAAGTCCAGTGTCGACGAATGGTGGACATCCTGGAACCTGGCGATGAGCGGTGTGGTAATGGAAAGCTCTCTCATAACGCCCTTAGAAAATAATATCGATTTATTAAAAATAGAATCCATCAGCGGAGTTGATGAGGATATGATATCATCTGTTGGCGCGGCATCCGAGAGTGATGTTCTGTCTCACATTAGTGGGGATGTTGTCCACTACCGGTGCCAGGATTACCAGGTTGCTTTTAATCTCAGGCATCCTAGTTTTTCAGAGTTTAAGGTCTTTTCTTTAGAAGACAATTTTAACTTACCCAATCAAATCAAAGCCTCCAGTGTCTTTTTGATCAAGGTTGATAACCTTACCGGCAAGAACGAAGAAGGTGAAATGGCTCAATCCCTATCCCAAGGCCCAAAGCTATGGTTGGTGGGTGAAGACTTGGAAGCAGGCTATTGCCACAGTCATTATACAGGTTCGACTATCGTCAAAGACAATACCGTGACTTATCTACTGGATTTTTACAAATCTGGGATCAAAGTGAAATATACTTGGACTATAAGGTCCCAGGGAATGACTCTGGAGACAGAGCGTACCATTCCAGAAGATCGTACCGCTATCATTGACAGTCTATGGAGCACCGTTTTTGATTCTTCTGTTACGCCCAGCGCCACCTTGGGCAATGGTAACTTCAACGGTGAGACTGGGCGCGTTGATACGCCTCTATTATTTCACTCTCCCAAGGGAGGGAACTTTAAGATCAGTCAAAGCGGCGAAGCGGCTCGTTGGCGTTATGACTCCATGCGCGCTAAAAATGCCACTTCCGCAGAATGGCAGATGAACGAAAAGACTGATGTCGAAGGTATAGTAAAACTCAAAAAGGGGACTTATAAAAATACTCTGGAGTGGAAAATAGACAAAGACAGCCCTATCCTCAAAAGCGAAACACCAGACAAGGTAAAAAAAGCGATCGAGTATTTCTTGCCCACGGCTTTTGCCTATAAACCCGATATCGGTAGCCTGTCCAATAACTCGACTTCGATCCAATGTATCTTTTGTGTTGAGACCTGGATAGAGCTCTATCTTTCCTTCCCGTCTGTCCATGGCCTATCTACCTGGAAAATGATGGATGACACCCTGACCAGGTGGCTGGACGGTGGACCTTCCTATGCCAGTGGCAGAAAAAATGCGGATGAAGACTATAAGGACGAATATCCCCATAGTACGGCCTCTCCATTATACGGCCTCTCCAGATGGATCTTACAGCCGGAAAATGAAGCCTGGGCAGAAAAAATGCTTCCCAAAATACTCGAGAAGATAAACGTTTTAAAGTCGCTGGACTTAGATGGCGATGGATTGATAGAGAGCGACATTAGGCAAGGCAATACCGGTGAACACCAATGGAGCACCAATTGGTGGGATGTCATATCTTTTGGCTATAAAGATGCCTTTGCTAACTCCAGTATGTTTGCCTTATTATCCAATTTTTCCTTATACTTTGACAAGGTAGGTCGAAGTGATCTGGCAGAGGAAATGCGCACCTGGGCATCAAAAGCAAAAGATTCCTTTCACAAAACTTTTTATAACCCCGAAACGGGCTGCTATGGTGGCTGGCGTGATAAAAAAGGTGTCCTACACGACCATGGTTTCTTATTTGTCAATGGAGCCGCAGTTAGTTATGGCATCGCCAAAGACGATCTAGAAAAAGAGATCATACAAAAGCTGTATCGTCGCTTAGAAGATCTTTGTCCTCCTTATCACTTGGGCATACCGGGCAATTTAGTCAAAATACCCAACGAAGATCTGGCTCCGGTGATGCATGATCACCCATACGGGTGGTATCAGAATGGTGGTTTGACCATATCACAGTCCCTCCATTTCATGAATGCCATGTATAAAGTCGGAATGACAAACGAAGCCGATAAAATCACAGAAAGGATGGCTCGCGGTCTAGCCAGTGGCGACCTACTAGGCGGAAACGACAGTGGGGTAGACTGGCGACTTTGGAATGGCAGTCCATCGGGCTATGAGGGAATCCTGGTCGACCAATTAGGGATATTGTCTACGATGATGAATCGATGGGCAGTCGAGTGATTCGCGAATATTATATGCATGTTCAATGCTTGAGTAACATTTATATCCTTTATCTTACTTTTGTCCATGTGTCCGTATTAATATCCATCCTCTTCTGCATCAATAAAGAGTAATATCAGTTTTCACTTACAAAACCTCAACCTTTCCTTAACTGGACGCTAGTGATGAAAAATCACGACACAACCTAACCCCCACCATCAAGAGATCTTAATACTATGAGCACCCAAAATACTGATTCGATCAATAGCAATTGTGAAATATACTGCGAAAA
>TARA_B110000208_G_C11800656_1_pt1 | contig 12132 bp, 9 predicted proteins | sample TARA_B110000208 | Tara Oceans TARA_B110000208 (sample SAMEA4397426) | marine metagenome | biome: Polar Biome; feature: [SRF] surface water layer (ENVO:00010504); material: water (ENVO:00002006), including particulate matter (ENVO:01000060) such as... | depth 5 m
ACGGCCCCAGCCATACTTGCGGCTTGTCGACAGGCGGAAGAAAACATTGGCTCAACTGAGCCAAGTTTCAGCACGCTTACTGAGATCGAAGGAAAGGAACTACGTGCTATTGCCGCTCGTATTGTTCCAACCGATGAAACTCCTGGTGCAGAAGAGGCTGGTGTTATTTATTTTATTGACGCGGTGCTGGGAGACAACGCAGAAAAAGAGTACGGGCAAGTTAGATCAGCGCTGCGGGAAATACAGGCGGAGAGTGGAATAAAGTTTGGCGCGTCGTACTTTTTTGAATTAACAGCCGAGCAACAAGATCAAGTACTAACAGATATAGAGACTACCCCTTTTTTCGCCACCATTCGTTACCTAACCATAGCGGGAATGTTCTCACTGCCTGAGTACGGCGGTAATAAGGACAAGATCGGCTATAAACTAATAGGTTTTAATGACGCTCACGCTTGGTCCGCGCCTTACGGTTTCTATGATGCTGACTACGCACTGAAGGGAGAGTAACAATGGCACAGGCACCGTTTTCAACTAGAGATACCGTAGATTTTATTGTTGTTGGTTCCGGCGCGGCCGGTGGAATTATGGCCAAGGAATTATCAACGGCAGGTTTTAGTGTTGTTGTATTAGAGCAGGGGCCATATCTCAAGGCTGGCGATTTTAAGCATGATGAGTGGGGTTATGACCACAATGAAGATCTGACATGGGGAGCTCGTCAAGGGCACCCTCAAACCTTCCGTAAATCTGAGTCAGATGTTGCTGAGCTTAGTGCCAAAGCTTCACTTGGCTATGCTCACAATGTTGGCGGTAGCAGTGTCCATTTCTCAGGCAATTTTTGGCGCTTACGAGAAATAGATTTTATCGAAGCGAGTGTTAAAGGGAGTATCGCCGGAACAAACTTCGTGGATTGGCCGATCACTTACTCAGATCTTGAGCCTTATTATACCAAGGTGGATTGGGAGATCGGTGTATCTGGTCTTCAAGGGCCTTGGGATCCACCACGCTCGCGGGAATATCCTTGTCCGCCAATGCCGATAAAATCTCCCGGCGTATTGTTGGAGAGAGCTGGAAAGCAATTGGGTTTAAATCCATATCCGGCTCCTGTCGCTATTTTATCTCAGCCACATAATGGCAGGCCTGGCTGTATTCACTGTGGGTTTTGCAATGGTTTTGGCTGTGAAGTAGACGCGAAGTCATCGTCGATGGCGACGATGATGCCAATTGCTCTGGGCACTGGCAACTGTGAACTTAGAACGGGCTGCACGGTGCATCGAGTTAATACTGATGAGGCTGGCAAAGCCTCTGAGGTGGTTTACTGGGATGAGAGCGGTGTTGAACATGCGCAAAAAGCTCGCGCGGTGGTGTTGAGTGCAAATGGGGCAGAGACCCCAAGGTTATTGCTTTTGTCTGAGTCTGCACAGCACCCTGATGGACTGGCCAACTCTAGTGGATACGTTGGTAAAAACCTTATGTTCAATGGTTATTCTAGTGTGGCTGGGCTTTTCGATGAGCCGGTTAATGGCCATAAAAGCATTCCTGCAACGAGGGTGATTCATGATTTCTACGAGTTAAGTAGTGAGTTAGGATTTTATGGCGGCGGCGGAATAGACTCCCGCCACCTCTCAAGAGGGACCCCCATGGGGTTCGCTCTCGGTGGCAGCCATTTTGGTGGTCCCAAGTGGGGAAGCGAATACAAGCGAAATTTAGAAAGAGAGTTTACTCATTCGGCAGCTTTTGATGGGCACACAACTTCTTTGCCACTATCGAGTAACAATGTCAGCTTGGACCCTGATGTTGTTGATAAGTGGGGGCGGCCTGCGCTGCGCTGCACCTATATGGATCACCCTGATGATATTGCAACAATGAAGTTTTTTTATGATAAGTCGTTGGAGTTGATGGAAGCTGCGGGAGCAAAAAGGACGACCGGCTTCTATCCGGAAAACGGCCAAGACGGGAATGTGCACTTATTGGGAACTTGTCGCATGGGGAACGATTCAACCAGCTCTGTAGTGAACAAATTCAATCGTGCTCATGATGTGTCGAATTTGTTTATGGTTGATGGCAGTAGCTTGGTGACCTCAGGGCGAGGCCAGCCGACCATGACTATAATGGCGTTGGCATTTCGTGCAGCCGACAACATAATCCAAGCAGCAAATCGCGGCGAGATATAATCTCGCCAAACCTATGATTTTCCTTGCAAGAAAGGCAATCCGCCGCTATTGATCAGCGGCGCTTTTGATGCTCGCAAAGATGGATGAAGATCCATCTTTGTTCATTAGTAAAACGTCATAGGGTGTGAATCGATTTCCCATCTCCATGCCAGGCCCACCTATAGGCATGCCCGGAACAGTTAACCCCAGTGCGTTCTCTGGCGGGTTGGCTAGAAATAGGTCTATGAATTTTGCCGGTATATGGCCTTCGAACAAAAAACCTTCGTTAGTTACTGCCGTATGACAAGATGCCCATTCTGGTTTGATGCCGAGCTCTTCCTTCACTTTGTTTAGATTAGTGGGGTGAAACACCGTTGAGTGGTAATTGTTTTCGTCCATGTGTTTTATCCATCCCACACAGCACCCACAGCTTTCGCTTTTGTAAACGTTAAGTACGACATCGTCAATAGATTGAGCGTGTAGCGTTGGTGCAAGCAACATAGATATTAAACCAAATAGTGCAGCGAAAAAGCGCTGTCTTAAAATGCTGTGAACTCTAAAGAAATGGGTATTCATAGATTCTCCGTTAACTTTTTTGGTGAGTATTCTCATGCTCTTGCTGCAATTGTCCAAGTTTTAGTTCCTATTGTCCAATGGCTGCGGACTCGGTTTGGCGAATACCAAACCGAAGCCAGCCACTCTCATTTGAGTTGTCAGAATTTTCCAACAGCTTATTCAGAGCAGCTAATCTTGCATTAAGTGCCGTCTCATTAGTTGGATTGGCTTTTAACGCAATATCTGCGGCATGGAGCGCCAGCTCGAATGCGTCCGATTCAAAGTATGCCATTGCCAATTTCCCTACTGCATCAGCGCCACCGGCGAGGGCAACTATGTCTGGGTATACATCTGATGGAGGTGTCGAAAACATGGTAGCGGGATTGCCATCAAACCAGCCGATATAGTTTTCAAAAATACCTCTGACAGACCATGCAATCGAGCCATATCCCTCCCCTATATCTAAATCTGCCGGCAGCTTTATTTCTTCCATAAGGGTGTAAACATCTTTGCCTTGGTTCATGCCTAATACAGTTTGATCATGAACGTAGACAATAGCGTCTCGATAGCGACCTGCTGCTGCCTCGATGTTGGTATTGCCGAAAATGGCATCGCCATGGCTAGGGATGAGTATTTCAGGCTCTAATGCTAATATTTTGTCAATAGAATTGGCGTAGTCAAGGGCCCAGCGCGGCTTGGTGCCTCGAAGGGTTTACATATTGGGAAAGGATTCGTAATAGTTGTCGCCAACAAATGCTGCAGAGTATTGAGGCAGCCATACGGTAAGGTGGTCGTATGTCTCTCCAGGTGAGTGCATAATAACGAATTCAATGCCCCCTAGTTCGAAACGGTATTCGTCATCAAACAATATGGTAGGTTTTATTTCTGCGCCATAATTGTCATCTTGATTGACGGGTTCAGGAATGTTCGATCTAGATTGGACTATGCTTCCGGCAAGAGCGGGAAACTGGGCGGCATTGCGTTGACCGAAAAGACTTCTCAATCTGTACTGATAATTTACAAATTCAAAATGTTCTTCTTGGGCGATAATTTCAGTGTCTTCTTCGCGCCATAATTCAACGCCACCGGTGTGGTCGCCATGGGCATGAGTCAATATGATATATTTAATCGGGCCGTCGTCTATCGCCTCTAAGAGTTTTTTGTGGCGAGGAGCATTTACCGATAATGAAGTGTCAACTATGACATTTCCTTCAGATGTTTTTATGAGGAAGCTGTTGCCAAAGCCTGTGGCTTGGAAAATCACCTCATTTATTTTAATAGCTTCGGTTTGGCTGGCGCCGGAGAGCAAAGGATTGCCTCCAGTTACCTGAGCGATTGATGCTATAGGGAGTAACAGAAAAACTGAAAAGAGGAATACAATTCCCATTTTAATATTCGCCTGAAGTAGCAAGAGCGGATTCCTTTGGGTTAGGTTGATTTAGTCAAGTAATCTACTACGAGTTTGATAGAGAATTATAAGTTGCTCAGGGTTTAGTGATAAAAAGCGAGCTATATTCTTTTTATTGGTATTAATGAGCTCATAATCCAGTAGTTCAGGGTTGTCAGTTGGCCAGCCCGTTGCAAAAAGGACTTGCTGGGGGTCCATTTTTTTTATTCTATTAGATAGCTGCTTATTCTGAATCATTAGGGTTCGTTGAACTTGAGAGCTTTGTGCGGAATTAGGCGCCACAACAACGCCGGCTAGATCGAACTGGAAATTACTGCGCTCTAAACGCTCATCTATAAAAGCCTCTGTGAACTGTGCCATTGCTCTATCTGTTCCGTTGTCATAGCCACCGGAACCCGCTAAGTGAGCAATTTGAATGTCAATGGTAGGGGCCTCAGATAAGACTTTGTCGATAAACAGCTTTATATCGATTGAGCCGTAATCGGTTTGGCGGGTGCGTGTGTGTATCAGTGCCGGAAACTGCAAAGCCTCAAGAAATTCAAAGACAGTGGCTAACTTGCCAATGTGAGCGCTGCTGCGAAGATCAATGTCAGAATTTTCAAAATGTAGATGTACCCCTTTAAGACCTAGGCGCTGGGCGCAACGTTGGATTTCATCGAGAGCATACTCGGCAAGCGGATTGACTGAGCACAATCCGCTGAGCCTGTCGGGTGCAATTGCAACCTGCTCAGCGGTGTAGTTATTTTCCCTCATCACCAGGCTATATTCTCCGCTTGGATTCAAATCAGGCATGCTAAATAAGTAGGCACTAGAGATCACTATGGCTTCAGGAACTGCAGCAGCATTCAGGGCTGCTAAAATATCTTGGCCTGTAATTGCTTTTAAATTGGGCAGGGACTCTAGGGGCTTTTTATTTTGCTGGATTTGAGAGAGTAAGTCCGCTGCGGCCTCAGACCTCAAGTGTAAATGGTGTTCGGCAACCACTCGGGGAGACTCCGCTGCCCAGGCCGGCTGACAAAGGACTAATAAAGTGAGCAGCTTGAAGAGTGGCTTATTCATTGAGATTTAACATTAACAAGTGCTCATTCTAGTTTTAAAAAGGTAGCTTAAATAGCTGCGAGCTTGAAGTCGAGGTTTAGTGCCAGTTTTGTTGCAATTTCGTCTAAAATTGTGAGCTCAGTAAAGTGGCTGTATAGCCTTAAAATTATGCCTTGCTGTAACTTTAAATTGCCACTAGTCTTGGGCAATGACGACTATCCCCCAGTCTTTTCCCAAGAGTGAAATGTCACGCGTTAGCTCCATCGATAGCTTGCGCGGGTTTGCGTTGCTGGGTATTTTGCTGATGAATATTATTGGCTTCGCATTTCCCTTCCCCTCGTATTCTAATCCAATGTTTGATGGTTCTACTGAAGGAATGAATTTCTTCGTTTATGGTTTTATGGACGTATTCGCTGAGGGTGCTATGCGAACAATATTTTCCATGTTATTCGGTGCTGGGCTGCTCCTTTTTATGGCTAAAGATAGTGCTTCGGATGAACAGATAAAGTGCCTGTACTACCGCCGAATGCTCCTACTTATTGGGTTTGGGATGATCGATGCTTATCTTTTTCTTTGGCTGGGGGACATATTGTTTGTTTACGGTGTGGCTGGCTTGATATTGTACTTTTTCCGCAACTTATCACCAGCCAAGCTAGTCGCCTCAGGACTGCTTTTGCTTTGCTGTTTGACAGTGCTCCATAGCGTGAGCCATAGAGAGGCGAGGCAATTGACAGAGCAGGTTAGGCTAGTTCAGGCGCTTCCCCCAGAGGTGATTAAGACTGGAGAGCAGGTAGAACTCCTGGTGCAGTGGAATACCTTTCTTAGCGATCAGTTCCTTACCCAAGCTCAAATTGATGAGGAAATTTCTCAACGGCGGTCCGGCTACTTAGAGCTGCTGATCAGCCAAGCACCTACTACCTTGATGCTACAAACCTGGGGCTTGGTTTTTGGCTCCTTGTGGGATGCGCTAGCGATGATGCTGCTGGGGATGGCTTTGATGAAGTGGCGTATTTTCAATGCGGAACTCTCGGTTCGCTTTTATGGCTTGCTTTGCGGGGTTGGGCTAGCCGTTGGTATTGCAGTGAACCTATATGAGGTTGTGCAGTTAAAGACAAGTGACTTTGAAATTTACTGGTCTGGATCATTTCGTCCTAGCTATGAAGTAGGAAGGTTAGCTATGGCTTTGGGTTACATCGGGGCAATCATGTTGATATGTAAGCTTCAGGTGTTGCGCTCTATTCGATTAGGTTTAGCTGCTGTTGGTAGGATGGCCTTAACAAATTATTTGTCTCATTCTGTAATCTGCAACACGATTTTTATGGGATTCGGCTGGGGTTTAGTTGCTGAACTGGAACGCTCTCAAATTTACGTTATCGTTGTTGGAATTTGGATTTTTCAGTTAATTTTAAGCTCACTTGTGTTGCGTAGATTTAGATTTGGTCCAATTGAGTGGCTCTGGCGCAGCCTTACCTATGGTAAAAAACAAACCTTTAGAGTGTGAGTACTGGGGATAAATAATCACGTTAATAGCTCGGTGGCTGAGCCGCATATTGATTTGAGTTCACCGGACCAATCACCTATCATGCGGCGGGCGTCACGCTCTGGCTAATCTATTTTCCAGCTAACGCCCTATGGGAGTTGTACCCTTCTGAGAATTGGCGGCCCGCTCAATTGAAGGCTCTGCCAATAGATTTTAAAAGGCTCAAAGGCGTTTGTTAGTCCCCTGAAGCCGTAAGCCTACTTAATAATACCCCTCGAAAAGCCTGTCTTTTTAGGGTTCGGAAAATTCACTGTGCTACTTGCTCGACTACATTTCAATAAAGCGACTTTGCTGGAACTCATGCGAATAGCCTTGCCGATGGTTGTATCGCAGGGAACTTTCGCAGTGATGATATTTACTGACCGCTATTTCATGTCGCAAATTGACGCAATTCACATGGCAGCAGCATTAGGCGGTGGTGTGGCAGCCTTTTTTTCGTTTTGTTTTTTCTCAGGAGTTTTATCTTACTCTAATGCAATGGCCGCTCAGTATTTGGGTGCCGGGGAGCATGCAAAGTGCTCGAAGGTTGTTACTCAAGGCATGATCATGGTTGCTCTGAGCACACCGTTACTTGCTTTGGTGACCTACCTCGTCGCTGGCATTTTTTCAGCAATGAATCATCAGCCTGAACAGGTTGAACTAGAGCGGACTTATTACATCTTGCTGATGCTGGGCGCGGTTGTAACATTAGCGAAGATTTGCATATCTTCCTATTTTGCCGGCATTGGTCGTTCAAAGGTGGTGATGATATGCGATGTTTGCGGTTTGATAGTGAACGTGCCTCTTTGTTATGTGATGGTGTTTGGAAAGTTCGGCTTTCCTGAAATGGGGATCGCCGGCGCTGCTGTGTCTACGATAGTGGCTACGCTATTCGCTTTTTTATTGTTTGTGTTTTATTACTTCCGAAAGGAGCATCGACTCTCATTCCATGTGAATGATTCGTTTGCATTAGATTGGAGCATTTTGCGGCGCTTCACCCGATTGGGTTTTCCTTCGGGCTTAGAGCTGTTTTTAAATGTTGCAGCCTTCAATCTGTTTCTTTTGATGTTTCAGTCCTACGGAGTCGTGCAAGGTGCTGCCGCGGCGATTGTGTTTAATTGGGATGTTTTGTCTTTCATTCCTATGATGGGTTTAAATATTGGAGTTATAAGCCTGATTGGACGATTTGTTGGTGCCCGTGACATGGAGCGGACCAACGAAGTGATTTCGGCGGGTTTCATACTTGGCCTGTCTTATAGCGCGATACTTGCGATTTTGTATGTGACATTTCGCTACGCCCTAGTTGATATGTTCGAACCACCAATTGGAGATTTTTCTGAGATCCGTGAGTTGTCAGCATTTATGATGATAGGGCTATCGAGCTACGCGATGGCCGATGCTATTATTCTTGTTTCAGGGGGTGTATTAAGGGGCGCAGGGGATACTCGCTGGTTGATGATCGCATCGGTGTCTTTACATTGGGCCATGCTTGTTGCGCAGTATTTCATTATCAACGTTTTTGAATATGGCCCTAGGGCTTCGTGGATGGCCTTTGTCGTTATGCTGTTAGTTATTGCCCTCGTCTATGGTTTGAGGCTTTGGGGCGGCAAATGGCGGGACCAGGAAGCCCTCGATAGGGTGATGGCTGAATAGGCGAGCCGGCTTATAAAAGCCGTCCCAATACTTGATATTTTACTTATTAGTGCGGCGTATTAATATCGGAGTAATTGCTCCGAGAGCCTAGAGCTCGAAGATAGCACCTCTAAGATAAAGCTTGAAACCCCTCAGTATGAAATCACGCTACGTAGCCGGCCTAAAGCCCACTCGTAGAGCCCAAGCAACAGCTTGCAGGCCCATCGTTATAGAGGTAGCCTCAACGATGTCTTTTGTTAATCGGTTTCGGCGTGATCGCTGCCATTATCAATGAACTCGCTTGAAAACTTTCTAAGGCTCCAAAGAGGGTTAGCTATGTCGAACTATTTATCCCGTGTCTGTATTTATCCATTCATTATTGTCTCTGCTATCTTAAGTTTTACTCAGGTCTTCGCTCAAACTGAGTATTCTAATGGTCTTCTGAATACAAAAAGAATTTTTTCTCAAGGGTTAACCGAGTCTCTTGCGCAGCCTTTTGTTGGAGTAGCTACAAGCGCTGGCAAGACTCAGGGGCTATTTCCTATTGTCTCAACTGGAATTTCTACTGAGCCCCTTGCTACAGCTGCTGCGGTCTTTTTAGAAAGCCTCTCTAGTATTCATCTAGCCAAAGTGCAGTTTGCAATTGATGACCCTGAATGGAGAAACTGGTCCAACGTGGATGTTGGGATATTCCCTCGCTATGGGCTTAGCTTAGAAGAAATGGACGCTGGCCAAAAACGGGCGGCTTGGGATTTAATTACTAAATCGCTTAGTGCTAAGGGTGTGGAAAACGTTCGCGGTATTATGAAGACAGAGCAAAGACTACTTGAAATAAACAATGAACCTATTCGCTATGGCGAAGAGAAATACTATTTAACGATAATGGGTATCCCGGATGCTGAAGAGCCCTGGGGCTGGCAGCTTGACGGTCATCATTTGGTTATCAATTTTTTTGTGTTGGGTGATCAGGTAACCATGACTCCGGCTTTTTGGGGTGGCGAGCCGGTATCTATCGAAGCCGGGCTTTATGCTGGAAGTACCATACTGCAAGAAGAAGAGTCTCTCGGCATGGCGTTTATGCAAAGCCTTGACATTCAGCAGCAACAGCAGGCGACGCTAAATTCTGAAAAGACGGAAAACAATCAGTTAGCCGCAGCCAATCAAGATAATTTGGTGCTTGATTACGCTGGTGTAAAGGGCAGCGATTTTACTTCTGCCCAGCGAATTGGGTTGCTGAAGTTGATTGAGGTTTATATTGGCAACATGGCAAACAGCCATGCTCAGATTACCCTCAAACAAATAGCGCAGTATATGGATGAAACCTATTTTTCGTGGGTGGGTGATACCGCTGCCGACTCAGTGTTTTATTATCGGATCCACAGTCCTGTGATCTTGATTGAATTTGATCACCAAAACCCGGTGGGTACTACGGTAAAAAACCAAGCGGGTAGGCCGAGTCGAGACCATATTCATACTGTTGTACGTACGCCAAACGGCAATGACTACGGTAAGGATTTATTGGCTGCGCATCTGCGCCTGACTCCTCACTGAACCGATCAGAAAATCATTGTAGGTATATCAAATTTATGTATGCTGCTTAAAGCAGTAGCCAGGAAAGTATTAAGGAGTCTTCCATGAAAAAAAAATCTAGTAATAAACTGATTAGTTACTTAATTTTTGCCTTAAATTCAGTGGTGCGAGGTGTTCGAAGAGCCTGTTTTGTTGTTGCTCCTTTTGGCGCTCCCTTTACCGCTAGTTTTACTGTTTCTTCCGTCGTTTTTTCTGCAGTTTCTTTCGCTATTGTTATAGCTCCGTTTCAGAGCAGCGCACAGTCCGATAATGCCTTTGGGATTCCTACCGATGGAACCTCTAATCCTGCAGCAGGCATTGTCGCTGTTTCCGGTAGTCGGGGTCAAGGTTGGGCTGGTCAAGGGCGAAGCGAAGTGCTTGCTCGGCACGGCATAGTAGCGACAAGTGATCCGCTGGCAGCGCAGGCAGGATTAGAAATCCTACGCAAAGGCGGCAATGCGATTGATGCGGCGGTTGCAGCAGCGGCTGTCTTGGATGTTACTTCTCAAAATGATACAGGCCTAGCAGGCGACCTCTTTGCCTTGGTTTGGAGTGCTGGCGACCAAAAACTCTATGGGCTTAACTCGGCCGGGTTTGCCCCAGCGGGGTGGACTCCAGAGTTCTTCGAAGACACGCTCGGACTGTCTCGAGTGCCGGGGACCGGGGTAAACGCGGCGACTGTGCCAGGGGCTGTGTCTGGTTATGACGCCTTGCTTTCTCGGTTTGGCACCATGGGTTTTGAAGAAACTTTCGCTCGAGCTGTCCAAGTGGCTGAAGAAGGCTGGGGACAATCGGAGAGACGGCACCGAGATCTGGTGTCTGTGGAGGAAAAATTACGCGAAGATCAAGACTCTATCGATACATTCTTCCAAAATGGCGAGGTGCCGCCGCTTTACAGCATTATCCGGAATCCAGATCTAGCCGATGCGCTTAGGTTGATTCAGAAGCAGGGCAGAGAGGCATTTTATTCAGGGGATATTGCTGATGCCTTGGTTGCCAAAATAAAAAGTGAAGGGGGTGTTATGACTCATGCCGACCTTGCCGCATTTGAGTCGGAATGGATTGAACCCATTAGTACCAATTATCACGGCTATGATGTTTATCAATTGCCGCCTCCTGGTCAGGGTTTCGCTGCTTTGGAAATGCTCAATATTTTGGAGGTCTGCGCACCAGTGCACGGTCTTAATCTTGCGGAACTTGGTCCGTCTAATGTCGATTACTGGCATTTTATGGTTGAGGCTAAAAAGTTGGCGTATTCTGATTTGCAGGCCTATAACGGTGACCCTTTATTTAGTGACATCCCCATCGATGAGCTTCTGTCTAAAGACTATGCTGCCTCTTTGTGTGAGCAAATCGATATGAAAAAAGCCGCTGAGCCTTCGGTAATCGGCGGTTTGGGTGGTGGCACAATTTATCTGACTACCGCTGATCGCTGGGGCAATATGGTGTCGTTGATCCACAGTATTTTTTCGGTTTACGGCAGCGGAATCACTATTCCTCCCTATGGCATGATGCTGCACAACCGCGGTGTTGCCTTTAGATTAGAAGCTGATCACCCCAATGTCGTAGCCCCCAGGAAAAGGCCCTTTCATTCTATTATCGCCGGTTTCGTTATGCGGGGTAACGAGCCGCTTATGACTTTTGGCAATATGGGTGGTTCGGTACAGCCGGAAACTCATGCCCAGCATATGGTGAATGTGATAGACCACGGTATGAATGTTCAGATGACCACCGACGCGGCGCGTTTCACTCATGGCCAAAATAACAATGTCCTTTCTCTAGAAGATAACTTGTATGAACTGGTCGGACAGGCTCTGCGCAGCAAGGGTCACGAAGTGAGAGGGGTGGATGGAAGCCGTGTGGGGGGCTATCAGGGAATTTTGTTCACCAAGGACTCTACCTTAACGAGACCGGTTTTTACCCCTGAGAGTATTAGGCAGGATCAACCGGTTAACGGGCTCTATCGCGCAGGTTCTGATCACCGTAAAGATGGTCAAGCGGTGGGCTGGTAGATTCGTCGCGGGCTGAGCTCTGGTTCAGGTTCCGTGTAAGCTCAGCTACTTGAATTTAGGTTTGGGGGCAAAAACGGACTGGGCAGTGTCGGAAAGATGTGATTACTGCGGGAAAATTTCTGGCAGGGGGTGGCTTAAGTCTTCAAGCGCCACTCATCACATTTGCTACTGACTTTCGCATGTTTCTGAAGGTAATGGCATTGTTTGAATGAGAGTTAAGGTCGTAGTTTGGCAGAATAAAAAAAGGGC
>TARA_B110000208_G_scaffold4619_1_pt1 | contig 12096 bp, 10 predicted proteins | sample TARA_B110000208 | Tara Oceans TARA_B110000208 (sample SAMEA4397426) | marine metagenome | biome: Polar Biome; feature: [SRF] surface water layer (ENVO:00010504); material: water (ENVO:00002006), including particulate matter (ENVO:01000060) such as... | depth 5 m
ACAATACTAGACGCCTACATTGGGTGGCCGGGGCAATCCTTGATCATTTCGGTATACCGCAAACACCGGTATCGAACGCCAGTCTGTAAGCGTTCCAGAATTAAGCAATAAAAAAGTGCGCCCGATCGCGACAATCATCGGCGCACTAATTTAAGGACATGATAGTATTAGTAGTGTACCACAAAAGAGCAAAACACGCACCAAAAATGGTGTTCCCAGCCAAGACAGCGGAAAGTATTCCGGGGCATTTTTATATGTCACGAATACTCGGGGCCGCCTATCCAAACGAGCATACGCAGATGTGGATGGTAAAATCTCGATAGATGGGGCTACGCGATTGACGCATGGGACGGCGAGGCGTATTAAAATTCACGCTGATCCCCGCAAAGCTGCAAAAAACCTAGCCGACAACTTCAACGTGATGGCGTGTGAACACGCCGTAGTTTTGGGCGATCTCGTTCAACCCCATAATGAAGTAAAAATAGTAACAAAGTCCGAGTTGCTAAAACACACGGATAGCGACGTTCTAATTATTTCCCGGAGCAAAGACTATATTACATATCACGCAAAACAACCCGCCTGGGCGTTGTTTGATATAGACGCAAAAAACTTACGCGCTGATTTGCCATTAGAGGACGTTTTTGAAGCTTTATGTTCAGTAATTCCAGAACTAAAAAACGCCGCTCGTGTTGTTAGGACGAGTTCGTCGTCAGGCATTACCACTCCCAAAACAGGGAAAAAATTCGATAGTGGTGGTCTCCACATATTTGTACTCGTTGAGGATGGCGCTGAGATTGACCGCGCCACTCTTGCTTTTGATAAACACCTTTGGTTGGCTGGCTTCGTGAAAATCGTGTTCAGCGCAAACGGAGCACCCCTGATACGTAGTCCGATAGACACCGCCGTACGATCCCCTGAGCGCCTAGTATGCGCGGGTGCTGTCGAATGTGTCGCACCTATCATTGTTGACCCGAACGCAGGCTTGGCTGTCGCTGCGGGCTCCAAATTACTGGACACAACTAACGCCATTTCAAACCTAAATGACGGGGATATGGTTGAATATAAGCGTCTCGGGAAGGTCGCTAAGAACGTCGCGCAGCCTGAGAGCGAGAAAAAACGTGAAGATTATATTTCGAAACGAGCGGGGGCTCTGGCAAATGCGTCTGGCGTCTCCCAGACGTAAAGCCTCCCAGTTTAAACTCACCCTGATCATTTATTTGATCAGGGTTTTTTTGTTTAAAAACAGTGTACTAAAAGTATGTTTTTAAATATTACGAGCTGTCCGTAGTGAAGTGTATTGATACTGCGGCCCAACTGCGGCCCAAAGTTACGTGTTTCATTTCTCTAAATTATTGTGTTGTGGTGCACCCCCCCCTGGGGTACCCCAGTATGGTCTTGCGTAAACGCGTGGGGCGGATTAAGAAAATTTTTGGATTTCTTATTTCTTAACAAATCGTATGAAACGGGAACAAGTTGTAAAATTTTTGAAGTCTTCAAGCTGTTCCTTTTTCGGTTCCCGCTTTCTCATCGTTGAGTATTTTGGCGGTATACTGTAATGCGATAACCACTACACCAATCATTTAAGTGCTTTGGTCAAGGGGATGTGCATTGTCTTAAATAGCAGAAATTGACTTCCGCTCTTACCCCTCATAGTGGACATTATTTGCAGGTTCCTACATGGGCTGCTGTGTGCCAACAGCAGAAGTTCTAGACTAAGATGGACTAGGGCGTCCACCAAGTAGTGAACTCCTGCCCTGTTCGAATAAGGAGAACATCAGGTTTGAAGCCTGCTGTTCTCCATTCAGGACAAATCAACGTCGTCGCTTCTGATGTGACAATTAGATGCGGCCAAATTCAGCGAGAAGGTCTTCAATCGTTTTTCCTTGTTGAACCCATTCGCGTGTCGCAATTTCCCGCTCGCCTTGTTCTATGGCGAGCTCAACAAGTTCTTCCGCTTTATTCAGGGGAATAACCACAACACCCATTAAATCAGCAACAATAAAATCGCCTGGGTTCACAAGTGTGCTACCGCATTGGATAGGTACATTTATGGAAATTTCTTCTTTGCGTTGGGAAAACATCGTATGGGTTCCACGCGGCGTTATGGCCCGCGTCCAGATTGGCCAATTAATCTCTTCAAGCTCATCCGTATCTCTGCCAGCACCATCAACAATCATCGCCCGGATGCCCCGGTTCATAGCAAGCCCACCCATTAAGCCACCACAAACAGACGTGTTTAAATCGCCACCAGCATCAACAACAATAATATCGCCAGCTTGCCCCATTTCCAATGCTTTCAAGGGATCAACAAGATCGCCTTTGGATAATTGAACGGTCAACGCTTGCCCGCAAACTTTGGCACGGAACGCGGGTTTGATGCCGGAATCCATAACCCCAGTCCGGTATTGAACATCAGCAAATATGGCTGCCGCAGAAAGGTAATTTATGGCTTTATCAAATTTTTCCAGAAGGGCTGCGTCGCGTTCGAAGTCATTATATACTTTTAGCATTTTAGATTCCTATTTTTGAGAAGCGGCGAGTGCCGCTGTGTTTAATGGATATTTTGGTTTTTTGCCGAGCAAGACACTGGCAACTTCGTTTGCTGCGGTCTCTCTTGCCATTTGAATCGATTCTTCTGAGTAATAGGCCGCATGCGGCGTCACAATGACGTTGGGAAGAGTAAAGATCGGGTTGTCATCGGGCGACCAAGTTGCGCGTTTTGCGGGCTCTTCTTCTGAATCATCCAATCCTGCCGCTGCGATTTGATTTTCCGTTAACGCCTTATAGAGGGCCTTATTATCAATCGTTGGGCCGCGACCTGTATTGACGACAATGGCGTTCGTCTTCATTTGAGCAAATTCGTCATAGCTTAAAAAATGCCGGGTATCGTCGTTCATGGGTGCTTGCATGATCAGATAGTCGGATTCTTTTAACAAGGTGGCCTTGTCGACCAGTCGTCCGCCATATTCCTGTACAACGGCAGGCGAGATGAAGGGATCATAGACAATTATTTCTACGCCAAAGGCGCGTGCCCGGTCAGCTATAGCTTGGCCGATTGTGCCAAAAGAGACAATTCCCATGAGACACCCTCGAATGCGATGGATTGGGGCACCAGATTGCCATTTCCAAATGCCGGACTTAGTCGCCTTATCGTAAAAGGGCAGTTTACGTGCCAGCGTTAGCCACAATGAAATCGCATGATCAGCAACTTCTTCGGTGCAGTAATCACGCACATTGGTAACTAGAATTCCTTTTTCCGTTGCAGCGTCAACATCAACTATATCCACACCAACGCCATAACGAGCTATTACCTTGCATCGTTGCATATAGGCAATTGTTTCAGCGCCAATCCGTGCGTACTGGTTCATCATGCCAAAGCAGTCGCGGGCCGCTTCGAAAAGGTCTTCCTGATTTTTAGCCTGTAGCGCGATCACTTCCGCACCCGCAGCCTCGAGGATGGCGGTCTCAATACTAACGTCGCCATAATCATAATCTGTTATGACAATTTTGGGTTTTCCGCTCATTTGTGTACCGCCCTTTATTTGAGATGAATTTGCGATCTTGACCGCTCGATCACGGAAACCTCGAATTTCATTTTCCCATTGAATTTTTATTTGGTATCTGATATCTGATATACCAGTTATAAAATTGAGTCAAATAAAAATGAGTGTTGAGCTAACAACTGGTATCTGGCACATCAAATGTCAGTACAAACAATGACTCAAAGGAGAATATTGATGGACGCCATTGAGAGACCTAAATCCCTAACTGAAATTGTTTTAACCAAACTTCGTGATCAAATTGTTCATGGTGATCTGGTGTTAGGGGCAGCGCTCTCTGAACGGCGAATAGCCGAGGAACTCAGCGTCTCAAAGACTCCAGTACGAGAAGCACTAGCGCAATTGAAAAACGAGGGATTGGTCCATATCTTCCCGCAAAGCGGTGCACACGTCCTAACCTTCAGTGCCGCAGAAATTGTTGATATGTGTGATTACCGGCTGATTATGGAAACAGCAGGGCTGAAATTGGCAATGGCTCAAAACCAAGAAACACTGAAAAATGACCTTTCCGAAATTGTTCGTTCCATGCGGAAGGCTCATAAAAATTCTGCAATTCGAGAGTATTTGGAAATGGATTCAGCGTTTCACTACGCTTTCTTCGCCAACTGCGGCAACAAACACCTTCATGATAGTTACAACCTCTTCTCAGGCAAAATAGCAGCACTTCGGACCCACCTTGCCACTAAACCCGGGCATACTAAGCTATCTTTGGATGAACATCTATTGATGCTGGAAATTGTAAAAAGCGGAGATGCCAAGAAAGGTGAAAGTGTTCTTGTCGAACACATAGGACGCACGAGAGACGCCTATTCATTGGAAGTTTCAGATGTCGCGGCCGCAGATCAAAAGAATGAAACGGCAGCGTGATGATCAAATAATCAACATCTCAAAAATCTTTTTCTACACCTCAAAAACAGCTTGGACACTTAGGTAGACCCATTATGGAATTCAGCACAGTTAACGTCGTCATTGAAGGGGGAATGGAATATCCGTTTCCTCCCCTGATACCCATAGATCAATCATTTTCTCGCAATCGCATAGACGAAATTTCCAACACCATTGCTTCAGAAATGAAAAAAATCCCAATGGATTCAATCAATGGGAAATCCATTGCAATCACCGTTGGTAGCCGAGGGATTACAGGAATAGTTAATATTATTGGTGCGTTAGTCCAGGAACTTAAAGCGCGCGGTGGAGAACCTTTTATTGTTCCTGCCATGGGAAGTCACGGCGGTGCAACGGCTGAAGGTCAAATTAAAATATTAGCTAGCTACGGGATCACTGAAGGAAGCATTGGAGCGCCGATCCGCTCTTCAATGGAAGTGGTTGAAGCAGGACAACTCGAAGATGGCACTGCCCTATATACAGACCGACTGGCTTTTGAAGCAGACGCAATTGTTATTGCCAACAAGATCAAACCGCATGCTGATTTCAAAGGGAGTTATGAAAGCGGTTTGGTGAAAATGCTTAGTATCGGCCTTGCCAAACACAAAGGGGCAGTAGCCATTCATCGTCATGGTTTTGATCAGTTCCATGATGTATTGCCACGTGCGGCAGAAGTATTGTTAGCTAGGCTTCCAATTTTGTTTGGGCTTGCCATCTTAGAGAATGCATTTGACGAACTAATGAGTTTGGAAATAATTCCAACTGAGAAAGTTATGTCGCGTGAAAAAAAATTACTGGAGATATCAAAACAATCTATTGGGCGACTATTATTTCCTAAAATTGATTTACTAATCATCGACGAGATAGGCAAGAACATTAGTGGTGAAGGGATGGACCCAAATGTAACGGGACGCCCCGGTTCTGGATTGCCAGGGTTTAACGCACCTAAAATTCAAAAAATAGTAGTCCTTGATATTACATCTCAATCACATGGCAATGGCGTTGGTATTGGGCTTGCCGATATCTCCACACGAAGCTGTATCGAAAAAATAGATTTAGGCGCGGTTTATACCAATGCGATTACCGCCACTATTTTGGATCCAGCAAAGCTGCCAATCATTTTGAATTCAGACAGAGATGCAGTCTCTGTGGCGCTTAAAACCTGTAACCGTATAACGCCAGAAACGGCTCGTGTTGTGCGAATTAAAAATACTCTTGAACTGCATCGAATCTGGGTGTCTCCCGCAATGCTTGATGAGGTAGATAATGACGAAAACATCACAATCGCAGGTGAAGAATCTCCCATGGCATTCGATAGCTCAGGTCGTATTCTTTCTTGTGAATATTAAAGGCTTGAAAGATTGATAATTTTTCACCTTAACAGGTGCGTTTAACAGCGCCTGCACTGCCTTATAATTTCCGCTCAGGGTCATAACTGGCTGTTTTTGATGGTCTGAAATTACTTCTGCTTTGGCCCCCCCAACAACGGACATATACCAATACTCACAGAATCAATACTGCATGTAGCACCATCCCAAAGTTGCCTATCACTAGTCACAAATTTTTAAAGTTAGTATGTTGACAAATTAGACGTAGATGTGAAATTGTTTTTTGACCAAAAAAAATTAAAAAGTTATAATTAATCTTATTCGTGAATTGCATTTATCTAATTTTGTTTTATTAAAACATAAACCAACCTGATAAACCGCTTAACTTCACATGTACCAGAACAAGGTTTTATTAGAATATTTATTTATATGAGGAACTTTCCTAAAATAAAAAATAAGGAATTTTAATGTTACACTTAAAGTTTTTTGAAGTCTCAGAAACCTATCCTACTAGTGGCTCCTATTTAATATTAAAATTAAACTAGAAGATTGAAGACAATAAAAATATAAAGCCCATGAAATTCAGCCCGTTTCATTTTAGATCAAATCCCTATCGTTATCACGATGCGGCTAAAGAGCTTAAGCCTTTCAGTCTGTGTCAATTTTCTAGGCAAGGTTAAAATATGAACGCAAAAGGAATACTTGCAGTCTGGAATGATTGTTCAAAAGAATATATGACTGAATACGAGACTTGGTATCAGTCAGAACACTTGCCCCAAAGGGTATCCGTCCCAGGCTTTTTTTGTGGACGCCGCTACGAGGCTCTCACCCCTGGCCCACAATTTTTTACGTACTACGAAGTAGAAGACCCAGCAGTCCTAACGTCACTAGAGTATCTTGAGGTCCTGGAGAACCCAACTCCTGCAACGCGTAGGATAATGAAATATGCATTTTTAAATATGAACAGGACTGTTTGCTCGCGCGAGGTGCTTGTTGATGGTGCTTCGGGTGGGTGCGCTGTTACACTGGCCTGGACTGGAAAAGCCCCTGCCGTTCTGAGCTCCGAATCAGTTGCAAAGCTAGAACCCCAAAGGGTTGAGGTCTGGAGAGCTGCCTCACAAAATAACGGATTAAGCGCAGAAGAAAGCATCCGGGGGGTAGGCGATGAAAAAATCTCTAACGCTATATTATTAGAATTTATGCGCGAAGAAGAAGCACTCCATGCATCAACAACCATTGGTGGTCAAGGTTGGCGACTTTTAGCTACACTCAGGTCCTAATTACGATAGCGGGAAACACACGACAACTGATATCTAGCTTATGACTATAACCGAATAAAAATAACTTTATAACAAACTACTGATCACATTAAGATAGGTATTTTATGGAATTTGATTTTAGCAAACTTACTTCAAAAGATCGTTACAAGCTTCTCAGTTCAACCGTTATACCTCGACCGATTGCACTGGTTTCAACGATAGATGAAAACGGCGTGCTTAACGCGGCTCCCTATAGCTTTTTCAATATGTTCGCAGAGGAACCCGCAACATGTGTTCTTGGTATTCAGAAGAGACCAGATGGTAAGTACAAAGATACATCAAGCCTTATTCGTAAAAGCGGTGAGTATGTCATCAACTTAGTGGATATGGACCTTGCCGAGAGCATGAACATCTCGTCTATTAACTTTGACCCTGAATATGATGAATTTGACTTAGCAGGTTTTACGCCAGTAGCAAGTCGTCTCATTGCGCCTCCACGCATTAAAGAAGCCCCTGTATCATTCGAATGTCGTCGGACAGTAACGCTTCAACTCAACGAAGAACGCGACCTGGTTGTAGGAGAAGTCCTTACCATGCATGCCCGTGATGGATTGATTGACCCAGAAACACTCTATCTTGATCGTGAGAAATATGATGTTGTAGGCAGATTGTACGCAGACCTATATGCTCCATTAAGAGAGGTGTTTTCACTAAAGAGCTCGACCCAAGAAGAGTGGCTAGAAAAACATAATAAAAAGGTCGGTGATTGAAGTTACTAAGGTCAATGCAGATTTGCTATTTAATAAAATTTTGGGGTTAAAGAAAATGAAGTGCATCATTTTTTTGATAAACTGTAAATTCTTAAGAATGGGCTTATAGTGAACTTGGGCGGCAGCTACTTGAGAAACCTCATGTTTGTTTAGCAATAAATATGGAATTAATTAATTCTCTAATATAGAAGCGGAGTAGTTTGACTGTTAGCGCTAATAAATATCGCTCAAGACACACAATCACCACGTGCCGAGAGGGTTAGTGTAGGACGTTCTTTCGTTGTAAATGTGGACTTTTTGGATAAGGTTAATATTTTAGAGAAGCACAGGCGCGCTGGATGCGCTGACATGAATCTTCAACAACATCAGTTGCAACAGCATAGCTAACTCTAAAGTGAGGGCTTAGGCCATAAGCGGCACCTTGCACAACGGCAACACCCTCGCTTTCCAGCAGATACGTAACAAAGTCCTCATCGTTTTCGATGACGGTTCCGTCCGGCGTTTTTTTACCAATAAGCCCAGCACACGACGGGTAGGCATAAAAGGCACCGCCAGGCGTGGCGCAGGTTATACCTTTGGCTTGGTTGAGCATGCTAACAACCAGATCGCGGCGCTCTTTGAAAATAACATTATTTGACGCAACAAAGTCGTGGGGGCCATTTAAAGCGGCGACGGATGCGGCTTGGCTTACGGCTGCGGTGTGAGTAATCGATTGCGATTGCACTTTGGACATTGCTGCAATCAATGGAGCCGGGCCGCCGGCAAACCCAACCCGCCAACCGGTCATGCAGTAAGCCTTCGACATACCGTTTAAAGTTAAGGTCCGGCTTTTCAGACGCGGCTCGACTTGGGCGACTGTCGTGAACTCAAAATCATCGTAAGTAAGGTGCTCATAAATATCGTCGGTTAAAACCCAAACATTTTCATGGCGCAATAAAACATCTGTTAAGGCCTTGATTTCTGCACGTGTATAAGTGGCACCTGTTGGATTGGAGGGCGAATTGAGGAAGAGCCATTTTGTTTTTGGTGTGATTGCGGCTTCTAATTGTTCCGGTTGAAGTTTGAAGTTGTTATCAGATGGGCAATCAACAATAACCGGAACGCCATCAAAAAAGACGGGGATATCAGGATAGCTTACCCAGTATGGTGCTGGAATGATAATTTCGTCACCATGGTTAATGGTTGCCATCATGGCATTAAAAACAACCGGCTTGCCACCGCAGCTGACATGGATTTCGTCTCGTGTGTATTCTAAATCATTATCGCGTTTGAACTTTGCAATAATCGCGTCTTGAAGTTCGGTTGTTCCGTTAACGCCTGTATATCTGGTTATGCCATCATCAAGGGCCGTTTTGCCCGCTTCAATAATATGAGCGGGTGTATCAAAATCGGGCTCACCCGCCCCTAAGTTAATGATGTTACGCCCTGCCGCGGCCAAATCTCTAGCTTTTTGAACGACGGCCATGCTTGCAGAGGGTTTTACAGCGTTTAAACGTTCAGCAAGAAATGTCATGAAGGGGCTCCGTAAAAGATAAATATAATATCGATAAATGTTACGCCCGCTACTGGGGTCGTGCAACACCATAACATTTGTATTTATCTCTATTTTACGGAGGGGTTTTTTATGGGAATTAGTTGTTCATCATTTGTGCAAGGCGCAAAATTTTTCTTTAGTTGTGAAACATCTATGCGATTAGCTGTTGCTTGGGACTTATTAAAGGGTTCCTGTAATTTGGCAACTTTTTCTTGAAGGAGATGTATCTTTAGAAATTTTTGTTGTTGTTTTCACTAGTAATCCTTGTTTTGCGACTAAGCCGTGTGTTGCTCTAATAAGGCGTTGCTTTAAAGTTGGTTAACCAAGTGTTAAATGTTTAAATCTGTTGGGGACCATGTAAGTCATTCTTATATTTCGTTTTAAGCTTGTTTATTATGTCTGTCATTTCTGATTGAATATGCACATGAATTGAAACTCTAAGATTTCAAATATTGGTTAGTTTCAATTGTTGCAAGTCACTTTGTAATTGAACTGATTATTAATGAAATTCTAGGACTCGATTACGCCTGCTTCCCGGTCTATATATAACACATAATGACGATGGAACTTCAAAACGACCAAGCCTCTTTTATCCCATCCCAGCGCTCCGTTGTTGAAGACGGGCGTACGCTTAAGCTTGTTTCTCCGTTCGAGCCAGCAGGCGATCAACCGCAAGCGATTAAAGAGCTAACGAAAGAGCTATTGGCTGGTGAACGTGATCAGGTTCTTTTGGGTGTAACGGGCTCGGGTAAGACGTTTACGATGGCGCACGTTATCCAAAACCTACAACGCCCCGCTTTGGTTTTAGCTCCTAATAAAACACTAGCAGCTCAGCTTTACGGCGAAATGAAAGATTTTTTCCCCGATAATGCGGTTGAATATTTTGTTTCGTATTATGATTATTATCAGCCTGAGGCCTACGTACCCCGTACTGATACGTATATTGAAAAAGATGCGTCGGTAAACGAACAAATTGACCGGATGCGCCATTCCGCAACCCGCTCTTTACTCGAGCGCTCGGATGTAATTATTGTTGCATCGGTATCGTGCATTTATGGTATTGGTGCCGTCGAAACCTACGCGGAAATGACCTTTAAAATCAAACAATCCATGGAAATGGATCGCAACACGCTTTTAAAAAAACTAGTCGAGTTGCAATATAAACGAAACGATGCTTCATTTTATAGAGGAGCCTTTCGAGTGCGCGGCGATGTGATTGAGATCTTCCCATCTCACTTTGAAGATAGGGCGTGGCGTCTATCGATGTTTGGTGATGAGATCGAGGCGATTTGGGAGATCGACCCCCTAACTGGTGAAAAAATTGGCAACTTAGAAGAGATTACCATTTTCCCAAATTCACATTACGTAACCCCGCGCCCCACTTTGATGCAGGCTATACCTCAAATTAAAGCCGAGATGGTTGTGCGGGTTAAGGAACTAGAAGACGAAAATAAACTGATTGAGGCCCAGCGATTACGTGAACGCACTCAATTTGACTTGGAAATGCTGGATACCACGGGTCATTGTGGTGGAATCGAGAACTATTCTAGATATTTATCGGGGCGAAACCCAGGTGAACCCCCGCCAACGTTGTTTGAATATTTACCAGAAAACGCAATTATAATGGTCGATGAAAGCCATGTTACCGTTCCACAAGTGGGTGGCATGTATAAAGGTGACTTTGCCCGTAAATCAACCTTATCTAATTTTGGTTTTCGTCTCCCTAGCTGTGTTGATAATCGCCCCTTAAAATTTGAAGAATGGGATGAAATGCGGCCGCAATCGGTCTTCGTTTCAGCCACTCCAGGCCCGTGGGAAATGGAACGGACTGGCGGTGTGTTTACAGAACAACTAGTTCGGCCGACAGGGCTGATTGACCCGCTGGTTGAAATCCGCCCGATCGATTCTCAAGTCGATGATTTGTTGGGCGAAGTGAAGGCCGTTGCTGCCAGAGGAATGCGGTCGTTGGTGACGACGTTGACCAAACGCATGGCCGAAGATCTGACCGAATATTTGCATGAACATGGGGTCCGTGTGCGCTATATGCATTCCGATATCGAAACCCTAGAGCGTATTGAAATTATTCGGGATTTACGCCTTGGCGCTTTCGATGTTTTGATTGGGATTAACTTGCTGCGGGAAGGCCTAGATATTCCTGAATGTGGGTTAGTGGCAATTTTGGATGCTGATAAAGAAGGCTTTTTGCGCTCTAAAACATCATTGGTACAAACGATTGGCCGGGCGGCGCGGAATGTTGACGGATTTGTTATTTTATATGCTGATAAAATAACCGGCAGTATGGATTACGCCATTTCAGAAACCAATAGACGGCGCGCTAAGCAAACGGCGTATAATGAGTTGCATGGCATAACACCTGTAAGTATCAAAAAAGGGATCTCTGAAATCATCGAAGGCGTTCACGAAAATGATTACGTAACAGTTGATACAGGCGTTGGTGGACGGACAGAACTGGTTGGGCACAACTTTCAAGCCGTTATAAAGGATTTAACTGAACGTATGAAAAGCGCCGCCGCTGATTTGGATTTCGAAGAAGCCGCCAGATTACGTGATGAAGTGCGTCGCTTAGAAGCAACAGAACTTGGCTTAATGAAACCTGGAACATCACCAAAAGTTGCGTGGTCTCATAACAAAAAAAGTAAAAAAAGTAGACGCTAAAAGGAATTAAATGGTGAGAGATTTATTATCACCAGCTAAGTTTGAAACACCTATTTCACAAAGTGACGTTGCTGGAAACTGAAG
>TARA_B110000208_G_scaffold33536_1_pt1 | contig 11999 bp, 14 predicted proteins | sample TARA_B110000208 | Tara Oceans TARA_B110000208 (sample SAMEA4397426) | marine metagenome | biome: Polar Biome; feature: [SRF] surface water layer (ENVO:00010504); material: water (ENVO:00002006), including particulate matter (ENVO:01000060) such as... | depth 5 m
ACTTTGTTTTATTTCCATCAGCGACGTGATTCGCAAGGTCGCTCTGACGCACGCGCTGCGAGTCTTGAGAAACGGCGACGCGGCTGGTTCGGTTGCGATCTTAACAAGCGCCTCCGGCGGCGGCGTGGACGACTGGACCGACGAAGCGCCGTTCTTGGTTACGCTGGCGCGGAAGGTGGCTTCGATGTACGGGGGTGCTGGGGGGGGTGCGTACGGAGGAGGTGGTGGTACCACGTACGGAGGTAGTGGCGGTGCCAAGAAAGTTACCACCAAACACAAACCTCGCAAGGTCGGCGACAAGTTCTGGCGCGCCGCCGTGCAAGGCGTTTTGATTCCCGCCTGCGTGGCGGGCGGCGAGGCGCACGAGGAGGTTCTGCGGTTGCTTTTGTTGGTAGCAAGTTCTTTGGACGACGCCGCGCTTTGCGAGCTGGTGGAGCAGACCTTGTCGGTGACCAAAAAGAGTAGGAAACTTTTCAAAAAAAGAACCAAGCACGCGGGGTACGAGCACGAGCCGCCCACGGGCGCCAGGGGCGTGGTGGGAAGAGGCGGGTCGTTCGCGTCAAGAGGGTCTTATGGGTCGCAAACATTTTCGAATTTGCACAAAAAGTCTTTCGGGAGTGTTGGGTCGTTGAACTCGATGGGTGAACGCCAGCTGGATTTGCGACAGCTCGGACATGCCGGGCTGTCGGACAACGGCACTGGGGCGGACACGGACGGGTACGGCACGGCGCGAGACGGGCAAGGGGGGGGCGTGGACGGCGTGCGGGCGACGTACCAGCTGCTGGCGCAGCGGTGCGCGTCGCGGCTCACGCCGGCCACCGCGCCGCGGCTGCACGAGTACCTCGCGCGCAGGGACAGGAAGGAAAGCAAGCGAAACACACACAACGACCTGGACGACGTGAGCGGGGACTTTCGAACGGACTCGCCGGCGTTGACGGGGTAGCGTTTAGACGAGGGATGAGGGTGCCGAGCGTAGGATTGGAAAAAAAAAACTCCCCAGTGTACGTTCTGACTTAATTTTTGGCCACGGGATTGATGAGCCAATCCGAATCTCGTCCACTGGGTGGCGCGCGGCGCGGGTGCACGCCGGGCCGGGAAGCGCGCGAGGGGCGGTACGGTCGCGTCGCAGGCTTGGTATGGTTGGTAAGTCCGCGGCGGCGGCGAAGGGCCGGGCCAAGCTGGAGGCGTTTAAAGCAGCGCGCGCGAAGAAAGGAAATGCGGAGACGGTGCCCATTCCAGAGCCGGAGGCGACGCAGTCGGTGGCCCCAGCAGAGGCGCCTGTTGTTGTCCCTGCGCCGACGAAACCGGTACCGGTTTCGGACGATAGAAGATTTCGTGGCGGTCAGCCAGCGTTGACAGTGCCAGAGTCACCTCCACGCGCGCCTGCCGACCTCGAATCGTCCGTCCCGGTCCCCATCCCCGGGGACGTCCCGGGGACGACTGCCGGGTCTTTGTCCTCCGCGTACACTGCGATTGCGGACGAGTACCTTCCTGCGACAAGAAGCGTGCCGCCTGCTACGCAACCGACTGCTCCAGGGCGCATCGCGGGCGACGAAGGCACACAAGGCGCAGGCACGGCGAGCGTCGACTCCGTGGACGTACGGGTACGGGTTGCGAAAGATGAATTGGTGAAACAAAACAATCACGGTGTCGCGACGCCGACGGACGACTCGGAGCCTCCTCCTTTCGTATCCCCGTTCAAAAAACCGGGTCAAAACTCGGGTCAAAACGGGTTTGAAGAACGCGTCGTGTCAATTGACCGCACCCCGTTCGCCCCGAAACTCACGTCCACGCCGCTGCTGCGTTTCGCGGCGGCGGCGGCCACGACCGGAAGGGGCGAAAATAAAAACAGTGTGTCCTCGTTGGACGATTACTTCGCGAAACCGTCCGCGACTAAAAAGCCTTCCGTGCCTTCCTTCCTGTCCAGTTCCGCGGCCGCCGAACGGTCCGAAGTCCAGGCGTTGCACAAAATGTTCGACGACATGACCCACGAGCGCATGCAGTTTCAAAGGGGGCTTGATAAGCAACAGGTGTTGATGCAAACGTTAGCAACGGAGAACGAGGAAATGACGGTGAAGTTGAACGAACAAGCGGCGGAGGTTGTGGCGCTGCGCGAGTTCTCGAAACGGGCGCAAGTTTCAATTCGCGCCAGGGACGATGCCCTCACGTTGTGCGTTGACGAACGAGATGTGGCAAAACTCACGGCGATTGAATCTCACGAACGCGCGTCGCGAAGCGCGGTGGAATGCGTGGAGTTGGAGGAGAAGCTACGCGCGGCGCGGAACGAAACTTTAAGGTTGCGACACGTGATGGAAACGGAACACGGCGATTTGGAACGGCGGGACCGAGCGGCGAGGGCGGCGGCTACGGACCGGGACGAGATGGCATCCGTCATCGAGGGGTTCCGCCGAGAACGCGAGTTCTTAAGGAATAAATTAAGGGACGCGGCGCAACGGGAAGAGCGGGACATGGAGCGGGTTTTTTCGGGGTACGGCGAGAGAGACGGCGACGACGATGAAGACGGCGATGAAGAGACAAAAAACACAGGACGGGACCCCGGGAGAGCAAGAACGCAGCAAATGTCTTCGAGCCGGCCGGTGGATGCGTCGGGTACGGACGAATCCCACGGTAACACAACGTCACGGGAAGATCCAGGGCGCCCTTCTGGTTTCTTTCACTTCGTATCCCGCGCTAACACCGGCGACGGCGCGGGTTCATTTTCGAACGACGTTGGTGAGGACCAGCTCCGGTTGGTGGACTCCATTCACACTTTGTTGTCGGAAGTCGAGCTCGAGCGCGCGCGGGGTAAGAAAGTGTTGGAAGAAACGAAAGCAAAGCTACAAGAGTTAGAAAACACCAACCAGGCGCTGCAGCGACGGCTCGCGGGGAAGCGGGAAATGGCGATGGCGGGGTATAGTAACGCGATGGAGGGGCCTGCCTTTTCAATGGAGGGCACTGCCAATGCAATGCAGGGCACGAGTGAAACAAAAGACGGTGAATACTCCGACTACTATTTGGACGTGTCGCGACAAAGTGAAATCGACGAAGACGACGACGAAGACAAATGGAGCGACGACGACGTGAGCGCGCCGGGGCGGAAAAGAGGATTCCTTTCGTCGCTAAATCCCTTTGGGCGAAGAACATAGCACGTACGAGTTGTGAACGTGAGACACGAGTTGAGTTAAAAATAGCCAAAGTGCGTTGACAGTGTATTAAAGGTCTCCAACAACACATCTACAGCCACTGCGGCGACCCCACGTTTTCGAAGATTCGAATCTCCCCCGAGTACCCCGCCGTGATCACGATCTGTCCGATGGCCATCCCCGCGGCGAACGCGCGTTCGCCCTCCGCCTTTGCCTTCGCCGCGTCCGCCCGAGCTTCGTCTCGCTTGGCGTCAAAGGGAGTAGGTTTCTCGTCACCCTCGGCATCGTCCCCATTCGGGTCCGACTCAAGTTCCGCGCCGCCATCGGTGCTCCTCGGTTGCCCTCCGGAAACGTTTCCAACAGTGCCGTTGCCGTTGCTCCGCGGACTCCAGCCTTGTCCCGAAAACGGGCTCTGCGGGCCGCCCCGGAACAGCGCCGCCGCCGCGGCGCTTGTTTGGATGTCGCTCTGAGAGATAAAAGCCGAAAGTGTCAGTCTGGGTATGGGCAATCATGGAGGCGGTGTATGTTGGGTGGGAAAGGCCGTACCTTCGCCGCGTCCCTGGCCCTGGCGATTTTCAAGGCAACCGGACCGGTGCGCGCCTCTCGAACGGCACTCGGCGCGAACAAAGCCACCGTGGTGATGTCGCTCTGCGCCGCGAACTGCTCGTACGACGAGTGCTTGTCCCGCCGGTACCCGGTGTAAATGGGGTTGATGGAAGGGACGAAGGAATTCACCGTGCTCCACACGTACCTGTGATGGGTAAACCGCCCGTGTCAGTCTTGAGTCAACCGGGGCAGTAACGACGTGTTTGGATTTGGGAAAGATGAGCCCAACAACACGTACACGTTTTCATCCTCCGACCCGCACACGATGAACTCGGCGCCCGGTGAGAAACCCGCCCTGATTTGCGAGTTGTTGTTTTTGTGTCCTTTGTACTTGCAAGCTAACGAATACCCGTCGTAGACCCGGATCCTCGAGTCGTTGCTCGTCACTAAAAGCTTGCGGTCGTCGCCGGGCATGAAACTCAAGCCGGTGATTTTCTTGCCGCTCTTTTTACTTCCCCCGCGCGAGTGCTTCACCTGGCCCGATAAAAAAGAAAGTGTCAGTCTCGTATGGGCAATCAGGGAGGCGGAATGTGGTCATTGGGAAAGGCCCTTACCTCGAGGTGCGTCAGGTACTCGAACCGCACGCCGTCCATGGCGTAGAAGTGACACTTGCCTTTGTACGACCCGGCGGCGGCGGTTGTGCCGTCGGAGTTGAAAGAAGCGGCGGTGACCATCTCGCCGATGTCCACCCAGTCCGCGACGCGGTGGTCGGGAATGGACCAGAATCGTAGCTTACCGTCCAGGCTCGCGGACAAGAAATACTTGTCATTCAGGGGGTGAAAGTCAATCGCGGTGACGAAGTCCTGGTGCGAAAAAATACGAAGGCACTCATCCATGGTGACGTACCACAACCGGACGGTTTTGTCCATGGAGGATGACAACAACCAGTCCGTGTGCGACCAGCACAGGTCAAGAATGTCCCCGCGGTGCCCGCGGTACTCGCGTCTTGGTTTCTCTTTGAAAATCGCGTCGCCCTTGATGCGCATCGGCAGTTTTTGTCCAACTGGGTTTGTATGTGCGCCATCACTCGACTCTTTGGTTGGAGACGAGGTCGGTGGCGTGTCGTCATCACCACCGTCACCGGGCACATCCCCCTCCTCCAAGTCAAGCTCCCAAACCCTCACCACCCGGTCCTGCCCCGCCGTCGCGAGGTACCGCCCGTCCCTGTTGAACTTCATCGTCCAAACCGCTTCTGAGATTGGTGAAAGTAAGTGTCAGTCTTGTAAGGCCGCGTTACGTGAGGGGCCGTTACGGGCTCCCCAATCGGCAAACGGCCGGTGCCGCCTGAATTTGGGAAAGACTCACAAGGCCGTACCTTCGTGCGCGCGTAACGTCTGCACTCGCCGCATCTCCGTGAACTCCTTGTACATCTTCCGGTTCACGACCACCTTTTCGACGTTGTTGTTATTGCCAGCTGGGTTGGACCCAACGCCCCGACCGGGGTTCGGGTACGCGCTTGCGCCGTTTCCGTCCGCGCCGCCGTTACCCGCGCTTCCGCTCGGCGACCGCGGCGCGTCGTCGTTAGAATCGCCGCCGCCCAGCGCGGCCGCCGCGAACCCCTCGCTCGCGTACTTGCTCGCCGCCGCAAACCGCTTCGTGACCCACCGCCGCGGGTTCCGGCCGAAGGGCTTGGGTTGTTTCTTGTCGTCGGCGCCGTTTGTTTCGGCGACACGCGCGGCGTTCGACGGAGACGCGGCTTCGCTTTGCGTGTCGTCGGTCGCGCCACCCCCGTTCGCGTTTCGCTCGCGGCTAGCCATCTCCCGCATTAACGGCGACAGCCCTAGGGTCTCTTCAAACTCTTTCACTGGGACGTCCTTCCCGGACTGCAGGTCGCGAACCACGGTGCTTTGGGTGCTGTTCGGGATGTTTTTGTCGTTTTTGTCGTTTTTGTGGTTGCGTCGCCCCCCGATCATCACATCCGCCGCCGCTTCGTCCACCAAGTACTCGCGCCCCGTATCAAGGTCCTTCAAACGGAACGCCGTGCTCGGGATTTCCGGGGATACTGTTCTTGGAGTTTCGTCATCATCCTCAGTGGGGACAGGCGTGCTGGGGGTTCCTGTTTGGGATTTCCCGTTTGGGGACGGGGACGCTGCGCGCGGGGTTTGGGTTTGGGTTTGTGGCCCATCCCTCAACGGCGTCGCCAACTCCGGCTCCTCCTTTTCGCCATCACCGACGTCCAACTCCACGGAAGGCATCGTCTCCATCAAGGAACTCACGTCAAGCGAGCCGTGCGTCGCGAGACCTGGGGAGGCGAGGGGTTCAGCACCGCTTGTTTCGGTCGCGGTCGCGTCCCCCGACCTGGTGTGTCCTGTCGGATGTTGCGTCTGCAAACTGCGCGTCAGCCACGACACACCGGGCGCGTCCGAGTGGCACTCCACATCCTCCGCGTCGTGAAACTCGTCGTCCGAACTCATCTCGGAAAGGTACTCAGGTTCGGCACCGGGAAGGGACATCGCGTGTCCGCACGTGTACGCGACCCGGCCGACCGCGTCGTCTCGGAAGGCACGACGGATCTGAGGAACACCGAATGGAATGGGACAGACAGGCGGTTTTCCGAGCCCAACTGTCACCTCCTTGGTGAGGACGCGACGAACACAGGTGTAACCCACCGCGACTAAAACGGGATCGCGTCGTTCCACGCCACCTGCTTCTCGGGAAAATCCCCGCGAGAACTCCGGGATCGCCGCGCGCTGCGCTGAGGCGAGGGGCACACATGTGGTCCATCACATACAGAGTTTGAGTCGCGTTATCAGCCAGCTGGCCAGCGTGAAATAACTGTCCGCATGCCGGTCGAAAATGAGTTTTCTATGGGTGGGTTGATTTTGGCTCGAAACTCATAACCGATCAGGTTGACCGGTGCTTTCTGTGACCGTTTGCCGGTCCCAGAATGGCGCGCGAACTTCTTTTTCCATTCGAGTAAGAGACACCCGCACTTTCACGCGCGTGCCGGCACCGGCGCGGGCGTCGCGTCGCAACGGACGCCGCGAAAGGGCCTTTCACAAACCCGATCGTTTCCGCGACGCAAAAGTTGCCAGGCTCTTGCTCGAGTGCGAGGCACTCCACTCCGAGTTCTCGGGTGCCTAGATTCTTTTTCCGCGCAAATCTGCTGGCTCAGATTCCCAGGCCACGATGAGCACCTACCACTACCTGTCCCTACACCAGGCCTGGCAGACGAACCAGAAGCTTATTCACATCTACGGTGTTATTACTCGTGTGGATATTCCCCGGCCGTGTAACAGGGGGACGGACTACAAACAGCGAGTGTGGGTCACGGACCAAAGCGCGAGGGAGATCAATTTCGGAAGCGGGACGCACGCGGAGGATGAGCAAAACCCGAATGGCAGCACGAACGAAACCAAAGACGTGATGATCATGTTCTTCGGGGACCGGGACGTGCTTTTAACAAACACGAAAGAGGGCGACATCATACGCATTCACAGGCTGGAGAAAGGCGAGTGGCAAAAACGCCCGCAGTTCGTGGCGAAAATAGGAATCATACGCGGCGGGTCAGCGGCGGGGGGCGTGGCGAGGTGTCACTTCGCGTTGTTCCGCGGGTTTTCGGAAAACGTAAACGACGACCCGCTTCCAGAAGAACCGTACCAAACCTCATCCGCGAAGTACACGTTCAACGTGACGGACAGGCAAAACGTGAAGCGCATGAGGGAGTTCATCGGCCAATCATCGTTCCGAGAAGCCGCGCTTGATAACCCGTTCACGGGTACGTGTCGTGGGGCTTTCCCGAATCCAGGCACGCTGTTTACCGCTCCTGCGTGACTATTTAATGTGCACTACTGGTAACTCTTACAAATACATCACAAACGCACGGTTCGGCCCGATTACGCCTGACTGTTTGTCGATTGTCCGCCCGTAATTACTTACACAAGTCACGGTCCCGACTGACCCTTTTCTTTCCCAATCGCAGTTCCGGTCTCGCACATTTTACAAAACGACCCCAAGAAAATAAACAACGCCGACCAGTACGACCTGCACTGCCAGGTTCTTGAGGTCAAGGTTTTCGGGGACGGGCGGGTTATTTTGGTGGTCTGGGACGGCAGCGACAACAAGCCGTTCCCCCCCGAGCTGACGAACAACGGGGGGGGGGTTACGACGAGAGTCAAAGCCAAGCCGGCGCCGGCGCGAGCGGTCAAATTCACGACCTGGAACAATACCCTTCGTATTTCTGGTCGCCGTTTGAGGCCGGGACGAACGCGACGACACAGTTGATTCAGAAATACGAAGAGGAGGTCGGCTTTACAATACCCAAACTGGGCAGCGCCTTTCCCGTCGTGATGCGTAATTTCGACATCAAAGCCGAGGACCTGCCTACTCCCGGGCGGTGGATTCGGTGCATGAAGCTTTCCTCATGGGTCAGGAACGGCCAAAGGCAAGGGTTGTTCACGCAGCACAGCTCGTGGGCGCCGAGCCAGCAGAACCCTTCCTTCCAAGAAGCGTACGTCGACCGGCTACGCAAACGGGACGTCTCCATGTGGGCTCCTGATTTGATTAGCTCGGAAGGGCGGGACGAATCTCAAGGGACCAACGACCGGGTGCTCCCGCTCACGATCACGCACCACGCCGACGTCCCCCTCACCACGCTGCGTGAGGTGCTTCTGTCCCCCGCGCCCGCGCGGCACCGGTGCGCGGTGCGGGTCGTGGGCCACGCCCCCAAAGACGTGCACGACTTCGGAACCTGTCACCTCGACGAAAAATCACCCACCGGTACGCAGTGGGGGTTCAACCTTACCCTCACCCTGGAGGACGGCACCGGGCGGCTTGAAGTGCGGCTGGTACGTCCGTCTTGTGTTTCCAAAATCCTGACGCACTGTTTGCGCATACACGACTGACACTTTTCTTTTGTAATCGCAGGCGCCGCCCGAGAGCGACAAGTTTTTCCACGGCGTGCCTGCGTGCGACTTGTGGTATGTCTTGGGCCTTTCCCAAATCCCGGACGACTGCGCGCTCATACATGACTGACACTTTTCTTTTACAATCCAGGGAATCGGCGACGAGTTACCACCGCGTGTTTCAAAAAGCAAAACAGCTCGTGACGCACGATATCGCGCAGCCGAGACAGGGGTGGATAACCGTTTGCATCATGAGCTACCTGGTGTACCCGGAGCGAACGCAAGGCGGGAAAGAAAAAGAAAAAGGCGAACCCAAGCGGTGTTTCCAGATATTTGGCACGAGCGCGGTGGGGCGGTAGTTTGCTAAGCTGTGAGTGCAACTTGTTTCATTGAGTCAATGCATTGAGGTGCATAAACTCGAGGCATATCAAGACTACTTCACTCAAACTTTACTCAGCAAACTCACTTGACGAAGTTCGAAACGTTTTCCAACCACCGCGTGTATTCCCGCTGTTCCTTGTCCACGTGCACCTCCGCGATGTAGTTCGCCAGCTGTTGGTCAATGCCTCTTAGCTCCAAGTATTTGTGGAACTCCTCTTGCACGGATTCGTCGAGCTCGTCGTAGTTGGGCCCGGGGTAGGTGCTGAAGTACTCGTCGTCGTCTTCCGATTCCTCATCGACGCTGCCGATTTGTTCGTACCTGAGGATAAAAAAAAAAGTGTTAGTCTTGAGTCTATGGGTGTACTGTATGAGCAAACAGGGCACTTGTGATGTTTGTGGTTGTAACAGTTGTTACTACTAGTACCCGCAAATGGTCAAGGAGGGGCAGTAAACAGTGTCTGGATTTGGGAAAGCCCCAACACGTACCTGACGTTCCGCACCTCCACGGTTTCCCCATCCGTGGCGCACGAAAACTCCAACCCCTGGTGTCCGTCCCCTCGGCTCACGCTCACGGAGAAGTGAATCGTGACGTCTTCGTCCTCGTCATCGGCAGCGTCGCCCCCACCCCCAACCTCACCGGTATCCAGCTCGTACTCGTCCTCGTACGGGTCCTCCGTGGCGTTGAATGTGACCGCGATTTCCTCGTCCTCGCCGAAAGTTCTGGTAAGCGTGATCTCGCAGTCGCCGTCCGATTCGATGATCTCGAACGGCGCGGGGGGGCCTTTCGTGACGATTTCGGACGGCACGTACGTCGTCCTTTCGTGCTCCAGCTCCTCGCCGAGGACTTGGGACAAGCCCTTGGCTGAAACGGGCGGTGCGGAGGCCGCAGCGGTTTCGTCACGAGCCAGGGGAGAAGTGAAGAACCCGCGCTCGAAACTACGCGATTTGGCCACCGCGTCCACCGCCGAGGGCGACACCGATCGCGCCCCCGCGGGCTCGCCGACACAAAACGCGCCTCTGGCGAACCCCCCGGCGCGTTGCACGACCGCCGCCCTTGAAACCGCGCGGCGCAGCGAGTGGCGTGTGGCGCTGAACATCGTGCCGGGCGCTGCGGAACAATGCCCGGGGCGATGGGCGCGATGACGCACAGGTTCGGCAATAAGCAGGTTTCAGAAGGGTTTTTGGCAAAATGTGATGGAAAAAAACAATCCCTGTGTAACTCGTCACCTCCCCACCATCGTTCACGACACTCCCCCCGTGGGCCTGGCCTTGGAAAACACGGCTCGGCCCAGCCTGCACTCCAGTGACCCTGGTTCCCGCGGGTCTATTGATAAATCACACGACTCGTACAAAAGTTTTCCCTCCTGAACTTTTTCCGGAGGGACCTGTTCAAGAAACTCGTCGATAGTGGTTTCCACCAGATTCAAGTAAACAGCCGGGCTTTTAAAATCAACGTTGACACGCGCGTTGTTCGCCATGAACATAGCTTCCGTGGTGCTTACGCTCTGAATTATGTCCTGCACCGCATACGGATCCGCGCCGTAGGCTTCGGTTAAGGCGGGGAGCGCTCGCTTCAGCGGGCCGGAAACGCGCGTGCTTGTTTTTGTGCTGAGCTGCGACAGGTCGCACGGGAACACGGGCGCCGGGCAGGTTTCGGAGAAATCTTCAATCTGCGCTAATACATCAGTAATGCACGCTCTTACCGCGAAGATGACCGCTATGGCTTGAATCGGGTCATCAATGGGGGTATCGAGGTCCTTGTTGAACATTGCGTTGGCGGGGGGCGGGGAGATTAATGATGCTGCAGTCTGCAACGACACTGTGCCGAAAACAGCGCTCATCAGCGCCGTTCCTCCCGTCAGGCGGAACAAACCTCGTCGGGTGGTGTTCGTACCGTCTTTACTACATGCGAGGGAAGTTTGTTCGGAACATGACCCGTTTGAACCGGCGGAAACGACAACGAGGGATACGCCTCGGGCTCGTTTGTGTGACGACACCAAAACCATCCGATTGGAAATCCTTCCGACTCGATCTCGCGAACCTCTTCGCGTGGCCTTTGCCGCGGCACCCGAAACCGCCACCGCGGGCGCGCCACACACCACCAACATGGTGCACGTAAACGCGTGCTTTCGAAGTCGTAGTGACAGACGCGCGGGTGTTTATGGGACCAGCGGCGTCGACGCGATGGTCCGTTGGATAACTTGTCTCGTCAGCTTTTGCGGACTGATCTCGTCGCGCTCCGCCAAAACCCGCCGACAGTCCTTCGTCTCGAAAAAGAAGCTCGCCGCCTTTGCTCTCGTCACACCGCGAGTCACCATGCAGACAAAGACGGTGCTTCCGAGTCTGGCGCGTTGCTCCGCGCCGCGCTTCGGCACGGGTGCCGTCGCGGTGCCTCGCCACGCTCGTGCTCAGCCCTGTGCTGTGCTGATGCGTCCCGCCACGGGCCGCCGCCCCATTTCTCTCGGTCCCATCAGACACGCGTTCGTCAACCCACGCGCGTTGCACCACTCGGGTGGTTCGGTGCCCGCCAAACGTCGCGGACACATCACCACGTCCGCGTCGTCCGGGCGTCCAGGTTTGAACGAGTTCCCTGTGGCGGACCGCCGAGTGGAGCTTGACAAGATGACCATGGCGCAGCTGAAACCGCTTTGCAAGGGCAGCGGGTTGAAACAAGGCGGGAAGAAACAGGAGTTGGTGTCGCGTCTGTTGGTGAACGAGTTCGGCACTACGGACGACGAGGCGGATATCGACCCGACACAGGACATCGTGGGTTTGGCGGTGGAGTGGCGGCAGGGCCGGTCGGTTGGCGCCAGCGGGGTTTCCTTCCGCGAGAGCGACTCCGTGGACCGGGCTTTGAAAACGAGCGGGTTTGTGGACGAGCGCGCCGCGGACGCCAACTTCGGGTGGAAACAGGGTTTTGACGACGGCGGGTATTCGCGGTCATCAGAGGCGCGCGGGGACCAACACGCAAACTCAGGGCAACGGGAAAGCGCCGCCGCGAGGGTGATGGGCCGAACGGGGGGGG
>TARA_B110000208_G_scaffold55546_1_pt1 | contig 11971 bp, 6 predicted proteins | sample TARA_B110000208 | Tara Oceans TARA_B110000208 (sample SAMEA4397426) | marine metagenome | biome: Polar Biome; feature: [SRF] surface water layer (ENVO:00010504); material: water (ENVO:00002006), including particulate matter (ENVO:01000060) such as... | depth 5 m
GTACGACTGTACTCGTACAACAGTTCCTATCCATAGGTATTCTCTGAACACAACCGTTACTCTAGTCTTTTAAGTACGAGTTCCTAACTGTGGTACCGTAGTTGTTACAGCGTGGGCTGACGCAGCGCTGCGACGAGGGCCGCAGCCCATCCATCCATCGATTCGGCGGCGATGGGGCAGTCGAGCTGCATCGCAGCGCTCCATGCCGCGGGGAAGCGGACGCAGAGCTCACGCACGCGGTCAACGCACGCGCCGAGCTCCTCCGCGCCACTCCCACTCTCACCCGCAAGCGCAGCGAGGCGGACGACGCAGTCCCACAGGAGCGAGGCGCGCGCGTCGATCGACGCCACACTCCGCACGGCAGTTTCAACCGCCTCCCAGACGTAGACGTCATGGAGCCAGTTGCCGACGGAGCCGTCGCCCCCAACACTTCGGCTCGTGCTCCCCGTTGCACGCGCGACGGCGGCATTGGAGAGCAGCCACCGCGCGCACGCGGTGCCGCTGACGACCTTGTGGACAAGCAGCCTCCGAAAAACGAGCTGGGAAGAAAGAACGATGAGAGGAGAGAGGAGAGAAGAGAGTGGTTGTGCGGTGAGGTGAGTGAGTGGGAACGTGCTGCAGTGTGGGTAGTGGGGGAACGAAACAGAGTTTCGGACGCGTTACTCCCGATACTCACGTTACGCGTCGCTCCAGAGCTGCGCCATACTCCTGCCGCTGCGTCGAGGATCGCGCGGTCCGCAGCCCCCGCAGAGCCCGCCTCGACGCTGCATCGTTCTTTAAGAAGGTGCAAAAGGTCCTTGTTGCGGTCGAGCATAACGACCATGTGCTGGATCGTGGCGCTGCCGATCTGCAGCAGCGCATCCATGACAATACGCAACGCGAGGGCCTCGGCCTCCCCGCGCGCGGGCGCGGAGAGCTCCGCGTCGATTGCAGCGACGAGCCACGATGCAATTGCGGGCCCCGCCCCCCGCGCGCGCATCTTCCCCGACGTGCCCGCGTGCAGGCGGCGTAGCACTTCGGTGTCGACACCATCAATCGTCGCAGCCGCGTCATCGCTCTCATCGAGGTACGGAAGCTCAGGGGCGGGCACTGGTGGGAGCACGGCGTGGAGGCTCCGCGGCAGCACGGCGAGCAGTGTCTCTCGCTTCGCTAGATCTTGGCAGCGGTAAAGCAGCGTGCGCAGGAAAGAGGCGCCGCCGCCGCTCGGCCCTGCACCGCCACCGGCGCCACCGCCACCACCACCCTCGCGCTCCTCCTGATCAGTATCCATTGCCCCGCCGCCACCACCACTTTCACCACCACCCTCGCCCTCCTCGAACCCAGCGTCGTCAGCCCATTCATTCCATTTCCAACCAAACTCAAAGTTAGAGAGAAGAAACGCGAGCCAGCGTGCGAGGCGCGCCTCTTCACCCAGCGAGAGCGCACGCGGAGGAGGGAGGGCGATCATTGCATCTCCTCCATCTCGAACGCCGCAGCAGCAGCGCCACACCGAAGCGTACCCCGCACGCATAGCACCCGCGATCTTGAAGCTGTACTGCGCGGGGGGGAGCTGGCACATTTCGAAGAGCACTCTCGCGTAGTACGCACGCCACGGCTCGGTGAGCTCAGGCGATGCAGCGAGTCCAACGAGAAGCTCAACCGCGACGGGCTCCAAGCGCACGCCGCTTGGCACTGGAAGTGCGAGCGCCTCAACAATCGCTTGCTCGTACGCTGGCATAAAGGCCTCGAGGACGTGCTGGAGCTGCTGGCGTAGCACCCAGCGCTGCGAGACGGGGGAGCGCTTGAAGACTTTCTCCGCGGCGCCGCCCGCGAGCATGCGCCCCACATCCACCTCACTCGTTGGATCGGCGAGCAGCGGGTCAGCCCACGTCGCGCCGTCTGCGCTTAAGCCGTAGGAGAAGGGTCGGACGATACGGCCGAGTAAGGGCCACGTTGGGGAGTCTCCTCGAGCGGGAGGGGAGATCGCGGCGGAGCGGAGCTCAGCGATGCCTTGCGATCCCTCAGGAACGACGTCGCTCCGCTCGAGGAGGGAGGTGCGCCATGGCTGTGTCACCGCGAGGTCGACGCCGAGCACGCCTGCGCTGTCCCACTCGCTCGTTTGCAATGCGCGAAGCGTTGCCCACGTCAGTTGAATTTCGTCCGGGCCCCACTCGAGGAGTGCTGCCGCGCTGGCGCCGCCGCTCGCCGCGCTGGTCGCGCGCGCGATTGCCTCCGCCCGCCGCTCAGTGTACGTTCCCAGCGACGTGATGACGCGGCTGAGCGCGGAAGCAACGCCGCCGCCCTCGCCCTCCTCGCCGCCTGCCTCCGCGCCTGCCTCAGCACTCTTTATCGCATCGCCGCACCAAATCAGGGCGGACGCGAGCGCGTACCAGACGGCGTCGAGGTAGTGACCGCGCGCCGCGGACTCGGCGGGAGCGTCTTCAATCGCCTGCGTCAGCGTCGTCACGCTCTCCTGGATGAAGCGCAGCGTGGAGCTAATCGAAACGACGCCGACCACGGCGAGCTCGACGATGAAGCGCACCGCGAGCGCGAGCGGCAATCCAGTGCGCAGGTTCACCGGCGTCGGCGAGAGGGTGGGGGCGCGAACGGGCGGAACGTCGGGATCGCGAAGCGTGCGCTCCAGCTGCGCGTGCGCGCGGCGAACGACCGCCGCGCCAAAGTCTGGCGCCCGCACGCTGAGCATGCCAACCAGGGTCGCATACACGCCAGCCGCGCCGGGGAACTCGGTGCCGCAGCGCACGATGAGGGCCACCGTCGTGTCGTACGAGCGGCTCAGCGCGGAGCCCACCGTTTCTGCGATCTCACCGAGCTCGCTCGGTGCGCCACCCACCGTTCTGGCGCCGAAAAGTGAGTCCCTTACGTGCCGGGGTACTTTCTCCATTGTTTGAGGTACAGTAGGCGGGGCTCCACACTGAAATTAGATATTATTATTATTTACAATTATTAATTAATAGAGTATTCAGTCATATCTAATAATGAATACATTTTAAATGGACCAATAAAAAAAATCACTACCAATTTAAAATTAAATGGAGCGGGCTACTGAACTTTGCACGCGCTTGCAAGCGATCGCACCGATCGTAGCGCCGCGCGTAGTGCCGCGGCAGTTCGTCGCGACGAGGAGCGCGGCGAGCGCACTTGCGTGCACCTCCGCGGGTCGCGCTGCAGTGAGCCGCGCCGTGCGGCGCGAGCGCGAGCGCGAGAGCAAGCGGCGACGCGGCAACGACGGCAGCAGCGATGGTGCGGATGCGGAGGCGCTGCGCTTCGTGTTGCTCTCAACGCTGGACCTCGCGGCGGGCGCGTACCGCGTCACTGGCGCACGATTCGTCAGCGCCGAAGTCGCGCAGCTGATGGACATGGAGAGCGTTCTGGGCGCCGTCGTTCCGGAGGGTCCGGCGGCGGACTGCGAGGCGGGTTTGCGCGCGGCGAAATTGTTTGCGCAGCTGAACGGGCACAGCGCGGGGAGCGCAGCGATGCTGCAGGAGTGCGCGACGGTGGCGTACGCACTGCGCATCGTCGCCAGCGCGATGCCGCTCAAAGGCTACCTCCTCGACGTCGCGCTGCCGCTTCCGGCGCTGCTGGATGACGCGGAAGACGCGAGCCGAGGCGAGGTGATGGTAGCGACATTGCTGAAGCGCGGAGCGGAGGCGACTCGCGGCGGGGGCGGCGGCTCGCGAGGCAGAAGCGAGGGCGACAGCGACAGCGCGCAGGGCGGCAAGCGACGACGGAAAAAGAAGCCGCGGACGAGTAAGAAGCAGCAGCGATGAATCTTTGATGTATTGTAAATTATAGCTCTATCATTTAGCAGCACGCACCCGACGATCTCCTCGCGCCTGCTCCGCCACCGCCGCCGCCCACGGCGACGCCCGCCGCGCCGAGATCGTCGAGCCGCACGTGCTCGAGGAAGACGTCGGGCACGTCGTCATCGTTCGCGCGCACTGCCAGACGCTTAGCGATAGTCGTCACCAAATCGTTGAAAGCAGCGTCGACACCAACGTCCTCCTTCGCAGAAGTCTCCGTGTAGAGCGCGCCAAGCGATTTCGCGAGCTCCGTCGCCTCCTCCGCGCTCACTTCACGCTGCGCCGCCAAGTCGCATTTGCTACCGATAATCATGATGCTCACGCTTTCGCCCGCTGCTTGGTGCAAGCTCTGTCGCCAGCGCTGGATCGACTCAAAGGTCGCGCGCTGAGTCGTATCAAAGACGACCATCGCACCAACAGCGCCGCGGTAGTACGCTTTCGTCATCGCATGATACCGCTCCTGTCCCGCGGTGTCCCAGATCTGAGCTTTCACAAGCACGTTGTTCTCGAGCGCGATCGTCTTCATGCAAAATTCCACACCAACGGTGGACTGCGAATCGAAGGTGAACTCTGAGGCAGTGAAGCGCAAGATGAGTGAGGACTTGCCCACGCCCGAGTCGCCGACGAGCACGATCTTGGCAAGCAGATCATATGATGTCATACGTATACTGCGGCGAGCAATAGGATCAGCATTGACTATACCTGATCGGCTCAAAATATTATATAGAGCGTTTTTCAGTCACTCGTATATTCACGCGCTCGAGCCTCGTGGGATCAATTGGAGGCAAGGCTGCCATGGACGCAACTCTGGAGTCGTCCCAGCTGCTCCGCTCGCTGAAGAAGATCGCGTCGACGGCTTCGCGACGGGAGACGGAGCTCCGCGCGAGCTGCGCGTCGCTTCTGCAGGCGATCAAGAAGACAAAGTCAAAGCTGCTCGACTCGAGCGCGGAGTCGTGCGCGGCCTATTTTGCACCGCTCTTCGGAGGCCTGGCGTCGCCGACGGCAAAGGTGCAGGTGCTGGCGCTGGACATGGTGGCGAAGCTGGTCGCCGCTGGTTTTGTCGCCGCCGCCGATCCCGCCGCGTCGGACCGCGCGCTGCGCCTTCTCCGCGCCGTGTGCAAGTGCACGCTCGCGGACGACGCCGTCGCGCTGCAGGCCCTCAAGGCCATCAGCGCGCTGGCGGTGTGCCCCGCGCTGTCGCTAGCGAACGAGACGCTCCTCGAAGCGCTGCGGTCGTGCTCTCGCATCGCCTCGGGGACGCGCAACGCAAACAACCGCGCCACTGCCAAGTCGTGCCTCCAGCAGATGTGCCTCTTCGTCCTCGAGCGCCACGCCGTGGCGAGGAGCAATGAGCTGAGCAGCACCGTGGCGCTAGCAGCAACGGCGGCGCGGGCGTTGTCGCAGCGAGCAGCGCCTCCGACGCGCACCGCACCGACAGCAGCGGCCTTTGAGGAAGAGGGCTTCGGTGCCAGCAGCGCGCCGCGCGCGCAGCAGCAGTGGGCGAACGCACTCTACCCCGCTGTGCGCGTCGCGATCGGCATGGACCGCATCGCTGCGGTGGCGTCGTCAGTGCCGCTGCCCACGCCCACTGTCACCTCCGCCGCCGCCGTCGCCGCCGCCGCAGCGTTGCCGCCGCCAACACCGCCGCGACCGCCTTCAGCCGTTGACGATGACGCGCCGCCGCCGCCGCCGCCGCCGCGACGTCGCAGCGTCGCATCGCCAGGGCTCGCCGCGTCATCGACGACCACACCGACGCCGAACCCGACCCTGGCCGCGTCGCACGCCGAGGACGCGGTGACCGTTTTCCGCTGGCTCTGCATCACGTCGATCACGGACTTTGGCGGCCAGCTGACGCCGCTCTGCATGCAGCTCCTCCACGCGATGCTGCGCTCCGAGAGCGTGGATCGCCACTTCGTCGCCACGGTGGGCGAGTCACTCCACGACGCGCTCGTGCAGAACTGCGTCCACGCCGACATGGCAGTCGTGCATGAAGCACTCGCGACGTTCAAGGTGTTGGTCGGCCGCTTCCGCGGCGTCCCGACGCTGCAGGTGGGGATCGAAATCCTCTTCTCGGACATTATCCTCCCCGTTCTTGACAGCACGAACGCGGAGTTTGAGCGCAAGCGCGTCGTGATCGAGACCATTCGCGACGTCTGCGTTGATGCCGACACTGTGATGTCACTTTTCATCAACCACGACGCGTCGTACGTGGGGGAAGGTTTTGAGGAAGAGGGTCTCGAAGACGGCTCGGGGGGCGATGCGTTTTTGCTCCCTGAGATGCAAGGCTTATTCGAGAAGATCGTGCACGCATTGGAGCGTGTGACGAAGCGTGGCGTTTTCGCGGGTGGCAACATTAACGAGAAGGCGCTGCGGCAGCAAGAGGAGCTGAGAATCGCGGCGCTCGGCGGCCTCGTCGCAATTCTTGATTCACTCGTTCACTTCACGAACGCCCAAGGTGCGGCGGAGGAGGAGGCAGATGGCGACACTTTCACCACGCCCCCCCCTCTGCTCTCATCGGATGAATCAGATCTCGAGGTTGGCGCTAACTTGTCCGAAGAAGGCAGCGATGGGGAAGACGCTACAAGTATGCAGCAAGACGCAGCTGTAGCAGCAGGAACAGCGAGCTTTGAGAGCAGCTCTGGCTCTCCAATCGATGCTGCTGCAGCAGCTGCGAGCACGCCGCGGCGGCGCCGGCTGAGCTCGTCGAGCACATCGTCGAGCGTCCATTCGAGGCGCCCATCGACGGGTGAATTCGGCGCATTCAATTCCCCGGCCACCGTGTCGGGTAATTTCGATCGAAAGCGTGGAATCCAGAAAGAGCTGAAGCGAGCTTTCTTCCGCTGGAATTCTGTAGGTGACTACAAGGGCGCGATTGCGCAGCTCGTCGCTGCGGGGCTGCTCCGGCATGACCCTAAGATCGTTGCCGCATTCCTTTTAAAGTATCCAGACGAGCTCTCAAAGAAAGTGACGGGCGAATTCTTGGGAGGAGAGAAGGACTTTGCGTTGAGCACGCTGCGAGAGTACGCAGATATGATGGACTTTTCGAAGCTTCCACTCGACTCCGCGCTCCGCCTCTTTCTTTCTGGGTTTCAACTCCCAGGTGAAGCCCAAAAGGTTGACCGAATGATGGAGCGGTTTGCGGTGCGGTACTGCGCTGCGAATCCTGGGATCTTCGACAATTCTGACACTGCCTACGTTCTCGCATTCTCAATCATCATGCTGAACACTGATCTCCACAACCCGCAAGTCGTACCGGAAGATAAGATGACGCTGGAAGATTTTGTCAAGAACTGCCGCGGCGTCGATCCGAACCTCGACATGGAGTTTCTCTCCGGGGTATTCGATCGCATTTTGCACAATCCAATCTCGCTGCGTGAGCTGGATCGGGAGCGCGAGCGAGCAGAGGCGAAGAAAGGGAAGGGCGTGCTGTATCGAATGCTGGGGATGAACAACTCGAAAGCAGAGGTGAAGCGACGAGCGGAGAGTTTCGTGCGTGAGCGGGACGATATGGTGCGCTCAGCGAAGCGGAGGCGTGAAAACGCCCGCGCGAGCAGCTTGGCGGCGGCAGAGGCGGCATTGAAAGCGAAGCCGAGCGAGAGTGAATACGGCGAATTTCAAGGAAGCGGAGACGGAGGCGGAGGTGATGACGGAGGAGGAGGACCTTCGTTACGAGTTCAGGCGGCGTCTCTGCACACGGAGCACTCGGCGCGTGAGCACGTGCCACCAATGTTTGAAGTGACATGGCAATCGCTTCTCTCCGTCTTTTCAGTGCTCCTCCAAGTGAGCGAGGATTCCGAGGTCGTGACGCTCTCGCTCCGCGGCGCACGCTCTGCTATTCGCATCGCGGGCATCCACAACATGGCCGATCCCCTCATGTCCTTCGTCCGTGTCCTCACGAAGTTTTCCGGCCTCGAGCGGCTCTTTGCCGCGAAAGTGCCCAAAAATGTGCAATGCATTCAGGCGCTGCTCTCCACTGCGCTGTACGAAGCAAACTTGCTCGGTCATGCGTGGCAGCCCATTATCTCCGCGCTCTCGCAGCTCGCTCGACTCCATGCATTTGCGAACGGAAAGCTGGGCCTCGACCCGGTGCCGCCGCCGGGTGCGAGCCGGGAGGAGCGAAAGAGTCTCGCATTGCACGTCGCGATGCGAGAGACCGCGGAGCTGGTGACGGCCGCGGTGAACGCGGAAGATCTTGACCGCGTCTTCCACCAGACGGGGCAGCTACATGATGTCGCTGCATTGCACTTTGTCGCATCGATTTGCTGCGTCTGCAAGGACGAGCTGAGTGCGCTGAACGCAGTGATTCGCAGCTCATCCGCGAGTGCGGGGATTGCGCACGCCGCGGCAAACGATGAGATGAGCGACATGAGCCGCGGCGCGCGCGTCTTCTGCTTGCAGAAAGTAGTCGAGGTAGCGGGAGTCAACATGCACCGCCCCGCGATGCTGTGGGCCACCATTTGGCGCCACCTCTCTTCTTGCTTCACCGTCGGCGCATGCCACTCAGATGAGCAGATTGCAATGTTTGCGGTTGATTCGATGAAGCAGCTCTCCTTCAAATTTATTACCTCCGAGATGCTCCACGTGGAACACACGCAGCGCGTTCTACTCCAACCCTTCGTGACCGTCATGCGGCGCTGCGAAAACGCGGTCGTGCGTCAGCTCGTTCTTACGATTGTGCAGCGCGTGATTGCTGACTTTTGCGGAGAGATGAATGAAACGACGTGGAAGACACTTTTCGGTGTGCTGCGCCTTACAATCACGGAGTCGACACTGCGCCTCCGTCGGAAGGAACGGAAGTCACGAAGACGGAATCGTCGGCGCTCGCGGATGATGACGTTCTCCGTTGATACGCTGCCGCTCGCTATTCGTCAAGCGGCAGCAGTTTCGGCAGCAGCGGCGGCGGGGGAGTCGGTAGCGAAGAGCGTCGCCATCCGACCAGACGAGGCTGTCCCTTCCCCAGAATTGGAGAAGCTTGGCTGCACAGTGGCGGTGCAGCTCTGCCGAACGTACTTTGATGCGTTTGCTGCGAGGTGCGTTCCCTCCTTCTCTCGCGCGCGCGCTCTCTCTCTCCTATGAACTCGCGCTAACAACTTTTCGAAACTGCCGCTCTCCTTTCCACTTTCTCATGTTCTCTCTCCCAGTATCCCCGCCGGATTCTCTCGGCTCGCGATGCTCCTGCAGTGCCTCTCCAGGTACTGCGCCTCGCCATACGCAGAAGTTTCCGCTGACTCCATCGCAGAACTCGAAGCATTTGTGCCCCGCATGCTCTCCACAGGTCTTGTCGTGGAAACGATTGATTCGGACGGTGAACCTTATGATAGCGCTGATTTCATGATGCCTCCGAATGCGTCTGTTTGGTTCGCATTGATCAGCAGCATGGGGAGACTTTCAAGCGCTATGAAAGAGGATGTCCGCACGCTCGCCGTCAAGACGCTCTTCTCGCTCCTCACGGCGCACGGCGCTTCCTTCCCTGTGTGGTTTTGGCGACGCGTACTGCGTGACGTCCTCGTTGACGCGATCACATTACAGCGTAATCTGCTTGATGTCGTTGAGCAGGAGCGAACGGGTGCAGTACTCGCGCCTGCGGATACACCGCGGGCCGCGGTGCTGCGCACCATGTATTCGACCCTTGACGCGACAGTCGCACTTTTCGATGGCTCACTCGGCGACGTCGTGCAAGGTTTGCTTCCTCTTGCGCTCATTGAGCTGCGGAAGCTTGCGTGTGAAACGGGGATGATTACGGAGTCGGAGCTTCCCACGAAAACGCTGCGATGCTTCCTTGCGCTGCTGCCAAGCGACGCGGCGCTGTACGACGCCGCGCTTTGGTCCACTGTTGTGGTTCAGCTCGAACAATTCGCGAGCTCCTCCAAGCACACCGATCCTGTTTTCCCCTCTCTCGGTTTAATGCAGCGCGAGGTGAGTGAGGCGAAACACAGGAGAGAGAGAGAGAGAGCGACGACTCGTCACGACGCTTCCCACGAAGCAGAAGCTCACCGCCCTCTTTCTTTCCCTCTCTCTTTCCTCCTCGTCCGTGTTCATGTTCGTTTGCATTTCTTCCAGTTTCGCTTCGCTCTGATTGATGCGATGGGAACAGTTGTCGACCGAATGCTATCCCTTCCTCGCTCTGCGTCGAGCTTGGACATCGACCACCACATTGGCGCTGTTGCAAGCACGCTGGAAACAATGTTGCAGGATGCGATTGCGGTGCAGCACCCCGAGGTCGAAGCCGCTGTCTCGCAGCAGCTCACTCGCATCCTGCTCACATATATGCACACAAGCGATGACGAAGCAGAGCGCGCATTCGCTGTTCGCCGTCTCGCGTCGCCGTGCACGGTGGTGCTTGCACACTTCGGTTCACTGTGCGCGCCCGGCTCCGGAGACGAGCATGGCGCCTCGGTGCTAGCTGCGCACGACGGCCCCCTTGAAATAATGCTCAGCGCATTGAATGGACTTCCCGCCCCCGATTTAAAGCAGCACATGGTGTGGCTCTACCCGCTCTGCGTCGCTATCCTCAAAGCGGGCGCGGGTGAGGCAGAGGTGCGCATCACGGAGTTGATCAGCGCGCTCCTCATGGAGGCGTACAATCTCTTCGTGCGTTCTCAGACATAGCGCTGCTGCTGCTCAATGATCTCACCGACATGCATGACTTGCAGTACGAAGTAGGAAAACTTAAAGTAAAACGATGTTACATCTACACAGTAAGACCGAAAAAGGTTCAGGTTCAGGTTCAGGTAGCACCGTGGCCTCTTCACGGCACCGAGCGCGCGCGTGTACCCAAGGAGTGGAAAGAGAAAATGAAACTCTAATTATTAGGGGATACGGAACATGAAATAAATGAAAACAAGAGAAGAACAGCAGATCTCGGAACAGTTTCAGGAGGGAGGGAATAGAAAGGCCTTTCAAAGGGTGTGAGTAGTGGGGGAGTGGGGGAGAGGGGAAAGGGAAGGAGGAGAGGCGCGCCACAACTTGATTCTTGATTCTTGATTCACTCATCCCGGGTGCGCGATTGCCACTAGGAAATTCCTAGATCGATTTGAGTCCAGCCTTGACTCGGTCCCGCATCATCATAAACATGCGTGATTTCGGAGAGAGGTCGACTGCCATTTCTAACCACACTAGAGCAGTGATCCGGATGAGAAAACGTTCCCCGCCCTCATCGTCGTCCCCTTCCAGACCAGGGATCTTCAGCAACTCTGCGCGAGCCGAACCAAGAGCAAAATATGCGATCGCGTCATCGTACTCAGATGCTGCACCGATGCCAATCGCACAGTTAAACATCGCCTCCGCCGCGCTCACTGCCGCACGCGTAGTCTCGTAGTCGTTGTCACCCTTCACAAAATCTGCTCCACCGAGCTCCAGGTGACCGAGACGCATACGAGCTCCGCGGCAGTTTGGAGAGAGCGTGATCGCTTGCTCCCAGCTCTTGCGCGCGCCTGCGACATCTTCCGACACGTCGAGGAGCGCATCGCCGAGAAGAAGAGCGGATGCTACATTTAGGTCTTCTTCGAGCGACTTGCGAAGTTCTGTGATGCTTCGCGCACCCCACTGCGCGGCGCACGTGCAGAGCGCGAGAACGGCGCGCACGATGCCGAACCGGAGCGGTCGTGATGCCCAGTACTTGCGAGCACTTTCGAACGCCTCGGCATCCGCATTGGTCGACGTCATCACGCGATCGATGTAAAATTCGATGGCAACGAGATGCCCAGATTCCACGAGTGGCCGCAACAGCGTCTCTGCATCGGTGGCATAGCCCGGGCCTTGCTCAAAGCGCGTGCGCGCCGCTCCCAAGAGCTCACTCGTCGCGTCATCGTCACACACCGCATCGTCCCGCATCGCGATCATCGCATCCATATCGCTCACTGCCTTCTGGGCCTTCATGTTTCGAGGATTGACACGCAGCACTTCATAGAACGCTGATCGAGCCTCGACAAGCTTGCCTGTAGTAAAGAGCCCGATCCCCAAGCCATACAACGCGCCGGTGTTGTCCGGATCCAGACGAAGCGCGGCACGGAACGCTTCGATTGCTGCGGCGTTGTCACCCAAACGGCCGAGTGCGCTGCCAAGACCGACGTGCTTCTCAACACTGTCTCCGAGCTCAACTGCTGAAGCTGCGAGGACTTCGTGAAACATCTCCAGGGACTCCGCCGACCGTCCTTGCGAATCTAGAAACT
>TARA_B110000208_G_scaffold12862_1_pt1 | contig 11968 bp, 13 predicted proteins | sample TARA_B110000208 | Tara Oceans TARA_B110000208 (sample SAMEA4397426) | marine metagenome | biome: Polar Biome; feature: [SRF] surface water layer (ENVO:00010504); material: water (ENVO:00002006), including particulate matter (ENVO:01000060) such as... | depth 5 m
TTGGCGGTTATTGCTTATCGTCAGCCTGTGACTCGTGGCGATATTGAACAGATTCGCGGCGTAGCAGTTAATCCAAATGTCATGCGTCAATTGGTAGAACGTGATTGGGTGGACGTGGTTGGACAGCGAGAAGTGCCAGGTAGACCGTCCCTTTATGCTACAACGAAACATTTTTTAGATGACCTCAATTTATGCTCACTCTCTGAGTTGCCGCCATTTGAAGATTTCTCTCAAAGTGAAGTTCCGCTCAATAGTTAATTGCTATGCTTAATTTTCTTTAGCCGCTAGGCTTAGAATCTTTAGTCGGAATAGACTTGTTGCTGTAAAATCACACACTTACCGATTAATAAGTAGCTCCCATGGCCAGACCGTTTAAAAAACCACAAGACAAACCCGCACCACGTAGGCCGGCGCCTGTAGAGGGTGACACGCCAGAACTAACGCAACGTTTACATAAACTATTAGCGATGGCAGGCATGGGCTCGCGTCGTGATATGGAAACACTTATTGAAAGTGGTCGTGTATTGGTCAATGGTGAAGTAGCGCAATTAGGCGTTGGTGTCAGCAAATATGATGAAGTGCGCGTTGATAATCGCGTCGTTCGACTCTCTTTCACACCAGAGCTACCGCAAGTCTTAATCTATCATAAGCCTGATGATGAAATCGTCAGTGCATCAGACCCGGAAGGCCGCGCCAGCGTGTTTGATAAACTGCCAAAAATCAAAGGCGCTAAATGGATTGCCATTGGCCGTTTGGATATGAATACCTCTGGCTTATTAATCTTTACCACATCAGGAGATCTAGCCAATCGCTTTATGCACCCACGCTATGAAGTGGAGCGTGAGTACGCAGTACGTGTTTTTGGTGAATTGACCGACGAGCAAACGGAAATGCTCACGCAAGGCATTGAACTAGAAGATGGCCCTGCCGCTTTTGATGTGATTACCGCACAAGGTGGTGAAGGCTCCAACCATTGGTATCAAGTGATTTTACGGGAAGGCCGTAACCGCGAAGTGCGTCGTTTATTCGAAGCCTTCCAAATGCCAGTTAGCCGCTTAATGCGCGTACGATTTGGTCCAGTCACATTGCCATCACGTGTGAAACGTGGTGGCATGTTGAAGCTGGAAGCTAAACAAGTGATTGGCCTAATGGAATGGGCGGGTTTAGAAGTGCCAAAAGCACCGCCAAGACAGTTGAATCAACGTGAAAGAGACAAAGCGACCACTGTATTTACACCGAAAGTGCGTAAGCGCAGAGGCGGCGTATTGGAGCACCCACCGCAAGAAAGAAGTGCGGATGGCAAGCCTGTCGCTAAAAGAAAACCAAGCGCAACAACCGCACCGAAAAGAAAACCGCCTAAGAACAGACGTATTAGAAGTTAGGTTTAGCTGCTTGCTTCAGTAGCCAGCAGTTGTGCTTTGGTGAGTAAAAACACAAACTGATCGCCAGCATTAGTATCTAACCAAACGAATGGTACTGCGGGATAAGCCTCCAGTAGCGCCTCCCTGTTATGCCCAACCTCGACTATCAACACACCTTCATCTGTTAGGTAATTAGCCGCTTCACGTAAGATAGTGTGCGTGTGGTCTAAACCATCCGTGCCACTACCTAAAGCTAGTTGCGGTTCATTGCGGTATTCCGTTGGTAGTGTCGTCATGCTAGGTGCGTCTACGTAAGGTGGGTTGCTAATCAATACATCGTAAGTTTTACCCGCTAATGCGGTAAACATATCCGATTGTATTGCGGTGACTTGTTCTTCTAGGCCATAGTTGGCGATATTGATATTGCTGACGTCTATTGCATCGGGTGAGATGTCGGTGACGTCGACGGTTGCATCTGGGAACGCATGCGCGAGTAAGATGCCTAAACAACCACTACCTGTGCAAAGGTCTGCTGCACTCTCCACCATTTCTGGAAATTCAATCCAGGGACTGAGGCTATCATCAAGTAATAACTCAGCGATAAAAGAACGCGGTACCAGTACGCGTTCATCCACATAAAATTTAAAGTCGTGTAGCCATGCTTCTTTGACTAAGTAGGCGGTTGGTGTGTGGTTGATGACACGTTGTTCGATTAAGTTGGCAAGGTGGTCACGTTCTGTTGATGTGATGTTGGCATCTAGAAAATTTTCTAGCGTATCCATTGGTAAGTGTAAACCACTCATGATAAGCCAGATGGCTTCGTCATAGCTATTATCTGCACCGTGGCCGTAAAAGATATCGGATACTTCGAACTGGCTGACGGCATAGCGAATCCAGTCGCGTATGGTTGATAGCTCCATTGATAATGTGCTTGCCACCTTATGCACCGTTTCCTAGTAGGATTTCCATGGTTTTCTTATACGTTTCTTTTAGTGGTTCGATACAGTCTAGGCCGACGCATTCATTCAGCTTGTGAATCGTTTTGTTTAGTGGGCCAAATTCAACCACCTCTTTACTAATGCCTGCAATAAAGCGCCCATCCGATGTGCCGCCTGTTGTCGACAATTCTGGCGTCACATTGTAGTTATGTTTAATCGCGGCGGTAATGGCGCTAGAGAGCGCGCCTTCAGGTGTGATATAGCTTTGGTTGTGCTCCCATTTAATGTCGTATTCTAGTTCGTGGCTATCTAAGATCGCTAACACGCGTGATTTGAGGTTGGCTTCGGTGCTGCCTTCGCCATTATATTCAGGGCAATATCGGAAGTTAAAGATAATCTCTAGTTCACCTGGCACGACATTAGTTGCACCTGTACCGCCATTGATATTGCTGATTTGCCAGCTGGTAGGTGGGAAGTAAGGGTTACCTTCATCCCACACGGTTTCCACCATTTCTTTAATGGCAGGGGAGGCTAGATGGATTGGGTTTTTAACTAAGTGTGGATAGGCAATATGACCTTGCACACCTTTGATGGTTAAGTAACAGCCTAATGAGCCACGACGACCATTTTTAATCATGTCGCCAACGACTTGGTTCGAGGTTGGTTCACCGACGATACAATAATCAATCAGTTCATTACGTGCTTTGAGTGTTTCAACGACTTTAACCGTGCCGTGCGTGGCGGCGGCTTCTTCATCGGCGGTAATTAGTAAGCCGATAGAACCGTTATGATTTGGATTCTCAGCAACAAACTCTTCTATGCTGGTGATAAAAGCGGCCAGTGAAGTTTTCATATCCGCTGCGCCACGGGCGTAGAGCACGCCGTCTTTAATCGTCGGTTCAAATGGCGGCGTATGCCATTGATCTAGTGGGCCTGTTGGTACGACATCGGTATGACCAGCAAATACGAGCAATGGGTCTTCTGTGCCACGACGGGCGAAGAAGTTATCAACATCGCCAAAGCGCATACGCTCGATTTTAAAACCAAGCGGCTCTAAGCGTGAAATCATTAGGTCTTGGCAGCCTTTATCTTCAGGAGTGACGGAATCTCTAGCCAATAGATCTAACGTTAACTCTAATGTTTTGTTTGACGTGATGCTCATGCGAATAGCTCCTGATAAATCTCTTCTTTAAAGCCTAAGCCCAACACTTGACCATCTTTTTCTAAAATAGGGCGTTTAATCACGGAAGTATTTTCCATCATCAATGCACAAGCACTGCTGTTATCAGTGATGCTTTCTCTTACTTCATCTTCCAACTTGCGCCATGTCATCCCAGCGCGGTTGACGAGTTTTTCCCAAGGTTGTTGGGTGAGCCAGTTGTTAATCGTTGCTTCATCAATGCCATCTTTTTTGAAGTTGTAAAAAGAGTGTTCAATATTGTTTTCATCTAGCCAAACGCGGGCTTTTTTGACGGTGTTGCAATTAGGGATGCCGTAGAGTTTCATTTGCTTTTTGTGGGTCATTAAGTAATTAACGCCATTTTAACAGCTAGCCATGGAATTTGTCGTTGTTACCTAGTTTTTGGCTTTTTTAATTTTTGGAATAGGCGGTTCGAAGTCAATCTGCAATTGTTTGTATTGTATTTTTTTGTATAACACGAGTAAATCGTACTCTTTGACGGGCTTGGTGAAATAGTAGCCCTGCATAAAGTCACAGTCGAGTTTGATAATGGCATCTCGTTGTGGCTTCGTTTCGATGCCTTCCGCTGTTACTTTTAAACCTAATGCGTGCGTGAGTTTAAAGAGGGCATCAATCAAGGCTTTCGTGTCTTTATCTTTGTTGACTAGCTTAATAAATGAGTGGTCAATCTTGATCTCATCAATATCTAGCTCTAGCAAATAAGTCAGGCTAACAGGTAGTAAACCAAAGTCATCCAGCACCACACTAATGCCAGCTTGTTTAAACGTGCTGAGTAAGTGCTTGAATTGTTTTTGGTTATTCACCGCTGCCGTCTCTTTAATCTCGAATGAAAGGCAGCTGGGGGGCAGATCGTAATTTTTAATGGTGTCGACTGTTTGTTGAACGAGGTCAGGGTCGCGAAATTGATAGCTGGATAGGTTGATGGAAATATTGAGATTTAAGCCAACCTCTCTGGCTCTGACTAGAGCACGGCAACACTCATCGACTACCCAGTCGTTAATTTCTTTAATTAAGCCACATTGTTCTGCAACGCCCAGGAAGTCATTAGGTAATATTTCACCTTTCGCTGGGTGATCCCAACGGATAAGCGCCTCTGCGCCAACGGCAGCCATTGTTTTGCAATTAATCTTGGGCATGTAAACAATGGAAAACTCTTTGTTTTTTACTGCATTAGTCAGATCCAGTTGTAATTTTTGCATTAAGACATTGGCGGACTCTATTGCTTCATCATAGAATTTATATTGATTTTTGCCTTGATCTTTTGCCTTATACATCGCGGCATCAGCATTGACCAACAGCTTCTTGCCTTGGTTGTCTTTAGGGTAAATGGCAATGCCGGCAGAGCAAGACAGCTCAATACTTAAGTGCTCAATCAAGTAAGGTTCTTTTATCGATGTGACAATGCGCGTGACCACCGGTCGAATATCATCTTCTGAAAGAATTTCTTCTAAAATCGCTATAAATTCATCACCACCAATTCGCGCTACAAAATCACAGCCACGTATAGCTGCATTCAGCCTGTCTGCGGTCATGGCAAGCACGGTGTCACCAATATGATGGCCGTAAGTATCATTGATGGGTTTGAACGCATCTAAATCAATATAGACAACGGCGAACGAACCGCCATTACGAACGCAACGCTTTTCTGCTGACCTTAAATGAGACTCAAACGCTCTGCGGTTAGGTAACTTGGTTAGCGAGTCGCTAAGACTGTTTTTATCCACTTTATTGGCGGATATTGGACGGAATATGCCGGCAAGCTTAAAGACGTTATTTCCATAACGCTCATAGAGCAAAAGAAATATAAAAACCATCATCAATAAGCTGAGTAAGCTCAGAGGCACTGCAGGCGAGGTTATTTCAAGGTTGTTCAGCGAGCGACCTGAGAAGAAGGCAGTATGAAAAATAAAATGGATGCTGAGGATAATGCCGCTAACACCAGTGGCTAACGCTAATTTAATGGGCGTATCACGCTTGCCAGAGTAGCTTGTTAACCAATAGGCAAGCATTAAAATGACTGAAGCGGCAGCAATAGAAAGCGCTGTCGCAACCATTGTCATCAATTGGTTGAACAGCATGCCTTGTGAATGAGTGGTCGCGATATAACTCGTATAAAAAAGGCCAGCATTGCAAAGGCCACCCAAAATGCCACCGATGATAAAGTGGCGTGCTTTAGGGGGTAGGTTAATTGCAATTGTGATAAAACAAAATGCCATTATGATTGAGAATAACCATGAAAACAGCAGTGGATAAGTAGTACTTAGACTCGTGTTTGTGTGTGTGCTGAGTAGGGTGAAAACGTGATTTGCCCAAATGAACGTGCCTGCAATGATAGGCAATGACATGTGGATGGCGTTGGTGATCTTTGTCGTGGTATTGGCAATAGGCTGACTAATAAAATCCATAAACCGAAAGGCCGTAAATATGGAAGCACCAGTTGCTATGAAAGAAAGCAGTATGAGCCAGATGTTGTAATCTAAAGTCATTTATTCTATAAATATTTAGTATTTAAGACTCAGTAATTGCTCGCCAGTTGATGGTTGAGCGGTATAAATGGGGGTCATGAATAGAGCGAACCAAGCGCATGTAAACGGCAAGTGAAAGACGCACTTGCCGTTTAATGAGGATTGTAAACTAGATGCCGCGCAATAGTTCGTTGATTCCGACTTTGCTTAGTGTTTTTGCGTCCACTTTCTTCACGATAACTGCACAGTAAAGACTGTAGCTACCGTCTTTTGAAGGCAGGTTGCCAGAAACAACCACTGAGCCAGCTGGGATGCGGCCATAAGTGACTTTACCTGTTTCACGATCGTAAATCTTAGTTGATTGACCAATATAAACACCCATTGAAATCACGCTGTTATCTTCAACGACAACACCTTCAACGACTTCTGAACGCGCGCCGATAAAGCAGTTATCACCAATAATGGTTGGACCAGCTTGTAGTGGCTCTAATACACCACCAATTCCAACGCCACCAGACAAGTGAACATTTTTACCAATTTGTGCACATGAGCCAACGGTTGCCCATGTATCAACCATCGTGCCCTCGCCTACATAAGCACCAATGTTTACGTATGAAGGCATTAACACTGCATTTTTACCGACAAATGAACCACGACGTGCAATAGCGTTTGGTACTACACGGAAACCACCGTCTTTAAAATCTTGCTCAGTATAGTTAGCAAATTTTGTTGGCACTTTATCAAAGTACTTAGCAACGCCGCCATCTAATAAGACATTGTCTTCTAAGCGGAAAGATAATAATACCGCCATTTTTAACCATTGATGTACTTCCCAGTTTTGTGTATCGCCGATGCGAGAAGCAACGCGCAATGTGCCTGAGTCTAAATCGGCTAGTACGCTTTCAACAGTCGACTTAACTTCTGCTGTTGCATTGGATGGGTTGATGTTAGCGCGGTCTTCAAAAGCGGCTTCGATAATACTCTGACGTGGTTCCATAAGAATTTCCAAATAAATGAGGTGGTTTAAAAGATTATATAAATCTTAGTTGTAATAATAAAGGCGCTATTTTAACGCAAACTGCGCATCTGCCAAAAACATAAAAAACGCGCACATCCAATGTACGCGTTTTAGATGAATGTAACGTAGTTTGTTATTTACGTTTTGCTGCCAAGTATAAAGGATGCACTTTTGGCGCTAGTGCTTTTAAACCTGCAATACGGCTTTCGTTGGCAGGGTGAGTGCTCAAAAATTCAGGTGGCGAGTTTTTGCTCTGCGCCCCCATTTTTTGCCATAATGTGACAGCAGCATCAGGGTTGTAACCAGCACGGGCTGCCAGTTCGAGTCCAATACGGTCTGATTCACGCTCTTGTTCGCGACCGTTAGGTAGGGCAAAAAACAATTGGCTACCTAAGCTAGCACCTTGCATGGCAATCCCAGCACCAGCACCTTTGTTAACAAAAGCGGCTAACGCTTGCAAACCTAATTGGTGTACATAAGCTTGCGACATATCGCTCACGACCATGCTCACGCAGCGCATGGGCAATCTCATGACCAATCACCGCAGCAAGCTCGTCATCAGTTGCGTTGATTTTTTCAACTAAGCCAGAAAGTACCATGATTTTTCCACAAGGCATGCAGTAGGCATTCAGTTGATAATTTTTCTCTACATTGACTTCCCAAGCCCATTTTTTTGCATCAGGTCTAAAGACACCGACTTGCGCAATCAAACGTTGAGAAATCGTATTGACACGGTTATACATCGCTTTGTCTACATTCAGCGTTGTTTTTTCTTGGCTGCAGATAGTGTTTCAGTGTAAGCCTGTGCAGACGTTTGGTTGACTTGTGATGCTGGCATTACCAGGAATTGTGAGCGTGTACACCCGATGCACTGCCGTTGGTTGTCGTTGCACAACCACCTAGCTGTGAGGCTAGAGACGCAACTAAAACCGAAATAAACTTTTTCATTGAAAGTCCTTAAATATCAAATTTCAAAAAACAAGCTATATTAACGGATGGCTTTAGTATTTGGTTGAACCATTTATTAAATTTTTACTTATGTGCAGTATTTCAAACCGCATGATTGCTTGGTTAGTTTTTTGTGACGTTAGCTTCTACTTTTCCGTGATGGAGTTGAATGTTTAACGCTTGTCCGATATGTGTTTGCTGACTATCGGTTAATGGTTTGTTATCGACAGAGACAATTGCGTAGCCTCTAGATAGTACCGCTTCAGGACTAAGCTGCGCCACACTGCTCTTTAGTCGATTAAAATGCTGTTGATGTTTGTTGAGTACTTGCTGCGTTCCATAGTTGAGACGGCTTTGTAATTGCTTCACATTGCCCATTTGATTTTTTAACTTTTGCGCAGGAGAGATAAGTCGTTGCGCTAAGAAGTCTAATCGTTGTGACTGCTGATTCAGGTTTAATACTATCTGACGGTTCAATTGTTGCGCAATGTTGCTCAATTTCTGTTTTAAGTGGCCCATATCTTGGCATGCTAATTCAGCAGCAGCGGTTGGGGTAGCTGCGCGACTATCTGCAACAAAATCACAAATCGTAAAATCAGTTTCGTGGCCAACGCCACTAATAGTTGGAATGGTGCAGTTAGCAATCGCACGCGCAACAATCTCTTCATTAAACTGCCATAAGTCTTCTATGCTACCGCCACCGCGACAGATAATTAGGGTATCGACTTCTTGCCGCGCATTGGCATTGTTAATGGTGCTAGCGATTGTGGCTGCGGCACTTTTGCCTTGTACGGGGGTTGGGTAGATGATGACTTTTATGCTTGGGTTACGACGGTTAAGCGTGGTGAGTACATCACGTAAAGCCGCTGCATCAGGCGAGGTTACAATGCCTATCTTTTTTGCATGCGCTGGAATGGCTTGTTTCCGTACGGCCTCAAACAATCCTTCTTGCTGCAGCTGACGTTTTAATTGTTCAAACTTTTCAAATAGGTCGCCGAGCCCCGCTTGCCTGATTGATTCTACGGTGAGTTGAAAGTCACCACGGGCTTCATATAGTGTAACGGTTGCACGTGCTTCGATTTTATCGCCTTCACGTGGCGTAAAGTCGGTATAGCTATTACGGCCTTTAAACATCACGCATCGCACCTGTGCGCCAGCATCTTTCAGTGAAAAATACCAGTGCCCACTGGCGGCGCGAGTGAAGTTGGAAACTTCACCAGAAACCCAGTTTAATGGAAAGCTCGCCTGTAACACATCACGGGCTAAGCGATTTAATTCGCTAACTGAAAGAACTTTTTGCGGAATCTTTTGGAAGCTAAAGCTGTCATAATCTGCCATAGTTCGTATTATCCATTACAATCTAGCAATCACGAAGTCTGTATGACCAAATTTAAGATAATAAATATTAGGAATTTTTATGTGTGAAAAACTGTGCGCTTTTTTAACCGGCAAGACAGGGTATTTACTAGGTTTTATTGGCTGCTTCCTGATTGTCGCTTTAGCGTTAGTGATTCAGACCCAGTATGAGTTAAACCCGTGCCCACTCTGTATTTTTCAACGGATTATCTTCATGAGTTTGGGTGTTTTGTTTTTGATTGCAGCCTTTATTCCACCAGCTAGCAGCATGAAAAAAGCATTCACAGGCTTACAAGTGTTAACGGCTTTAGGCGGCGTCGGTGTAGCCATTCGCCATTGGTATCTGCAAGCAAACAAAGAGAGCATGATTGCTGATTGCGGAGTTGGCTTTGATTATATGTTTGAGAATTTTCCGTTAGAAAAGGCACTTAAATTAGTCTTCAGAGGCACTGGGGATTGTGCATCTATTGATTGGACGTTCTTAGGGTTAACGCTGCCACAACTTGGGTTGATAAGCTTCGCTGCCTATGCTGTGTATGCTATTTATTTATTGAAGCTAAACACTTAATAACTATACGGTAGCCAGTTCAGCTTACTTGGCTGTCAAGCGTGCAATTTCTTCTTGCGCCTGGACGAGTTGGTACTCCAACACTATCTCATTATAGAATGTGAAGTTATCCCACACGTTTGGCGGTAACTGAAAATGCATGAGTAGCGCTTTATGCTCTTGCGCCACATAATGGCGATTGACTGCGTCAAAATAGACAAGTACATAGCCTTTGCTAAGTAAGTATGGCTCCCCTTTTGATGGTTGGGTCTGGGGCTACCTGGCCATACGGCTTCAAGGACAACAACCCATGGTCGGTGTGCTTCCCAGTTTAACCCTTGTAGTACGTTATGCTTCACGCCCTCGACATTAATACAAAGTAGGTGCCAGTCAGTCACATCAGGTTGCGCCTCGATGATGGTGCTAAGCATAACCTGTTCAACCGTTTTAACGTGAGTCGGTTCATGGCCATTTTCCTTCCAATACGCTACCGATGCCTTAGACTCTATACTAACCTGCTCAGCGCTGAATACATGAAACTCTAAATCACCACTTTCGTTGCTGACGACTTGGTCTAACAACATGTCTCAAGAGCAGGTTTTACGCCACATTTTGAGCAGCTCTTCTGATACATCTGGCTCAACGGCAATGCCAGTCCAGCTACCTGTATATAAACCATAAGTATTGCTATCAGCAACGGGTAAACAAGCGCCAACATCAACATAAAAACCTTGCTCAATATCAGCAAACGCACGTTGGATGAGTACACCTTCAAAATTGTGAGTGTAACAAATCATGTTTGACCCTTAAATATGGTCTTTTCACAATTACCTCATGGTAGCAAGCGCTACTTGGGGTTCGTTGCTTTAATCAAGCAGCCTTGAAGTGATTTTATGTACTACTGTTACTCGGAATAGAAAAGCGAGTGCCTAGCGTTTTAACGCTATAATTTAAACTATGAATATAAAAACAATTAACGATTTTGTTGGTAGTACGCCGCTCGTGGCTTTGCAACGGATGCAAGGTGTAACGAGCAATACCATTTTGCTGAAACTAGAAGGTAATAATCCTGCGGGTTCAGTTAAAGATAGGCCTGCGCATAGCATGATTACACGTGCAGAAGCGCGTGGGGATATTCAGCCAGGCGATACGCTAATTGAAGCGACTAGTGGTAATACAGGTATTGCCCTAGCGATGGTGGCGGCGATGCGCGGCTATAAAATGATTTTAGTCATGCCGGAGAATCAAAGTATTGAACGTCGGCAAAGTATGGCTGCCTATGGTGCGGAGTTGGTGCTGACACCAACGGACGGTAGTATTGAGCTAGCGCGGGATGTTGCCATGAAGATGCAAGCTGAAGGTGAGGGCATTGTATTAGATCAGTTTGGCAATATGGATAATCCGCAAGCACATTATGAAGGCACTGGTCCAGAAATCTGGCGTGATACAGAAGGCAAGGTGACACACTTTGTTTCTAGTATGGGCACGACGGGTACGATTATGGGCACGTCACGTTTTCTAAAAGAACAAAATGCCAATATTAAGATTATCGGGGTGCAGCCAGAAGAGGGCTCACAAATTCCAGGTATACGTAAATGGACAGAAGCGTATTTGCCCTCTATTTATGATAAAGCGCGCGTCGACGATATTAGGCTAGTCAATCAAAAAAAGGCAGAAAACACCACACGTAAACTCGCAACACAAGAAGGTATCTTCGCTGGTATCTCTAGTGGAGGTGCGTTATATACTGCATTGCAGCTATCTAAAACAGTCGAAAATGCTGTCATTGTTAGCATCGTCTGTGATCGTGGTGACCGTTACCTTTCCACAGGTGTGTTCCCAGCTTAGGTTTATCTTTAATATCATTATGGTTGCTAGCAGCATAAAACAGTTCTTGTCGACGTCACTGTTAGCGACGCTCTTTTTCACTAGCCAAATGGCTTATGGTGTCTCTAGCATTCAAGTGAGTGTTGGTTCGATTGATTCACCGTTAGGTCAGATAAAAGATGCGCAATTCCATGTTGATTTAAAAGATAAAAAGCCAAAACTCAACCTAATCGCGGCAGTGAAGCCACAGTCTGAACCTGATTTTATTCCGTTTAAATTAGTTTGCGGTACGCTATTTAGTGGGCGA
>TARA_B110000208_G_scaffold180764_1_pt1 | contig 11967 bp, 13 predicted proteins | sample TARA_B110000208 | Tara Oceans TARA_B110000208 (sample SAMEA4397426) | marine metagenome | biome: Polar Biome; feature: [SRF] surface water layer (ENVO:00010504); material: water (ENVO:00002006), including particulate matter (ENVO:01000060) such as... | depth 5 m
ATTAAGATAATGGCCGACGGGTTGTACTGGGGCTTAAACATGGCGACCGGCAGGATGTTGTTGGCCCTGCATCAAAGTGGATGGCCGCAGTTGCGCGTGACATTATCAGCCCCAATATGTTGTTAATCTCAATACCGCTGCATTGGAGTAGGTTGCTAAAACGCTGATACAATCAGGCCGCATTGCTTGCCCAAGGCGTTGCGGGGCAACTTGATCTTACGTGGTGCTCAGATGCATTGCAGCGATCAAAGCGGACGCAGTCATTGGATGGAATGGGGCGTGACGAACGGTTTGCACACCTTGAGGGGGTGATCAGGGCCCATCCAAGACGCAAACACCGAATGATCGGGCGTTCGGTATTGTTGGTGGATGATGTCATGACATCTGGCGCGACTTTGGCTGCTGCAACCATTGCCTGCCTTGAAGGTGGTGCCGCAAATGTTAACATCCTAACACTGGCGTGGGTGGCAAAAGATGCTTAGGTCTCTCGTAACTTAAATTTTACGAAGGACCTGACTGATGAAAAAGGTTGAAATCTATTCCTCCCCACTTTGTGGATTTTGCCATGCTGCAAAGCGATTGCTGGATGGAAAGGGCGTTAAGTTTTTGGAAACTAATGTTTTAGCGCAGCCTGCCAAAAAAAATGAGATGATCCAGCGCGCAAATGGTGGTTGGACCGTTCCACAAATTTTTATTGGCGACAAACATATCGGTGGTTTTGACGATTTGAACGCGCTGGAGCGAGCAGGCAAGCTGGACAAAATTTTGGCAGCTTGATGAGGGCCGCTATTTTACAACTTAATGCATCTGACAAGCCGTTAGAAAACTTGTCGCACATCTTAACGATGGTGCGGCAAGCTTCATCTGATGGCGCTGAATTTGTTTTCACGCCAGAGGTCAGCAATTGCTTGTCGACCAGCCGATCACACCAAAACGAAGTTCTGTGCCATCAGGAAGATGATCAAACATTGGCTGCATTGTGCAATTTGGCCCGTGAATTGTACATTTCGATCTCGATTGGGTCGCTGGCTTTGAAGACGGGCGATACGGATGGTCGATTTGCTAATCGCTCGTTTTTGATCAATCCTTTGGGTGAAATTGTCGGTCAGTATGACAAAATCCATATGTTTGATGTCCAAATTTCCAAGACCGAAACTTATCGCGAATCAGCTGGCTACCGTCCCGGCGAAAAGGCGGTTGTCGCGGACACTGCGCTGGGCAAGGTGGGTATGGCAATTTGTTACGACATGCGCTTTCCATTGCTGTCAAACGCGTTGGCGCAGGCGGGCGCCGAGTCGCTGTTATACCCAGCGGCGTTTTCGCCGATAACTGGTGCAGCACATTGGCATAGTTTGTTGCGGGCACGTGCAATCGAAACGGGTTGTTATGTGATTGCAGCGGCCCAAACAGGCGCCCATCCCACGTCGGGACCAAAGACGCGAACGACGTTTGGTCACTCCCTTGTTGTCGATCCGTGGGGAGAGGTTATCCTTGACGCAGGTACAAATACTGGCGTTTATGCATTTGATATCGAAATGGATAATGTGGCCAAGGCGCGGCAAAAAGTACCTTCTTTGCTGAATGCCCGATCCTTTACGGCCCCCTAAACTAAGTTTGTGAGCGATGAGCACCGACAAGAATGCACTGGCGATCTCGCTGTTCAGCGAGATTTTGGCGGCGGACCAGAAGGTCCGGTATCGTCTAAGCAGTGTATTGCCCAAAGGTATGGAAATCTCACATTTTTCCGTTTTGAATCACCTTGCGTGGCACGAGGGCGAACGCAGCCCAGCCCAGTTGGCTGAAACATTCAACGTCACACGTGGCGCTATCACCAATACTTTGGGCAAGTTAGAGTGGGCGGGATATGTCCACATTCGTCCTGATTGGGACGATGCACGGCGCAAAATGGTCGCCATCAGTCCTGCAGGTCGCCGTGCACGCGATGAAGCGCTTAACGCAATTGCACCCGTTGTGGACAATGTGATCGAGCGTTTGGGCGAAGATGGTGTGCGTGCCACCCTGCCCATTCTACGCGAACTGAGAAAACAACTTTAAGCTGGCTTCGTGCTAGCCGTCACGTAATTCACGCTCAAATCCCGATCTGACAAACGCCATACCCATGTGAGCGGGTTAAAGACAAAGCCTTGGCGATCTACGGGCTCCATGCCCGATTGTGACAGTAAATCGAACAGCTCGTCTGGCGTGATAAACTTGTTCCAATCATGCGTACCTTTTGGCAGCCAGCGCATCACGTGTTCAGCCCCAATGATCGCAAAGACGTAGGATTTTGGGTTGCGGTTCAGAGTCGAACAAATATGCAAACCGCCTGGTTTAAGCAACTCTTGGCAAGCGGTCAGATATACCAACGGATCGGCGACGTGCTCTACAACCTCCATGTTGATAACCACATCGAATCGCTCTCCACCTGCGGCCATCGCTTCGGCGGTCGTGTGGCGATAATCAATGTTGAGACTGGATTGCGCAGCATGAGCCGCGGCCACTGGAATATTTCTTTCGGCTGCATCGACCCCAATAATCTCAGCGCCCAATCGGGCCATTGGCTCTGAAAGCAATCCGCCACCACAGCCGATATCAAGAATACGAAGACCCTTGAACGCATCAGGCGCACTTAAATCACGGTCATATTCGCCTGCAATTTGGGAATTTATATAATCCAACCGACAAGGGTTTAGCATGTGAAGCGGTTTGAACTTTCCGTTTGGATCCCACCATTCAGCGGCCATCGCTTCAAATTTTGCGATTTCTAATGGGTCCACGGTGGTTTGATGCGCTTGCATTTTGCTCTCCATGTGTTTTCTTAGCGTCTGTGATTTATATAGGGCTGTAATGGACAAACACACGGACCAAAAGTGCGCAGTGCAGTATCTGTACCCGCCGATCGATCCATTCGATCAGCGGATGATGGATGTTGGGCAGGGCCATCGCATTTATGTTGAGCAATGCGGCAATCCAAAGGGCATCCCTGTTGTGGTGCTTCATGGCGGGCCCGGTGGTGGGTGTAGCCCTGTGATGCGCCGTTATTTTGATCCCGAAGTGTACCGCGTTATTCTGTTTGATCAACGTGGGTGTGGCCGTTCCACGCCCCATGCATCTGTGATAAACAACACCACATGGCATCTGGTTGTTGATATCGAGGCGATCCGCACGTCCCTCGAAATTGACGCATGGTGTGTGTTTGGTGGCAGTTGGGGTGCGACGCTTTCGTTGATCTACGCCCAAGCACATCCTGATCGTACGACGCACCTGATTTTACGTGGTGTATTTCTGATGACCCAGACCGAGTTGGATTGGTTTTACGGCGGCGGTGCTGGTAAATTTTGGCCAGAGGTTTGGGAACGGTTTGTCGGTCTAATTCCCGAGGACGAGCATGATGATCTAATTGTGGCTTATGCCAAAAGACTGTTCTCAGGCGATATGCCGGTCGAGATCAAATATGCTAAGGCGTGGTCATCTTGGGAAAATGCGCTGGCCTCGATCAATTCAAATGGTAACGGCGGCGATGTACCGGGTGAATATGCCCGTGCTTTTGCGCGACTTGAGAACCATTACTTTGTGAATGCAGGGTTCTTAGAAACTGATGGCCAAATCTTGGCCAACATGGATCAGATCGCCCACATACCGGGTGTGATCGTGCAGGGTCGATATGATATGATTTGCCCACCTCAGGCGGCATATTCCATTGCGCAGGTGTGGCCCGAGTGCGAATTGAAGATGGTGCGCAATGCAGGGCATACCTTGTCTGAACTGGGCATCACAGCTGAGCTGGTTAATGCTATGGATCGGATTGCAGCGCAATGAATCGTATCGACCGTCGCCTTCTTTTTACATCAGGTGCCGCTGCCGCGTTGTTGGCAGCGACGGGCGTTTCTGCCCAAGCTGCCCCACGTCGGGGCGGTCGGTTACGCGCCGCATTGTCTGGTGCCAGTCGTACGGATCATTGGGGTGTATCAGAGGGCATGTTCATGCAGGCGGCGCGCGGTGCTGTTTATGAAACCCTAACTGAAATTTCAGGCGATGGCACGCTTCGGGGTGATATCGCGCAGTCGTGGGAAACGGCGGATGGCGGTAGGACCTGGGCGTTTGATACAAATACTTCTGTGACATTTCATGACGGAATTGCTTTGCAGGCTGACGATGTTGTTGCCCTATTTGAACGACATGGCCAATTGGATGTTTCACGCGTCGAAACCCAAGGTTTAAACCGTATTATTGTTACCTTGAACGCTGCTAACCAAAGCCTACCCTATCAAATGGCTGACCCGGCGTTCGCTGTTTTGCCAAGGCAAGCGGAACGACAAACAGCAGGTATTGGGACAGGTTTATATCAGGTCCAAAAGTTCCAAGCTGGCCAACACTTTATCGGGGCACGTGTTGCTGAACATCGCAAGGATGCATTGGCTGGTTGGTTTGACCATATTGAATTAACTGCGACCTCATCGGATCAAATCCGGGCTGAAGCATTGCGCAAGGGCATGATTGATGTTGCGGATATTCAAGCACTGGATGCCTACTCGGATCCTGTTGAATACCAAATGCTCCCAAGCGCACACAAGACACAACAAATTGCGCGACGCACGGTTGGTGTTCCAAACGCGATTGGAACGGCGTGGGCTTTGGACAATACGCGGATGGCGACACGTTGGTGGATGGTCTGAAGTTAAAGGGGTTGTAGACTCAACCCTTGCGGCGTATACGAAAATCAATAGCGGCGTGTTGGGGTCCAAACCTAACATACCACCGGATAAGTCAACGGGCCGCGCGCCCGTTTTTTTGTGCTTAATTGCTAGATGGATAATATGACCAACGACCTGATTGCCAAAGCTGCCATTGACCGCCGTATGGCCGAGATTATCACACCCGTGATTGAAGATCTGGGCTATGAGTTGGTGCGCGTGCGTCTGATGACTGGTAAAAACACGATCCTACAGATCATGGCTGATAAGCCTGAGGGTGGGATTGAAGTGGACGATTGCGCCAAAATTTCGACTGCTGTTGGGGCAACTTTAGATGTTGAAGACCCAATTGTTGAAGAATACGCGCTGGAAGTGTCCAGCCCCGGAATTGACCGCCCATTGACCCGTCTTAAAGATTTCGAAAGCTTTGAAGGGTATGAGGCTAAAATTGAAACGACCGAGCTGATCGATGGCCGCCGCCGCTTTAAAGGGCAGTTGGCAGGGATCGACGGTACGGACGTTTTGATCAATGTCGAAGAAGGCACTATTGGTTTGCAGTTTAATTGGCTTAGCGACGCCAAGCTGGTGCTGACCGATGAGTTAATTGCCGAAATGCTGCGCCAGCGTAAAGCAGCCGGTATACTGAACGAGAATGCACTAACTAAAGATACGTTTGATGAGATCGAGACTGATGCGTCCGATGAGGGAGAAAACTGATGGCTATTACATCTGCAAACCAGCTTGAGCTGTTGCAAACCGCCGAAGCGGTCGCACGTGAAAAGATGATCGAACCTGGTTTGGTTATTGAAGCGATGGAAGAATCCCTCGCGCGCGCTGCGAAATCTCGTTATGGCGCTGAAATGGACATTCGTGTCGAGATTGACCGTAAGAACGGTAAAGCCACGTTTACGCGCGTTCGCACTGTTGTTGCTGAGGACGAGCTGGAAAACTATCAAGCCGAATTTACGGTTGAGCAAGCCAAACAATATATGGCTGATCCCGAAGTTGGTCAGGAATTTATCGAAGAAGTTCCACCAGTAGAAATGGGCCGTATCGCGGCGCAATCTGCGAAACAGGTCATCCTGCAGAAAATCCGCGAAGCTGAACGTGATCGTCAATTCGAAGAGTTCAAAGATCGCGCTGGCACAATCGTCAACGGTTTGGTCAAACGCGAAGAGTACGGCAATGTCATCGTCGATGTGGGTGCTGGTGAAGCAATCTTGCGTCGCAACGAGAAAATTGGCCGCGAATCATATCGCCCGAACGACCGTATCCGCGTCTACATCAAGGAAGTGCGCCGCGAACAACGTGGCCCGCAAATCTTCTTGTCCCGTACATCACCAGAATTCATGTCTGAGCTGTTCAAGATGGAAGTTCCTGAAATCTATGATGGCATCATTGAGATTAAGGCAGTTGCCCGTGATCCGGGTTCCCGCGCTAAGATCGCGGTGATTTCCCATGACGGTTCTATTGATCCTGTTGGCGCTTGTGTCGGTATGCGTGGTTCGCGCGTTCAGGCTGTTGTGAACGAATTGCAGGGTGAAAAGATCGACATCATTCCGTGGAATGAAGATCAGCCAACGTTCCTTGTGAACGCATTGCAGCCAGCCGAAGTGTCCAAAGTTGTTTTGGATGAAGAAGCCGGTAAAATCGAAGTTGTTGTTCCAGAAGAACAGCTGTCCTTGGCAATTGGTCGGCGTGGCCAAAACGTACGTTTGGCAGCACAGCTTACTGGTCTTGATATCGACATCATGACCGAAGCTGATGAATCTGCCCGCCGCCAAAAAGAATTCGAATCACGTACCAAGCTATTTATGGATAACTTAGATCTCGACGAATTCTTTGCCCAGCTGTTGGTTGCCGAAGGATTTACGAACCTTGAAGAGGTTGCATACGTCGAAGTTGGCGAATTGTTGGTCATTGACGGTGTTGATGAAGGCACTGCTGGCGAATTGCAGGCCCGTGCCCGTGATGTGCTAGAAGCACAAAACAAAGCGGCTTTGGACGCAGCCCGTGCGTTGGGAGTTGAAGAAAGCCTCATTGCATTCGAAGGCCTGACACCCCAAATGTTAGAAGCACTGGTAAAAGACGATGTGAAAACATTGGAAGACTTTGCAACATGCGCTGACTGGGAGTTGGCCGGTGGCTGGACAACGGACAACGGCGAACGCATCAAAGATGATGGGGTTCTGGAACCGTTTGGTATCACGCTTGAGGAAGCGCAGAATATGATTATGACAGCTCGAGTTGGATTGGGCTGGGTAGATTTGGCCGATATTGAAGCGGATGCTGCGGAAGAAGACGACGCAGACGCGGAGGGATCCGAGGCCTGATCGTAGGCTTCGGAGGTACCTGATGGGTCGCGGTGGCGTCACAAAAGACCGGGAAGACGGTCCAGATCGCAAGTGCATTACCACGGGCGAGGTGCAACCTAAATATGGGTTGATCCGTTTCGTCGTTGGTCCTGAAGATGTGATTTATCCGGATATTTCGGGCAAATTACCAGGCCGTGGTATTTATGTTGCGGCAGATCGTGATGCGTTGGAAATGGCTGTGGAAAAAAAGATGTTTTCGCGTGGCGCCAAACAACAGGTCAAAGTGCCTGATGACTTGGTCGACGAAGTTGAACGCCAGTTGGCACGCAAGGTGGTCGATCTAATCGCCATGTCGCGCAAGGCTGGTTCGGCAGTAGCTGGGTACGAAAAGACCAAAGCGTGGCTGCAATCAGAAGAAGCACAAGTCTTGTTTCAGGCCGTCGATGGGTCTGGTCGAGGCAAGTCGAAATTGAGTACACCGCACTATGGCAGCTACATTGGTTGGCTGACATCGGAAGAATTGGGTTTGGCGTTCGGACGCCAAATTGTGATACATGGGGCGCTCGCCTCTGGTGGACTCACCAAACGTGTTGTAGAGGAAGCCCAAAGGTTACGGGGCGTGCGACGCGCAAGTATAGATGGTGAGGTCTCTGACCCCGCGCATCTGAAAGGATAGACGAGCTAAATGAGCGATACAGACGGTAAGAAGACATTGGGTCTAAGCAGCGGCGCACGGCCTGGGAATGTGAAACAAAGTTTCAGCCATGGGCGGACTAAGAACGTCGTCGTGGAAACCAAGCGCAAGCGTGTTGTGGTGCCCAAGCCGGGTGCTGCAAACAAAGCTAATGCAGCTGCACCATTGGGTGTTGGCTCTCCTTCAAAGCGCCCTGCTGGTATTTCAGATGCTCAGATGGAGCGTCGCCTAAAGGCTGTTCAAGCCGCCAAGGCACGTGAAGCTGAAGATCAAGCGGCACGCGAAGCAGACGAAAAGGCTCGCGCGGAAGATCGCGAGCGCCGTCGCGCCGAAATCGATGCAAAAGAAGCTGAAGAAAAAGCCCGTCTTGAAAGCCTGAAAGCGAAAGCCGAAGAAGAGGCTCTTAAAGCAAAAGAAGCTGCGGCTGCGGCCCAAGCTGCTGCGGCACCTGCGACGACTGCGGCACCTGCTACGGCCCGTGCGGCACCAAACCGCAATGCACCTTTGCCACCAGCAACACCGCGCAAAAACGAGCGTGATGCACAAGCACGCCCTAAATCAGCGAATGATGGGCGTCGTGGCGGCAAGCTGACAGTGAACCAAGCTTTGACAGGCGGCGCAGGTCGTCATCGTTCAATGGCATCCATGAAGCGGAAACAAGAACGCGCACGTCAAAAGGCGATGGGCGGCACGGTTGAGCGCGAAAAGGTATTGCGTACAGTGAACTTGCCAGAAGCCATTGTGGTTTCTGAATTGGCGGCACGTATGACTGAACGCGTTGGTGACGTTGTTAAATCCCTTATGACTATGGGCATGATGGTAACGCAAAACGAAACGATTGATGCGGATACAGCTGAGCTGATCATTCAAGAGTTTGGTCACACCGTGAACCGCGTTTCTGATGCAGACGTTGAAGATGTGATTAACGTCGTTGAAGAAAAAGACGAAGATCTGAAACCACGTGCACCAGTGATCACCATCATGGGTCACGTTGACCACGGTAAGACATCCTTGTTGGATGCTCTTCGTGGTGCAAAAGTTGTGTCTGGTGAAGCCGGTGGCATCACGCAGCACATTGGTGCATACCAGGTTAACACTAATAACGGCACGCTTCTGACCTTCCTCGACACTCCAGGTCACGCGGCGTTTACGTCGATGCGGTCCCGTGGTGCACAGGTGACGGATATTGTTGTTCTGGTTGTCGCGGCAGATGATGCTGTAATGCCACAGACGGTTGAGGCGATTGCCCACGCTAAAGCGGCCAACGTGCCGATGATTGTGGCGATCAACAAGATCGACAAGCATGAAGCGAACCCGCAAAAAGTACGCACAGATTTGCTGCAACACGAAGTTGTTGTTGAAGCGATGTCTGGTGATGTTCAAGACGTCGAAGTGTCTGCCCAAACGGGTCAGGGCCTTGATAAGCTGCTTGAAGCCATCGCATTACAGTCCGAAATTTTGGAACTTAAAGCCAACCCAGATCGCGCCGCCCAAGGTGCCGTGATCGAAGCGAAGCTTGATGTTGGTCGCGGTCCTGTGGCCACGGTTCTGATCCAAGCGGGTACATTGCGTCTAGGTGACATTTTTGTTGTGGGTGAGAAGTACGGTAAGGTTCGTGCGCTGATCAACGACAAAGGCGAACGCATCAAAGTAGCTGGCCCATCGCAGCCTGTTGAGGTCCTTGGCCTGAACGGAACACCTGCGGCAGGCGACGTTTTGAACGTGACCGAAACAGATGCGCAAGCACGTGAGATTGCGGAATACCGCGAAAAAGCGGCCAAAGACAAACGTGCAACAGCTGGTGCAGCAACGACGCTGGAACAGTTGATGGCGAATGCCAAAACAGACAAGAACGTCAGCGAATTGCCAATTGTGGTGAAAGCGGATGTTCAAGGTTCTGCTGAAGCGATCCTTCAAGTGATGGAAAAAATCGGCAACGACGAAGTCCGCGTTCGTGTTCTACACTCAGGTGTTGGCGCGATCACAGAGACAGACGTTGGTTTGGCGGAAGCATCAGGCGCACCGGTTATCGGCTTCAACGTGCGTGCAAACGCTTCGGCGCGTAACACGGCGCACCAAAAGGGCGTTGAGATCCGTTATTACTCGGTCATTTATGACCTTGTAGACGATATCAAAGCTGCCGCTTCTGGCCTGCTAAGCGCCGAAATCAGAGAGAACTTTATTGGTTACGCAACCATCAAAGAGGTCTTTAAGGTTACTGGTGTCGGTAAAGTTGCTGGTTGTATGGTCACTGAAGGTGTCGCGCGTCGCTCCGCTGGTGTTCGCCTGCTGCGTGACAACGTGGTTATCCACGAAGGCACGCTTAAGACGCTTAAGCGTTTCAAAGATGAAGTTGCTGACGTTAAGTCTGGTTACGAGTGTGGCATGGCGTTCGAACGTTACGAGGACATTCGTGCAGACGATGTGATCGAAATCTTTGAACGTGAAGAAATTGTTCGCACTCTCGACTAAGATTTTTGAGCTACAAAAATAGAAAAGGGGAAGGCAATTGCCTTCCCCTTTTTCGTTCAGCTATTGGATGGATTGTTTAAAGCCAGTCCCGCAAAATCGAGATCAATGGGATATCTGCTGCAGGCATTGGATAATTCCGCAAATCATTGGGTCGGACCCATTTCAACGCTTGGTTTTCCCGTGACATTGGTGTCCCCTCCCATTTGCGGCAGGCAAACAGCGGCATCAGCAAATGAAAATCATCGTAGCTATGGCTGGCGAAAGTCAGTGGGGCTAGGCAGCTTTCCCACGTGTTGATTCCCAATTCTTCTTCAAGTTCACGGATCAAAGCGATTTCTGGTGTTTCGCCAGCTTCGACTTTGCCGCCAGGGAATTCCCAAAGGCCAGCCATGGATTTCCCCACTGGCCGCTGTCCCAGCAATACACGCCCATCAACGTCGATCAATGCGACGGCAGAAACCAGTACTGTTTTCATGACCGATAGTCCGCGTTAATCTCAATATAGCCATGGGTCAAATCGCAGGTCCAAACGGTTGCCGTCCCTGTGCCCATTCCCAAATCAACGATGATGTCGATTTCCTGTTTCTTCATTAAAACAGCTGCCTCGGCCTCAACGTAATTTGGGTTTACCCAGCCTTTTGTAGCAACATTTACATCACCAAACGAGATTGAAATCAGATCGCGGTCCGCAGGGGCACCAGATTTCCCAATGGCCATAACGATCCGTCCCCAATTTGGGTCTTCCCCTGCAATAGCAGTTTTAACCAAGGGAGAATTAGCGATTGCGAGCGCGTGTGTCCGTGCAACTTTATCGTCGACCGCACCGCTCACGCATATCTCAACCAATTTGGTAGCGCCTTCACCATCGCGTACCACTTGCTGTGCTAGATCCAGCATCAAAGTGTGCAACGCTGCCGCAAAATCGCTACTCCCAGCTGCGTTGATACCTGATGCACCAGTAGCGGCCATCAGTACTGTATCGGATGTGGACGTATCACTATCTACGGTGATGCAATTAAATGTGCGATCCGAGGTTTCCGAAACAAGCGCTTGAAGTGATGTCTGTTCAAACACAGCGTCGGTAAAGATATAGACCAGCATCGTGGCCATATCCGGTGCAATCATCCCGGAACCCTTGGCGATCCCGACGATTTGTACACTTCTCCCGTCGATCTGTACCTTTTGGTGAGACCCCTTTGCGTAGGTGTCGGTTGTCATAATTGCTGCTGCGGCAGCCTCGACCGCGCCAGCGTTTTGGCCAGCGTCAAGGGTGATGAGGCTTTGAATGATCCGATCATGGGGGAGTGGTTCGCCGATCACGCCTGTGGATGAGGTGAAGACGCGGTTTACTGGAATGCTGCAGGTATCAGAAACAGCCTCACAAATTGCATTGACTGAAGCCTGTCCATTTTTGCCCGTAAACGCGTTAGCATTTCCTGAATTCACAAGGATTGCAGCAGGTGCAGACGCGTCCCCGCCTAGCTTTGTCTGACAATCCAGCACTGGTGCCGCACGAGTGGTCGACTTAGTGAACACCCCTGCAATGGTTGTGCCAGCCGCCAACTTGGCCAGCATCACATCGGTACGACCCGCATAGCGCACCCCCGCTGCAATCGTAGCAAAGGTGACGCCATCGACAGCAGGCAAGTTTGGAAACCGATCAGGGGCAAGTGGGGATTTGGTTTGTGCAGCAGCCATTTCAATTTACTCGACAATGCTGAGGTCTGACAGGATTGAAGGGCCAATCCCCTCCGCACCAGTTTGATCAATTTCGGCCTTTTCAGTTAATGCG